>Ga0247762_1000146_pt1 | contig 28708 bp, 31 predicted proteins | sample UWRJL081202R4_FD_181016 | JGI IMG/M metagenome (GOLD analysis project Ga0247762, IMG submission 181016) | Plant litter microbial communities from Arlington Agricultural Research Station in Wisconsin, United States - UWRJ-L081-202R-4 | ecosystem: Environmental > Terrestrial > Plant litter >...
CGTGCTGTGTAGATCTCGATCTATTCCGTAAAGACAAGTTTACGCAGGCTGATCGCCAGGAGGTTCGTACTGATCTTGGTATCGGTCAGGATGATTTCGTGTTCTTATACCTGGGCTCGTTAGGTACCTGGTATCTCTATGACGAGATGGTGACTTTTTTCAGGCAATTCAAGGCAAAGTATCCACAATCGAAGTTTATTTTTCTCACGCCTGATGTCGACCGGGTAGCGACTGATCCTGACTTTATTGTGAGGTCTGTAAAGCGTGGGGAGGTGCCGCAGTATATTTATGCGAGCGATGTCTCGCTTTGTTTTATCAAGCCGTCGTTTTCAAAGAAGGGTTCGTCGGCCACTAAAATGGCTGAAGTTATGGCCATGGGTATTCCTGTCGTTACAAACCCAGGCTGGGGCGATGTAGCGTTTTTGGCGGAGCGTACGGGGTCACTTTACATCACTGATAACAGGGGCAATGAGAGGCTGCTGGAAAGGTTAGCGGAGCGGTCTGAAACGGGTATAAATCCCTTTTTTACGGACTTTTTCTCATTACAGGGAGGTATTGAGCGTTATAGCCGACTTTATGAAATTATAGGTGCCACGCACGGCTAGGAATTCCATTTTTCTAGGTATTTTTGGCCAAATTTTATTTGGAGATAAAAACCCTCACAATAATTTATGAAAGGAAATATCAAATTAGACGCTACAGACCGGAAGATTCTTGAGATCCTCCAAAAGAATTCAAATATTACTAATGCGCAGTTGGCCAAGGAGATTGGACTGTCGCCAGCACCTACTTTAGAGCGCGTTAACAAGCTTGAATCTTCGGGTGTAATCAAGAGTTATCACGCCGTTATCGATCCGGCCAGCGTAGGATTGGGGGTTAGCACGTTTGTTATGGCTTCTCTGAAAGGGCACAATAAAGACAACATCAATAAATTCATTACGGCTATCAAGAGTGTTGACGAAGTAGTGGAGTGCCACCACATTACGGGCGCAGGCGACTTCATTCTGAAGATCGTTTGTGCGGACATCGCGGCTTATCAGCAGCTGATGCTGGATAAGGTTTCGAATATCGATGTGGTTGACAGTCTGCAGTCGATGGTTATTCTTTCGACGTTCAAAGACAGTAAATCGATGCCAGTTCCTAACAACTGAGTATGACAGGAGAAAGAAGTCTGATTCTCGATTCGCCGCAGGTAAAGCAAAAGATCAAGCGGATGGCATTCGAGATCTACGAGCACAACTTCAAAGAGAAGAATATTGTTATTGCAGGAATCGATGGCCAGGGTTACACGCTGGCCAAGTTCCTGGCTAAAGAGCTGGGCGCCATTTCGCCGGTAGAAGTAAAGCTGGTAAAGGTACACCTTGACAAGACAGCTCCACAGCAAAGCGACGTCACGCTCGATTGTGACCTGAAGGAGATCCGCAAGAAGTGCGTCATTCTTGTGGACGATGTATTGAATACCGGGCGCACGTTTGCCTACGGCATGAAGCCGTTTCTCAGCGTAGAAGTAAAGAAGATCGAAACCGCGGTTCTTGTAAACCGCAGCCATACACTTTTCCCGATCTACCCGCAATACACGGGTTACGAATTATCCACTACCCTTAACGAGCATGTAGAAGTGAAACTGGAGAAGGATGATACCGCTGTGTATCTTCACTGATCATTTTCCTTCGGGCACCATTCATCGCTCCGGGATGTTGTCTATTTTATATTTTCCAGTATTTAAATCCACCATAGTATGTCTGTTCACAAGCAAGATGTAAAGCGTATTACAACGCACCAACTGCAGGAGATGAAGAATCGCGGAGAGAGGATCTCCATGCTTACGGCGTACGACTACAGTATGGCCAAGATCATCGACAGCGCGGGTATAGACGTTGTTCTGGTGGGCGATTCTGCTTCCAACGTAATGGCGGGTCACGAGACTACCCTGCCGATCACTCTCGACCAGATGATCTATCATGCTGCATCAGTTGTGCGGGCGGTGAAGCGTGCGCTGGTTATTGTAGACCTTCCGTTCGGTACGTACCAGGGCAGCTCGGGCGAAGCGCTGCGTTCTGCTATCCGCATCATGAAAGAAGCGGGTGCGCATGCTGTAAAGCTGGAAGGTGGTAGTGAAGTAAAGGATTCCATCGAACGTATTCTCAGCGCGGGCATACCGGTTATGGGGCATCTTGGCCTTACGCCGCAGTCTATTTATAAATTCGGAACCTACTCCGTCCGGGCTCGCGAAGAAGCAGAAGCTCAGAAGCTGCTGGAAGATGCTGTGATGCTGCAAACCGTAGGTTGCTTCGGCATGGTGCTGGAGAAGATCCCGGCTACACTGGCCGGTAAGGTTACTGCATCGGTACAGATACCTACCATCGGTATCGGCGCGGGTGCTGATGTAGATGGCCAGGTCCTGGTAATGCAGGATATGCTTGGTATAAACAAAGAGTTCAAGCCGCGCTTTTTGCGTCGTTATGCGGATCTTGATGCCATTGTAAAAGATGCCGTTGGTCGCTATGTGCACGATGTGAAAGCGAAGGACTTTCCAAACGCTGAAGAGAGCTATTAATGATAAGTCAAGAGGCTATACCGGGTATAGCCTTTTGTTTTATATACGTATTTGCTGATCAACTTCTATTAATACTATGTCGAACATTGCTCTGATAATCGAAGAACGTGCCCGCGACCTGGGCAACTTTATGGTGGGACGCCTGTTGCCGTTTCACAGCAAACGTATGGTGGGGCCTTTTATCTTTATAGATCACATGGGGCCGCGTTGTATGCACGACTATGAAAATATGGATGTGCCGCCGCACCCACACATCGGCTTATCTACGCTTACCTACCTGTTTGAGGGTAATATTATGCACCGCGACAGCCTCGGTACTGAAGTAGAGATTAAACCCCGTGAGGTGAACTGGATGACGGCAGGTCGCGGTATTGTGCACTCGGAGCGCACTCCGGAATATTTGCGACATTCGGATAAAATGATGCACGGGCTACAAATATGGGTAGCGTTGCCAAAAGCGTTGGAATTTATGGAGCCTTCGTTCGCGCACATTAGCGAGAACGAATTGCCTCACTGGGAGGAAAATGGTTTACGCTATACGCTGGTGGCCGGTGAGGTGTTCGGGCGTAAGTCGGCAGTGCCGGTATATAGTCCGTTGTTCTTTATCGAGCTGAAGAATACTTCAGCGCAGTCCGTAAAAATAGGTCACGAGCTGTTTGGCGAAGTCGGTATTTATATACTTGAGGGTGGAATCGAGAGCGAGGGAAACGTGTATGAGCCTAAGCGGATTCTTGTTTCCAAGGACAGCAAGCTTTGTGACTTTACTCTCTTGCCTGATAGTACGGTGTTCATTTTTGGTGGTGAGCCTTTTCCGGAGGAGCGTTTTATTTACTGGAATTTTGTGGCCTCGGATAAAGCGACGATCGAGGATGCGAAGAAGCGTTGGGCGGAGCAGACTTTCGATAAGATTCCGGGAGAGACGGAGTTTGTGCCGTTGCCGAAGTTGTAAATTGTTAGAACAAGATTAAAGGATGTAAGGATGGGCAGGATGAACAAATGCTAATTTTTGCATATGATATAATAGTTTAGAAAAAAACAAGGCCGCCTTCGTAACGGGGCAGTCTTGTTTTTTGTCGGTTGTGGCTTATAGTAATTCGTTGGCGAGGTTGGCGAGTTCGGAGCGTTCGCCTTTTTCGAGGGTTACGTGGGCGTAGAGCTCGTGATTTTTCAGGCGATCGATCAGCGTGGATAAGCCATTGCTTTGGGAGTCGAGGTATGGTGTATCGATCTGGTAGATATCGCCGGTGAAGATGATCTTGGTGTTCTCGCCGGCACGGGTGATGATGGTTTTCACTTCGTGTGGGGTGAGATTCTGGGCTTCGTCTATTATGAAGCAAATGTTGGAAAGGCTTCTGCCGCGGATGTAAGCCAATGGGGTTATAACCAGCTTTTCCTGGGCGATCATTTCGGTGATCTTGGAGTATTCCTTATCGGTTTCGTTGTATTGGTTCTGAATAAATTTCAGGTTATCCCACAGCGGTTCCATGTAAGGATTTACTTTTGACTTGATGTCGCCGGGCAGATAACCGATGTCTTTGTTGCTTAAGGGCACGATAGGGCGTGCGAGGTATATTTGTTTATACTCGCGTTTTTGTTCGAGCGCGGCGGCCAATGCCAGGAGTGTTTTACCCGTACCGGCTACACCTTGTATAGATACGAGCTTTATCTCGGGTTTAAGCGCAGCGTGTATGGCAAAGGTTTGCTCGGCATTGCGGGGTTTTACTCCATAGACCGAACGCTTCTCTACATGCTCGATCATTTCCGTGAACGGATTGTAATATGCCAATGCCGATTTCTTGCCGCTCTTGAGTATATAATAATGATTCTTTTCGGGAATAACTTTACCGAGGATCTCTGCCGCAGGGCACTGACCCTTTTCATACAGTAAGTTTATTATATTGGAATCTACATTATCGATAATGGTTTTACCGGAGTATAGCGACGATATATTCTCGACTTTACCGGTAGTATAATCTTCAGCCTGCAGACCCAACGCTTTGGCTTTGAGACGCAGGTTTACATCTTTAGAGACGAGTATAACACGTTTGGTCTTTTCTTCTTTCTGAAGTTGAAGCGCCGCATTGAGTATGCGGTGGTCTGCCTTGACTTCATTGAATACTTTGTTGGCATCCACAGCGCTGTGTGTATCCATCAGAACCTTAAACTGGCCTTTGGCCCTACCGTTGATAGGGTTCCACTGGTGCAGCATCTGTCCTTTAGCCAGCTTGTCGATGAGTCTTGTAAACTCGCGGGCTTCGAAGTTTTTTGTGTCGTTTCCTTTCTTGAAGTTATCGAGCTCCTCCAGTACAGTTATAGGAATTCCGACGTCGTGCTCGGCGAAGTTGAGGATTGAGTTGTGTTCATAGATGATAACGGATGTATCGAGTACAAAGATCTTTTTTTCCTTCCTGGTTTTTGCCATGCTACACAAGAACTGGTTTACGAAATGTAATGATTCGCCGGGAAACGTTCTTAGTTTTCCAGAATATTTTTTTGTTAGTTTTTACCAAAGGCCAATGTGTAGATGTCGCCTTTTTCATGAGGCGCTATGCGGAGTACATCGGCGAGTACCAAGAGCACCAGTTTTTTGGAAGCATAGAAGCGTTTAAGCCCGCTCACTTCGCAGAACTTTTTGAGTGTTATAGACTTATGCTCGTCGAGGTACTGCATAAGCAGTTTTTCATGATCGCCGTATTGAAACCGGATGTCTTTTTTCTCTAACGCCCGGCGGGAGATCTCGCGTATTTCGCGGCTTGCTTTAATGCTTTTGTCTGCTACGCGTACGAAGGATTCCTTCTGTTGTTCGGCGTTCAGAAGATAGTGGGGCTTGCGCGTACTTTCGGATATTTCGTATTGAATTACGGTGCGGCTATCGCCTATCGGGATGAACATCTCTTTTACCGGCAGGGGAGGTTTGCACTGTGTGAGCGCTTTGCGGATTACGTGGGAATCATCTTCCGGATATTTGAGGCCGGGTATGCCGCCATCGTCAGCAATGCCTACGAGAAGGATACCACCTTTGGTATTGGCAAAGGCTATCATCTCGCGTATTATTTTTTCGGGGAAGGCGGCCTTACGTTTGAATTCCAGGGTGGCACTTTCGCCGTTGGCCACGAGGTTCCTGAGTTGTTTGATCTGCCGTTGGTCCGGGGCGAATGCTTCCTGCGGCTTGTTCATAGTGACTCTGGATAGTATGTAGTGAAGTAACGTTGTGTTACCGTGTTTTGTTATTCCAGCAAAAACGGTTCCTGAAAACGTATCGGCGCTAAGATAATCCGGTCGTGAGATATATGAAAACCACGCCGGTAACCTGGGCTACCGGCGTGGTATTGATATCAGAATTTGCCGTTGGCTATTTCATCGTCGTCCTCATCGTCTTCACCGGGTTGGGGCAGGGTGAACATACCGCTGAGCAGGTCCTTGAACTGCAGGCCGGCGGTTAGATTATGCTTACTGATGAGGCTATATTCAGCAAGGCCATGTAGTGCGAACTCCATAAGAAGCAGCTTGGTGGGTGCATCCTGGTCGCGGTGCAGGCTATTTACGAGGTCAGTAAGACCGGGCACATTTTTTAGTTTTGCCTCGAACTCATTTTGTGTAATGTCGTTCAGGAGGTCCACCGTATTACCTTCGCCGAACCAGTCCGCTATTTTCTTATACGGGCTCTTTTCTTTTTGTTTGCGGAACTTATCAGGGTCGGGGAAGTAGTTTACAAACTGCGAACGTATGGCTTTGCCGATCAGGTTCTGCGCCACGATGCCCGGGCCTTCCTGCTCGCCTTCATATACCAATTCTACCTTTCCGGTTATCGCCGGCACTACGCCTATAAAGTCCGTTATACGTATCAGGGTATTCTTCTCGTTGTTTATGATACTTCTGCGTTCTGCCGAGGCCACCAGGTTTTCGTACGCCGAGATGGTAAGTCGTGCCGATACACCACTTTTGGCGTCTACATATTCGCTTTTACGTGCTTCAAAGGCTATCTGCTCTACGAGGTCTTTGGCGATCTCGTTTACCGTTACGGCACTGCGCTGTTCGGGCTTTATGCGGGCTTCCTGTTGTGTAATGCGTTTGCCGATGTCCAGCGTGCGCGGGTAGTGGGTTATGATCTGGCTGTCAATCCGGTCCTTAAGCGGCGTAACGATGCTACCGCGGTTGGTATAGTCTTCGGGGTTGGCCGTAAACACGAACTGGATATCCAGCGGCATGCGTACTTTAAAGCCGCGTATTTGTATATCGCCTTCCTGTAGTATGTTGAAGAGCGCTACCTGTATACGTGCCTGGAGATCGGGCAATTCGTTGATCACGAATATGCTGCGGTTAGACCGTGGGATCAGGCCGAAGTGGATCACGCGTTCATCTGAATACGGAAGCTTCAGTGTGGCCGCTTTAATGGGGTCTACATCGCCAATAAGGTCGGCAATAGATACATCGGGCGTCGCCAGCTTCTCGGAGTATCGCTCTTCGCGGTACAGCCATGCTATTGGGGTATTATCGCCCAACTCGCGCAGTGTGTCTTTCCCGTAGCGTGAGATCGGGCTGAACGGGTCGTCGTTCAGCTCGGAACCTTCTATATAAGGCACATACTCGTCGAGGAGGTTTACCATCAGGCGGGCGAGGCGTGTTTTAGCCTGACCGCGAAGGCCCAGGAGGTTTACATCATGGCCTGCGAGTATGGCTCGTTCGAGATCTGGTATTACGGTTTCCTCGTATCCCCAGATGCCTGCGAATACTGTTTCTTTGTTGCGTAATTTCTGGATAAGGTTTTCGCGAAGCTCATCTTTTGTGGTGCGGGGTTTATAGCCGCTGGCTTTGAGTTGGCCGAGTGTTTTTACCGTTCTGATATCCGTCATAATGTATTAAGGTCTGCCTGGTATGAAACGTATGGGTACGTCCCGGTTTTGTTATAAAGTTTTTCGTCTGTTTTTCTTGAAGTCTTCAAACACAAGATTGCCAAGGCCCTGCAGGCTGCTGTAGTAAGCGTTGCCATTGTTGGTCTTGGTGAACTCGCGCACAAAAGCCTTAAGGTAAGGATCTGTGGCGATCATAAATGTAGTAACGGGTATTTTAAGCTTGCGAAGCTGCGTAGCCAGTGTAAGCGTTTTACCTAAGATCTTTTGATCGAGACCGAACGCGTTCTTATAATATTTTATGCCTTGCTTGATGCAGGTAGGCTTGCCGTCGGTAATCATAAAGATCTGCTTATTGCCGTTTTTCCGCTTGCGTAGTATATCCATAGCAAGCTCCAGCCCTGCGACAGTGTTGGTATGATAAGGGCCTACCTGAAGATAAGGAAGATCTTTGATTTCGATCTGCCAGGCATCGTCACCAAATACGAGTATGTCCAGGGTGTCTTTGGGGTACTTTTTGGTGATAAGCTCGGCCAGCGCCATGGCTACTTTCTTGGCAGGTGTGATGCGGTCTTCGCCATAAAGTATCATGGAGTGCGAGATGTCGATCATGAGCACGGTAGAGGTCTGCGTTTTGAACTCGCTTTCCATTACCTCCAGGTCTTGCTCGGTCATGAAGAAGTTTTCTACTCCATGATTTATCTGGGCGTTACGGAGCGACTCCGTTACGGAGATCTGTTCCAGCGTATCGCCGAACTCGTAGTCGCGACGTTCGGTGGTCTGCTCGTCACCGCGGCCGTTGTGGCTTGTATTGTGCTCGCCTTGTTTGGTTCGTTTCAGTTTGCCGAAGATCTCTTCGAGGGCAGACTGGCGCAGGCTCTGCTCGCTTTTGGCGTTAAGCTTGAATTCCCCTTTTGGTCCTTCGTCGGTTATATAGCCGTTCCGTTTCAGGTCTTCTATAAAATCGCCGATGCCATAGTTCTCATCGCTTAGTTTATACTGCCTATCCACCTCTGTCAGCCATTGCAGCGCTTCGGCAACGTTGCCTGATGTAATAAGTATGAGCTGCATAAAGATTTTAAGCATCTTTTCGAAGCCGTTCTTTCCTTTATCGGGTGGTGGGGTATATTTTGAAAATCTGTAACCGAGCATAATTAAAAGGTATTAGCTGAATTGGTGGGCGTGCACATGAGGTTTATTGCCGTCTATACAGGACGCCGGCTACTCTGTTAACCATTAATTTCCGAATTCTGTTTCGGCTTCAAAATTTAATTTCAAAAAAAATGAGATTGTATGTAATAATTGGCCTTTGATTGACAGGGGCGGTTGGTTACAAGGCCCTACTTTTGTCTATTAAGGCTTTAATACTACTACTATGAAAAGAATTGTTTTTACTTTAATCGCTCTATCGTTCCTGGTGTCGGCGTGTAGCCAATACACATGTGCCACGTATTCACACAAGATCGAGAATAAATCGAAATCATCTCAAACAAAAGAAACCCGTATCTAACGGGTTTCTTTTTTATAAGGTATCCTGAAAAGCTCAAGACTCCGTCTCTAACACCGTAGCTATCAGGCTGCTTGCTTGCGCTCGCGCATGGTTCCATATACATAATCCCATAGCGGCGACGATACGCCGAATACAACTTCTCCATCTTTATAATGGTGTACGCCGTGGTTCACCCAGAGGCTTTTCATGAAGTTCTTCGGCGGTGGGTATGCGTGAACCATATAATGCACGGCCAGATAGGCGGCATAGCCTACCAGAAAACCGGGCAGAAAGGAGAACACGAAGTCCCCGAGTACCAGTCTGAACAGCAGGAGCAGGATGGTGGATATGGTAACACTCACCAGTGGCGGCATAGCCAGCCGATCCTTGTCTTTAGGAAATTCGTGGTGCACGCCGTGCATAACGTACTGCATTTTAGCCCGGGTCTTGGTGTACGCGGGCATGTGGAATAAATGGCGGTGCACGTTATACTCCACCCATGTAAAGACCAGCAAACCCAGGAAAAACATACCTACGGTTGTCCAGGGCGTGAGGGTTGTGTGTGTTATGCTCCAGTACAGGAGCCCTCCGGAATACAAAAAGAAGATAACGAGTGGCACTGCGATGTGCGTACGCGTTAATTTTTCGAGAATAGGGTTTTGGAAAAGTTGTCTTGTCCCTTTGTTCTTTGGTGATACGTTTTCGGACATGGCTTTAAAATCATTAAAACGTTGCAAATTTATTACTGCTGTCGTTTTACTAAAATCTTAGGCCGGGGTTTTCACAGCAGTTTTATCTAGTATCCTTTGATAATACGATTCGTAGATAGGCAGGATACGTGAAATGTCAAATTCTTTAGCTCTTTTCAGTGCATTTTCTTTAAACTTTGGCAGATTGTCCTTATCCAGGACAAGTAATGCGTTCCGGGTCATATCTTCGATATCGGCCACGTTGCTCATATATCCGGTCACACCCTGTACGTTCAGCTCGGGCAATCCCCCCGTATTGGTGGATATTACGGGTACTTCGCATGCCATGGCTTCGAGAGCGGCCAGACCGAAGCTCTCTTTTTCAGAGGGCATAAGGAAAAGGTCCGCTACCGAAAGTACTTCTTCTACAGCCTCAAGCTTACCCAGGAATCGGACATTCTCGCAAATGTCAAGTTCCTTGCAAAGTTTTTCGGCCTTTGCGCGCTCGGGGCCATCGCCGATCATCAGGAGCTTGGCCGGTATTTCATTGTGGATATTAGCAAAAATTCTTATCACATCTCCTACACGTTTTACTTTCCGGAAGTTAGAGGTGTGTACGACCAGCGCCTCGTCATTCGGGCAGATGGCCTTTTTGAAGTGGTCCTTTTTCTGCTTTTTGAACTTTTCGAGGTCTATGAAGTTCGGAATTACCTCGATATCGTTGGTGATCTTGAAATGCTCATAGGTTTCCTTGCGCAGGTCGCTGGATACGGCGGTTACTCCATCGGATTGGTTGATCGAGAAGGTTACCACGGGCTCGTAAGAGGCGTCTTTGCCCACCAGTGTTATATCGGTTCCGTGCAGGGTAGTTACTACGGGTATTGTAATGCCGTGTGTTTTAAGAATTTGTTTGGCCATGTAGGCGGCCGAAGCGTGCGGTATGGCGTAGTGTACGTGTAACAGGTCGAGCTGTTCGTTTTTTACCACGCTCACCATTTTACTGGCCAGTGCCAGCTCATAGGGTGGATATTCAAAGAGGGGGTAAGAGCGAAAATCTACTTCATGGTAAAAAAGGTTCTCATTCAGAAAGTCCAGGCGCGGGGGTTGTGAGTAGGTGATGAAGTGGACTTCGTGTCCTTCCTTGGCAAGGGCTTTTCCCAATTCAGTTGCTACTACTCCGCTACCGCCGAAAGTCGGGTAGCACACGATACCTATTTTAGTTTTTTGCACAGGGTGTATTAATTTTTTGTTACGTATGGTGGTTACGACAAAGTGTGTGTGTTAAAGGGTGTGGTCTCTCCTTAATAATTAACAAAAATTAACAATTCCGGCGAGCGGGGGCTTTTTTAAAGTAGACGCGTGATACCTTTCTTTTATTGCTCAGGGACAGCCGGTTACGGATGTATTTTCGTACAGACTGAAGTTGAAGACAGACTGGTAGATCGCGTCTTGAATTCGAGAACGAATATTTGCCTGCGAAAGTTTATTGTTGCGATCCGGATAAACCCGGTTTGACAGAAAAATATACACCAGATCGAACTCGGGGTCTACCCAGATGCATGTTCCGGTGAACCCGGTATGGCCGAAGGTTCGCGGGGATGCGAGCAACGATGTCGGGCTGCTCCAGTCGCTCTGTACGGGTTTATCCCATCCGATGCCGCGCCGGCTGGTTTCAAACTGGCGGTCGGTAAAGAGTCTTACGGTTTCGGGTTTATAATATTGATAGCCTCCATAATATCCTTCCTGTAAGAGCATCTGGCAAAGTTTGGCCAAATCGTTTGCTGTGCTGAAAAGTCCTGCATGGCCGGCAACTCCGCCCATCATCGCGGCGCGCTCGTCGTGTACGGTGCCTTCTATAAACGTGCGGCGGAAGATCTTATCGTCTTCCGTGGGCGCTATGGTCTGTTTGGAGAAACGGGTCAGCGGGGTGAAGCCCGTAGAGTATGCACCGAGCGGTTCGTACAGGTTCTGTTGCAGAAACTCGTCGATAGGCTGATTGAGGATTTTTTCGGCGAGGTGTTGTAATATGAGGAAGCCCAGGTCACTGTATTTATAGGGATATGGTGTGCGTGCAGGTTTCTCGCCCAGCTTGGACTTTGTTATCCATACCCATACGGAGTCGCGAATGTTTGGTGACGCATAGAGGTTGGGTGATACCTGCAGACTGTACCGCTCGTTCTTTATGCGACTGTAGAACAACGGGAGGAATGTTGTGTCTTTCATTGTCTGCGGCCAGAGCGGTATAAACGGTAGCAGGCCTGCCTGGTGCGTGAGCATGTCTATCAGGGTAATGTCCTTCTTATTGGTCTTGCGCAGGTCAGGGAGGTAATACGACACCTTGCGGTCCAGGTCTATCAGGCCGTGATCGTACATAAACAGGGCTGTCTGCAGCGTTGCGGTGACCTTGGTTACAGAGGCAAGGTCATAGAGCGTGGCATCAGTCACGGGGGTTTTCCTGTCATACATGAAGTAGCCGAAGTCCTTCTGGTAAACCACTTTACCATGTCTGGCTACGAGTACCTGGCAGCCGGGCGTGGCGCCGATGCGTATTGCCTCTTTAGCGATTGTGTCTATACGCTGTAAGATGCGGCTGTCCATGCCTGCGTCTTCGGGGAAAGAGTAGGTGAGACGGCCGAGCGCTTTGGTTTCTTTACCGCTTCCTTCTTTGCCGGCGGCCATCGTGGCAGGCAGGGTACCGTTTGCTTTCAGGCCGCCGAATATTACTTCTGGAATTGCACGCAGCATGGCTTCGTGTGTAGTATAACCCTTGATATAGGCGGTGGCTTCGGGTAATGAAGCTGTTGTTTGAAAATCGGTAAAGTCGCAGATGATTACCGTGCGCATCGAGGCTTGCTGCTGCAGTAGTTGTGTGAGCCGTTCCGTACCGGCGCCTGCGGAAAATATGCCGGCTATAACTACATTGTATTGTGCAAGCTCTTCGGTGATCTTGCTTATATCCGCGCCGGCGTTCAGGGTTATGGGGACTACGTGTGTATATTTATTGAGGTAGTCGTAAACACTATTACTGGGTGCTGAGGCGTCGGCAGTGAGGTAAGCGATATGTTTTGTTTCCAGGTTGGCTAAAGGGAGGACATCGTTCTGGTTGCGGATTATTGTTACGGCTCCTTCATAGAGCTTTTGCTGGATGCCTTTCAGCGCGGGGCTGTTGGTGCGTAGGATTATGTTGTCGGTCAGGTTTTCCGGTTTCTGCCATAGCCCGGCGTCGTATTTCAGAGCGAGGATCTTTCGCACGCTGCTGTCGATCTGTATGCGATACTGCTTCTCTTTGCGGATAAATCTTTTTATACGCCGCAACGCGGGTGTTATGTCGGCGCCAGAGATCAGTATATCGTTTCCGGCTTGTATAGCGAGTGTTTCGGCTTCACCTGCGCGTAGCGGTTTGCTGTTGGCTGTATGTTGTATCCGGCTGATCTCCGTGAAGACAAGGCCCCGGTATTTAAGGTTACTGCGAATCCATTCGGCTGTGTTAAGGGCGATTAGCGCCTGGGGGCCAAAGTCGTTTCGCTTGACGAGGTGGTTGTGTTGGTAGAGTAACGGAATGTCTGTCATAGCCGGCATTACGCCCGGCACGTGGTCTGCGAAAAGTTTACGGTATGGATAAATCTGTATTGTGTCGGTCGTGAATTGCGTGACGGGTATACCTTCACGGATATCGGTAACGGTGATGCCCTTCAGCGGGAATTCTTTGGTGCATGTATTTATGCCCTGACTTTGCAGGCCCTGGGCAAAGGCGATAGCCTTGCGTGTCACATTGATTCTATTGTCGCCGAATGCCGACGAAAATGCTGTATCTGTGGCGTTGCGTATTACGGCATTGGTGGTGAAGTTGAAGTTTATGCCCAGCATTTTCATTTGCTGTCCGGTGTAGCGGCCGGCTTCGAATACGAGCGAGTCGCTGCGCAGGGCTCCGGCAAGAGCTGCCGGGGGGAAATGCGTAACGCTATCCAGTGACAGTCCAAGATTTTGACTGCCGGTTTCGATAGCGATGAAAAGTGGTATAGTGGCAGCGTTCTGAAATGTACGCGAGGTGTGGATTTGGTGCTTCGGTCCGCCCATTCCTTTTTTAGGGAGTATGACGCCGCCGATTTCGTTATTCTTTATCTTATCCACCATTGCTTTTACCTCGGCATCTGTGGCGGTGGGAGATAAAGGCACCATAAAGAGCTGGCCGATCTTTTCATTGTTATTCAATGAATTGAACACACTGTCGACCCATTGCTTTTTACCGGGCACTTTTTGAGCGCGGGTGGCCGTGGCGATCAACAGAAGTAGGATAAGTATAGAGATGGGAAAGTGCTTCATCAGGATCGTTTTTTAGCGTACCACCTCGGCACAGCTTTCGGGAAGATAATTTTCCGTACGGCTGTTTTCCGGGGGCTTGATTTCCGGAAATGACCTGGCAGTTAAAAAATGCTTAAAATGAAAAATCTGGCTTCGTTCAGCGCACATTCTTATGGCGGATGAGTCGCAAAATGATATGCCAGCGTGAGGGCTAAATTAGCGCATAAATTGATAAACGATGCAGGTTTTGGAACGGTTCGTGTGTAAAATCCCTGGAAATTCAAACGCCAAAATGCATTGACAGCATATCAAAAGTCGCCAATTCCTGCATTAAAACTCGCATATTTGCACCACCAGATTAACCCTACGTTTGGCTCATGCGCGATATTATCCAGCTTTTGCCCGATTCGATTGCCAACCAGATAGCGGCCGGTGAAGTTGTTCAGCGGCCGGCTTCGGCTGTGAAGGAGTTGATGGAGAACTCGATAGACGCGGGGGCAAAAAACATCAAGCTTATTGTTAAAGATGCGGGCAAAAACCTCATCCAGGTTATTGACGACGGTCAGGGTATGACGGCGACGGACGCCCGGATGAGCCTGGAGCGCCATGCTACTTCCAAGATCCGCAAAGCGGAAGATTTGTTCACTATTCTTACGATGGGTTTCCGTGGAGAGGCGCTGGCGTCTATTGCCGCCGTGGCCCAGGTGGAGATCAAGACGCGCCCTGCTGATGAAGAGCTGGGAACGTTGCTGGTTGTAGAAGGTTCGGACGTAAAACGGCAGGAGCCCGTAGCCTGCGAGAAGGGGACAAATATTTGCATAAAGAACCTGTTCTATAACATACCGGCCCGGCGTAATTTCTTAAAATCCAACCCGGTAGAGCAGAAACATATTATTGAAGAATTTCAGCGCCTGGCGCTTGCGAGTCCGGAGATATCATTTTTAATGCTACAGGGCGATGAGGTAATCTATGATTTGCCTCCGGGTAAGCTGAGTCAGCGTATCGTCAATCTTTTCGGGAAGTCATACCAGGAACAACTGGCTGCCTGTCAGGAAGAGACGACGATGGTAAAGCTAACGGGTTATGTAGGCAAGCCCGATTTTGCCCGCAAGACGCGTGGTGAGCAGTTCCTTTTTGTTAACCGCCGCTTTATCCGAAGCAATTACCTGCATCATGCGATTATGAATGCTTTCGAGGGGCTGTTGCCGGAAAACAGTTTCCCGTTCTATGTACTTTTTATCGAGATCGATCCGAAGCATATTGACGTCAACGTGCATCCTACTAAAACGGAGATCAAGTTCGACGACGATCGGGCGGTCTACGCCGTTGTACGCTCGGCGGTACGGCAGGCGATCGGTGCGCACAATCTTACACCGGGGCTGGATTTCGATGCCGACGTCAACATTATTTCGAAGCTGAACAATGCGTCTACGCATTCCAAGGAGGTCTATTTCGACGAGCGTTTCAGTACCGCACTGCATCGCTCTAACCACGATAACTGGGAAAAGCTGTTCGAGGGCGAATTTGAGTCGAAGCTTATGCCGCGGGCAGATGCGATACCGCCTGTACAAACGCTGCGTTTCGAGAGTGCGTTGAATGCACAGGCAGAAAACCTGACGATAGAAGACAAGACTTTGTTCCAACTTCATTTGCGATACATCGTTAAACAGGTGAAATCGGGTATGATGATTATCGACCAGCAGGCGGCGCATGAGCGTATTTTGTTCGAGCGCTTCCAGGAGCAGGTGAAGCATAAGTCGGCTCAAAGTCAGCAGAGCCTGTTTCCGCAGGCGATTACGTTTACTGCGCCGGATTTTGCTTTGGTTTTGGAAATGCAGCAGGAAATTGAGGCATTGGGCTTCCGGTTCGAGATATTTGGCAAGAATACGCTACTTATCAATGGTGTTCCTCCCAGCCTGGCGGCCAAGGGTGGCGGACACGAGAAGGAGATTTTCGAAGGGCTGATCGAGCAGTTCAAGGCGAACCAGGCGGAGCTGGCGATACCGATCCAGGAGAATCTGGCGCGGGCACTGGCGCGGCGCTCGGGCATTAAGACGGGACAGAGGCTGACCCGGGAAGAGATGCAGTCGCTGATCGACAGCCTGTTTGCCTGCAGTACTTCGAATTATACGCCGGAAGGAAGGCCAACGTTCTTTATTTTTGAGCTGGGTAAGATTGAAAGTTACTTCCGATAAAGACGGATGAGGCTGGAAAGGCCGCCGTCATGAAGGCTATCCCGAGTTTGTCGGGACGGTGAAACACCGTGGCGGGCGAGGCAAAGAATAAATAAACTTAAAAAACGACTTAAAAATCAGGTAAATCGCATTCTATGTACAGACTTACACCGGTTGTAAAAAATATTATCTTTATATGTGTTGCCGCGTTCATCGCTAACGCTATGTTCCCGGCTTATGGTATCACCCTCCGGATGGCATTGTGGAAACTTGATACCGACCTTTTCCGACCTTATCAGTTGCTTACCTATATGTTTGCTCATGGTGGTATCGGGCACCTTTTTTTTAATATGCTTTCGTTCGCCTTTATGGGTTCTCAGTTGGAGATGGTCTGGGGGTTTAAACGATTTTTACTGTATTACCTCATCACCGGTATCGGTGCAGCCGTAGTTTACCTTCTGGCGGAGTATATGTTTGCGTCTCGTGGTATGGGCACGCCGCTCGGAGTTCCAGGGATGATGGTTGGGGCTTCCGGCGCGATCTATGGCATACTTATGGCGTATGGTGTTATGTATCCGGATATGGAGATACAGCTGATCATACCACCTGTTTCGATAAAAGCGAAATATATGGTTATTGTGCTGGGTGTTTTTGCTTACCTGATGGACCCAAGCGGGCAGGTTGCTCACTGGGCTCATATTGGCGGCGCTGTGGTAGGATTTTTGGTTTTAAGATTGGGTCTTTTGCGAGAATAGAATATGTTATCAGATTTCAAGGACGCTTTCCGGAGGTATAACAATGCTCACGTGCAGCTGATCATCATTAACGTGGTGATCTTTATGGCGTTGGGTGTTTTGTTTGTGGTGGCTACAGTTTCCCAGACGCCCATTATCTTCAATGCCGTTTACGACCAGATCACGTTGCCCAGCCAGCTCAGTGAGTTTCTCTATAAACCATGGACGCTGCTTACGTATGGTTTCGCGCATCACTTCCACCTGCCCGACCAGGCTCTTGGTATTCCGGCGCAGATCGGCATTGGGCATATTCTTTTCAATATGCTCGGTTTTTACTGGTTCGGACGGGTGTTCGTCGAGTTTTTAGGATCTGATAAGTTGATTGCCGTTTATGTATTGGGTGCATTGAGCGGCGGGTTACTATACCTGCTGATGTATAACACCATTCCTTTCTTCATGTCACAACCGGCTACGTTGGTGGGGGCATCGGCAGCGGTGTTTGCTGTTATGACAGCGGTAGCAACGTTACTTCCCGATTATACATTTTACCTTTTACTCATCGGCCCTGTAAAGGCAAAATATATTGCCCTTTTTTACATTGCAATTTCGTTCCTCTTCTCAGTAGGCAGTAATGCTGGTGGCGAGCTTTCGCACCTTGGCGGAGCGTTGATCGGTTTTGTATATATCCGCAGACTGCAGGCAGGTTACAACCTGGGTAAGTGGATCAATGTGACACTGGATTGGATTAAAGGCTTGTTCTCGCGGCGTTCGCGCATCAAGGTCACTTATCGCAACCAGGAATATGCTGGTGGCTACAAGCGCTCGGCAAAAACGAAAGATGCTACCAATGTATCTCAGGACGAGATCGACGCTATTCTCGATAAAATCTCTGCCGGCGGCTATCAAAGTCTGACGAAAGACGAGAAAGACAAGCTCTTCAACGCAAGTAAGCGTAAGTAATCCGAGCTCGTCTTCCTCTCTATATTTCTATCGTGTCAGCAATGCATTCACTATCCATTGATACGCCAGTATTCCAATGGTGTATACGGTGAGTATCGTATTTGCGATTTCAACGTTGAAAAACGGCATTATCAATGCTGCCAATCCTACCACGGCGAGCGCAGCAGTATATCCTATGAGTATACCCTTGGATCTCGGAGAACGCGCTGTGAACATCGAGCCGAGCGGTATCATCATACTTAACCCATATATGCCGACAAGCAGGAACCATTGATGACCATTGACCAACCAGGTTACCATTGCGGCTACTCCTATCAGCAATGCCACCCCGACAAATGCGGAAGCGCGTACCTCGTCACGTGTCAGCGCATAGCGGCCGTACACATTGAGTCGCAGGAACAGGTTTGATAACGGTGTGATGATCCATGTGGAGATCGCGAATGCAAAATACAGATATATGATCGGGTTCAGGATAACGGCCAGCGACGGATTGTTAGACGCGACGTTATCCAGGAAACGTATACCGAAATACATGCCTAACAATATTGCCCACTGTGCTTTGCCCTTGAGGTTTCCGATCCAGAAGGCATAACGCAGGAACATGCGATAGAACCAGTAGCGCGACTTGAGCCCTTCTACCATCCCAGCTTTAGCATAGGCATAGGAAGGGTTTATTTTAAGCGCCTCGCGGAAGTGTACCAACGCCTGGCGATGATCGCCTTTCTCGAGCAGGCTCCAACCGAGATTGGTGTGTGTATATTCGTTTTCGGGATCCTTGTTGAGCGCTTCCTGTATGGTCTTATAAGCATCTTCTTTTTTGTCGAGCTTATAGAGCGCTTGCGCACGTGCGTTGAGGCACTGGAGGTTTTCGGGATCTATAGCAAGGCCGGCGTTCGCATTGTCTACGGCGAGCTGCCATTCCTTGCGGTTCAGACAGATCGCTGCCAGCAGGCCGAAGTATTCGGCTTTATGAGGCTGTATAGCGATGGCATTGCGTATAAACTTTTCGGCTTCCTTTATCTTCTCCTGGCGCAGGTAGAACAGCGACTGCAGATATAGCAAATAATCGTTGTCAGGTTGGAGGCCGATCGCGTTTTGTATTGTTTCGATGGCGAGGTCAGTATTTTTCTGTTCGGCCTGGCATATAGCCAGCAGTGCCAGTGCCTCCACGCGTTCGGGCTCTACAGCCAATACCTGGCGAAGTTCTTTTTCGGCATCGTTATAGCGTTGCCATTGTATAAGTTGCTGGGCTCTTTCGAGCAGGGCGTCGGTCATCGTTTCAGTTTTAGATACTCGAGTATTTCGTCGTACAATCCGGATTCGTTCGCATAGAGGGCATAGTTTCTGGCTGTGTTGAACCACTCACGTGTGGAGGGCTTTACCTGTTTTATTGCGGTCAGCAGGTCTTTTGTTTGCAACGGCATGGGTACTCCTTTTTCGAACGACTCGCGGAGCTTCTCTTCTATTGCTACATCCACTACTGCTTTGAGGTCGGCACCGGAAAAGTCTGTCGTTTGTTTGGCGATGGCTTTTGCATCTATGCCACTGGTGGGTTTGCCTTTCAGGAGGATGTTGGTTATCGCTTCGCGTCCTTCCTGGTCGGGTGGCTGCACAAAGATTATGCGATCGAAGCGTCCGGGTCTGCGGAAGGCTGCATCAAGGTGCCATGGCGCGTTGGTTGCGCCGAGGATGAGTATGCCGTCGTTTGATGATTGGATACCGTCCATTTCAGTCAGGAACTGATTGATCATCATTTTCCCCGCCGAGTGGCGCATATCGGAGCGACTTGCGCCGAGCGCGTCGATCTCGTCGAAGAACAGTACACAGGGTGTTTGGCGGCGGGCCAGTTCGAAGAGCTCGTGAAGCTTCTTTTCGCTACTGCCAAGCCACATATCCAGCACATCGTGTATGCCGATAGATATAAAGCTTGCGTTTATCTGGCCGGCCGTGGCGCGGGCAAGGTGCGTTTTGCCACATCCGGGAGGGCCATACAGCAATATTCCGCCGCCAATCTTTTTGCCATATGCTTTGTATAGCTCAGGATGGAGTAAGGGCTGTATGATCTTGATTTTGATCTCTTCCTTTACCTTGATCATTCCGCCGACATCTTCGAAGTTTATCGTCGGCTTTTCGAGATCGCGGACCTGATCTTCGATGGATTGAAGGAGTTTTTCTGTTTCATCCTGTGGAGCGCTTTGGCTTGGCTGGCGTAAGTGCTGGTCGAGCTCGGCGTCGCTCAGTGAAGGATTGAATGTAAGTGCGCGTTTATAGTACTCTATCGCTTTGCCAGTCTCTTCGTTACGGAACAGGCTTTTGGCCAAAAGCATCAACAGGCTCACGTCGTTCGGGCGCGCCTCTACAAGATCTTCGACGATAACGATCACTGTAGAATACTTGCCTTGCTCGAAATAGATCCTGGCGAGACCAGATTTAGCCTGAAGGTTTTGGGGTTGGCTTTCGAGTACGATCTTGAACTCTGCCTCTGCTTCGGCGAAGACATTGGCGTTGAGCAGTGCTTCGGCCAACGTCAGCCGGAGCGGTATATTTTGAGGCGAGAGTCCGAGAGCCTCCCGCAGATTTTTAATCAGGTCGTCCATTCTGCGTAATTTGTCTGAAAAATAAGGAATTTATTCAATTCCGGCTGGACCGTTCGGAAAGAGGAAGTTGGCAGCTTGCTATACAGGCTATCGGAAGCTTATGCTAATTTTACTCGGAAATGCATGATGCGCTATAGGAGCATCATGCCAATATGATGCTCCTGGCCCTCACTAGGTTTTAATCACATTTACTGCGCCGGTTACGTTGTCAAACACCATTTGCTGGACCGTTATCTCCATATGGAGCTCTGGGTCCTTTAATATGCCGAAGCAGTCCGTGCGGCTGATGGATTCTCTTTTTCGAAGCAGTTCCTGTGCGCGGTCGTATCTTGAGCACGATGTTTCGCGGAGTATGTTTTCCGCCAGTCCGTTTTCCAACTGTTTGTAGTCGTTGGTTACGATGATGAAGTTCTCGCGGGACTCGCGTGTGGCGTGGCGTTTCGGTGTACGTTCGATGACGACGTGCTCACCGGGGGTGACTCCGGAGAGCAACAACAGGCAGTCGCTGGCGATAACCGTCTCTTCCAGTATGGTTTTGGCCCAGTGGTACGATCGCGCTGATGTCAGGACATCGCGTAGGAGGAACGTTACCGGGTACGCCAGTTCGGGTTTGTCTAGACTGACTACCGCATTGAGCGTGATCGAAAACCTGCCGGGGCTTGTTCCGGACAGTGCGCCTATAAAACCGGGCCAGCTTACTGTTTTGAATACGGTTTGTCCACCCTTTTGAAAATCGAAGATCATTGAGTGACGGCTTAACAGATTATCGTCTGTAGGCCAATCCAGGTTGCGGCTGTGCAGCATGGTCTCGCCGTTGTGTGTTGCAAAAGCGGTACAGCCGATGAAGAACTTCAGAACGTCATAATACAGGTTTCCGACGAGTACCTCGTTCTCATTGAAATTGCATACGTCTGCTACCGCGCGGATCTCTTCCTGATACTCGTGCGGGATGACCAGCTGTTTATATTGCTCTACTGCTTCGTAGAAAAAATCATTTCCATAGGCGTTTTTCAGATAGCAATGAAAGAGCTCGTTCATCTCATTTGTGTAGGCTTTAAGAAACTGCCAGCGTTCGCGGGGTGGTAAGTCAAGGTTAACGATGTGTTGTGTGATGTCCATATAACTTTATTTTAATGGGTGGGAACCATCTTCAACGACTTAACGAATAATAATGTTACAGAAAATCAAAGCTTTTATGAGAAGACATAATAGGTCATGATGAGGCAGATCAAGTTTATCCGCGGTTGTATTTATATGTATACGGTTTCGTGGCTTTTGCTTAACTATATTAAAAAAACGTAATTTGAAGTATATTCTTATAAAATAAGGTTTGCTAAAAAATGAGAAAATTTGTTGTTGGTGACATTCACGGCTGTTATGACGAGTTAGTGGAATTGATTGAAATGATTAACCTGAAAGATGAAGACCTGTTGATAGCGTTGGGGGATATTGTAGATCGTGGAAACAAGTCAAAGGAAGTTTACCAGTACCTGAAGGACAGGCCCAATACTGTCGTACTGATGGGTAACCACGAGCGAAAGCATCAGAGAGGAGTATTGAGCTATGCGCAGGATATTGTAAAGGTTCAATTCGGCAATGACTATAATGACTTTTTGCTTTGGGTGAATACCCTCGGCTATTACTACGAAACAGAAGAAGCTATTATTATTCATGCTTTCTTTGAACATGACAAAGCACTTCATGATCAGAGAGAAGAAGTTCTTTGCGGTTCAACTTCAGGAGACCGATATCTGGAAAGCAAATATCCTCCCAATACACATTGGACAGATGTTTACAGCGGTTCTAAACCCGTAATTTACGGACATCACGTTGTGGGCCATGTGCCGAAGGTAGTGAGCAACACTTACGGAATAGACACCGGTTGTTGTCATGGGGATTTCTTAACGGCTATCGAGCTCCCTTCTTTTACGGTGCACCAGGTAAAAGCGAAGAAAGACTATTGGAAACAGGAGCAGCGCGCATGGCAAATTCCGGTGCTTAAGGCAAAGGCCTGGAACGAAATGCAGTTTACTGAAATTGAGAAGCAGCTCGCCAAACTGGAATATATTGAAGAACCGGAAACAAGAAAATATCTGGACGAGATCCGCCGCTGGAAGGACGAGTTATTGCAGAGCATCGATAGCGTTAAGAGCGAGATCGATAAGTTTACGAACAATCTCCTCCAGGCTTACGGTGATGATTTCACAAAAGAGGCAAACGAATACATCTTCAAAACATACCTTTTCAAAAGTAGGGCCCGGAACCTGACAAAACAGGATTTAGTTAGCGGATTGAATACTCCTCAGAAACTAATGGCGCTAAAAGAGGCGCTGAAGATCGTGTGAAAAGAGGCTGAGACTTCGCTAAAAGTCTCCGACTTTCGGTTTGCAAATTGCCAGGTAATCAAGTGGTTGAAAAACGCCGTTCACGGGCTCGTTATTTCTTACATTGTCCTGTGAAATAATCTGAAAACCCCTTTAAAATGATCCAAAACGGCACTTTTTTAAAGTTGTTAACAGTTGTCATGCAAGAAAATGTATACTAATTAAATTAGTTTTCTTTCCTAATTCTGTTGGTTTTTGTATTTTTGGTCATGACAATTTTGGTCGCCAAAAATACCTTGTGTACCATTATGCCATACGCGTTAAACGGTTTGCCGTTAGATTAACAACAGCTGTCAAAATGATACTTTATATGCGTGAACAGAGGGCAATAAAATCACGAACATATTTTTCCGACGGTTTTTAAGACGATGGGACGTGCCACCGGCGAGCCCGGTGGAGCTTGATGCAATACGTTATTGTTGCAAGGGCTACATGCTTGCATGATTGCTCATTTATAAACCGGACATCCTCCGGAATAGCGCGCTGCCAACACACAGCGGGCTCATAGATACCACCATTAACTATTAGAGAGCGCCTTCGTGAGGGAAGGTGCCTGGGACCACTTTGTCAAAAAACAACTATGCATAAAGAGAGAGAAAAGAAGAACATGATCGTTACGCTGTATTACACTTTGCCACAGGTTGCTTTGTTGTGTGGTATAACTGAGCTGGAGGTAGAAGTATTGAGTGAGCAGTTCGGTATTCGTGGGCGTATGAGTGATGGTGTGACTGTATTTACGTCAGAGGAGGCGCGGCGCTTGCGGTTAGCGAGTGACCTTACGAGCAGATCGAAGGAGGACCTTGTAGCGCTTATTATTTCAAATCGTTTTCCGAAATCGTTAATTACTATAGCATGATCGAACAGACACCATTACAATCCGAATCGACTTCGCCCAGGCAACGGATCAAGGCACATTGGAAGCACGTTACCGATGACCTTGAACTGTTTTTCAGCCATGTACAATTGCCGGACGGGATCATCAGGCTTTCGAAGAATGAGGCTATTGAAGATGTACGGCTGATGGTTCAGCAGCATCTCATGGTAATCCGCTCGCAGAATGAGAGACGCGACTTTGTCGCATACATCCAGCGGCTTCAGAAGTTAAAATCACATTTAATCAACCACTATAAAGTATCTTACTATGAAAAGCAGAGCGCTTAAAATGGATCAATCCGGTAATGGATCACAGTCTGGCTATTCATCGTTGAAGCCACTGCGGGACTTCGGGGCTTCGGGTTACAGCCACGATGATGACAACGGCTTTATTTTCACGGAGGATTGGAGCGGCGAGAAGGAACGAAAGACGCGCGCGGTTATCAAACAGGAGACGTTTGAGAAGCACGCGTCTATCCTGGCCGATTATGCTAATCTTACTCACATTCCGCTGGAGAAACAGAAGATCGACATCCTGGCGGCCCGGTATGATCTGGCCCCGTACTCGGTCGGTATCATTTTGAAGAAGGGGCGTAATATCCGTCATCTTATTCCGGCGGATTCGCGAAAGGCGGCGTAGAAAAATGAAAAAGCCCCCTGAGTATTCGGGGGGCTTTTTTTACCTATACTGTTGTCGTTACGGTAAGGTTTCCGACAGCATGCAGAATGAGGGGTGCTGCGGCGCTGTCGTCGTTCCAGGATACGGCGTAGTCCATGGTCCATACTGATAATCCCTGTACATCGGGGCCGGCGTTTTCTGCTACACGATTGAAGCGGCCGACATCTGGTGTAGCTTGTGTGGCTTGTAATGCTTTGTGTATTGTGTCGCGCAAGGTGAAGAATGTTTCATCGGTTTCGGCGATCTCGGTTTGTACGACATATATCCGGAGTGTTGCCGACCCGACTTGTGTGTTGTAGTGTTGCGTGCCATACGTTACATCAGTGAATTCGATGAACACGGCGGGGCAGGCGAAGTCGGGTTGTTGTCCACTTTCCAGGTCGTGAAGCTGCTGTCTCAGTCTTGCTACATATTCGATGCCTGGCTTGCCTTGCAGGGCATTGTAGGCGGTGGTGAATGCATTTAACATAGTGATGCGATAATGTTATTTTTGATTGGTAATTCTTAACGCAGAAGCAGGAATACGATCAGGCATGTTGCCAGTATGGACCATTTGAAGGCGGCGCCTCGTGCTCCCGGCAGATAGTGATCTAACAGGGTCTTAATTACGGATTTTTTTTCAATATAGTTTGGATGTGCCAGTATGCGGTATAGTGCGGGCATGGCGAATTCGAACAGGCCGTCGAATGCGATCCAATACGCCGTCACATATACCGCTAATGCGGTAACCAGGTTCAACGTGTATCCTGTAAAGCATAGTGTTATTACGAAGCCGGCGCTGGCCCGCACTATTGCAGAGAGTAAGCGGTTTGGTTCTGCATTTCGTGTCACTACGAAGCGAACGTGTCGGAGTACATCGAAAAGGATCACGAGCCCGTAGGCCGTAAGGAGAAAAAGTGTTTCCATGATTTTATGTTCGTTGAAAAATATACCGGATATGTTCTGTTCTAAAGCTCGACTTCTGTTTTAAGCTCATTATTCAGGTAGTGGATGGCTTTACAGAGGATACGCTTGCGGCCTTGCGTTCCGGGCAGGAGTTTACCGGCGCCCAGGATATAGTAAGCGGCCATTTCCAGATTGTCGTCGGTATCTGCTATTGAGTCGAAGCTTGCTGTGTCAATTAAATTAGATTGTGTTGTTATGCTTATCGTTTCGTTGATCATGATGTTCTTTTTTTTGAATGATGTTATTCTATAGTCATACGTTGGCGCTTATTGATTCCATTATTTTTTTTGCCTTTACCGGCGGTATTCTTGCCGCACTTTATTCCGAAAGCGGCAGCTCGTCGTTGTGCACGGTTTGGCTTCTTGCCGTCGGGGCCGTGGTGTGTGGCGTAGTATTCGAATACCTGTGCGATTTGTTGAAGCTTCGGTGGCAAAGAAGCTTTTTGCAACTGATTGCTATTTGTCTGATGATTGTCCATTGTCGTCCTGGCTTTGGTGTAGCGATGTGCGTTGTTCCAATATCTGGCTTGTGTTGTTGTTCACGAGTTCGCGTTTGATGATTTCCAACGCGCCGGCGATCTGGCGGGCGTCGTCAAGATCGAACAGTCCGTTTTTCAGCCCGCCGTTTATTGCGCCGGTAATGATCGCGAGCGCTATGTCTACGCGACTTGTATGTTTTGTTTGTTTATTGTCTGTCATATTTTTTTTGTTTAGTAACCTCTTACGATTCTTCGGATCTGCATTACGGAGAGCCCGTATCGTTTCGATAGGGCAAAGTAGATCCCGGTAAATGAGATCTTGCCGTAAAGAGCGCGGCCTTCATTGTACATATCATTAAAGGCTTTGTTAATCTCCATGTTTCTTTCCTGTGCGCTAACCTTTGTTGTCATAGTATGTATTATGTTGTTATTTTCTACCGTCGATTACCTATACAAACCTACCAGGCTACACGCGTGACACTACCAAAAAACGATAAGAATATTTTAAATGTGATAAGCTATATCTGGCGAATTCTGTTAATAACTTTAATGAACCTTATTGTAAATCCTGAGCATATTCTGCTGTTCCGAAATCAATAATTTGTCTGCGTTGTAGCCGTTCCGTTGTATCTATTTTTCGAACATATAGCGTATTCGTGTTTAGTTGCATTGAAATGATATAATTTCTCCGTTCTGCATATATGTTTCTGAAGGATTTTCAGGTTTTTTTTGATTCTATAGTAGTGTCATCGTATATGAACACGAAGCATGTTCATGTTCATATAAAATGAAACAAAGCGGATATCATATCTGTATATATACTTACGAGCCTGGTCAGAAATCATCAGACTTATCTCGACGAACGAAAAGCTTGTTCATTTCGAAATATTCGATACAAAATATTTGATAGCAAGATGTGAATCGCCGGATATTTGAATCATAAAGGATGCAACGATCGATCAGCATCTGTATAACGACGGCTGATGAAAGCCGGCAATAGCGGAAGGCGAGTTACAATTTCTTCTTCTTTTGTAAACAACAATTTAATTAATACATGACACCAAAAGATTTTGTGGCGGCATACGCTGGGTATGCACGGGAGACTTATGAGAAGACGGGGATTTTGCCTGAGATCATTCTGGCTCAGGCGGCCCTGGAAAGCGGTTACGGCAAACATGCACCGGGTAATATGTTCTTTGGCGTTAAAGATTTTGACGGGGTCAATGGCAACGAGCAATTGATCACTACTTTCGAATACAATAAACGAAATGATCTCTCTCCCGGGCAGATCGGGCTTGTGTCTATCTCTAAAATAGAACCGGTTACGCTGAGCGGCCAAAAGTATTTCAAGTATACGGGCAAGGCTTACTTCAGAAAATACGATACGCCCGAGCAAAGCTTTACCGATCACGCCCGTGTATTTCTGACTACACGGCATAACGGAGCGCTGCGATATGAGAAGGCATTGGCTGTTAAGGATAGTCCAGATCGATTCTTTGAAGAGATCCAGAAGGCGGGCTATGCGCAGTCGCCTATCTATGCCAAAACGTTGAGCTCGATTTGTAAAACCATTAAATCCTTTCTCGTATGATGAATCTTATCAGGTCCATTGTTATGGCTGTGTTCTCGGACTGGAGAATGAACACGGGTATTGCGGCCAGTATTTCGCTGAATCTTTCTATTGGTGAGGCGGTGAATCAATGGCTTACGGTTATCATTTCAGCTATGACGATCATTTATCTCGCGATAAAGATCCGGAACGCGTGGCGTGGGAGTAATGTGGACAGCCATGTTTGAGCACTTTCACTTCCGCAACATATATATCGGTAAGTATACCAGTGTTGCGGGCATTGTATTGATCGCCCTGGCGGGGTATATGACTATCGATGGAAAGACTTCGCTTGCCGAAGGTGTGCCGCTATTGCTTACCGGGTTCGGTTTGCTGGGTGCGAAAGATCCTAAACGAAAGAAATCCAAGAAACCTCCTGTAGAACATGAGCAGCCTCATAACCCTTGCTAAGCATCCGTTGATCTGGTGCGTTTTCTTTCTTGCCGGCTTCATCGGTGGTATGTGGTTCCAGGATCATTATGGTTCCCCCCGAACGGTTCAGGCTGTGACCATTCAGAAGCAGAAGGTGAAAGGTGACGGCAACGCTTACACCAATGAATTCGAGATGAACCAGGTCAATGGAATGCGCGACCAGGAGAAGGAGCAAAAGAAGAACGGCTTTATCCGGCGGATCTTCCGGCGTCGGAAAAATGAAAGCGATTCGGCAGTAGATCGTACCGGAGAATCACATTAAGGCGTAGCCCGGTGGTGATGCCGGGATCCTTGTCTGACCTTTCGTGTCTCCAACCGTTTGCCCGCGACAGCTGTAAAGGCTTCACGACAACGACTACTGTTTCATGACCGGGCTCGACCTTATATAATCTTTAATACTCTTTTAAACAATTTTAATTTTATGGCTTTATCGTCAATTGAATTTGAAAAAGGTTCCGGTAACCTTGGCCGTGTGTCAGATTCGCAGGATGGTATCGGCGGTCTGCTATTCTTTCAGGCAGTTCCTTCCGGTTTTTCTTCCAGCGCTGTTCAACAAGTTTTTAGTGTACTCGAAGCGGAACAACTTGGCTTAACCGAGGAAGCGGAACCTGTAATCCACTATCATGTTACTGAGTTCTTCCGGATTTTCCCGAATGGCTCGTTGTATCTCGGGATCTATGCGTTGCCTGCGGAGGCTCACACCTTCAGCGAAGTGGCAACGATGCAAACTGCTACGGATGGCGTGATCCGTCAGCTTGGTGTGCATACGACCAAGGCGTACGCTGTATCTATGGTTCCTGCGCTGCAGCTTGTTGTTGACCAGCTTGAAGTTGAGCACATGCCGTTGTCGGTTATTTTGTGTGCGGATATTTCTGATCTGACGCTTACTGCGCTGGTAGATACGCGCAATCAGCAGTCAGCTGGCGTGACTGTTAACGTCGGTCAGGATGGTGGCG
>Ga0247762_1000147_pt1 | contig 28248 bp, 15 predicted proteins | sample UWRJL081202R4_FD_181016 | JGI IMG/M metagenome (GOLD analysis project Ga0247762, IMG submission 181016) | Plant litter microbial communities from Arlington Agricultural Research Station in Wisconsin, United States - UWRJ-L081-202R-4 | ecosystem: Environmental > Terrestrial > Plant litter >...
CCAATTCCATCAACGCCAGCACCGATCCGCTTTATGTATTGGACGGTGTGATCTTCTTTGGCTCCACCAATGATATCAATCCGAGCGATATCGAATCTATCGAAATACTGAAAGATGCTTCAGCGGTGGCAATCTATGGAACACGTGGCTCCAACGGGGTTATTCTGATAACTACCAAGCGTGGCAAAAGCGGCAAGCCGGTTTTTAGCTACAATGCCTATACAGGTGTAGAGGACCTGGCGCACACCCTTACGCCAATGAGCCCGGACGCCTATGTGCAAAAGTATGCCGATTATAAAATTGCCACCAACAACTCCAGCACGAACGTGCTTCCCAACCTTAACGAGATCAACAATTATAATACAGGGACCACAACCGACTGGATCAAGCTCGCCACGCAAACCGGAAAAATACAGGAGCATAACCTCGGTGTACGCGGAGGGAACGAGACCGCTAAATACTATGTGAATCTGGGTTATCTCAATGAGCAGGGCGTAGTGAGGGGATATGAATACAAACGTTACAGTGTGCGAACAAATCTTGATCTCACGCCCACAGACTGGCTCAAGTTTGGCACTTCCTTTTTTTACGTTGGCAAAAACATGGATGGCGGCCGGATGAATTTGTTGATGGCATCGGCCATGAGTCCATACGCAACGCCTTATGATGCTAACGGCAATCTGCTGGGCTACCCCATGGCTCCGGAGCAGTTGTATGTAAATCCTCTTCTAAACTTAAATGTGAGCCGCATCGATCGTGGTAACAATTTGAACGGAGGCGGTTATCTGGAGCTGGCTGCTCCCTGGAAGGCTGTAAAAGGATTGAAGTTCCGCATACAGGGATCGTATGCTCTCCAGTTTACCCGTCTGGATGAGTACTTAGGGAAAAACACTACGGCTACACCTCAGACCACGCCGGCCACGGCCAATGTGGGAGGCGACCAAACCGATAACTGGGTACTTGAAAACCTGCTTACCTACACGAAAGACTTCGGTAAGCACCATATTGATTTTACCGGACTATACAGCGCGCAGAAGAATATCTACTTCTATTCGAATACTACGGTTAAGAACTTCATCAGCGATAACCTGCTTTTTAACAGTCTTGGATCGGGCACATCGTTTACCGCTTCATCAACGAATCCATTGGGTGGCACAAACTATAACTCGGAGTTGGTTTCACAGATGGGCCGGATCAATTACTCTTATGATAGCCGCTATATAGCTTCATTTACCATACGACGGGATGGCTTTTCAGCTTTCGGGAGAGACGCCAATAAATATGCAGTGTTTCCTTCGGCAGCGCTGGGCTGGAACATACACAATGAGTCGTTCCTTAATTCAGTAACGGCGGTCAGTCAGCTGAAGCTTCGGTTCTCGTATGGTAAAAGCGGTAACCAGGCTATCACACCGTATCAAACCTTTACCACGGCAAACGGTTCCACGCAATCTATGGCCGGTAGCTTAAGAGCTGCCGCCATACTGAACGACCTGATGGGTAATTCCCACCTGAAATGGGAATCAACAACACAAGCCAACCTCGGTGTAGACTTTGGACTGTTTAACAACCGTATCTCGGGTAGTGTCGATGTATTTCAATCGCACACGGTGGACTGTCTGCTGAAACGAAACATTCCCACGACTTCAGGCTCTAACCAAACCTGGGACAACCTGGGCGAGCTTCAGAACCGCGGCCTTGAGATCATGCTCAAAGGCACGGCTGTGGACAAAGGCGATTTCAAATGGGAAGTCAACGGTAACTTCGCCACGTTCCGTAACAAGATACTCGATCTGTACGGCGACAAGAAAAGCGATATTAACAACAAGTGGTTTATCGGGGAGCCTTTGGGCGTGATCTACGATTATAAGAAAACCGGCGTATGGCAGGCAGGAGAAACCCCTACATCGGATCCTTCGGCAAAACCGGGCGATCTGAAGTTCGCGGATGTATCTGGTCCCAACGGTGTCCCTGATGGGTTGATCGATGCCAACGACAAAGTAGTACAGGGGCGCACATCGCCTAAATGGTATGGTGGTCTTACCAACACGTTCCACTATAAGAATTTCCACCTGAACATCTTCTTCCAGGCAACGGTGGGGGCGCTTAAAAATAACGTAGACGCCAGCTATGCAGACGAACGCGGCAGGCGCAATATTCCCGCCGTGGTAGGATACTGGACTCCGGAGAACGGGAACAACGACTGGCCAAGCCTGGGATACACAAACACAAGAGGTTATGGCTACCCGATGGACAACAGCTTTGTGCGCCTGAAAGATGTAACGCTAAGCTATACGTTTCCGCAGGAGTTTCTCAGCAGGGCGCACCTTGGTCAGCTAACCCTTTACGTGGCCGCGCGGAATGTGCATACCTGGACCAATTGGATAGGCTGGGATCCCGAAAGCACCCAGGTGGCCCGTGGTTTAACAGGAGATGCCGACAATTATCCGAATGTAAGGACAGTCTCTTTCGGGCTTAATCTTTCGTTATAAAAACGCCGCACACTTAATACTCGAATCAATATGAGAAAATATATCATTGCTTTAGTTTTCGCGGTGGTGGGTGGCAGCGCCATCACATCGTGCAGCGACTCGTTCCTCCAGGAACATATACAGGCGCAACTGGCTCCTGAAACTCTGACTACGCCAACGGGATTTGATGCACTTGTTGTGGGCCTACACAAACAGTACTTTACTTTCCATACAAAAGACGACACGCAGGGCTGGCTCAGCGTATGGCAGGCAGGCACCGATATAGCCTGGGTGCCGCAACCCCAGGCGCAAGGCATTGAGAAGCCTTATTATAACTATGAGCTGCTGTCGTCGACGGATGCCGGTGCTTCATTTGCCTGGACATGGGCTTATAAACTGATAAAAAATGCCAACGTTATCATTGCCAGCGTGGAAGATCCTGCCCTGACAGGTATATCCCAGGAGCAGAAAGATGCGATCGATGCCGAGGCGCGTTTCTTCCGTGGCCTGGCTTACAATTTTCTCGTTACGGCATTTGGCGACGTGCCTGTGACTACCGAGCTTGTGACCACGCCCAAGACAGATTTTGTACGGAAACCTGTAAGCGAGATCAACAACCTTATTGAAGGCGATCTTACCTTTGCTGTGGCCCACCTTCCCAACATCGACAATGTGGTAACGAGTGGCCGGATCTGTGATGCGGCAGCCCGGCAGTTACTGGCCGAAGCATACTTGCGTATGGGCCGGCCGGCCGATGCCGTGACGCAATGCCAGGCCATTATCTCCAGCAATAAGTTCAAGCTGGTGACGGCGCGTTATGGCAAGACCGTATCGCTTCCGGGAGATCCTTTTTCCGACATGTTCCGCGTAGGCAACATGCGTAGATCGGAAGGGAATACAGAGGGGATCTGGATTTTTCAGGTAGACAATGCACAATTCGATCTTCTTGGCGCGAATACAGGGAGCCCACAGCAGCGCAGAGTGTGGGGCGGCGGTTACTATAATATTCCGGGCATGGCGCTGGCGGATAGCCTGGGAGGTCGCGGCATATCGAGACTGCGGCTTAACAATTGGGTACTGTATGGATTATATCCCACGGGCGATATGCGTAACTCGCAGTTTAACATCAAACGTAATTTCTGGTATAACGATGCGACCTACGACGGTCGTGATGCCAATCACCCTAATTTGTACAGACAACGGGCCATTCCCAAACTAAGCGGTCAGCAGCCGCTCTATGCGGACACGATGTATAAGATGCACCCCTACACGTTGAAGTGGGGACAATTCGATCCCCGCGATACATTCGGCTACGCGATGTACAAAGATCTGTGTTTGATGCGACTGGGAGAAGTATACCTGTTGCTGGCCGAGGCGTTGTTTAAACAAGGGGATATGGCGGGAGCCGCCGATGCTATCAATATCTTACGTGACCGCGCCCATGCGCCACACGTGAACGCCGGTGATATCACGCTCGATTTCGTTTTGGATGAACGTGTACGCGAATTGATCGGCGAAGAGAACAGAAGGCTGACGCTGATGCGAACCGGCACTTTATACGACAGGGTAAACCGGCTGAATCCCCCCGTGCCAGGCAACCCGGTTGGTATCAATATTACCAACTTAACGCAGGATAAAGCGAAGTTTCTACCTATCCCGCAGAGTGAGATCAACCTCAATAAAGATGCGGTGCTTGAACAAAACCAGGGTTATTGATATTACGGTCAACTAAGGTTGGGTTAGTTAACAGGCGCCCGGTACATTCTCATACCGGGCCCTGTTTTCGCCCGATAGAAGCGGCCCGGGTGTATTGTAATCGTACCGGCCGAAAATGAATTGATAAATTGTTTTAAATACGTTACGCAGAGCATGATCAGAAGAAATTTTTTAAAGGGCATTTCCCTTTTACCCGGATTGACATTCGCAGGAAATCACGGGAACACTTTTCATGAAACGATACAGAAAAAAGATTTGCGGAAGTACTGGCTGGATACACTTTTAAGGATAGCCACCCCGGTATTGACATCGCTGAGCAGAGACCAGCTGAAACGAGAGATGCCGGTGGAGACCAGTCCGGGAGAAGGCGACCGTAAAAAAGTTACGTATCTCGAGGCGCTGGGTCGCACATTGGCGGGCATTGCACCATGGCTTGAGCTCGAGGACGACAATATATATGAAAATGAATTGCGACAAAAATTCATAACACTGTCTGTGGCGTCCATAAGAAACGCAGTTACGCCGGGCTCCAACGATTATCTGAACTTTACAGAAGGAGGGCAGCCCCTGGTAGACGCTGCTTTTCTTGCGCATGCGCTTATTCGGGCGCCAAAAAAGCTATGGGGTAATCTGGATGCAGAGACACAGCAGCGCCTGATCACAGCCCTTAAGGCAACCCGTGTTATAAAACCCTACTACAGCAACTGGTTGCTGTTTACCGCGATGGTTGAAGCGGCTCTATTGAAGTTCTCGAACGAATATGATGCCGTACGTATAGATTATGCCCTGAACGAGCATAAATCCTGGTATAAAGGTGATGGTGTTTATGGCGATGGACCTGACTTTCATTTCGATTACTATAACAGTTATGTCATTCAGCCGATGCTGATCGATATTACAAAAACGATCAGCGAAAAGACTGGTGGAATGAAAAACGAGCTTACAGTCTTTATGAAACGGGCGCAGCGTTATGCCGGTATACAGGAACGGCTGATCTCACCGGAGGGAACATTTCCAATCACCGGGAGGTCGATTGCCTATCGTTGTGGAGCCTTTCAGCTGCTGGCACAGGTGGCCCTTCAGAAACAATTACCGGCAGGTTTAAAGCCCGCGCAAGTCCGGGAAGCTCTCACCAGCGTGATTCAAAGAACAATGGATGCACCGAACACCTTTGATGGAAAAGGCTGGCTTACCATTGGGCTGGCGGGGCATCAACCGATGGTCGGCGAGTCGTACATATCAACGGGCAGTCTTTATTTATGCACAACGGCATTTCTGCCACTGGGGCTTTCAGCCAAAGACGAGTTTTGGAGTGACCCTTATGAGGACTGGACAACAAAAAAGGCATTTTCCGGAAAAGAATTCCCGATTGATAAAGCTCTGTAGCAACGTGTTTCTGACACGAACGATTGCTGTGGTTCTGAGAAATGTTCTATAACTTTAAAAAGGTTTACCTACTTTAGAAGTGCGGGTATGATCATCTCATCAAAAAATATCGCGAATTTTATCCGGGCGATCGCACTGGTGCTGGTAACGATAAACGCGTTCAGTCAACACGAGCCAGGCAAACTGATCAGGAAGTTCAGCATCCAGGAAGGGCTGTCACAAGCGGTTGTAAACAGCATCAGCCAGGATAAAAAAGGCTTTATGTGGTTTGCCACCGATGACGGCTTTAATCGTTTCGATGGCTATACTTTTCAGACTTTTAAATTCGATTGTCACGATACGCGGCTGCTTCACGATAATTTTGTTCAGCGAATCTTTAACGATAGTGAAGGGAATCTTTGGGTTTCGTCGCGACAGGGAATGTATAATTTTGATCTCTCCACTCAGGAGCTCTTTCCCTACCTGGATTCTACCGACAAGAACCGTAACGACGTTAGCTATATTACCGAAAGCAGCGGCAAGAAGCTTTGGGTTGCCTGGTACTGGGGCGGCTTTGCGTCATTCGACAAAGACACAAAGCACTATACGGCATACAATAATACCAACCTTACCTCGCTGACAAGCACGGCGTCCATCACCCTGCATGAAGATAACTATGGTTTGCTTTGGATAGGCACGCAGGACAAAGGCCTGAATGTATTTGAAGTAACCGGATCCCGTGTCATTAAAAAAAGAGATGACCTTTCGTTAAACGATGTGTTGCCATCGCTATATGTAAAGTGTATTCAGGAAGATCATTTCGGTAACATCTGGATCGGCACTACGGGCGGGCTGGTGGTTTACCTGAGAAAGGAAAACCGGTTCAGGCTTATGCCGGGGTTCACCTCCAAACCTGTATTTTCACTTCGTGAAGATTCCGACAGAACGCTTTGGGTGGGTACACGTGGTGATGGCCTGTATACTATAGATCTGAAAGATTACGAAGGGTATCGCCTCGATAAACTGAAATCGAACTCTATAGGTGTGCTGGATAAGTATGATATTTCCCGCCACACTATTCTGTCCATTTTTGAAGATAAGGACAAGAATATCTGGCTTGGAACTTCCGGAGATGGGATCTTTATGATCGGCAATGAAGAAAGAAAGTTCATGACCATTCAAACGAAGTTTTTTCTGAGCTCAGCGGAGCGATATCTTTCTTATCATGGCTTGTGTAACGATGCCGATGGAAATATCTGGGCAGGTACGGATGGAGAAGGGATTTTTAAATTCAATACAAAAGGGGAGATCCTCAAACAGTACAGCGCCAGGGATAAGACGAGCGGTTTGGCTACCGATGTTTTTATCAGCGCTTATCGCGATCATAATGATAACCTGTGGTTTGGGAGTTATTCGGATGGGTTATATTTCTACGACAGGCGACGTGACGCCTTCATTCACTATACCCACGCGCCTACGGACTCTATTGTGCCATTGGGAAACCAGATACGCCTTATCCGCGAAGACTCCAGGGGAAACATCTGGATAGGGGCTACACGCGGGGGGGTATGCCTGGCGGATAAAGCCACTAAAAATATCAGGCAGCAGGGGGGAAGCCCAATGTTAAAAACAGTCGATGCCCGTGCGATGGTGGAAGACAATACAGGTGCACTGTGGATAGGATGTTATGGCAATGGCCTGGCAAGTTATCGCCCCGACACCCATGAATGGAAGACATATTTCGAAGGGACAGGCCCGAACAATCCGCTGAACAGTACAGTGATCTACGCGCTGGCACTGGATAATAAGAACCGGCTTTGGATTGGCACAGGAGGAGGCGGGTTAAGCGTGCTAAACCTGACCGACAAAAAGCTGAAGAGATATTCCGAAAAGGAAGGCCTGTTGAATAATACGGTATATGGTCTGGTGGTAGATGATGGAGGGAATATTTGGATAAGCACGATTAAAGGATTGTCTAAACTTGATCCTGAAAAAGAACAGTTTTTTAACTACACATCTGCGGACGGCCTGCAGCAGGGTCAATTCTATCCCGGCTCCGCGCTCTATGATCGGGCTCAGGAGTATATCGCGTTTGGAGGCACACAGGGAGTAAACCTGTTCAACCCCATGAAGCTTGCTGTGCAGCGGCAGCCGCCCAAGGTTATCATTTCGGGGCTCAGGCTCTTCAATAATGCAGTAACGGTTGGTCGTGGGAATGCAGATGATTTTTTTCTCAATAAGGTTATTGACGAAGTCGGCACGATCACATTAAATCACGATCAGTCTGTGCTGACATTCGAGTTCACGGGGATAAACTATCTGTATCCTGAAAAGATAAATTACAAGTATAAGTTTGAGGGGTTCGACCAGGAGTGGAATCACTCCAGCAGTCTGCGGGCCACAACGTACAAATACCTGCCTCCCGGCGACTATGAGTTTAAAGTGAAGGCCACTTTTCAGGATAACCCGTGGCCGGATCAATACGCCAGTGTAAGGGTGATAATTTCCCCTCCATTTTGGCGGACCTGGACGGCTTATTTTACTTATTTCTCGATGGCCGCGTTGCTGACGTATGTTACGTATTCGATTTGGAGGCGACAGGAATTTCTGCGTAAGCGGCTACGCATAGAGAAAAAGCAGCGTAAGCATGAGCGCCAATTGGTGCAGGAGAAGCTGAGCTTCTTCACCGAAGTGTCGCATGAGTTCCGAACACCGTTGACCTTGATGATCGGGCCGCTCGAAGAACTGCTCACGCGTGAGGGTAGTACGACTCCCGTTGGAAAGAAGCTGAAAATGGTCTATAAGAATGCCTTTAAATTACTCAACCTCATCAATAAGCTTCTGGACTATAGAAAGGTAGAGAATGGAAATTTGTTGTTGAAGGTAAAGGAGAACAACATTGTGGACTTTGCTGAAGAGGTGTTTCTAAGTTTCACCGAGCTGGCACAACGTAAGAAGATCCAGTATGATTTTTATGCCGAGGAACATACTATACAAACCTGGTTCGATAAGGAGAAAATGGAAATGGTGCTAAGTAATCTGTTGTCGAACTCTTTTAAATATATAGGTCACGGTACGTCCATTTCGGTTTGTGTCAGGAGAAAGGCAGAGGATAATGAGACCGCGAAAGTTGTAATTGAAATTAAGGATAACGGCATCGGTATCCGGAAAGAAGATCTGAAATATATCTTTGACTGGTTTTATAAGGGCGATAGTAATCACCCATTGAGTACCGGGATAGGGCTTTCGCTGGCTAAGAAATTAGTGCATCTGCATAAGGGGCAGATCCAGGTTAACAGCACTCCCGGATCGGGTTCGGTATTCACTATCAAACTCCCGTTGGGTAGTGAGCACTTCGGACCAGAGGAGATTATCACGGATCAGCTGCATGAACATGTATTGACGGTTCCAAACCTTCACCTCATGGGGGATCATGATGACGATGCCGGTAATGCGCATAAAAAGGGGTTACGGAGAATTTTGATCGTGGAAGACGACGACGAAGTGCGTTCCTTCCTGAAGGAATACTTCGAGCCGGAGTATAAAGTCATTGAATCGGTAGATGGGAAGCACGGGCTTCATGCAGCCAACGAGCACATACCGGACCTTGTGATCAGCGATGTGATGATGCCCGAGATGGATGGTATCGAGCTTTGCCGTCAGTTGAAGAATGATATCAAGACGAGCCATATTCCGGTAATATTGTTAACGGCCAATACGTCGTTCACCCACCAGCGGGAGGGATTGGAGTTTGGTGCCGATCACTATATCACCAAGCCGTTCAGCCCTGAAATGCTGAATCTTACCATCAACAACCTGCTTCATTCCCGCGAAAATCTAAAACGATTTTACTTAAATACTTTTATTACAAATGGCGGCGGGCGCGACAAGGAAGACACCATCGCTATTTCCCCTGACGAGCAGCTGCTTCATAAGATCCATGAGATATTGAAAGCAAATCTGGATAATGCTAATTTTAATCTTGACCAGGTGTGTGATCAATTGAACATGAGTCGTTCACTGATGTATAAGAAAATAAAAGCGCTGACAGGGTTGTCGCCTATTGAACTGGTTCGGTCTATTAAACTAACCGAAGCGGCAAATTTACTTCGCACACAAAAGTACAAGGTGTTTGAAGTAGTGTATATGGTCGGATTTTCCGATTTGAAGTATTTTCGCGAATGCTTTATCCGGCAATTCGGTTATCCACCTTCTCAATTGATTGAAAAGTGAGACGTATACTCAACGGTCGTATGTGCGATGTATTACCGGGTATTTTGGTAATAGCGTGTTTTGCCCTTTCAATATCCGCTTCCGCGCAGAATGATGGTTTTGAGTCTTCGATGATCAAACCCCGGGTAATTGTCAGAGTTTCGGATACCCATTACTTCATTGATTTTGGTAAAGCATTCTTCGGAACGATATGGATCAGAAGCAAAAAGCAGCAGGGCGATTCATTGATTATTCATTTAGGGGAGAAGCTTTCCAGTAAACACGTCATCGACAGGAATCCCGGGGGAACGATCCGATATCAAAGAAATGCATTGCCCTATCTTGAAGCCAATACACCGGTTTTACTTTCTCTTCGCCCCGACAAACGGAATACATCCCCGCCGGCAATCGCATTGCCTGATAGGCCTGGTGTGGTGATGCCTTTCCGGTACTGTGAAATCGAAAATCTGAAAATTCCCATTGGAGACATTGAAATTGTACAGAAAGCTTTTCATTACACGTTTCACGATCGTGCAAGCTCTTTCACTTCGTCCGATACCGTGCTTAATGCCCTGTGGGATTTATGTAAACATACGATAAAAGCCTCGAGCTTTGCCGGTGTGTATGTGGACGGTGATCGGGAACGGATTCCGTATGAAGCGGATGCATTCATTAATCAGCTTAGCCACTACAGCGTAGATAGTGTTTATTCTATTGCAAGAAAAACGAATGAGTATTTTATAAACCATCCCACGTGGCCTACAGAGTGGCAGTTGCACACGGTAATGCTATTTTACTACGATTATTGGTATACGGGAGACGTTACTGCGCTGGAAAAGCATTATGAGGTACTAAAAAAGAAAACGTTGATGGGGTTGGCGCGCGAAGACGGGTTGATCAGCACCCATTCTGAAAAAGTGAATGACGAGTTTATGGGGCAGCTTGGTTTTGAAAACCAGAAGGCAAGACTAAACGATATTGTCGATTGGCCACCGGCACAAAAGGATACAGGATGGAAGCTGGCCACTGCCGAAGGCGAGCGCGATGGTTATGAACTGGTGGCTATAAATACCGTAGTCAATTCGTTCTACTACCGCAACCTGGTAATAATGGAGGAGATCGCCGGTGTACTCGGTAAAAAAGAGGATTCTGTAGCTTATATGAAGGAATCGATCAGGGTAAAGAATACAGTCAACGACAAGCTGTTTGATAAGAAGCGCGGAGTGTATCGCGATGGCGAGAACTCCGATCACGCTTCACTTCATGCCAATATGCTTCCGTTAGCTTTTGATCTCGTGCCGGAAGAGTATGTCAGCTCAGTTCTGAAATTTATTCAATCAAGAGGAATGGCCTGCAGCGTATATGGTGCACAATACTTATTGGACGGTTTATACAGGCAACATCAGTCAAAATATGCCTTTCAATTGATGGTGGATACTTCGCATGATCGCACGTGGTGGAACATGATCAAACAAGGCAGCACGATGACCTGGGAAGCCTGGGACGTAAAGTATAAACCTAACCTGGACTGGAACCACGCGTGGGGCACAGCGCCCCTTAACATCATTACCCGTTATATGTGGGGCATCACACCGGCCCGGCCAGGATTTACAAAAGTAACCGTCGCGCCGCAGCTCGATGAGCTGGAGTTTAGCGTGATCGATGTACCTACAGGAAAAGGAGTTATCCACGCTGAATATAAGCGGCATAAGAATGGTTCAGGATCATATACGATTCATTTACCGGACAACATGGATGGAGAGTTTGTTATTCACAGGCCAGGTGTTAACGTCTACCTTAACAAGCAGAGAGTTGATTCAAAACGAGGAGTAGTGCGCTTGCGCCCGGGGAAAAATATTATCGAGCTGAAGACACAGCCCTGATTTCTGTTACTCGGTATAACTGATAAAAGGTGATCTTTTTTTTGGGATCCTAACCCCTTAAAAAATGCACGATCTCATGATCGTTTAAAACAGAATAGTCCGGATTGTATGTCCGGACTATTCTGTTATGTACAATACTAATGTTTTCTCTAATCGTGCGCAATCACTACTCTTCGGTATACAACGCTGCCTGACGTTTCTATTCTCACAATGTATACACCGGTTGCAAAGGCGTGGGTGTCGATACTCGCATAACGCTGTCCTCTTTCAACTTCCGTAACAACGGTTTCGCGGCCAAAAGAATCGATCATTCTCAGTGTCACAGCGCCGGGCGTATTCTCAGGAACCTCTATGGAAAGCAGTTCATTGACCGGGTTAGGATACAGCTCGACCCGTGTCGCCACGGAAGGCTCGTTGGCCGTCACCACGGTAACCGTAAAGTTCTGCACCTCGGACTTTATACAGCCATTGGAAAGTATAGTAGTATACTTAACAGGCCATAGACCGGCCGTTGCTATAGCCGGGTCGAACTGGTACGTACCAGCCGACTGCACAACGCCCTTGCCGCTGAACGTACCACCTGCAGGCGATCCCTGAAGGGTTACAGCAGCGCCGTCGGCATTATACGTAAATATATTTGGCGCGGTGATCGATACAGGCTGCGACACCTCGTTCACGGTAATCGTTACCTCGTCTGAAGCTGTGCATTGATTTTCATCGGTCACTGACAAAGTATACACCTGGGAGATGTTCGCGTCCGTAGTATTCGCGGGAACGCTAATGTAGGGGTTGGCGCTCGTGGACGAAAATCCGTCCGGCCCTGTCCATACATACGAGTAATTTATGGCGCCGGCTACAGGTTCGCCGCCAAGCGTTACCGATACCAGGGGACAGACAGCCTGTGCCGCGCCGGCGTCTGCCGGAGGTGCTGCCAGGATGGTGAGCGTTACCTCCGTAGCCGCACTTTGACAGCCGGCTACGTTGGTTACATATCGTGTGGCAACGCCTGCCTCCGGCGAAGAGCCAAAGAGCTGCGCGGCAGTCTGTGATGATGTGCTGCCGGCGATCAGCGTTGTCAGCGCGGCATCGCTATACCAGTTATAAGAAGTTCCTCCTGATGCTGTAATGGCAATGCCGCTCAGGTCGGTGTTCTGGCAATAGATGCTCTTGTCATCGGGCCAGGCTACTGTGGGCACTGCTGTCGGTATGGTGCCTGCGGTGATATTCGCCAGTACAGTCGTACCCGGCGTAACGCCCTGTACACGCAACGTACCTGTGGTGCCTGAAACAACCGTTGCAGGTGTGACGCTAGCATCGGTCCGGGTCACTTTCAGACCGGATATTGTAATGGCATCATGGTTATCGCGGGCTGCCGCATTGTTGGCGACATCTTTAAATTTTACAGCGAAGAGCGCCTGTGTCGCGGACACCGATGTAACGGTCACCGATTCTATATCGCCATCCGCCGCTGCCGTGGCGGTAATACCGGTTGTGCCTGGGCTGAAGCTGAAGCCCGTCTTATTGAATTCCAGCGCGAGCGTCAGCGTGCCGTTGTCTGTTCCCTGAAAGTTGTTGTCGGCAACCTCTGTCAGTACGATGTCGCCGAGCGCGGAGTATTGATCCGGGCAGACGGCTGCCGTGGGTGCGTTGACAGCCGTGGCGGTTGTGACGGTATTAAAAAGCCAGAACCCCTTCGGGTTTGAGCCACCATAGTCGTTTCCATACTGGTCGACGAACATGCCTGGGAATATCGACACGGCGTATCGGGAAGCTATTGCCAGTTCATTATCCCAGGTTATGGTCGCTACGTTACCCGATATACTGATCGTACCATCGCCCCCGATACCATTACGGTTTATCATCCGGTCCGCCCCGGTCAGTGCAGGTCCGTAAAATATAATCCCCGGATTGGTAGGATTGGTGGTCGAGAGAAAGACCGGTTCTGTAAATGTAATGGTAAAGACCTGGTTTGTAGCGATGTTCGTACTACCGTTAGCAGGAGAGAGGGACACGGTTTCCGGAGGCCCCATATACGCACTTAACGATGTGCCAGACGACCACGTGGTGCCTTTGCGGGTGAACACCGTAAAATATTGATACACATAAATGCCTGTGCCGATGGTTGCTGTATTGGCGATGCCCCTGTAGTGTACATATTGTCCCGGGAGCACTTCAGTCCCCGCTGCATAGGCTGTGCCGTCGCCGGAAGGAACGAAGGTTACTGGGTTGTCTCGCTTGCTGACGATAAGAATCTCGTCAAAGCAAACCGGGTTCGTCCACGCAAGTATGGAGGCCCCAAAGCCATCCCGTAGCGTGGCTGCGGTTACATTACCGGGCGTGCACGCAGGAGAACCGCCCGTGGTGGTAGACAGTACGTTTACGTCCGACAGGTTGCCATCGGTGTCTTCCGCCACAGAATAGACATAATATCCCGTGCCGCTGTTGAGCCCGGTAATGGACTTAGCGGTGGGTGTATAGGCAGCGATACTAAAAACGCCGGATATAAACGCGGGGTTACCGGTATAGTCGTTGCCATTTGCGATCTGCGTGGCAAACGGTGCGACAGCGCTGGTACTCACAACGTAATGCACAGTGCCAGGCTTATTAACGCTGACCCGCAGGTCGAACTGCGTGTCGGTAATATTTACAATTGACGATTGCGAATAAACCGGCCGCGTTAAATCTGCACCGATAGCCGAAATCCGGAGGATAGTCGATTGCTCGCCACTGGAATTCTCCACTATAAGAAATATGTAGTACCCTGTACCGGATCTGAAACCGGTGATCACTGTACTTCCCGGCGAGCTGCTGAAAGTACTGAAGGAACCTCGTCTGGGCGATAGATTTCCGTCGCTGAGCTGACCGTTGCGTATTTCGGCTGCTGTAGGGGCTATATCGGCTGTACTGGCCACGTAGTAGGCCGTTGCATCCTGATTTGTCGCAACCGTGAGCGTTATAAGGGTACCCGAGGCGTTGTAATCGATATCGTGTGAAGTGATCGTCGGTGCTGTTACGGCGGCAGCCAGGCCTGGAGTTGCCAGCGTTACCCACATACAGATACGTAAAAATCTTTGCATAGTATTTTTCTGGAATTCAGTATTAAGTCCCGTCTGAATGCTTTTACGTGCATTTAAGAGAAACAGGCCGGAAGATAACGAATATTGTTTCGGTAATTTTTACACAAAAGGAGTAGCCGCCGGGGCAGGAAGCAATCTTCGCGACGGGTACGAGCGGGAATAGAGGGTAAATTTCAAGGTTTACTTATCACGTTACTCCTAAAGAAGTAGATATTCAGGAGTAAGGTTAACAACGTTTTGATGACGATATGCATAAATAAAAAATACCGGGTGAGCAAATGCCACCGGGTATCAAACGTAATCGAATTGCATGGACCTTGTGCTTGTTTTACCCGCTAATCCTGCCCCTTAACAAACTGGAGACATTCCCTCAGGTTTTTAAACGGTTTCCCGGAAGGGCTGAGAAGCTGGCCGAGGTGATCAACACAGTCGCACTGGGATGTGGGGAGCGAATAGAATATGCCTTCCTGGAAAACCAGGTCTCCGGGAGTTTCAGCACCGGACAGATAGAAAGATCCTGCCGGATAAAATGATGAGTTAAGGTCCAGGAACACTGCCGATGTATTTCCGGACACGTAAACAACCTCTATGAAGTAGGTTTGGCCTGGCGTGAGAGGCACATACGATGGAAATTGAAATTGCCTCAGCCCGACAAAGCAATTGTCGAAATGAATCGTATTACTTTCCCCGATAATGGCGCCGCTTGTTATGGACGTCTTCTTTATCCTCACCCGGAGATCTCCTCCGGGACCACCTGTACCACTGCAGCTGGCATCGTCGAAGTAAACCGATACGAAATCCAGGGCCTTTAGCCTGGGTACAAAGCTCTGCCCGATGGGAGCGAAGAAGGCGATGTTGTAGCTGAAGGGTGATGCCGGGGCAGGAGCAGTAAACTGGTCCAGAACGGGCGCCACGGTTATCGGCGTGTCGTTGCAATGTATGTCGGGATCACAGCAGGTGGACATAAGCAACAATAAAGTAATTTGTAAAGGCAGACGGAGCGTAATAGAATCTCTGTTCCAACAGGAGATCCTGGACGATTTTGTAAAAGAGGTCATGGTAGGAGGGGTTGGGTTGGACTATTAATATACTACCGGCGCCAGGGGTATGTCAATCCATTGATTCAGGTATTCCGGGGTTGTTGATGAGCATCGACTTTGGCGCAAAGCCCGGAAGCTGGTCAGAACTTTATGGCCTCTGGTTGTAGTAACCGTCTCATATCCAGCTATAATGTCGACATCGCCAGGCACGATCCATTTCCCTTAATCCAGACATTTCAAACGATAGTTAGGGAAGCCATTATAAATCTAATTCCTTTTTAACCATAGAAATCAGAGAGGGAGATCGACTTTACGTAAAATTGTATCTCGATGAATAGGTTTTTGATCGGATTTGTTGTTTCGCTCGGCATGCTCCTGCTACATGGGTACAGTCAACTGTATCGCCACACTACGCCGGACTGTACGTGCTACGCACCCGTGAAGGAAGCCGGGAAACCCGAAATAGTGGGTTGCAGCAGCCAGCCGTCGGGTATCCGGCTTATCTCATCTGGCTTTGCGCTGGAAAAACACCGGTTCGATGTGACGGAGATCGAGGAGAAGGAAGAAGATGAGGACGGTAAGGACAAGGAGCACCTTATCGAGAGAAAGAAATCTGGCCGGAGTAAGCACTATGCGGCTTTATTCGGCACACAGACAACCGGGTATTTATTTCAACAGGCAGGTAAAAACGTAGGTTCGTGCCTGCGTTTTTGTTATATTGGTAGTAACCCGTGGTATATACTGTTCCGAGTGATCAGGATATAGAAAGAGTCTTCCCAACCTGGGCAATTAACATTAGCCCAGACCTTTTGCGCTGAAAATTTTTTACTGTTCTGCATCTCGTGCATGAAGCAAAAGGGATGGACATCCGTGTGAAACCATACACACGTTTTTAAAAGTCATGAAAACCCGAATAGTTCTTATAAAAGTAAAATTGATATGAATAGAATCCTCATGTTCATGGGCTTGTGCGCCCTACTGCTCTGCACAAGCTGTGGATCACACAAAGAAGAAGAAAAAGGAGAAGAGATCAAGTTCCTTGCCACCAGTGCCCTTCAAAAGGACACGCTCATCACAAGAAAATATGTTTGTCAGATCCATGCCATAAGTCACATCGAATTAAGGGCAATGGAAAGAGGCTACCTGGAAAAGATCTTCGTAGACGAAGGCCAGTACATGAAAAAAGGTACCCGCATGTTCCAGATCCTCCCGATGCTTTACAGAGCCGAGCTGCAAAAAGTACAGGCTGAAGCAAACCTGGCCGAGATCAAATACAAAACCACAAAGGCCCTTGCCGATAGCAACGTAGTATCGCCGAACGAGCTGGCCATGGCCAAAGCCGAGTTCGACAAGGTAAACGCCGAGCTCTCCCTGGCACAGGTTCACCTCGGATTTACCGAGATCCGCGCTCCTTTCGACGGTATCATGGACCACTTCCAGGTACGACTCGGAAGCCTCGTGGAAGAAGGCGACCTGCTGACCACGCTGTCTGACAACAGCAAGATGTGGGTATACTTCAACGTTCCCGAAGCAGAATACCTCGAATACAAGGCTGTTGCCAAAAAAGATAGTCTCATGCGTGTTGGCCTGCTTATGGCAAACAACAAAATGTTCCCGCAGGCAGGTATCGTTGAAACGATCGAAGCCGACTTCAACAACGAAACGGGTAATATCGCCTTCCGGGCTACATTCAATAACCCGCAGGCGCTGCTCAGACACGGTGAAACCGGCAGCGTGATCGTAACCGCTCCCTTGAAAGATGCCATTATCATTCCGCAAAAAGCAACGTTCGAGATCCTCGAAAAGAGATACTGCTTTGTCATAGATAAAGACAACGTGGCGCATCAAAAAGAAATAACCATTGCTGGCGAGCTGCCCGATATCTATATCGTGAAAGGCGTAGAGGCCGGACAAAAAATACTCCTCGAAGGCTTGAGAAAAGTTGCCGACGGCGATAAGATCCACTTCGATTACGAAGATCCTGCCAAGGTGATCAAGAACCTGAGAGTATATGCGGAGTAATCTAGGCATCTAAAAAACACCAAAGAGAAATGTTTAGTAAATTTATACATAGGCCAGTACTGGCGATCGTGATATCGTTGGTGATCATCTTCATGGGTGTGCTGGCCATAAAGACCCTGCCTACGTCGCAGTTCCCGGAAATTGCGCCTCCCGTAGTAATGGTGAGCGCGTCTTACCCCGGTGCAAGCGCGAAAGTATTGACAGAATCGGTACTCATTCCCCTCGAACAGGCCATCAACGGTGTGTGGGGTATGCGTTACATGACTTCCGATGCCACCAGCGCGGGTGAAGCAAACATCCAGATCGTGTTCAACCTCGGTACCAACCCGGACCAGGCCCTCGTACAGGTAAATACGCGTATAGCGCAGGTGTTGAACCGTCTGCCCATCCTCGTACAACGCGAAGGGGTTATCGTAAACCGCGTAATGAACAGTATGTTGATGTACGTGAACTTGTACAGCACGGATAAGAACGCCGATATGAAGTTCCTCTTCAACTTCGCCGGTGTTAACATGATCCCCGAGCTTCAGCGTATCAACGGTATCGGTCAGGCCCGTATCCTCGGTAGCCGCCAGTATGCCATGCGTGTTTGGCTTAAGCCCGACCGTATGCGTGCTTACAACGTCTCCGCGGATGAAGTGATGGAAGCGCTCGCCGATCAGTCGGTTATCGGTTCGCCTGGTCGTATCGGCCGCGCTGACGGTAAACGAGCAGAGGCCCTCGAATACGTATTGACCTACGAAGGTCGTTTCAATAAGCCGGAACAATACAAGAACGTGATCATCAGGGCCAACCCCAATGGCGAGCTACTTCGCCTCAAGGACGTGGCCGAAGTAGAGCTGGGTAGCGAGTATTACGATATCTATTCTAACCTGAACGGCTACCCCTCGGCGGCCATCATGCTCAAGCAGACATACGGTAGTAACGCCAGCGACGTGATCAAGGCGGTAAAAGAAAAGCTTGACGACCTCAAGAAAAGCTCGTTCCCTCCGGGGATGACATACGAAGTGAGCTACGACGTATCGAACTTCCTTGATGCCTCTACTGAAAACGTAATTCACACCCTGCGCGATGCCTTCATACTTGTGGCGCTTGTGGTGTTCGTGTTCCTTGGCGACTGGAGATCTACACTGATCCCGACACTCGCCGTGCCTATCTCCCTTATCGGTGCGTTCATGTTCATGCAGCTCTTCGGACTGACCATAAACATGATCACGCTCTTCGCCCTCGTACTCGCGATCGGTATTGTGGTGGATGACGCGATCGTGGTGGTGGAAGCGGTGCACGCGAAAATGGCAGAAGAGCACCTGTCACCGTATAAAGCGGTAACGAAAGTACTCGGTGAGATCAGCGGCGCCGTAATCGCGATCACGCTCCTGATGACGGCCGTGTTCGTGCCGGTAGCCTTCATGACAGGTCCTGTAGGTATATTCTACCGTCAGTTCTCCATCACTATGGCAAGCTCCATCGTACTCTCCGGTATCGTGGCCCTTACTGTAACGCCCGTGCTTTGCGCAATGATTCTTCGCAATACGCACGGACAACCCAGAAAGAGAACATGGCTTAACAGAGGCCTCGATAGCTTTAACAGAGGTTTCGATAAACTTACTGACCGCTATGTTGGCCTGCTTAACCGTATTGCGCACAGAAAACTGGTAACAATTGTCCTGTGGCTGGCGTTCGGTGCGGGTATCATTGTGATCGCAAGTAATTTGCCTTCAGGCTTCATTCCCAGCGAAGATCAGGGTATGATCTACGCTATCATCCAGACACCTCCAGGCTCAACACTGGAAAGAACCAACGACGTATCGCGCAAGCTGCAGAAGATTGCCGAAGAAGTAGAAGGTATCAAGTCTGTATCGGCGCTTGCAGGTTACGAAGTGTTGACTGAAGGTCGCGGTTCTAACGCCGGTACCTGTCTTATCAACCTCAAGCCCTGGAACGAACGCGAGCAATCCGTAGCCGAAGTAATTGAAGAGCTTGAAGTAAAAGCGAAGACAATCCCCGGTGCAACCATCGAATTCTTCGATCCTCCGGCGGTGCCAGGATACGGTGCGGCGGGTGGTTTCGCCCTCCAGCTGCTCGATAAAACAAACAGCGGTGACTACAACCAGCTGGAAAAAGTGAAGAACGATTTCATGGGAGAGCTGCAGAAACGTAAGGAGATCACCGGTCTGTTTACCTTCTTTAGTGCCAACTATCCTCAATACGAGTTGGAGATCGATAACCAGCTGGCCATGCAGAAAGGTGTATCCATCGGTAACGCGATGAACACCCTGTCTATCCTCATAGGTAGTACATACGAGCTCGGTTTCATCAAGTTCCAGCGCTTCTTCAAGGTGTTCGTACAGGCATCACCCGAGTTCCGCAGACTGCCCGAAGACATCATGCAGCTGTATGTGAAGAACGATCACGGTGAAATGGTGCCCTTCTCGGCCTTCATGAAGATCAAGAAGATGCAGGGTCCTAATGAGATCAACCGCTATAACATGTATCTGACAGCAGCCATCAGAGGAGGTCCGGCAAAGGGATTCAGCTCTGGTGAGGCGATTGCAGCCGTACAGGAAGTAGCCAAGAATACACTGCCCCGTGGCTTTGATATAGACTGGGCGGCTCTTTCATACGACGAAGTGCGTCGTGGTAACGAAGCGGTTTATATCTTCCTTATCGTATTGGCCTTCGTATACCTGGTGCTTGCAGCACAGTACGAAAGCTTTATCATACCGCTCGCCGTAGTGTTCTCACTGCCGGCCGGTGTGTTCGGATCGTTCTTGCTCGTCAAATCGATGGGTCTCGCAAACGACATTTATGCGCAGGTGGGTCTCGTCATGCTTGTGGGTCTGTTGGGTAAGAACGCCGTACTTATCGTGGAGTTCGCCATGCAGAAACACCACCAGGGAGCTACCGTACTGGCGGCTGCCATTGAAGGTGCCAAGGTACGTTTCCGTCCTATCCTTATGACGTCGTTCGCGTTCATCGCAGGGTTGATACCGCTCGTGATGGCTCACGGCGCGGGTGCTATCGGTAACCGTACCATCGGTTCATCGGCACTCGGCGGTATGCTTTTCGGAACTGTATTCGGTGTGATCATCGTGCCCGGTCTGTACTACATATTCGGTAGTATGGCTGAAGGCCGCAAGCTGATCAAAGATGAAGACGAGGATTCATTGACCGAAAACCTGGTTCATCAAATAGATAGTTTCCCTCAATCCAATGACGACGAAGATGCACACCACTAAGAAAATAGCGGGTGGGTTGGCAATAGGCTGTGCGCTTGTACTGGCGGCAGCGTGTAACTTACCCTCCAACCTGACGAAAAATCCGAATGATCTGAAGTCACCTTCGAGCTACGATAGCTCGAAGGTTGCCTCAACCGATACTACAAATACAGGAAAGGTTCGCTGGAGAGAATTCTTTACAGATCCTTACCTGGTAACCCTCATCGACACCGCCCTGAAAAACAGCCAGGAGCTGAACATCAGAGCGCTGGAGATCGAGATTTCAAGAAACGAGATCCGCGCCCGTAAGGGAGAATATCTGCCCTTTTTAGGCTTGAGAGCCGGAGCCGGCGTTGATAAAGTAGGCCGCTACACCAACATCGGTGCCAGCGAGGCGACTACAGATATCAAGCCCGGTAAGGAAACTCCTGATCCGCTGCCGAATTACTACCTCGGAGCCTTTGCAAACTGGGAGCTCGATATCTGGAGAAAACTGCGTAACGCCAAAAAGGCTGCGGTAAGCCGCTACCTGGCGAGTGCCGAAGGCAGAAACTTTGCGATAACAAACCTCGTTTCCGAGATCGCGAACTCTTACTATGAGCTGCTCGCCCTCGACAACGAGCTGGCGATCATCAAGCAAAACATCGAGCTGCAGACAAACGCTTTGGAGATCGTACGACTCCAGAAGCAGACCGCACGGGTTACCGAGCTGGCCGTACGCCGGTTCGAAGCACAGGTGCTGAGCACCCGAGCCATGCAGTTCAATGTACAGCAGCAGATCATCGAAATGGAGAACCGGATAAACTTCCTTATCGGTCGTTTCCCGCAGCCCGTACAGCGTTCTAATCAGGGATTCAATACACTTGTGCCCGCTACTGTCAGCACAGGCATCCCTTCACAGCTGTTGAGAAATCGCCCGGACATCCGCCAGGCAGAGCTTGAGATAGCAGCTGCGAAGCTCGATGTGAAGTCGGCACGCGCAAACTTCTATCCGTCGCTGGCCATATCCGGTGGCATCGGCTTCAACGCCTTTAACCCGTCATACCTGGTTACAACACCCGAGTCGTTGATCTACTCGCTGGCAGGCGACCTGATGGCTCCCCTGATTAACAGGAACGCGATTAAAGCAACCTACTATAACGCCACAGCAAGACAGCTTCAGACCGTATACGAATATCAGCGTACCGTGTTGAACGGATATGTCGAAGTAGCAAACCAGGTTTCTAACGTAAGAAATTTACAGGCGAGCTACGATCTGAAAGCCCAACAGGTAGAAGCCCTCAACGCGTCGATCACCATCTCGAACAACCTCTTCCGTTCTGCCCGCGCAGACTATATGGAAGTGTTGCTCACGCAGCGCGATGCCCTCGAGGCACGTTTCCAACTGATTGAAACCAAGCTGAAACAAATGAACGCCACGGTTAATATCTACCGTGCGCTCGGCGGCGGCTGGCAACAATAAAACAGTGTGAGTGCGGAGTGTGAGAGCACAATGCATTTACCGCCCGGATTCCCAAGATTAACTGGACATAAAAGAGGCCGTTTCTATAAAGGAACGGCTTCTTTTTTTTTCTATTAAATTGCTGGTGTTGACGGATAGAAAGATTAAGAGAGATATAAACCAGATTTTCAAATGACGAGAGGGATAAGAATCGGACTTTCACTATTAGCAGCCTTAATTATATAGATTCAGCCGTAAGGCGTTTAGCTGGCGCAGGTCTGCGACTTGTGCCCATCATGTTTCAGTCTCTGACTGAAACCACGCGCAAGCGGCGACTTGCAAATCCCCCTCATTCTACTATAATTGCACCAATGGAAACCCACACCAATTCGCCAACCTGGGACACCTCCGGCCTCTCCGGAAAACCCGTTAAAAACCTCATTTTCGACCTCGGAGGCGTTATTCTTGACCTTTCCGTGCCCGATACCTTACGCTCTTTTGCCCAGGTCTCCGGAATCGACCTCGACAAAGTAAAACAGTTGTTCTCCGAAGGTGAAGGATTTCTGCAATACGAGAAGGGCGAGATCGGCGATGACGAATTCCGCGACTTCGTACGCAAGCTTTACGGAATAAACACTTCGGACGAAGAACTCGACCGTTGCTGGAACGCCATGCTGCTGGGTATTCCCACGCAGAAGCTTGACCTGTTACTCCAGCTAAAAGAAAAGTATTCGGTATACCTGCTGAGCAATACCAATACCATCCACCTAAACTACATCGAACGTAATTTATTGCCCGGTCCTGATCACTCGGGGTTGGCTCCATACTTCCACCGCGATTATTATTCGCACCGCATGGGTAAGCGTAAGCCCGATGCGGACATATTCGAGCAGGTGCTTGACGAAAATAATCTTCAACCGGCAGATACATTATTTCTTGACGACAACCGCGCCAATATAGATGCGGCTGCGGCGTTGAAGATCCAGACTCTATTTGTTAACTCTCCAGATATAATACTTCCTTACTTTCATGGGTAGCGAGCGGCGTACGATTATAATACAGGTTGTTCTTTTTATACTAACCTTCATCACCACAACCCTGGCCGGGTGCGAATGGTGTTTTGGCATAAGCATCTATACATTCACGGAAGAAGGTATCGGTTTCAACAGTGCGTATTCATGGGCAGACTTCACGCGCGGCATGGGTTTCTCGATCCCCTTGCTGCTCATCCTGACCACACACGAGTTCGGACATTACTTCACGGCGCGTTACCATCGTGTACGTACATCGCTCCCTTACTACCTGCCATTTCCGCCCATACCGTTTTTGCCTAACATAGGCACATTCGGGGCAGTAATACGCCTGCGCTCAAAGGTCCGGGCATCCGTTCAGAATTTTGACATCGGCCTGGCGGGACCAGTGGCCGGATTTATCATGACACTTATAGTGCTGGCATATGGCTTCCGCACGCTGCCGCCGCCGGATTATGTATTCGAGTTTCATCCCGAGTATAAAGAGTACGGCCTTCAGTATGCTGATCATGTTTACAGCCAGGAATATTACAACGAGCACCTCAAAGACAAGGGACTACTCGATATGGAAATAGGCTCTACCGTATTGATGGAGCTTTTTAAATGGGTGGCCGTGGATCAGGCGTATGTTCCAAATCCGCATGAGATGATGCATTACCCCGTCTTATTGGCAAGTGCGATAGCGCTGTTCTTTATGTGCCTGAATTTGTTACCGATCGGCCAGCTGGACGGCGGTCATGTAACGTATGGCCTGCTGGGCGGGAACCGGCATTATCTCATCGGTAGAATTGCGCTGGTGTTGCTGCTGGCCTATTCCGGTACCGGAGTGGTTACGCCGGCAGATGGCGTGGACGGTGTATTGGGGTGGGGCATTATGCTGGTTCTCCTGTATTATATGTGTTTCAAAGGCTTTACGCGCTCTGTACAGGATGCCTGGATGTATGCTGTATTGCTCTTTGCCGCGCAGTTTCTTTTTGCCTGGGGCTTCCCCGGCATAACGGGTTATCCGGGGTGGCTTTTATTTGCCTTTATCGTAGGTCGGTTCATTGGTGTAAAGTATCCACCGGCCGAAATCGAAGAAAAGCTGGATTCCAGGCGGGTTATATTGGGATGGTTAACCATCGTGATCTTTATTATCAGCTTCAGCCCTAGGCCGCTGATTGTAAGGGAGATCAGCCCGATTACTGAACCGGTAAAACAGCAACAGAAAACAGACCCCGCAAAGCCACAACAAGACGAAGACACTGACGATTCAGAAGACGAGGATAAAAAACCTCAGTTCTTCACGCAACGTACAGCGTTACCGGATAATCAGTTTTCGCGTTGACGAAATGTTGTTCTTGTAGATCTTAAGGATATAAAGTCCGGGCGCCGCGTGCTCGGTAGAGAGGAGCAGGCCGTCGTCAGTGCTGTCTGTATGGAAAGATACCGGCTGACCGGTTATATTCATCAGCTCCACACGATCCACACCTCCTGTAACATAGAAGCTTCCGGTGTTAGGATTGGGATATACGGCCACATTACGTGTAGGGTCTTCGACGCCATTGGTAGTACCGTTGTTTCCAAATACCGGGCGGATCATGAGGCTGCCGGTTACATCGGTATTCTGTTCCCAGGTACCGGTTGTATTGAAAAACATTTTGTCGCCAGAGTCATTGTTGTAATCAAGACCGATCGTGAGAACAGAACCTACCGGGGCTTTCCAGCCGATATAAAACTTATCGGTTACCACGAAGGGCTCGCCGATAGCAAACCGTTGGAATATATTCAATCCCCGGTTAAGAACCTGGCGGCTGGCAAGAGTGTATAGCACAACACCCGGTACGCCGTTATCATCCGCGTATACATAAAAGTCTGTCGTAACCGTACCGACGATACCAAAGCTCGGGAAGTAAATATCGAAACCCACAAGCGTATCGGTCGGTATGATCATTTCGAATAAATAAGCTCCACGGTTCCCGGCCTGTGTGAGTCCTGCGGAGTATTCGGCCGTACCGTCATCATAAGCATAGTATTTGGCCAGGTTATACTGAGTACGGATCGTATCGTTATTCCGGAAGTCGATCGGCAGATATTTCTTTATGTAATCGCCCGTCGAGTCGGGGTCCAGAGGAGGGCGAAGGTCTTTGTAGACATTGTCTTTGGAGTTCAGAATGATCTCAATATCGATACGCGCGGAGTCGGCGCCAAAATTGAGCTGTGTGAAATCCGGTTTGGGAAGGGTGGACACATTCAAATGTTCACGCGACCCCAGTACACTGATGCCCTTGGGAGGATTATCACCTGTATACCCGAGTGGAATAGAATCGCCCAGGTTTTGAGGGTGCGACTCGGGGACGCTATCGACATAATTGACGATCGTGGCATTGGCCCGGTAGTTCACAGACACCGGGTTGCTCTGAGCATTATATACCTGGAATGGTGCAGACACGGTGTTCTGTACCTGCGCAAAGTGGTTGATCGGCACGGTTCTGTACTTTTCAAAGAACGAGCCCGCCTGCGTGGTGATAGCCCGGTCCGGGAAGAAAAGGTCTACAGCGTTCCGGCCCTTGTTCAGATAAACGTAGTCGATGTTCCAGGTATCGTACGGACCTGACTGGCGGCCGTAGTTGCGGAAGCGAAACTTGAAGGCCTTGTGAAAGAAACTGGCATCTGCTACCTGAACAATGGTGTCGCGAAACTCCGTGCGGTTCAATGTTGACCGGAAAGGGATCCGCATAGCTTCTGCCCAGGTACTGTCGGCTCTTAAAAAATCCACCACCATGTAGTCGTTGTTGTCGGGCGCCTCGCCGTTGCCCTGCCATTGGTATGCAAAGCTCAGATAAACCGAGGTTCGCTCAGCCGCAGGCACGTGGTTCAGCCTGATCGGTCGCGAGGTGAGCGTGTCACGAAAACCGTTGTAAAGGATCTGGTCCGTATAGGTAGCGCCTTTTTGATTAAGACCATCGAACGTCGCTACATTGACCGAGGGAGGATTGATCCCCATGCCATTGTTTACCCACACCTGCTCGTGTTTCTCCCACAAAGCACCCAGGGGAGAAGGCAACAGCGTATCGTTCGATACGATAGACGTGAAGGAGAAATCGTCCCAGAAGGGTAGGGGCAGGGTCAGGGTGTCTGCCTCGGCTTGTGTGCGGCCGACAGCGCTTTTCCCGACGCTCCGGACAGGTTGTTTTTTTGTCGGGTCAGCTTCCCGCTTCAGGGGGAAACGCTGCAGCTGAGCCTGGGCAGCCGGCGCTGCGAAAAAGGTCAGCAGCACCACCAATACCGCGATGATTTTACTATACCGCTGCGCACCTGCCCCGGTAAAGAGGTTTATGTTGAAGCCGGTCTTACAACGAAAGGTAGAGATCATGCGCATCGGGTAATGTAGTTATTGCTGCTCGGGTTGTTCTATGTCTTCAGGTTTCCCTATCCAAAGGTCAACGACGTCACCAACCTGCATATTTTGATCCGGACCCGGTTTTTGTTTGATCACGACATAATCGGCATTGGTAGTATCGCCATCGACATTCCCGATGCTCAGGTCGCTTCCCAGGATCATAAACTTGGCGTCTTCAAATGACTGACCGATAAGATCGGGCATGGCCTGAGCGCCGGAATTGTTCGATACCACGAGGTCGATAACAGAGCCCTTCGGTACACGTGTTCCGGCAGTTACTTCGTGCCCCTGGTATTCCATACCTTTTACGATGTTGAACTGTCCCTTGACAAGCTTGATATGTCCGCGCTTTAACTGATTACTGCGCAGCACGGCATCGGCATTCACCACCGAGCCATCCACCAGGTCGGGCACGGGCACCGTAGGCGGATTGATCCGGTTGATCGAAACAAAGATCTTACGGCCTTCCTTCACCTTAGCACCGGCGTGAGGATATTGCTTGATCACGGACAGCGGCGCAGCGTCTTCGGCATACGACGAATCGCTTACCTCGAACCGCAGGTCCCGCGATGCCAGGAAATTCTCCAGCTCAGTTACCGACTTACCGGAGAGATCCGGCACGGTCACGCTCTCACCGTGATTCGTAGCATTGGGCAGATAAGCATAGAAATAAAACAGGGCGAGAAAAACCAGTATGCCTGCGGTAATAAGCACGTGAATAAGAATGCCGCCCAGGCTGTTTTGATCGAATTTTCGGAGATTGAACTTCATTCGTTATAGTCAGTATATCAGGCTTAGAACTTCAGCGATGATTTAAACTCGCGTGCCACACGTTTGCCGTGCTCATAGCGCTCGGTGGCGAGCTCCAGCAATTTGGTGATAAGATCGGGGAAGCTGATGCCCTGCTCTTTCCACATCATCGGGTACATGCTCGAGTTTGTGAAGCCGGGAATAGTATTGATCTCGTTTATATAGATGTTGCCTTTTTTGTCGAGGAAGAGGTCCACACGGGCAAAGTCTTCGCAGTGCAGGGCTTCGTAAGCCTGTATCGATGCCTTGCGGATCTTTTCGGCGATAGCTTTGGGAAGCTTCGCGACCACATCGATCGCTACGGCATTCGGGTCTACATATTTGGCATCGAAGGTATAGAACTCGTATTCCTTGCTGATCACGATCTCGCCGGGAGCGGAGGCCTGCGGCGGGTAGTTGCCCAGCACGGAGCATTCCAGCTCGCGGCCGGAGATATATTGCTCGGCCAGCATTTCGTTATCGTAGAGGAAGGCTTCTTCAATAGCCTTCTGGAAATCCTTCCGGTTATTGACTTTGTTCACGCCTACAGAAGAACCCAGGCTTGCGGCCTTAACCATAAACGGCAGGCCGAGCTTTTTAGAGA
>Ga0247762_1000148_pt1 | contig 28219 bp, 32 predicted proteins | sample UWRJL081202R4_FD_181016 | JGI IMG/M metagenome (GOLD analysis project Ga0247762, IMG submission 181016) | Plant litter microbial communities from Arlington Agricultural Research Station in Wisconsin, United States - UWRJ-L081-202R-4 | ecosystem: Environmental > Terrestrial > Plant litter >...
GCAGTCGGCGAGGATGACGCGAACGGTCTTGCCGGATTTGTCGAGCTTGACGCGGGCGATCTCGCGGCTTTCGGCGAAGCGGTCGCCGGTCAACATCGCGGCGCGCATGGCGTTCGCTACCGGGAGTTTCTTGGTGGCGCGTTCACGATGACGGGTGATGGTGAGGACTTCGCCGTAGCGGTCACCCATCATCCAGCGGTCGGTGTAGGCGGGGATCTGAACTCGCATCGTGTTATCCTCTGTCCGGTTATGTTCGTTTCAATGAACTGTTTAGATCACGGGGCACCATGTCTGTCAAATTATCTGTGTGCAGAATAAAAGAGGATGCCATCGAAGAGGAATTAGTGCGCAAGGTGCATGAGCTTGGAGGACGTTGCGAGAAAGTGCAGGTGATTGGACGCCGCGGTTTCTTCGACCGGCTGGTGATTCTGCCGGGCGGAAAAATTATATTCGTCGAAGTGAAGCGACCGCGCGGCGGAAAATTCGCAGAACACCAGCGGCGGTATGCCGAGGAATATAAGGCACTAGGTGCTGCGGTTGCGTTGATCAGAAGCTGGGAGGATATTCACCGGCTGCTAAACGAGTAAAGGCCGGCAGAGGGCGAAATCCCTGCCGGCCTTTGGTAGTACCACCCACCCCTGAGTGAACCGGCGCCCAAACCGATAGGAAACCAGATGGCCCAAACGACAGGAAACCAGATGGCTCAAACCGATAGGAACCCAGTACTATGACAATTAACGACAACGGCCTGCCCGCGCAATACCAGCTGAACCGGCACCGCGTGGGCGTCACGTTCTTTGACAATTTCGCAGCGAAAACAAAACGCTACGAGAACCCGACGCTGCCGGAGATGGGCGACCAGGTTCTGCATGAGAACCGCGCACGCAAGAATCTGCTGCCGTGGTTCAAGCTGGCGATATTCGGCGAGGTCAGGACCGCAAAGGGTTCGCTGCGCCACGACGCCAATGTGCTGCAGATCACCGGCGTCGAGAACGAGCACGACAGCGGCAAGATGAGCTTCGACGAGGCGGCGTCGTTACTGCGCGCGGCCGGCGTGCGTTGTCTGATCTACACTTCCCCATCTCACCTCATCCCCGACGAGAACGGCGTCGCGGTGGAGAAGTGGCGCGTGATGTCGCCGACCTCGCAGCCGCTGCCGGCGGCGACGCGCGCGCAGCTGGCCGCGCGCGTCAACGGCATCATCAAGGGCGCATCGACCGCGGAGTCGTTCACGCTGTCGCAGAGCTTCTACTACGGCAGCGTAGCGCGGAACCCCGAACATCGCGTCGAAGTGATCGACGGCGATGGCTTCATCGATCTTTGCGACGACCTCGACGCGACTGCGATCGGCGTGCCAGCGAAGCTTAAGAAGGACAAGCCGGCCGCAGCCGCGACCGCGGGCGTGACGCCAGGCTATGTCGACGCAGACCTCGACGAGTTGATATCGAAAGCTAACTCGCTGGACGCCAACGGCGATCGGCAGTGGCACACCAACATGCGCAGCGTCACCGCATCGATGGTGCAGAAGATGAAGTCGGATGATGAAATCCGCGAGCGGTGCGCCGGCGCCTGCGAGGGCGGCAAGTATGATGACGACCTCACGCTGCTGATCAACACGGCGCGCGATAAGTGGGGCATCCCCGACCCCGCGACGTCATCGGCAGAGTTCAGCGCGCTGTTGGCGGACTTCGCCGACGAGGCGAAGGCTGATGGGGTTGTTGGTCCTGGCTTTCGGGTGAAGACGCGAGGCCAGCTGAAGGCTTCGGACTTCTACGCTTTCTTGCCGACGCACCAATACATTCTCCGTCATACCGGCGAGATGTGGCTGGCCGCCGGCGTGAATGCGACCCTGCCCAAGGTCAAGATCGGCACCGAGCAGAAGAAGCTGAAGAAGGCGGACAAGGCCGACCCGGAGGGGCCGGACGAATTCACGACGGTGGATGTGCTGATCCCGGCATCGATGTGGCTCGACCAGCACCGCCCGGTCGCGCAGGTGTCCTGGATGCCGGGGCACGGGGAGTTGATCGAGGGCGAGGTAACGCTCGAGGGTGGGCTGAAGCCGCTCGAGGGCGCCGCCATCTTCAATATGTATCAGCCGCCAGTGCTGACTGCGGCCGGTGATGCGACGAAGGCCGGGCCGTGGCTCGAGCTGGTCGAGCATGTCTACCCAGAGCACGCGAAGCATATCATTTGCTTCCTGGCGCACCGGATCCAGCGACCGGCAGAGAAAATCAATCACGCGCTGGTGCTGACCGGCACGCCGGGCATCGGCAAGGACACGATGCTGGAGCCGTTGAAGTACGGTGTCGGCCCCTGGAACTTCAAAGAGGTATCGCCGCAGGACATCACGTCGAACAACAATGATTTTATGAAATCGGTGATGCTTCGGATCTCCGAGGCGCGCGACCTCGGCGAGATCAATAAGTTCAAACTGTACGAGACGATGAAGACGATCCTGGCGGCGCCGCCGGACATGGTGCGGGTTAATGTTAAATATGTCCCGCAGTTTTATGTGGTGAACGTCACGGCTGCGATTATCACCACCAACTACCAGAACGATGGGCTGTACCTGCCGGCGACCGACCGCCGGCACTATGTGTGCGGCACCGAGGCGACCAAGGATGACTTCGACCCGGACTACTGGACTGGACTGTGGCGGTGGTACCAGGCCGGCGGCTTCGCCCATGTGGTGGCCTATCTGGCCGGCTTAGACATCAGTGACTTCGACCCGAAGGCGCCGCCGGCGAAGACGCCGGCATTCTGGCGAATGGTCGATGGCAGTGTGGCGCATGAGGTGCCCGAATTGTGGGACGCCATCGATAAGCTGGGCACGCGCAACGCTGACGGATCCACGGTGCCGCCGGCCGCTATTACGCTGGACATGGTGCGGGATGTGGCCTCGCGAGGTGACAGCGGGCTGTACATGTGGCTGCAGAATAAAAGCAACTCTAAGTTGATCTACCATCGGATGGAGGCGTGCGGCTACACGCCGACGCGCAATGCGAGCCGGGAAGACGGGTTTTGGCTGATCGGCGGCGAGCGCAAGGTCGTGTACGGGAGAATGGACGTGGAGCTGCCCGAGAGGGTGGCTGCGGCGAGGGCGTTAGTGCAGGAAAAAAAGCATAAACAGTCAAAAACCTAGGACCGAGGTCATAATATACATCAACCGTAGTGGGGAATCCAAACCTCCAAGGGACCGTTTATTCCTCTGTCTTAAACTCAAAAAATTTAGAAGAGGAGACTGATTCTAGTCCGCTTGGAGGTTTGGATTCCCCACTACGGTCGCTGTACGAGGACAGCCGGAGACAGCCCTCGGCTGCACCACCTAGAAGTTGTACGGGCTAAAAGGAAGGGACTACAATATGGGTGACATTACTTGGTCTGAACGGGTGTTCTTGGCTTTGATCGCGGCCGGCGAGGCTACGGTTTCGGCGGATAATCCTGCGCCGATGGCGGATGAAGATCTGGCGAAACGTGCGCTGCGCTTGGCAGCGACGTTTCGCCGGGTGCGGTGGGAGCCTGATCAGGGTTGATGCTCCGGCGGGATGCCGTGGCGCTCGTACATGTCCAGCAAGCGCATCACTGAGCCAGGGACTACCGCCTGGCCCTCGGCCATGCGGTAGATGGTGGATCGCCCTACTCCGAGCAGGCGATGGGCTGTGCTGACGTTGTAGCCCAGCTTCGCCAGGCTTGCGGTGAAGCGTTCCGGCGGCATCGGCACTGACCCCGCCCTCTTCCTGAATTGGCGCACCGGCGGCGATCCTGCGGGTGTGGTGCTCATCACCACACCCCAAGGCGCTCGAGGGCCTCGCGGTCGCGCTGTGCCATGATCTGGTACTCCCGCGGCAAGCCTTCGAAGTGGGCTTTCACCTCTTCGAATAGCGCGCGCTGTTCCGGCGACATGAACAGCACGGCCCCGATCGACACCTGGAACGGGTTGCACACCATCATGGCGCCTTGCCAGGCTGCGGCTGCAGCTGAGTCCGATTTCGGGCAACGGGCCAACAATTGGCCGCGGTTTTTCCCCTTCGACGCATAGGCGCCGGCCAGGGCTTCTTTAGCGGCTGCGGATAGTGACATGGTTGGATTCCTTTTCGGTTTAAGTTGGCGTGTTTCGGTTTCGTTGGTTTCAATTTTCAGAGAACATTTTAGCCCAAGCCAATTTTGTTGATGCATTCAGGTCCAAATCCTTGCGACACCGAGGACGGGACCGTGAGCTTACGGCCGCAACGGCCGCACGCCGACTCGTGCCAGACTTCTAAAGCTTCGGGCAGTGTGCCGCGCACGATCGCACGCCACGCCCATGCAAAGGCTTTTGCACTTGGCGCGTCGGGCCTGATATCGCCAGCGCGCGGAACCTTGCGGCCCTGCCAGAACATGCCGCGCGAGATGCGGCCAAGGTATTTGTAATCGGTTTCGTTGTTCTGGCCGACTAGCACGCCGACGAAATGGCATGTCCCGTCGTCGTTGGCCGAAACGCGGTATGAAAAGCGCGTGCCGGTTTTGCGGCTTACTAGGGTGATGGTGGCTTTACCGGCCAAAGCGTAGCGCATGGCATTGGCTGCCGTGGTTAGTTGTCCGCGCACGGCGTCGGCATTGTCCGATGTGTCGGCCGCGGCCGCGGCGGTTTCAAGGTTATTTTCCAAGTCTGGAATGGTGGACTCTAGGTCTGCCAGAAATGGGTTATCCGCGTTCTGTTTCGCGTTCATGGTGTTTTGCCTTTCCTGATTTCGGCATGATTGCCGGCGATGCCGCGGCCGATCGGCCGCGGCATAACCTGCAATCATCCGACAACGAATCCGCTGAAATCCTGTTTCGCTTTGCCCTTGGCATAGAGCGCAACGGCGCTCGCCATTGGATCGATGTGCCGCACGTCCGTGTCATCGCCATCCACGACAGGCAAGCCCATGAATGAGGCGCCATCATTCAGCATGGCGTCGACTATGCCGCGGTTTCTAAACACGACAGCCAAACGCATGCCGGCCGCAATTGCGAGATCGATCTGTTTTTTGAATTCTGGAACGCCAGAATAACTAAACGTCAAATCGTAATTTGCGGGAATGTTCTTACGATTGGCTAGCTTTGTGTAATCGTAGAATTGAACGCCAGGATAGGCTTGGACAATGCCGTAATTTTCCCAGCGCAAATCGCTAGTGCCGTTCAAGCGGACCAATAAAACATAACCATGCTTCGCCGCATGCTTTTCGAAATTGCCGATTTCGTGCTTAATCAGCGAAATGGCTTCGTCGCGGAATTGCAGGAAAAATAGCGTTTTGCGTAGACGCGACATTTCCACGCTTTTCATGGCGCCGCGGCCGGCGGTGTTAAGGCAAGGGGCAAAGCATTGGGCCAATGCGGCATTGGGGCAAACGTTTTGCCCCGACATGGTATATGGCGCCAAGTAAAGGATGGCTGTGCGAAAGCCTAGCTTATTGCCTTTGATTACTTTGGTGGAGCCATCGATTCGCAGCATGGCATCGGGCTTTTGTGAAAACCATTTGCGATATTTTGGCGAAGCCAAAATGGCTTTTCGCGTTTCTGGATTGATGCGGCTTAGGTCATAAACGATAGTTTCGGCCGAATATTTCATGGTCCGTTCCGTTCCGTTTTGGGGTTTATCGGGCAAGGTAATTGCGGGTGACGAAATCCTGTACCGCCTCTAAGGCGGTACGGCCTTCACCATGGCGAAAGCCTTTGGCCTCGACGATATGAGTGAAAGCGTTGTCTTTGCTTGCTTTGGTGTAAGTGACGTTTGTTGCGAGTCGCGCCTCTAAAGCGTCGACGCATTCGGGGTTTCTGAACATGTTCTGTCCTGTTAGGTTTCGTTTCAGTGACGTGAACATATCCCGATAGGGACAATATGCAAGAGCAAAACACAAATAAATTGACAAAAAAGCCCATGCCGCAATCGGGCAATGCGGCATGGCGTGCCGCAATGGCGCGCCACGCGATACAGCCTAATTATGCTAATCGATTGCGTTGCGTGGCGATTGCGCGCCATAGCGGCAATCGCTGCGGACAATTGGCTATGCGTGGCGTGCCATGCTGTCGATGGCATGGGGGCAATATGATGCAAGCCCGATTAGAGTCTGTGGAGCGCAAGCGCAATGCCAACAAAACCCCGTTTAATCGTAGCGGCCGACAAGCCCGCGCCCAATTTAAGCGCCCAAACCACTCTAAGGGATATCGTCAAGGAATCGCTGTTATCGATACTTGAAGACCCCGACGCTAGCGCTGCGGCAAAGGCATCGGCCGGCCGCACGTTACTCGAGTACTTCAGCGAAGAGAGCGCAACGCAACGGCGCCGCGGCGCCGATATGTCGGCCGCTGAATTAGACGAAGCAATAGCAGCGATTGATCGTTAGCCCCGCATTAGTTGGACGTTGCGCGCAGCTGGATAAAGCATGATAAATCAATTGGTTAGTCGATCGTGGCCGTTAACCTAGGGTTAACGGCCCCCTGGCGGGGCCGGTTTGAGGGGGCGCGCGCGAACGCAATGCTGCGTGGCAAATTTTTCGCATTCCGAAGCTTGGCCCGTTCACCAACCGATCACCCTGCGTTCACTGTCGTCCGCTTCAAAGAGCGGTATTAGAAGCGGACGGTTCACGTTGAGCGTTGCCCTCACCGTGACTCTCGTCGAGCGCGCGCGCGAATTCTTCCAGCCATTTCGCGTCGACCCAAACGCCAGTCTTGCCCGACGCCACGCCGGCCGCGCGCAGCATCTCTTGCATGCGCGTTTCTGCGACCGGCAGCGGCGTCGGCTCGGCTTCCGGCAGCAGCTCGAGCGGCTCGTCGTGAACACGATGCGGCGCCGCCATCGGATCGCGTTTGATCTGCACTGAGGTGTTGTGCGCGGACAAGTCGGAGATGTTGTCGTCGTCGATTGCGATGTTGAATTTTCCTCTGCGCAGAAAAATTCGGCCAGCCTCGGTGATGCCGAGCCGGCCCCAGTCCTCGCATGCCAGGCCGAGGCCCATCAGCTCGCGTGCGGTGGTGTGGATTGTGTTGTAGCGCGCGCCGCGGTCGATGGCGCCGAGCGCGACCAGTGCCTCTGCGGATATCATCTGGCTTTCCTGCGTTTCCGGTGCGATAAATATCGGGGACCATGCTAGTGGATTCAACCAATGGCCGCCATCGTCCGCCCGACCCAGCCAGTGCTCTTCTCGGATCGGCCGCGCGGCCAGGTCCAGGCTGATTTACTTGACGCACAGATCACAAATCTGGTCGCCGCCATTCACTCGACGCAGGTTGCGCTCGAGGACATCCGGCGCGACGACGGAAAACTCAAAAGTAACAGCGTCGGCCGCGAGCAATTAGCCGCCGAGCTGAAGCACAGCCGCCAGGAGATCGATGACGTCGAGGCGCGCACCATAAATGCTGCGCAGGCGGCAGCTGCAGCGGCTTCCAGCGTGGTCGGCACCATCAGGGAAGTGGATTTGCGCGCCAGTGACGCCGAGGCTGCGGCGATTTCCGCCGCCGGCATGCTTTCTGCGATTTCGCACGGCAATATTACGGCGCTCGACGCCACCTCCGACGCGGAAAACTCCGCGGATCGCGCCGAATCCGCCGCAGTGGCGTCGGAAAGCTGGTCGAATTTCAGTCACGCGCAGTCTGATAACGCGGAAGCGGCAAAAAACGAGGCCACGCAGTGGGCCGAGTACCTCGCCGGGCCTGTTGTGAATTCGGATGACGCGCCGGCCTACATTGCGGGGCATCCGTTCGGCCACGGACTGTATTATCAGTCGGTCGAAGGCGCCGGCGGCACTGGCGGGCTGTGGTCGGCCAAGTGGTGGGCGATTTACGCGCAGCAACTGGTCGGAAATATCAGTTTTTACTATCTCGGACCCTGGGCGACGCCGCCGATCCCCGGATCGACCAATCCTGCCACTGGAATGACGGTGCCGGACCCGCTCGCGGTCGGTAGTTTCTATTATGACACCACCTACAACACCGTGATGGTGTGGAACGGCACGTCCTGGCAGCCGCCGGGCGTGCAGGTCGCGGCCGGCTATCGTGCGCGCTACGTTTACATCTCCACGGAAGCGCAATTGACCTACAGCGGCGCCGACATCAACGGCGTCGCGCCGATGTTCACCAATGAAGGCCACGATGTGTGCCTGAACGGCGTCCGGCTCGTTCCGACGCTTGATTATACGATCGATCCTGCGACCGACAGCATGACGCTCGCGGAATCGCCCGGCGCCGGCGCCGTCGTGCAGTGGGATCTGATGATCCCGCCCGATCAGATCAACTCTGCGAAGGTTGATGCGTTCAAAGTGGAAACGCTGACGCCGGATGGCGTCACCGCGACGTTTGCGTTGCTCTACATCGACCCGTCGGTCGGCCCGCCTGCGGTGCCGACCGCGATCGGACAAGGCGCGCAGTTGATGGTGGTGCTCGACGGCGTCATGCAGGAGCCGGGCGTCGATTTCACCGCGCTCGGTTCGACTTTGACGTTGTCGGCTGCGCCGCGTGCCGACAGCAAGCTGTGGGCGGTATGGTATCGGCCGCATGTTGCAGTGGAGTTGCCCCCGCCATGAGCCAGAATCTTCGCGTCGCGTTGTGGGTTCCGCAGGTGGATCCGGCCAATATCGGCAACGCGGTCAGGACGACTGCGGCGCCGACCGTGAATAAGCGCATCATGTCGGAGTTTTCAACGCCGGGCGGCGTCGACGACGCGCCGGACAACGGCGAGGCGTATGTCAGGCAGAATAGAGCCTGGCAGCCGCTCGACGGCGGCACATTCTAACGAGGAGATTTGTTATGGCGCAGCACTACGAAGTCAAAGAGGGCGAGGCCCTGGTCATCAACGGCCCGGCCAACATCATCGTCAAGACCGGCAACCTGCCGGTGGTCGGCGACTGTTCTAATCTGCAGCCGCCGCCGGTCGAGGATGTTGCGCCGGTGGTGACGAGCGTCACGCCGGCCACCGCGGTCTCCACGGACGCGCCGTTCGCGCTCGAGATTGCCGGCAGCGGCTTCACCGCCACCAGCGTGGTCGCCATCAACGGCAGCGACCTGCCGACGACATTTGCGTCGGACGTTTCGATCAGCGCGCAGGTGACGCCGCCGACGGTTGCCGGCGGCTATCCGGTGACGGTTAAGAACGGCGCGCTCGTCAGCAACGGCGATGTCATGCTGACGATCGCGGATCCGGCCGCGCGCGGCTTCAAGAAGCGTTAAGCGACCAGGTTACAGACTGCCCCCGACGTACCCTGCCTTGAGGAGAGGGTGATATGGCACGACAATATCGGCATCGCCGAAGCTCGAACGCATTCAACGTATTCCCCACGCCGCTAGAGCCGGGTGAGTTGGCGGTTAACACCGCCAACCGGCAGCTCGCGGTCGGCGACGCGGCGACGCCATCGCTCGGCGTGCCGGTCCCGCTCATCGCGATCCGTTATTTCGACGTGCGGGCGCGTTACCTCATCAACGACAACGTCGTTCACGTCGGCACCATCTATCGCGCGATCACCAGCGTGCAGCCGGGGCCGTTCAACATCGCGCAGTGGACGCCGATCGGCGCCGGCGGCGCCAGCGGCGGCATCCCCGAGGCGCCGCTCGACGGCGTTTCATATGAGCGCAAGGACGCGACCTGGGTGCCGGGCGGCGGCGGCTCCGGTGGCGGCATCGGCGACGCGCCGTTCGACGGTGTCGCCTACGCGCGCCAGGACGGCGCCTGGGTGCCGGAGGTGCAGGGCGGCGTCGGCGACGCGCCGTTCGACGGCGTCGCCTACGCGCGCCAGGACGGCGCCTGGGTGCCGGAGGTGCAGGGCGGCGGCGTCGCCGCGGACATCCCGGTCACGCCTGCGGGGCAGCTCAGTGCAACCAACGTGCAGGCCGCGCTTCAGGAATTGGACAACGAGAAGGTCGCCAAGGCCGGCGACACGATGACCGGCCCGCTGTTCATCGACAACAGTGGATGGATCGGCGTCGGCGGACCGCAAGGCGATCTCGGCATTTGGAGTTTTCAAGGCGTCCCTGGTCCTCCAGAGAACGGGCGTTGGGGCCTCTCGATGGGGCAGGACGCTACGTTCTCTCAATTCAATGTCCAACGGTATGACGATATCGGGACTCTGCTCGACTATCCGATCAGCATCAGCCGCGCTGACGGCAAGGTAACGCTCGCAGGCGATCCGACTGCCGCGCTTCACGCCGCCACCAAGCAATATGTCGACAGCCACACGGGTTCTGACCCCACCAAGGTGGCGAAGGCTGGCGACACGATGACGGGCAATTTGTCCATCTCGCCTACCCCCGGCACTAATTTGAAATGGGGTGCAGCTGGCGTCGGCGGATCGTTGTCGAACGACAGTAATGGGTCGCCGAGTGTTAACTTCTTCTGCGTTAGCGGAACCGGGCTGACGTTTACAGGCGGCGCTGTGACGGGTTCGATTATTCAAGGTGACGCACAAGGCGGTGTGTCTTTTCTAAAAGTCCCCGCAAGCGTCACAAATACTGCGGCAACCACTGTAGCCGTACTTGAGAACACTGGCCGGTTATTGCTTGGCGCTGATCCGGCATCGCCGATGCACGCCGCCACCAAGCAATATGTCGACAGCCACGCCGGTTCCGACCCTACCAAGGTGCTGAAGACCGGCGACACCATGACTGGCCCGTTGAATTTTAACGGATCATCCCATTGGGTGTTTAGTGGTGCTGGTGCTGGTAGTTTTTACGACAGCATTGCTGGCGCAGATCGGTTTTTTATAGGCACCGACAACGCTCAGGACGTTCTGAGATTATATGCGGCCAGTGCGGGTAACGTCTTGACCGTTGACGGCACGACGGGCGTTCTAGCTTTCCCGACCGGCGCAACAACGCCAACGCCGCCAACTGCCGCGGACACTCGCGTCGCCAACACGGCGTATGTCGAGGCCCGCGCCGAGGCGTGGGGCGTTGCGGCGGCCAACACCAGGCTGCCGCTCGTCGGTGGCACGATGACCGGACCAATCCAAACATCCGTTGCATGGTGTGATGGGTCTATTGCTGCCGCCACTGCCGCCACTGGCGGCATAACGGTCAACGGTGACGCTACGACCAACAGGGCGGCGTACATCGCGTTCCATCGTCAGGGATCGTTTGCGGCATATCTCGGCCTCGACATCGACAACGTGTGGAAGGTCGGCGGCTGGTCGATGGGCAACGTTGCCTACAAGCTCTGGCATGACGGCAACGCCGATGCCTACCGTGACTGGACTAACACCCAGGGCTACGCGGAAAGTGTATCCACCTATGTCAACAGCGGGACCACATTCATAAACCCTAACGTGGTGACTGCGGGTCAGGGCGGTCCGAATACCGTCATGACCATCGCCGGCGGCAGTACGACGATCCAGCTGTCGGCGTACGGCAAGCCGGGCCACGTCCTTACGGTCCGCATCAAACAGGATGCGACGACGCCGCGTCAGGTTGCCTGGTTAACTAACCAATTCCTGTGGGCCGGCGGCCCGACCAACGTGCCGATCATCACACCGAAAATAAACGCGGTCGATCGCTTCACATTTGTCGCCAATAACCTCGGCAATTTCGAAGAAGTCGGTCGCGCGCAGGACATCGGTTAGCTCATGGCCTGGAACGCTCCAGTTGGCGGCACTCCGCAGCGGCTTAGAGTTCCTAAGTCGATCCGCTTCGCCAGCAACAGCACGCCGTTTTTTCTCCGCACATTCGCCGGCACCGGCAATCTGCAGACGTGGACGTGGAGCGGCTGGGTCAAGCGGTGTCAGACCGGCGCGTACACGACCGGCAACACTGGTTTCAATATGCTGTTTGGGTCAATATTCGGCGACGCCGCTGGCAATTACTATTACGAAAGCGGAATACGCTTCACAAACACCGATAATCTCGAGTTTTACGACTACAACATGGTCGCCGGATATACGGCGCGTCGCCTCACCAGTTGGAATGCCCGCGACATGGCGGCCTGGGCGCATATCGTGGGCGTGTGGGACTCATCAAACGCTGCGCCGGACGAGCGCATGCGGGTGTTCGTTAACGGCCTTCGGATGGATAACACGTCCGGTTTCGGGCACGCAGCTGGGCAGTACCTCAATCCGGCGCTGAACCTGGTTCCGCTGTTCAACCAGCCGTACCCGCACGGTATCGGGATGATCCAGCACCCGAGTCTGAGCGGCGGCGACGCTACGCAGCGCGGCAACCACTACATGTCCGAAGTTAATTTTGTCGACGGCCTCGCGCTCGATGCGTCGGCGTTCGGCTACTTCGAGCCGTCCACCAATATGTGGATGCCGAAAAAATACCAGGGCGGCTACGGCGCCACCGGCTTCCATCTGACTTTCGCCGACGACAGCACGACAAATAATCTAGGCTTGGACAGCAGCGGCCTCGGCAACCACTTCACGGTGTCGAACATGGGCGTCGGGTCGGTCCAAGGCACCACCAGCGTCACGGACACGCCGACCGACTACGGCCTCGACACCGGCCTCGGCGGCCAGGTGCGCGGCAACTACGCTATTATGAATGTCAACGACACTAACGACCCTGCGACGATGCTGATCGTCAACGGCGGAACCTATGTCTCCGCGGTGGGTTCGCACGGGCCGTGGCGCAGCGTTAACAGCACCATGTTCGTGTCGATGTATGAAGATTTCTACTGCGAGGTGTTTATCGATTCCGTAAACGCGGACGCCAACGGCACGATGATCGGTGTGTGTTTGGAATTTGGCAAACGACCGGACTACCCAGGGCTTGATTACTATTCGGTCGGCTATCAGGGTGTCGGAACGCGGCACGTTAACGGCACGGCGACGCCTGGATGGGGCGCACCTTACGGCGTCGGTGACACGATCGGTGTTCGCATCCACGCCAACGGTGTGTCGTTCTACAAAAACGGCGTGCTGCAGGGTGGCGGTCAGGCCGTCAGTGGTTGGGGCAGTTACGGCGCGCTGTGCCTCGGCGGCTACTACACCGACACGCGCTACCGTATTAATTTCGGCTCTCGGGCCTTCACCTATCCGGCGCCGGCCGGCAGCAAAGTGTGGTGTACGCACAGTCTGCCGGAGCCGGCGATACGGCGCGGCGATAATGCGTTCCTCGGAATTCAGCGGTACGGCACTGGCGCGCCATTCAGCGTGAAAGGCGGGCGGTTCAGACCCGAAATCATCTGGACGAAGAACCGAACCGACGTCAATTGGCACATAGTGTCCAACTTCCGCTCCGGGCCGAATGTGTCGCTTTACACAAACGAGCAAAATCCAGAGGGGCCGTCCGCCGCCGTCACGGCGTTCAACGGTGACGGTTATGAATCCACCGCCGGAGCGGATCCGAACAACAACACGCTGTCGCAGCGGTATACCGATTACATGTGGCGGCGCGACCCCAGGAACGGGGTTGATATCGTGTCTTTCACGGGCACCGGATCGCCGCAAACCATACAACACGGTATCGGGCTGGTCCCCAGTCTGATCCTCGTCAAGAACCGATCGTGGGCCGCCAGCTGGTGTGTCTACCACAGCACCCTGGGCGGTGCGAACTACATGTTCCTGGATACGGATGTGCCGTACGCGGCCGATATCACGGCTTGGAACAACACAAATCCGACGGCGTCAGCATTCACTGTCGGCAGTGCGAATTCGGTCAACCAGGCCGGCGCCGGCATGGTTGCTTTCGTGTTCGCTGACATCCCCGGTTTCAGCAAGGCCGGGTACTACATCGGCAACGGCAGCGTAAACGGTCCGTTCATTTGGACCGGCTTCAGACCTAAATTTATATTAGCGAGAATGTACACTTCGGTGGGCAGTTGGTGGATCCGCGACACCATCGTGGACACCTACAACCCCAACGGCGTCACGATATTTCCCGACCTGCCGAACATAGAGACTTACGTCGGCGAGGCCGACATCATGAGTAACGGCTTCAAAATGAAGACCACCGACGCCGGGTTCAACACGGCTGGTCAGTACATGATCTATTACGCCTGCGCCGAAGCGCCGGCCAAGTATGCGAGAGCGAGGTAAATGCCATGTGGTTGCTAGATGGCGAACCGATTTCACCGGATATGGCGTTTGAAAAAGGCGGCGTGACATATCCGCCGGGATACATCACGTCTGCCACGGCTGATGAACTGACCGCCCTCGGCATTACCTGGGTCGATCAGCAGCCGATGCCGGACACGTTTTATGCGCGTGTCGTCGAGGATCCTGACAATCCCGGTCAGTGGCTGACCTATCCGTACACGCCGGAGGAGATGCAGCCGCGGCTGGCGCGTTACTCCCGCGAGGCCCGCGACGGCAAGCTGCTGTCCGGCATCGAGCAGACGATCGGCACGCATACGTTCCTGATCCCGACCGACGTGCAGACGCGCAACTCGTTCTTCACCTTCCGCGTCATCCAGGAGCGGCCCGGCGCGCCGACCACGACGCCGGTCGAGATGACCGACAAAACCACGCGGGAGACCGTCGCACTGGCGCTGACCGAGGCGCAGCTGCTGTCGATCGAGATGAAGATGGAGACCCGCGTGCGCGACTGCGGCTCGACGCAGATTGTGCTACAGCAGGGTATTCAGGACGGCACGGTTACCACCAAAGAGCAGATCGACGCAGCATACGAGGCGGTGCCATGACCTCCCACGTCCGCCACCGACGCAGCACCAATCCCGCCGATCCGTTCGTTCCGATGGAGCCGGGCGAAGTTGCGGTCAACACCGCCAACCGGCAGCTCGCGATCGGCAGCGGCGCCGGCGCGCCGCTGCCCATGATCGCGGTGCGGTTCTTCGATCCGGCGTCGCAGTATGCGCTGAACGATTTCGTGGCCGAGGGCGGCAAGCTGTATTCCGCGATCGTTCCGGTCGCGCCAGGGCCGTTCAATCCTACGCAGTGGCGGCTCGCCACCAACGACCCGCAGGATCCGACAGACCTGGCGAACTACCTGCAGAAGACCGGCGGCACCATGACGGGTGCGCTGATCCTGAGCGCGAACCCGCAGACCAACCTCGAGGCCGCCACCAAGCAGTATGTCGATGCGGCCACGCCGGCCACGCCGAATGCGGGCCAGATCGCGTCCGCTGCCACTGGCGATATCGCCGCAACCAACGTGCAGGCCGCGATCGCCGAGCTGGAGAGCGAGAAGCTTGCCAAGGCCGGCGGCACTATGACGGGGCTGCTGACGCTGGCGGCTGCGCCGACTGTTGATCTGCACGCCGCCACCAAAGCCTACGCCGACACCAAACTGCCGAAGTCCGGCGGCGATATGACGGGGGCCATCCACCTCGGCAGCACTGTCGGGCAGTACGGCGGCTGGGTGACGGCGCGCCTTGCCAACATTAATCAGGTTAGTTTCGAATTCGGGCACCCCAACACGGCCGGCTACGGCTCGACCATCGGCTGTGAGGTTGCATCGGGGGCGCCTTTCCTCGCCTTCCACGCCGGACCCGGATCCAACAACGACACTTACAAAACCCTCGGCGTTAAGGGTTCGGTTCTGCGGTCAGATCTCGCGGGCGGGTTTGCCTGGGGTTCGGTCGCCGCCGCGTCTGCGGATAACCAGCCGCTGTCGCCGTTGATGTCGCTGTCCGGCGCAGGACAGCTCGTCCTTCCCGTGGGCGGCCTCGATATGGTCGGCACCTTCCGGGTGATGTCTGCCGACGCCTGGTTCATGCGCGCCGGCCAGCAGACCACCGGCCTAATTCAGTTCGGCAACACCGGCACCAAGTACCTGTACTGGGACGGCGCTAATTATAATTTTGTCGGCGGCGGTGTCACGTTGGGGGCCAACCCGACCGCGGCGGCGCACGCCACGACGAAGCAGTATGTCGATTCCAGCATTGCTGCCGTGACAGGCTTCACGTCTGCGATCTACGGCCTGCAGGACTACGGCGGCCGTCAGATCGGTCTGCACACCAGCACTTACGAGAACATCGGCGAGAAGCATTTCGCGGGGGTTGATGGCGGTTGGTACAATCCGGCGACAGGCACGGCCGCCCTAAGCCCCGGTCAACATGTTCCGGGTTCGGCGCTGCATCGTTGGACGGGCGACGAAGGCAGGACGCTAGGGCAATCGGGCAATCTGATGCCGGGGACGTGGCGTTGGCTCGGAGACACCACCAACGGCTATGCTCAGTGGGGATTCTTTCAGAGGGTTGGCTGATGTTCAACATAGAGCGCGCGCATAGCCCCCGCTACACGGCATCCGGTACCATCGACTTGATAGTTAAGTTCTCCGGGTTCGCGGAGGAGATGCCGTTCCACGCCACGCCGGACGATCCGGTGCCGCACGGCGCGCAGCTCTACAACAACGCTCTGGCTGGCGCATACGGCCCGGTCGCCGCCTACGCGCCGCCGCCGCCGCCGGCGGAATACGCGATCGCGCGCAGCACGATCATCGAGCGCCTCAACGATGCTGGCAAAGTAAGTCAACTAACGAAATACTTGAAGACGCACGACTACGAGCGAGAAGTCTGGTACGCGCTGCAATCGTTCAAAAACACCAACGCCCTGCTCGTCGCCATGATCACCGCGATCGGCGCCGACCCGGCTGAAATCCTGCGGTATGATCCAGTACACAGGTAAAGTTGTCGGCGAAGTTACCAGGGGGTTGTCAGCTGCGGGGCCGCTCGCGCTGCCACTCGTTATCATCAATTGTGTGTGCCTCGGCGTCGTCGGCTTCACGCTGTACCACATCTCATCCGCGTCGGAGCGCCGCGACGGGCTGATCGCCGAGCTGGCGAAGTCTTGCCAACCCATCGTTGAAAGGATGAAATGACGCGGCAACCATAGGGAGGTTACCGAGTTATGAAGAAGGCCAAGTTAAAGCGGCGGGCGACCGCGCGCAAAAAGGCGGCCACTCCACGCAAAAAACGGAGAGCCAAAGTGTCCAGCAAGAAGCCGACCGAAGACGAAGAACCCCGTCCGGCGCCTGCCAAGAAGCCTGCACCGGAGACCGCGGAAATCGACCCGATGGGTCAACCGCCCGACAGTCCTCCTAATCCTAACCTGCCACCGGAGCCGCCGGCTAAATGACTGAATGGCCGAAGAATCCGGCACTACACATCACCGGCACGCTGGAACCAGCGGGGCCGGTGAATGTGTTCAACGAGAAGGTCGCGGTCGCCGAGGCGGTCAACCGCGCAATCGAAACCAAGACCGCCTACGACACGACGCACCCGCCGACCACGCCTGTGATACTGCCGCCGCCCGAGCCGACCGGCCCGCTGATCGGCACCGGCAGCCCTGTTGTCGCGGACCCATCAAAGTATATGATCGACCTCGCCGTCGTCCGTCGCCGGCGCTGATCGGAGCTTCGATGATTCGGCTCGCTACAGTGGTGGTACTCGCCATGCTTATGGCTGGGTGCCGCACTGGCAGATGGGCCTGGGTCGAAGAAACCACTCCCATAAAATGCCGCGGCGGCACCATCAACACTGAGCGCCGCATCACCGATGTCGGCGTATATGGTCGAACGCGAACGACCACCTATCGAACGGACGCCTGCATCGACTAGGGAGAGATACGATGAGCATCGGTTTGTTGTTCTGGGTCTTGATGGTGCTGTGGTTCTTTTCGTATCTAGGCAACACCTACGCGCCCAGCCAATACCCGTGGGCGATCCACGCCAACCACCTGCTGTTCTTCGTTCTGCTATTCCTGCTGGGGTGGCGAGCGTTCGGGTTCGTCATACACGCTTGAGCCGCCCAAAAATTTTTTCGGGTTTTCAACCTTGGGGAACTCCACCATGGCTAAGATCGGTAAGACTGTAGCTATCAAGCCGCCGCCGGGCGGCGGCAAGCCGCCGGCCGTGTCCAAGACGCAGGACACCTACACGCACCACACCTCGCCGATCAAAGGCCCGCAGCCGACGCCGGTCGAGCCGAACACCATCAGCTCGGCGCCGAAGGTCAAGATCAGGACGCTGCCGGACACGCCGAAGGCCGTGTACAAGCATGCCGCGGAAGACTGAAGAGCAGACCATCCAGCTCAGGCTGCTGAAGCGCAAGCGAGCCATCCTAACTGCGCGGGATGACTTGATCGCGTTCACGCAGCTGATGATGCCGGACCCCAACTTCGACGATGACGTCGGGCAGTCGCTGTACAAGCCGCAGCCGTTCCATCGCCTGATCGGCAAGTCGCTGGAGGAGGTCGAGCGCGGCGATTATCGGAGGTTGATGATCAATGTCGGACCGCGGTTCGGAAAAACCACGCTCGCGAGTGCGATGTTTCCTGCGTGGTATATCGGCCGTCATCCTGACCGCAGTATTATTGTTGCTACTTACAATGAGCATTATTCATGGGATCTAGGTCGCCGCGTCCGCGACATCATGGAGACCCCAGAGTACAAGCAGGTCTTCCCAGAGGTAGAGATCAAGGTCGGCGCCAATGCGGTTAACCGAGTTCAAACGACGCGCGATGGCGTCGTCTTTTCTGTCGGACGTGGTTCCTCGATCACTGGTCGAGGAGGTCACTGCATACTACTGGACGATCCAATCAAAGATCGTACTGAAGCAGATTCTGTCATTGTCCGAGAAAAACTCTGGAACTGGTACAACCAAGTCCTCCGAACGCGACTTATGGATTCGACGGGCACAATTGTTATTGTCCAGACGCGATGGACTGAGGATGACCTCGTCGGTCGGTTAATCGACCCGATGAACCCCTACTACAACGCCGACGAAGCCAAAGCCTGGCGCAAGATCGACCTGCCGGCGCTCGCAGAAGACAACGACGCGCTCGGCCGCAAGCCGGGCGATCCGTTGTGGCCTGAGCGGTTCACCAAGCAGTATTTGGAGGACATCCGTGCCACCGATCCCCGTGGATTTGCTGCTCTATATCAGGGTCGCCCAGGCCCTAAGGATGGAGCGTTTTTTAAGTCAGATGACATCGTGCCTTACAACAAAATGGCTGACGTCCCGGCGTTCCATACCATGCGATTCTATGGCGCGTCGGATCACGCGGTCTCGGTTGCGCGCACTGCCGACAAGACCTGCCTAGTCATCGTCGGCGTCGACGAGAAGGACAACATCTGGATCATGCCCGACATGGTCTGGGATCGGTTGGACTCCCACGCCGCGGTCGAGGGCATGCTGGCGCTGATGAAGAAGTACAAGCCGCAGTTCTGGTGGGCGGAAGGCGGCGCCATCACCAAGAGCCTTGGGCCATTCCTCCGCAGGCGCATGGTGGAAAAACAAGTGTTCTGCGCGATCGATCCGATCAACCCTGCCGCCGACAAGCAGCAGCGCGCGCAAGCCATCCAGGCGCGCACGTCGATGAAGATGGTTCACTTCCCCGCCTTCACGCGCTGGTGGTCGGACGCGCAGGACCAGATCCTGAAATTTCCGCACGGCTCAAACGACGACGTGGTCGACGCTTTAAGTTTGATCGGTTTGGGTTTATCAAAGATGCACGGACGGACCCGCGGTCGGAAGATTGACCCGGAAGTTAAGTCAGGCACCTTCCGGGAGCTGTTTGCGCAAACCAACCGACGCGAAGGCCGCGATCGAGGGGCTGGGGGCCTGCAAGGATGGTAGACACCCTGATGGACGCCGTCGCCGGCGCCGGCGACGAGAGATCCCCCGAGCCAGACCTCAATCCGGTCACCGGACAGCCCAACAGCATTCCGCGTGCGCAGCCGGATCCGCCGGACCGCCGGCGCAAGCTGGTCACCGACTGGGGCAGCAAGGTCCGACGCGCGAAGCGATACTGGAAAGCCAGCTTCGATCGCATGCGCGAAGATCAAGAGTTCGCCTTCGGCAAGCAGTGGTCGAAGGATGCCAAGGACCGGCGCTATGTGGCTAACCTTACTCTGCGCCTGGTGGCGCAGAAGACCGCGTTCCTCTACGCCAAAAACCCCAAGGCGGTAGCCAAGAAGCGCCAGCGGCTGAACGCCACCTCATGGGATGAATCCCAGACCACGCTGAACCAGCTGATGGCGTCGGCCGCCATGATGATGCAGCAGGCCCAGCAGGCCGGCGCCATGGGCCAAGGCCCGATGGCGCCTGGCGGAATGCCGGGCATGCCGCCCGGGTTGATGGGCCAGGTCGCCGGCGCAGCGCAAGGCGCGATCGGCGGCATGATGCCGATGTCGACCGGGCAGCCGCCGGACATCGGACAGCTGATGGCGGGCGGGATGCCGCCCAACCAGGCCACGATGCCGTCGCCTTCAGTGAACCAGATCTCGGGGGCGGTGGGTGCCGCGCTCGGGGGCGCCACCATGCCGAGCATGGGAGCCGGTCCAATCCCTGGGGAAATGCAACAGCCACAGGGCCTCGGCGACCAGCTCGGCATGGCCGCCGCCGGCGCCGCCGCGGGTGGCATGGTGCCGCCAGGCTCGCCGATGGTCGCGCAGGCGGTCGGCAGCGGCATGGACATCATGATGGATGCCGCTCGGGTGAAGTCCGAGAACCTGATGATGGACAAGCTCGCGAAGACGCTCGAGCTGCTCTACGCCTACGAGGTCGATAACCAGCCGCACCCGTTCAAGAGCATGCTCAAGATGACGGTGCGCCGCGCCGTCACCAACGGCGTCGGCTACATCAAGCTCGGCTACGAGCGCGTGATGGAAATGCGGCCCGACCTCGAGAAGGGCATCGCGGACGCTAACCAGAAGCTCGCCACGCTGCAGCGCCTGGCTGCGGACGCCACCGACAACATCACCGAAGAAGACGATATGGAAGCCGAGCAGCTCCGGCTGCTGTTGACCGACCTGATGATGCAGAAGGGCGCGGTCGTGCGCGAGGGTCTGACCTTCGACTTCCCGCTCTCGACCCGCATCATCCCCGACATCAAGTGCCTGGATATCAAGAACTGGGTGGCCGCCGACTGGGTGGCCGAAGAGTATTTGCTGTCGGTCGATGAGATCGAGGAGATCTACGGCGTCGACGTGAACGGGCACTGCACCGAATACGGAACAGACAGTGGCACTGACCCAACCAAAACCGGCGCAGACTGGTCGAGCAAGTCGGCCGGCGAGTGGACTAGTGGCGGGGACCGCGGCTCCCCCAATGCGCTGGTCTGGGAGATCTACAACAAGAAGGACGGCCTGGTTTATGTGGTGTGCGACGGCTACCGCGAATTCCTGCGCGAGCCGGCGGCGCCCGATATTTACAACGAGCGTTTTTATCCTTGGTACGGGCTGATCTTTAACGGCATCGAGGACGAGAAGGAGCTGTTCCCGCCGTCCGATGTCCGGCTGATGCGCGACATGCAGCTCGAGTACAACCGCTGCCGCGAGGGCCTGAAAGAGCAACGCATCGCCGGACGTCCTTTCATTGGTGTGGTGTCGGGCGCGCTCGACGAGAACGACCTCGACAAGATCTCCAACCGCGCCGCCAACGCGGTCATTGAATTGAACGCGCTGCAGCCGAACCAGGACATCAAGCAGCTCCTGCAGGCTTACGCCGGCGCCGGCATCGACCCCAACCTGTACGAGGTCAATCCGGTCTATGAGGACATTCTACGGACGACAGGCATCCAGGAAGCCAACCTGGGCGGTACGTCGAACACCACGGCGACCCAGGCGCAGATCGCCGAGGGTTCGCGGATGACCTCGATGGGGTCCAACATCGATGACCTCAACGACATCCTGACCCAACTGGCTCGCAACGGCGGCCAAATACTTTTGCGCGAAATGTCCCAGGAGCGCGTTAAGAAGATTGTCGGCCCCGGCGCCGTGTGGCCCGCCGAAGCCATCGCGCAGGATATCGCCAACGAAATCCTGCTCGAGATCGAAGCTGGATCCATGGGCCGGCCCAACCAGGCGCAGGAGATCGCCAACGCGCAACGTCTGATGCCGCTGCTGATCCAGCTGCCCGGCATCGATCCTGAATTCCTCGCTAAGGAAACGCTGCGGCGGTTGGACGATCGCCTCGATCTCACCGAAGCCTTCAAGTCTGCGCTGCCGAGCATCGTCGCGATGAACGGCGCGATGTCGGGCGGTGGCGCGCCGACTGCGCCGGGCGCAGGCGCCGGACCAGGCGCCGGCATGGGGCCGCAAGGCGCCGTCAATGCGCCGACCGGCGGCGCCGGCGGACCGCCGCCGTCGGCACCGGACGCGCAGACAACTTTGGAGGGCGCACCGCCCGGTCGGCCGCACCCGATGCCGCAGCAGGTCAAGATGCCGGGCATGCCACCGTGACAAAGAACTTGAATTGACGTACAGATCAATCAGAGGTGCCAATTGGCACCGGGGGAATCAGATATGGCAGCGGGCGACAAGAATTTACCCACCGAGGTAGATCAGTCAGTCTCGAACGTACCTTCGCCAGGTACAGACGCCGGCGATACCGGCGGCAGTCTGCTCGACGCCCTCCAAAGTGCAGTGCCCGAGCTGCGCACGGATGACGACTATGTAGACGCCGACGGCTCAAGAGGGGTTTCGCCATCCCAAGTCGCGAGGAATCGCGATCGCGAGCCTGAGTTGCCAGAAGAGGCAACGCCCGAAGAACTAGCCAAGCTTTCCAAGACCGCGCAGCGTCGGATCAAGAAGCTGAACAACCAGCGAATGAAACTCGCTGGCGAGGTGAACCGCCTCAAAGCTCTCGAGCCGAACGCGAACGCAGCTGCCCAGGTGACCGAGTATCTGCGCAAGCACGATATCGGGCAGGACGATTTCCTGATGGGCCTGGAGCTGATGGCGGCGATGCGCCGTGGTGACTTCGTCAAGTTTTACGAAGGGGTCCGACCCTATGTGAAGCTTTGCGAAGAGTACCTCGGCATTTCGCTGCCCCCGGATCTGCAGCAGCAGGTCCAGCAGGGGCACATGACGACACAAGCCGCGGCCATGTACTCGCGAGAGCGCATGGACAAGGCGATGGCGCAAACCAACGCCGCCCGTAACCAGGCGGCGTTGCAGCAAAGCCAGCAGATGTCGAATGCGCAAGTTCAGCAGGCGCAGCGGGAGACTTTGGCTACTCAAGTGGCGACAGCCGTCAACAACTGGGAACTCCAGACCTCGCGAGCGGATCCGAACTACGCGGCGAAAAAAGCCGCTGTTCAGAACACGATGTGGGCTGTGATCCGCGAGCAAGGCTCGCCACAGTCGCCCGAGCATGGCATCCAGATCGCCCAAGAGGCGTATCGCCGTGTCAACGAGCAGTACCGGAGCTGGACAGGCAGCCAGCGTCGGCCGACATCGCGCACTCCGAGCAGCACCGGACGTACATCTGGTGTGGCAACCGAGCCAAAAACCCTGCTGGAAGCAGTGCAATTTGCTCGCGAGGGTGCGCCACGCCTCTGATTTAAGGGGCTAAGGACATGCCTACCTATACCGCGCCGCTACTCGCGCACATTACGACTGCCGCCCTCGATTGGTGGATGAACAAGGGGACCGCCTTCCAGGAGGCGATCCAAGAGAAGCCACTGCTCGCTTCGATGGAAGCTAAGAAGAAGTCCTTCCCAGGCGGCAAGGGCGACATCGTCCTGTCCGTCAAAGGCGACTTCGGCAACACCGCGGCGCCGGGCACCGACGACCAGGTCAAGGGCTACCAGCTCGACGACCCGGTTACCTACTACACGCCGGCGAACCTTACCCAGGCCCGCTTCTCCTGGAAGGAACACCACATCGGTATCATGCTCACGCACTCCGAGCTGAAGACCGATGGCATCACGGTTACCGACAGCGGTGACATGGATGACGTGTCCGAGCACTCCGGCCGCGACGACACCGTCCTGGTCGGCCTGCTGCAGGACGCGCTCCAGGACGTGTCCGAGCAGTACGCGAAGGGCATGAACAACCTGCTGTGGACGAACGGTGCAGGCGACGCCAAGGCGCTCGCCGGCATGGCGGCGCTGATCACGGACGATCCGACCACGGGTGTCGTGGGCGGCATCAACCGCGCGCAGAAGCCGTGGTGGAGAAACCGCGCTTACACCACATCCATGGGTGCTGCCGTCACCACCACGCCGGCGCTCGGTGCATGGGGCGGCGCTCCGATCACCTCGGCGACCACCAACGGTGGCGCGCTGATCACGTTGCTGCAGAAGGAATACCGCCAGCTTACGCGCTACGGCGGGAAGCCCAACACAGCATTCTGCGGATCTGATTGGCTCCAGGCTCTCGAGGTCGAGCTGCGCGCCAACGGCAACTACTCGATGCAAGGCTTCTCCGGTGGCAAGGACGTGTCCGTCGGCCAGATCTCCTACATGGGGACTGACTTCGAATACGACCCGACGCTGGACACGCTCGGCAAGAGCAAGCGTTGCTACTGGTACGATAGCCGCGACATCTACCTGGTTGCGATGCAGGACGAGTGGCGCCATCAGCACTCGCCCGAGCGCACGCCGGACAAGTATGTCATCTATCGTGCAATCACTTCGACCGGGCAGCTCTGTGCGCGTCGCCTAAACAGCGCCGTCGTCATCGATATTGCCTGATCAAAGGAAGCCGGGGCTGGTTCCCCCTGCCCCGGCGACTTTCTTCAACAAGGAGACAGGCATGACGAAGCAAATCCAGTACTGCACCTGCAAGGTCAACCTTGCCGGGCAGAACATGCACACCGTGGTCTACGACCAGTTCAACACAGTCACCTGGCCGGAAGTGCAGGTGCTGCAGGCCGTCCACGGTGACGAGAACGTCATGGACATCATGCCGGTCGGCTTGGGTGAGACTTGGCCCACTGCCGAGAAGAACCGCCTGATAGGCATCTACGGTCACCGTGTTGTCGAAGCATGTTTCCCTGGGCGGGCTTTCCGCATGGACTACATGATGACCGACGAAGTGAACCTGCCGCGCTACGAGGACGGCAAGCCGTCCACTGTCGTGCCGAAGCCCGGCAACGGCGATGATGATGACGAGGACGAAGAGGACGCGGTCGCAGCCGCCGATCCGAGCCTCGAGCCTATTTTCAAACCTTCACCGCGCGGTCGCCGCACACCCCCGCCGCCACAGGATAAGGAAGTTGGCTAGTGCCACTTGGCGTCACGCTGCTGGAGCTGCGTCGCGAGTTGCGTGCCGAGACCGGCACGTCGCTCAATCCCCAACAGGGGACGCAGGCGCAGGAAACGATCGACATCCTGCTCGCACGCCAGCAGCGCGAGCTGTGGGACGCCTATAACTGGCAGCACCTGAGCCTTCATGTCGACATGCCCCTGACCGGCGGGCAGGGCGTCTACAGCTACCCGAAGGAAATGGCGTTCGACCAGATCATCAAGATTTATGTAGCGAGTGTTACATACGATAACTCCGTGCCGAAGAAGGTGATTTCGGCCTCGGCCTGGTCGCCGCTCGCCTACGGCATCAAAGCTTTCATGACGCGGCTCGGGCCGGCCAGCGTCGGCAAGCCGGTGCGCTGGGCCAACCAGGTGTCGGTCGACACCACCGGCCCGGTGCCGATCACCAACCCGGTCGGGCAGTTCACACTGCTGCCGGTGCCGGAAGACAACATCGCGAACCCCAGCAACGGCTACATGCTGCGCGTGGACGGCCAGGCGCCGCTACGGCCGCTGGTCGCCTCGACCGATGCCTGCACGCTCGACTCCAAGGCGATCGTATTGTTTGCCGCCGCGGAAGTGCTCGCCACGCAGAAGAGCGAGGCAGCACCGATGAAGCTGACCAAGGCACAGAATTATCTGCGTCGTTTGCTCGCCGACCAGGGCGGCGACAAGCGCGATAACTACAACATGGGCGGTAATCAGCGCGGTGGCTTCGACCCCGACAAGGGCCGCCGCATGGTCCCCTACGTCGATTACATTCCGAACTAGCCAAGTAGGGAGTTGATGCTTTGCCCTACTTCACCATTACAGACTTCGCCGCCGGACTGGACCTGCGCCGGTCGGAGCTGACGGCGCCTGCCGGCACGCTGCGCAGCATGGTGAACTGCCATGTCACGCCAGGCGGCGAGATCGAGAAGCGGATGGCATTCGTTCCGTTCTGGAACGTAGACCCCGCCACCAAGGGCCTCGTCGAGGTCAACCAGAAGCTCTACACATTCGCGCCGAACGGCCCGTACAAGACCGAGCCGCCGTCCGGCACCTGGTCGATCGGCGTGCTCGGCCAGGCCACCCCGACCATCCACGAAATCGTCGATTACGATCTGTTCGACAACAAGGTGTTCTGCATCCTGTGGAAGGACGCCGCCGGCACGGTCGGCCGCTACTACGACGGCGTCGATCTGCCGTTGGCGCGCGGCTTCTACTGCCGCACCTACAAGAACAAGATGTACACGGTCGAGGGATCGATCCTGTACTTCTCGGCGATCGGCAACGCTGGCGACTGGTCCGGCCTGTCGCCGCCGGACCCCACCAACTTCATCGACCTGTCGATGGGCGACAGCGACATGACCGATTCGGTCGCGCTCGAGGTCTACTACGACAAGCTGGCGATCTTCTCCTCGACCGCGGTGCAGCTGTGGATCATGGATCCAGACTTCACCAAGAACCAATACGTCCAAACCCTGCGGCAGGCCGGCACCACCGCCTGGCGCAGCGTCATGCAGTACGGCTCCGGCGACGTGATGTACCTGTCGCATTCTGGCATCCGCTCGCTGCGCGCGCGCAACGCCTCGCTGGCCGCGGCAGTGTCCGACATTGGCTCGCCGCTGGATCCGCTGCTGCAAGACCTATTCCGCAGCATGGGCATCGACTGGATGTCCGGCACGATCGCGCTGCTGCAGCCGGTTACGGGGCGGTTCTGGATCATCATGGCGGGGTCGAAGGCGACGCCAGAATCGCCGATGACCTCCAAGATCTACATCCTGTCGGCGTTTCCGGGTCCGAAGATCACCGCCTGGTCGGAGTATGACGCCGGCTTCGTGATCACCGCCGCGTGTCTGCATGAGAACCGCGTCATCGTCCGCGACGACAACAACACGGTCTACTCCTACGGCGGGATCTCCGACGTCGGACCCGTCTATGACGACTGCCCGGTCGAGCTGATATTTCCTTTTCACGCCGGCACCGACGTCGCCACCTTCAAGACCTTCACCGGCCTCGACGCCACCTGCGTCGGCGTGCCGTGGCAGGTGTCGATCGCGCTCAATGTCGAGGCGCCCGAGGTCGAGGACTTCGTCGGCGAGTTCAGCGGGCCGACGTTCCCACAGGGCCGCTTTCCTGTCGTCGGGCACTCGACCCACATGTCGCTGCGGCTGCGGTCGCAGGAGCTGGGGCCGCAGATCCTGTCCAACATGGTGGTGCATTACCAGACATCGGAAACCGGATGATCGAGATTGCCGTCGCCGATCGCGGAATGGTTATGGACGTGCTGTCCCGGCTGCGCCGGGACGACATGCTCGAGATGGCTGCCGCCGGCACCGATCTGACGCGCCTGACCGATCAGCTAATCCGCTACAAGCTGTTTGCGTTCTGCGCATGGAGCATGGACCGCGGCCCGATCTCGATCTGGGGTGCCGTGCAGAAACGCCACGGCGTGGCGGCCGGTTTCGCTTTCGGAACTGACGATTGGGGATACGCCGTGTTAACAATGGTTCGGCAGATCCGGGGGTTCGTGCTGCCGATGCTTGTGGATGTCGGAATTCACCGCGTAGAGGCGGTGGCTATGCGACGGCGTGACGATGTCCGCCGCTTTATGAGTCTAATCGGCGCGCAGGCAGAAGGCACACTTACGGGCTACGGCACCGAAGGTGAAGACTTCGTTTCATACAGGTGGCTGTCGGATGAATATGTTGGTAACCGAGCTGGCAAAGCCCAAGCGAACAGTGCGTACCCCGCACATTAACATTCGCCTGGCGGAAGCTCCCGACGCTGCGCCACTCGCGCGGTTTCTCGGGACGTTCTTTGCGCGATCGGAATGGGCGAGCTGCCTCGAGTACCACGAAGGCAAGTCCCGGCTCTACCTCGAGCACGCGCTCAACACCAAGTTCGCGATGTATGTCATCGCGCTGGACGGCGACGAGATCGTCGGCGTCTGCAGCTACCACGTCTTCGACGTGTTCACCGATCCGCTTGCGGTGATGGACGAAACCTACACCACCGAAAAATATCAACGCACCGATCTGGGCCGGCGCCTAGTCGCCATGGTGCTTGAACTCGCCAAGACGGTAGACGGCTGCAAGGTCATGAATTTCCCGATCTGCTCGGGAATGAAAGAGCAGAATTCGCTGATGAACATGGTCGGTCGGCACTTCGGCGCCAAGCCAGTCGGCATGATTTTCAGAAAGGATCTGTGATGGGCGGCAAGGGACGCGGCAACCAGAATTACTATCAAGAGCCGGTCGACAAGTCCGGCAACTCGACGCTGGAAGAGGCAGAGAAGACGCTCGCCGCCACCAAGCCGATCGACATGTCCGGCATCCAGGCGAACATCGACGTCAAGAAGG
>Ga0247762_1000150_pt1 | contig 28184 bp, 29 predicted proteins | sample UWRJL081202R4_FD_181016 | JGI IMG/M metagenome (GOLD analysis project Ga0247762, IMG submission 181016) | Plant litter microbial communities from Arlington Agricultural Research Station in Wisconsin, United States - UWRJ-L081-202R-4 | ecosystem: Environmental > Terrestrial > Plant litter >...
TTGTATATATACCCCTTACCTGGCCTACTGTATTGAAGCACGAAACTATAACCCGCGTTCCTTGCGGAAACTCAGCATTCCCTTTTTCAACAACACCTACGGCTTCGTTACCCGGAATCATCGGCAGCTGACTCGCCTTTATCATACCTTTGCGCAGTGTGTCGTCTACCGGATTAACGGCAGCGAGTGTAACCCTCACCAATAGCTGTCCATCGGCCAGAACAGGTATTCCTTTTTCTACAGCCTGAAGCATTTCATAGCCTCCGTAATTCGAGAATTGGACAACCAGCATAGATTGATATGGTTTAATATTTAATAAACATATATAGGCAAAATGAGGTATTTAAAGTTCCTTCTAATCGGAATATAATGTGTGGAAGCCTTTATATGTTCCTGGATACCTACTGACCGAAGAAAAGCCGGCGCATGTTTTTCCGGAACGTTTCTGATCCGCCGGCCGCCCGTTCGTTAAGGTATTGCACGGCATCCTGACCAGCAGCGTACCTGAGTTGATCCTTGCCGTCGGTAACAGCTTCATATACTATCGCGGCTATGGACTCAGGTTCCGTTAAGGTTGTTGGTGTTTTCCCCTCCATAAACGCCCGTGTAACTTTGGCAAACAGATCTTTATAGGCATCGTGCTGCGCTCCATCAGATGAGGTCCTGAATGAGCTTCGTATGCCACCGGGTGCTATGGTTTTTACGCCTATACCAAACTGCCCCAGCTCGAACGATAAGCTCTCGCAGAAACCTTCAAGGCCCCATTTCGCCGCGCTGTAAACGGAGTAAAATGGAAAAGCAATCAGTCCGCCAATAGACGTTGTCGTTATAAAAAGTCCCTGGCGTCTGGCTCTGAAATAAGGTATGAACGCCTGCGTAATGCGTATTACAGATACCAGGTTAGTTTCCAGCTGCCGTGTGATCTGCTCTTCCGTATAACTCTCCAGCGGTCCACCCAGACCATAACCTGCGTTGTTAAACACTACGTCAACACCAAGCTCTGTCGATCTCTTAACGGCTGCTTCAATCTGGGCAGTATCTGTAATATCCAGCGGCATCAGAGTCACATCAGGCACATGGCTCAACGCCTTCTCGTTTTCCGGATACCGCATGGTGGCGATAACTTTCCAACCTTTTTCTGCAAATAGTCTCGCGGTAGCATTACCAAGGCCGCTCGACGCACCGGTTATAAAAATAGTTTTCATCAGAAATGATTTTATCACCCGTTATCAGGCAGCGTAAAACTATTTCAGAACCGGCTTCGAAAATTATTCAGATCAATCGCAAACTTATTAGTTTACAACAGCACGTTTACGGAACTGGTGCGGTGTAAACCCCGAACGTTTTTTAAAGAATGTAATGAAGTTAGACGGGTGAAGGAATCCCAGCGCGTAACCTATGTCAGCAATTTCCCAGGTAGTATGTATCAGCAGCGTGCGCGCTTCCGTCATGATCCTCTCTTGTATATGAGTTATGGCGGTTTTGCCGGTTGATTGCTTTACGGCCTTGTTCAGGTGATTGGGATGAACGGAAAGCTGATCAGCAAATTCCGCTACAGTTTTCAGTTGAATAGGGTTGTCTTTGGAAGCTACGGGAAACTGTATTTCCAGGAGTTCAAGAAATGATGGACTAACACGTGAATAGGTGTGATGTCGCGACACGGCCTCATCCGTTACCGGCAGTTTGAGCGACTCGTGTATCAGTATCTGAAGGTAATCCTGCAACAGCGCAGTCTTGTTAGTGTAAGTCGAGTCAACTTCATGCAATATCTGCTCGAAAAGAGACTTGAAGAACGTCGTTTTGAACTCGTCAGGATACAGCACAGGGGTTCCTCCCACCTTGAACAAAGGCGATAACGCCAGACTGCCCGCCTTAAAATGGTTGCTTATAAAACCTTCCCTGAACAGACAAAAGAAGCCAGCTTCGCTGCCCGATAATCGCTCCCATGAATATGGGATCAAGGGATTTGAAAAGATCAGCGCGTTATCTTTTACGTGCATCGACCTGTCGGCATAATGCAGGATTCCGTCGGCCCTGGTGAGAAGCGACACCTTGTGAAAGTCCCTACGCTGGTGCGGTGATGGTTTGGCTACAACAAAGTCTTCTATACGGTGAGCATGCAGGCGCTGGTCCGTAACATCACCGTGATGACTACGATTGACGAAGGTTAACAAAGAATCTTTATGCTCCATACGTCGCCCGATAAGCCTGTTAATAAAATTATGCACAAAGCTATCGATTTTACGGGAGTATTTCGAAAGGCTTCAGATCGTCCTTCAAAACAACGACGGGGAAAGATATGACAACTGAGTTTATACGATCCCCGAATTATTATTTCCACCCGAAATTGTCAATCGTTTGCGCCCTGTAACCGTGCCTCTATTTTATCCGTTAATTCAGATAGAAAGTTTATCTGATTTTTGCAATCGCTGAAAAAATATTCGCATTTCACTCCGGGTGAAAATGATGTATACAAGAGGTTCTATGATTCGCATAGTAGAACAAAAAACAACCACTCCAAACCAAATTGTATCCCATCATCCAACATCGCTATGGGGACCTCATAAATTATGATAAATCAAATCAGAAATCTCCGGGCATCGGCTGGTTTTGTCGCAATCTGCATCATTAGTTTTCCATTCATGAGCAACGCCCAGTCCAATGCTCCACCAGACACCGACTCCATTCAGGTAAACCAACATCTCACCCAAACATACCACACTTCCAAGGACGATAATAGCAGCTATGATTTTCATCACGAATCGGAACGATCCAGCAGAACACTCCTTCTGATTCTACTTTGTGGCCTTGGCGGTATGTCTCTTCTTGTTATCGTAGGCGTGCTACTGCAAGCTATCATGCCTGAATCGGGAGAAATCAGATCACTACAGCCACGGCTCGTTAGCGGAATAATTATCAACCGACCGATCGAGCTAAAGTCCGAGCGGATGAGCTATATGCTACGAAACAGCGCTATTCCCTTCCTGATTTTCTTATTCACATTGTGGCGTACCTATCCGTTCGATAGCGCAAGCGTTTTAAAATATGCGCCTGCACCCATGGCGATCGCATTCCTGTTCCTTATCCGCCAGGCATGGCTCTATAAGACCACGATCTATGAGCTGGATGAAATGGATATCCGGATCAAAAGCAAGTTCATAATTGCAAAGGTAAAGACCATAAAATACCGCACAGTAAAAGAAGTCCGATACAAACAGGCTTTCTATGAAAGAAAAAAGAATGTTGGGACTGTAGAGATCGTCACGGATTATGATGATGAAGGCAATCCCATTACAACCGATCTGACCAGTATTTATAATCATAAAGAGGTAGCCTTGCTTATTGCGGAGAAGGCGGGGATAAAAATATCAGAACAGGATTTATAAGATTAGAGGATGATCAAGATCTATACTCAGTCGGCATTTATTCATTAACGGCGGCGAGTGTAACCCTCACCAACAATTGTCTTTCGGCCAGAAGAGGTATTCCTTTTTCCACAACCTGAAGCATTTCATAGCCTCCGTAATTCGAGAACTGAACAACCAGCATAGATTGATATGATTTAATAAACATAAATAGACAAAATGGGGTATTTAAAGTTCCTTCTAATCGGAATATAATGTATGGACGCGGGATGGTCACTGCCATTAATTCATATACTCTGAAATCTCGATGCGGGTACGGCTTCCCTTTTTATGAAAAGAAAAACCATCATAAACATAATTTGTAACTGCTGTATCAGGATTATTGATTTGAAATCTGTGCACGAGCTGTTTGTCGTAAGACTCCTCACGCCAGAACAGGCCTTTGGATATACAGGTTGCATACTTGTCGTCGAACGCACTGACGAAATTCTCCGCCACCCACAGACAACGTTTAAAAAGGGCCACAGAATCGGTAAGAGGTATGGCAGTATTCAGTGTTGCCGTACAGGAGAAATGATCGCAGCCGCCGATATGAAAGATTAACGTGTCGCCGTTATCAAGGACGGTCGTAGCTTCGGCAGTTTGTTTGTTCCATCTGTAACGTATGTCTGTCTTGTAACGCCTGAGGGCATCGGTGGTAAATTTGTACGTGCTGGAGTCGAAGACGCACTCGGACATTTCATATTCCGCGTCGCCGGCTTGGTTTGAGGAGTCAGCAGCTAAGGCATGTTGAGCGGGAAGGCTGTCGACGCGGGTGGTAGAGTCTTGCAAGACCCGGTCGGAGGTTTGTTTAGAGAGGCAACCGGCGAGCAGAACGATTACCAGGGCGGGCAGGATAAGGCGCGTCATTGTATAGAGATTAATGGGATATCGTTAATCGGCAGCAAGATAATTATTTCGGTTGTATTGAATTTTATTTATCCAGCCTATACTTACACCTAATCTCCTTCTGACAATTTACATATTTTTGAGGCTGCATATGATACAACCTCTAAAAGAACATTGGCTATGGCCAATATTCCTTCTAGCCGGAATCACCTGGATAACGGCCACGTGCAGCGCACCATCCAATACCCTACCCGGTATTAACCCGCCTGGTTTAAAACAACACCTCCCTCATTTTCGCAAAGTTTCCTTAGACGAGGATAGAGATGCCCGTCTCAAAAACCATTATCGCGAAGAAGAGAAGGCTAAACGATTCGAGCTAATCCTAAAGCTGTGCTGGACCATTTGCTCCTTCCTATTCACCAGCTTCTTCAAACTCATTCCGCACTTCATTCCGCAAGCGGAAGAGCTATGGGCCGCTGACCAGCGACTAGCCAGCGACAGAGAACTTCCCCGCCCGGTTATGCTGAAACCCAACCGGATGATGTATATGATCCGAACAGGATTAGTATCATTCCTATTCTTCTGCCTTGCTGTCTGGCTTTCTTATCCATTTGATAGTATACACCTTCTGACAAACACCATCATCCCACTGGCACTGGCATTTCTATATCTTATCTACCAGGCACGAATTTATTACATCAAGACCTATACACTGGATGAAACCGGGTTACACATCACCAATGGTTTCCTCATACAGAAAACACATACTATTGAATACGGAACCATTCGGGAGATCAGATATAAACAGGCCTTCTTCAAAAGAGGCGAGGGAATTGGTAATGTGATAATCGGAATCATCCCTGATAGCAAGGGGAATTTTCATAGCATCAAGTTGGCGGGGATTAGTCATTATAGGGAATTGGCTATGTTGATTGGTGAAAAGGCTGGACTGGGGGTAATGAAGCCGTAGTAAGATTTAAAGGATGGGCAGGATGGATGCAAATTAGTTCATCGTGCCCACCCCCTTACATCTTGTTCAGACAATTTTAACGTGGCGCCTATTGCAAAAGTCTAACCTAATTTATAGTTTAGATATAATGATGCCCATCTTTGCGCCATTGGAAAATGGTGTGGAGATGGGCTTTCCCTTTTTACACAGCGCATACCTGGGTTTTTAGGAAGATATATTGAGCATTTGGGAAGAGGAAATCTCTCTAAGCCCTGCACGCTCATACCTTAACGTACCTAACTAATCACCTAAATATCATAGGTATGCAAAACTATCATATTACAAAAAAGAACGGACTATGGGAGCTCAAACCGCAAGGCGGAGCGGCCTTAAGAACCTTTAACACCAAAGCGGACGCGGTAGCTGCAGCTCCGCGCATTATCTCGCAAATGGGAGGAGGAAGTTTGAAAATTCATAGGGAAGATGGGACGTTTGAAGACGAGCGAACATACCCCAGATCGTCGGATCCACGGACTAGCAAAGGATAAAAAAAATGGCAAAATTCTTAAACACAAGAAAAGCAGTATCAGAAATTGAGGATTTGATTAAGAATGCAGATGCTCGGTTAATTCTCATATCACCTTATCTTAAAATATCAAAATCATTCCAGGAGCTACTAGGCTATCGAAATGGCAAAGACAAAGTCACTACCATAATCTTTGGCAAGCAGGAACTGAATCCTGAAGAAATTAAATTCCTTCAGGGACTAAAATTTGTCAGCCTAAAATACAATCAAAATTTGCACGCCAAGTGTTACGTAAATGATAATGCAATGATCATTACATCACTAAACCTGTATGAATTCTCAATGACTACCAACAAGGAGATGGGTGTCTTTATCGACAGGAATGACGCCAATGACATCCAGCTTTTCAACGATGCATATAAAGAAGTCGAGTATATAAATGACACCAGTGAAAGATTTGATTTGAACATTGATAGTCGCGATTCAAATAACGGAAAATCAGCCAAAATCACCACCAATATACACGACACCGGCTACTGCATCCGTACCGGGGTTCCAATTACATTTGACATAGAAAAGCCGCTAAGTTACGAAGCATATAAAAAATGGAATGACTATGCCAACCCTGACTACCCGGAAAAATTCTGCCATTATTCCGGTGAACCCTCGAATGGGGAGACTTCGTTTAGCCAACCGGTTTTGAAGAAGAATTGGAAGAAGGCTAAAGAGAGATTCAATCTGTAAATGAACCATTATTGTGGAAGTCCGGACTAATTAATAGATTAGATAGAATAAAGTCCATCTTTGCATGTATCTGTATTGGAAGAGCGGCCTAAGTTTATAAGAATCGAGGCTTTTTCCCAATCGGATTTCCAATTCGATTGGGAAAAAGACGGGCAACTTAATCAAACCTCAATAATGAAAGAAATCAACCAACAAACGACAATAAGAGGCATCGATAATCTATTTATCACCACAGATGATGATACATTAAAAATATCATTGAAAAAATCACATGAATATCAACCCATTGAATTAATAACTATTATTCATTTTCTTTTAACTCACTTACAGTCAAAATCGAAATTTGAACTCCTTACAAATATCAAGACTGAAGAACTGGAATTAGTTCAAAAACAGTTTTATGATTATTATATACTAGTCTGTTGCCTGCTTTTTAAAAGAAATCTAACAATTCGAAATAGTGAAAACAACTTTTTGTACACTGAAGACCTCTACAAGAAGATCATAGAGAAATTAAAATCACAAGATGAATTATACGCCAGGGAGTTAAATTCAAATCATATAAAAGAACTTAAAACAAGATTCTTCTCCAAGTCAAATAAACTAAAAAATTCCGAAGGCCTCTCCTTCGTAATACCTTGCTTTGACCATCTAGCAGACATCTCCCTCGATCGAAGCAACTATTTTCACAATTCACTCAGACCTAAAGGTCCAAAAGACATAGCTGTTTGGTTCGAACGACTATTCAGCTTTAACGATATTAAAATATCACTACCACATATGTTCTATGATTTATCAATCGTAATAAATGAACTGATGCAGAATACATTCGATTGGGCAAGGACCACCTACGACGATGAAGATTTCATTAAGCCTAACATAAGAGCTTGCGCGGTTAACATTTTCCTTCAAGATAAAATCAAATTAAAAGACAGCTCATACGATTATATACAGGACTATTTAAAACAAATATTTACTACAGAGAAGAGCAAAATCCGATCAACGAATGGAGAAATCGAATTAGATCTTGAGAATGAAAAAATTGCAATTTGTGAAATCTCTATACTAGACACTGGACCTGGAATGGCCAGAAGATGGCTTAAAAGAGATTATAACAACATAAGCTTCGAAGATGAAGGTATTGCAGTAATCGAATGTTTTCATAAGTACTTTACATCAGACAGATCAAGCAGATCTCAACTACGCGGCAGAGGTCTTAGCAACGTAATTAACATAATTGGACGCAGTGGCTTCATCAGAGTAAGAACTGGACACGTTTTAATTCAAAGAAATTTCTTCAAAAATAACATTCAACAAGAAGAACTTCAAAACAGCAATCTGGTTTTTGATCACACAAACAACAACCTACCAAAAATTAACGGCACCACAATTTCAATATTGTATCCATTTATATACGCCCAATTGCCATAAGAATGAAATACTACTTTTTTAACTTCACCTCGAAAAATAACGGAGAAGGATACACCGTTATTTTCGACTATTATCAAAAAATACTCCCTCAAGAGTTATCATATGAGATAAAAGATTTTCATACATACAATGAACAAAGAAGAAAATCGATCTATATATACCCAGAAACCGAAGATAGATCATCAGAAACTCTAAAAACTCAGCTCGGTGACGTATTTAACAAACATACCGATGATATTTATTTATTACCATTTAATGAAAATGGCTGTCGAGAGCCTGAACATGGGTTTCTATTATCTGAATTATACGAAAATGGAATTCTAAATATAATCAAGTCACGTAGCGCCGTTTTAGAATCAGATGATTCATTTCATTATGTACTACCATCCGAAAAGCACTCATCGTTCTTTATAAGAACCGGCAACATGTTATCAGATAGTTCTGAAGTGAATTTTCTGGCTCTCACTATTCTTTCTCGAATTAAAGGCAAGAAAATAAATCAAATTATTTGCGATACATCATCTATCCTGTCATTGCCTTACGCAATCAATTATCTTCTTAGCCTATTCAACAAATCGTTATATATACAAATTAGCAGCTTCGGGTCATATGAAAACATTGATACATTCGACTTCCGTCCGAGATCATTTATTATAATATCAGCTTCAAACTCCGGAAGATTACTAAAAAAAATAAAGGCTAAACAAGCAGATATTGACTCAACCACCATAATCTATAATGGCGAAGATCCCGATGGCGATGTTATATTCAATATGCATGATTACATAAAATCGATATTAAGCACTGAGAATAAGAAGCAATATGACACATTAAAAGACTGTGAATACTGTAAACAAAACTCCATACCTGTAGTTGTCCGTGGTGACCAATTCATTCCATCGAGGATTGTCATCCAGAAGTTACTAATTTCCAAACCTAATGTCCCAAATTGGGTAAAGGCTAACGTAGACAGCCTTTTATATCATGAAGCTATATCCTGTTATCGGCAGGAGAAACTATCATCAAAAAGGCGAGAAATATTCATAGATATTGAGAAGCTATTAATCGAAAATAAATCATTTCAAGATGGATTTAATAAGTATTTACGAAATGATCTACCTGCGAGCACTAGTTTGATAATTCATTTACCCGATAAATCATCAATCCACCTAGCAAAAAGAATATCTGAATATCTACAACACATCGGCAGCACGCCCCAGGTAATTGACCAAAATAAAATTTCTACAATTGACTCAAATCAGGAACATTTAATACTAATTGTTGCCTCGTGTGTCACCACTGGAAACAAGCTGAATAGCATAAGCAGAGACCTACGTTCGTTCAACAAATCATCCATTCATTATTTAGCAGTTATTAATAGACTATCCGACATAGACAAATCAGAAATTCTACGTAAGAATTTGGAGTACAGAAGCGACACTAACTCAAATATCAATAGATTCAAGTTTATTTTTGAGTCATATCTAGGTGATTATCATTGTGACCTATATAATGAAGCCGACAAACCATCTTGGGCAAATGAATTATTTTTCTGGAAAAGCATTAAAGATAAATTTCAGCATCCATTCTTTGATAAAAGAATTAAGGAATTGGAGTCAAAAGATGGGCTAGTAAATAATCTATTCTTGCCAAAACCTACAGAAACTGAACACCAGCCACTCAAACTGAGAAAAAATTTCGCATTTCATAACATTAAAGACACAAACAAAATTTCACAAGCCGATTTATATACTATTATAGCAGGAACATTTCACTACCTCAGATATCCACGTCATACCAAAATCGATCTTAAGAATTCAGGCACAGAGAAATACCTAATCCAGCACGAACATGTAAAGACCATTATTGACCCGGTATCATTTAAACGATACAATGACGGTGTAATACAAGCCTCTATTTTAAGAATCGCTAACAATTCCGAGCTAAACTATTCCATATCAGACAGGGAAAGTCTGGACATGCTAGAAACACTAAAAGATCTATTCAAGGATCCCACAGACACAAATCTCTGTGAAGCACTACTAGAATTTCTCCTAGCTATCGCCATTGGCAAATTAAAACTTAAGACCTATCACTTAAAAGACTTGCTAGATTTTCTTCGAGAAAGATATTCAAACCCATCAATTACAACTATACTAATTGAAGTATGTAAAGAAAACATAATAGCAAGGCATTAATTAAGAAAAATAGGTTCAATAAATAATCACGAGATAAGATATTCCACAATACAGCAATCTTGTTCATAATAGTGTATGGTCTATGGCCTATGGTATTAAATATCATTTAATACCATTTCCACTTTATCGTTGCAAAAATAGCGACCACAAAAAAATCGCTATTAATACTCCATACCCTGCTATAGCCTGCTCATGATAGTTGACAAGTCCATCAAAATAATTACCCTCATTATAATCCATTCGCATCCGAGCTATAGTCATTAGCATCGAGCCGACAGTGAACAGGGCCAATACTGCAATCGTAGTTTTCCTCACCATACACTACTTACTACTTTTCAATCGCCCCTTCAATCTCCACCACCTCCAGCTCCGTCCGCTTAGACTCAGTACCATCTTTATTAACCTGCTTCTTCCTTCTCAGCTTAATCTTCAAAACATCATTTTCAGTAGCCTTCCTCGGCAATAGCTCAGCAAAAGGAACATTAAGGGCACGCGCAATCAGATTCAAATGCTGAAGGCTATATTTTGTATCTGTGGTTGGATTCTCAACCTTACCTATAAAGCCCGTGGCTCTACCAATACTAATGGATAGTTGGCTTTGAGATATTCCCTTCTCCTCTCGCAATTCACGCACACGGTTTATCACATACCAATCAATTTCAGATACCTTAATTACAATCAATTTTTCTTTTTTCTTCTCCATAGTTATGAAACCAACGTACAATGAAAATATTTCTATTTAAATCCCTATAGGGATATGTTATTCTTACTATCTTTCATCTACTAAAAACAATATAAAAACCAGATAAGACACACGATATTACTACCTGGTCACCACATGACCAAGGTATTCACGAAGAGTCTCTGCAAAGAACGTAGGAAATTCATGCACAGGAGACGTAAGTGGATACCCATACTTGCTAATTGCATATATTCGCGATCTAGTAGGGTGGGTTCACTTATTGCATCTGTGTGCAGCTACCTTCGGGTAGTGGGCTTCCTACGGCCTTTTGCCAGATTGCAATACAGTGGCCCGCCCTACTTCTTTTACAGGCTACCTCTCCGTTGCATCAAAGACTCACTTCGCCTCTATTAGCTAACATAACAAACCTTAGGCACTATGAAGAAGTCAACCACAACACCCAACCATCCGCTCACGCCCCACGGTGACCTCTACATCAATTTTAATCCATTCGATGGTAGAAGCAATATACTAGCAGATTTACCTGAGGGTTCGGCAGTCCGAAGACTGCACACATGGCCAGGCACAAGTCCTTCTCGCACAACGGCCGACGCTTGAAGACTTGCGCCAGCTGCTGCCTGTCTTGACTTTGATGACTGTACTTTGCACCAGATCGAGCTGGTCAGTTGCTTTCAGCATGCCATCGGTCCCTTGTGAGTGCGTGGTCAGCCCATTGAGAGTGCATCAAGAGTGCTTCTCCCCTGCCTTTTGGCTCGCTTTAGACTGCCTTGTTTTGCCTCTGTCTCTGCTATTAAAGACCAACTTTAAAAACCCCTTAACGTTATGAATAACTTACAGAAATTTACTTTTTCATGCATTATCAATGACCCACAAAATCGCGAGGCCCTGCTGAGCGCGATCGAGAACCTGTTCACCGCTGCGCCACCCGACAAGCTGCGCGACACGCTGATAGAGATCTACCAGATGTACATCCTGCATGAGCATAACACCTTCCCGATACACTTCTCGAGCATGGCCGGCCACATGCTTATACTCCTTGATACGCTGCGCCAGATCGAGCTGACGGTATTCAATCCCTCCACCGAAACTGAATAACACATGGATGCGGCTTTACCCCCAACTACCGTATTAAAAATATTGCGTACCAGTCATGGCACGAGCGCGGAGGCCCTGGCGCTTATGCTGAACCTACCCCAAAAGGAGTACGAGCAACTGGAAAGCGGCGAGGCGCCGTTGTCGTGGGAACAGGCTTGTATACTGGGCTAATACTATAAAGTACTGCCGGAAGACCTCGGGCGGATGAGCCCGGTGACGAACTATAACACTGGTTCGCCGGCGCGGACCATCATGTATGTAACCAATTATTATGAAGGTAACAGGCATGTTCAGTAACCGCCGGCTATACGTCTTTCGCGCCGTATATTAAAAAACGGTTAAATCAGTTTCATGTACGTTTACAAAAGAAAAGTAAACTGTATATACGCAGAACGGAGTGTAAATTTCGTTCGGCTTATGACAATGACACGCCAAGAGATTCTCGAGAAAAGCACCTACAATGAACAGCACGGATCGTTCGAGCTCCAGGAGTTCTCGCCCTTGCTGAGTCAGCCTGTACCGCTATGGATATACGCGGATACGCCGAACAAGCTCAAGACCATTACCGGTCACATAGCGGAACGTATCAATAATTTTTTCAACATACCGGCCAGCAACCTTACATACATCAAGGAGCAGATCTACAACCACTTTACGCGCTGCGCCCAGCACACCGGTGTCGACACCGAGTTTCAAAGCGCGGACGATACTTTCAGAGCCGCCACCCTTCACTATGTGTATTTCGACGATTATTCCGCTGATTATGATGTCATGCACTATGTGCTGGTATTCCGCGTACCCTGGAAATCCGGTCAATGCCTGGCCATGGAGTTTGTAAACGGCCAGGTACGCGAAGTGTACTAGGCCATTCTATTCCGCAAAAATCTTACTTCTAATCTTTGTCCTGGTGGATCTCCACGTTGGCATTGCCAAGGGTCGTGGCGATTGAAAATGAAACCTTATCGAGGTTGTCCAGCTTCGGTACCTGCTTGAACTGGAACATGATGGTGAAGAGTCCTTCATCAAAAAACTGCTCACTGAAACCCTTTGACGAGGTCAGATCCGACGAGCAGGCAACAATCTGAAAATTTCTGTTGGCCGCGCAGATCCACGCCAATCCGGCCTGCTGCAAAGCCGGGATATCAGCCAAACTAATTGATTTTACCTGCAATCCGGGCGATACCTCGAACTGGAGCATCAGTTTTTCGCCATCCAGCCGGGCCGTGCCATCATAGTCCTTACCCGACAGCTCCATCTCGAACGAGCCTTCCAAACCTTTGAATTCCTTGTCCGGCGTAGAGGGGAAGAAGTAATAAAACATGCCTCCTACGAACAAAAGCACAACAGTTGCGACAACAACCCATTTGGAAACCCAGGTTGTGCTGCCTTCGCTGTCGCCTTTAAAATAGAGGTAAAGTCCGTAGACTACCAGCAGGAAGCCGCAGGACAGTTTAACCTGCCAGGGAATAAGGGAGTTGCTGAATGCGGTGAGGCCTATGATTACGCCGGCGCCAATGAACTTGAATGCGCCGTGACTGTCTGACTTGAGCAATTTCATGGACGCAAAATTAGGCATTGTTGCGCGGCTGCGGACTGGCGGGAGGAGATTTTAATCGGTTTTTAACGGGGTAACGAAACGGCCAGGTTCTGGATTCTGGTTACCGACAACTACTTCTTAAGGCGTTAACTCTGTGCCATCGGCCATTGATCTTTTTATAAAGTAGTTGGCAATTGCTATGGGATTCTGCATACCGTAAACGTTTTAAATAATAGCTAATATCCAAATTTACTAATTTACTTAGTATCCCTACAAACACATCCCTCATTTTTTTTTACACCGCTATCTAATTGACTCAAATGTACAGGATGCACTAAGTCATTTATACAATCGATCTACATTCAGAAGGAAACGTTCTCTGGTTTTTCAGCCCCCGGGAGAAAAAGTCCAACCCCGGTAGCGTTTTTTACATTTCCCGGCCCTCATGGGCGCTATAGCTTTGTATCATCAATTCGGCAGTAGAACAGCCGGAAATGAGAAATACAAAAACTAAAACTATAGCAATATGAAAACTAAATTAATGATGGCGCTGCTGCTGATATCAGGCATCGCTTCAGCTCAACCCGCAGTAAAAGGAGAAAACGATCCGATCGTCTTTACAGAGATACGCGGCTTTCTGAAAGCCCTTAACAGCGGCAACGGTAAGCCTATGGAACAACTCAGCCCAGCTGATGCCCGGCAGGTGCTGATAGGCGCTCAGAAGTCGGTCGTAGTCGATTACTCCGGCATTGAAGAATCGGAAAGAACGATCACACAAAACGGGCAGACCGTTAAAATACACATCACCAAGCCTAAAGGTGCCAAAGCCGGCGCACCGGTATTTATCTTCATACACGGCGGCGGCTGGGTGTTGGGAGATTATCCTACGCACAGACGCCTCGTACGTGACCTGGTAGTAGAGAGTGGCGCGGTAGCAGTATTCCCGGATTATACACCATCTCCGGAGGCGAAATATCCTGTAGCGATCAACCAGATCTATGCCGCCACACAATGGGTAGCCGAACATGGCAACGAGATCGGTGTAAACGGTAAGAACCTGGCCGTAGCAGGCAACAGCGTCGGTGGCAACATGGCGACAGTAACAGCGCTGATGGCTAAAGATAAGAATGGCCCCAAGATCAAATTCCAACTGCTGCTGTGGCCTGTAACCGACGCTAACTTCGAAACAGCATCCTATAACCAATTCAGCGAAGGCCGCTTCCTTACCAAGAACATGATGATCTGGTTCTGGAACAACTACCTGCCTGAAAAAGAGAAACGCAATGACATCTATGCATCACCCCTGAAAGCAAACGTAGATCAACTGAAAGGCCTCCCTCCTGCCCTCGTTCAAACCGCCGAAAACGACGTACTCCGCGACGAAGGCGAAGCCTACGCCCGTAAACTGAACGAAGCCGGCGTACCCGTAACACTAACCCGCTACGAAGGCCTCATCCACGACTACGGATTACTGAACCCCATAGCCAATGTTCCCGCGATTAAAACTGCGGTGCTTCAGGCGGCAGCTTCACTGAAGAGTGCGTTGTCAGAACAAGATTAATGGATGTAAGGATAAACAGGATAATAAATGCTTGTTATATCGAAGGAGATGGGTACGTCGCTACCTGTCTCTTTTCTTATTACCTGGGATATCGTCAGGATATCGACGGTAGTAGTTTTTTGTTATAGACTCGTTTGAATTCAAGTTTTATAGAACCGAAATTAATAAGTAAACCATGACGGATATGATAGGCTTCGCAGTAATTGATGGCTTGGGCATAGTGAACTGCCAGAAGCTGTTCAACCGCCTTTAGTTCAACCACGATTATATTGCTTACCAGAAAGTCTACGCGGCGCGTACTAACGCTTTTACCCAGGTAATAAATGGGCATTTCTTTTTCGCGTTCAAAAGTAATTTTAGCCAGTTCGAATTCCATTTCAAGACAACGCTGATATATCACTTCTTGAAAACCATTACCCATTGACGTATGGATGCGCATCGCGCAGCCTATAATGGAGTAAGTCAACTGATCTATAGGTAACATTAATCTCAATAACGTATAATAACACAGTCAATATACTAAAAATATTAGTTTAACATCAGAAAACAAACAGAAATTTATCCATCCTGTCCATCCTTACATCCATTAATCCTGTTCTGACAATTCCCGCAAACGATGCCATCATCTTCCCCACACCATTAATCCAAAAACCCTATCATTTTAATTTTTAAAAGACTACATTCGATTATAACCTAAACTTTCCACCCAGTTGAAAGCCTTAACCCGAAGAGCATTCCTTCAGAGGGGCTCGTTGTTGGCCGGTGTTACATATCCGGCTATGATCGCGTTGGACATGCTGCGACCTGCACATGCTCACGCGTTCTCTCTTCCTCTTGCAAGCAATTCAAAAACCACTGCAACAAAACATATCGTAATACTTGGCTCCGGCCTGGCCGGTATGACTGCGGCCTACGAGTTGGGCAAGCTTGGTTATAAGTGTACGATACTCGAAGCACGTACGCGCACGGGGGGCCGTGTATGGAGCGTGCGCAAGGGTTCAGTGCAGGAGGAGATCAATAATACCAAACAGGTCGCAGGGTTTGATGAAGGATATTATTTCAATGCGGGACCGTCGCGTATACCGCATCATCACCAGCTTACGTTGCAATATTGTCGCGAGCTGGGCGTGGCTATAGAAAATTACAACAATGTAAACGAAGGCGCTTACCACTTCAGCGAAGGCAAAGGGCCGCTCTCGAATAAAAAGATACGCATGCGCGAGATCCACAACGACATGCGTGGATATATGACGGAGTTGCTGGCCAAGGCTATCGATCAGGGTGCCATTGACACGAAGCTAACCCGGGAAGATGTGCAGAAAGTGATTGAATATCTTCGTGCTGAGGGCGGCCTCGACATCGATAAGCTATACAAGGCATCGGCGCGTCGTGGATATATCGAAGCACCGGGCGCTGGTGAAAGGGCAGGGAAGCTTGGCGAGGCGAACGCACTGGCAGACATGATAAGCTCAGGACTGCTGGATCCCGACTTTTATAATGTAGCGGAATATACATATGAGCTGCAGATGACAATGTTCCAGGCCAAAGGCGGCATGGATAATATAGCCAAAGCACTGGAAAAGAAACTACCAGGCGTTATTCAGCTCGGCGCAGAGGTAACGTCGATCCGTAATACCGATTCAGGCGTAACGATAAGCTATAAACAGCAGCAACCCAAACAAATAATAGCGGATCTGTGCATCTGTACATTACCACTACCCGTTCTAAGCAATATAGATCACAACTTTTCTTCGGACGTAAGTCGAACAATCGACTACATTCCCTATATCGCTACAGGCAAAATCGGATTACAGTTTAAACGACGGTTCTGGGAGGAAGATGAAAACATTTATGGTGGTATAACGCATACCAATAACGAGCTCACACAGATATTCTATCCTTCCAATGATTACCTGGGCAAAAAGGGAGTTCTGATAGGCTACTACAACTTCAATGAAAAAGCCGTCAGGACCGGCGGTCTTTCCATTGCTGAACGCGAGAAGCTGGCACTGAGCAAGGGTCGCCTTATACATCCGCAGTACGATACAGAGTTTGAAAACTCATTATCGGTAAGCTGGCATCTTACCCCATACAGCATGGGTGGCTGGGCGCTTTACAATGCAGAGAACCGAAAGAACCTATATAAATCGTTACTCACGCCCGACAAGAACGTATACTTTGCCGGGGAGCACACCACTTACCTTACCGCCTGGATGGCCGGAGCATTCGAGTCGGCCCGTAAGGTAGTTACCGATGTGCACGCAAGAGTAACGGAACAGCGACTGGACTATCCTTCATCCACCAAAAACTGACATAACCTATGGAAACCCCAAACCAAATGAACCGTCGCCACTGGCTTAAAACCAGTGCGCTGCTTACCGGCAGCTTTACGCTGGGCAGTGGCCTGATCCGCTCGCTTACTGCCGCCCCTGCCGATGCCAACATAGCGCATGCCTATAGCGCAAAACGATTCGCAGAGCAAACCATAGCCCAGCAAATGCCGCAGTTAAAAGCGCGCTTGTTTGCCAATGAAAATCCTTTTGGTCCATCAAAGAAAGCGCGGAAAGCCCTGGTAGAAGCATTGAGCGGCAGCCATCAATATCCGTTTATGGTAATCCGCGAGTTGGCCGCGAAGATTGCAGCCACCGAGGGCTTGAAGAACGAGCAGGTAGTTATCGGCCCTGGCTCGTCCTCATTGCTGCTTGCTTCCGCATTATTGTATAGCAAGAACAACGGAAATATTGTAACCGGTGACCCTACATATGATGATCTTCCAGAGAAGGCAGAAATGTTCAATGCTAAATGGGTAAAGGTTCCGCTTACCGCGGAGCATAAGCTGGATCTCCCTGCGATGGAAGCGGCAGTAACACCAGAGACGTCGTTGGTATACGTCTGCAATCCTAACAATCCTACAGGAACAGCCGTTGACTCGGTGCAACTACGCGAGTTCTGCATACGCGTGTCGAAGAAGGTACCCGTATTCATAGATGAGGCGTACATCGATTATATGGATAAACCGGAACAAGCCACAATGATAGGGCTTGCTAAGGAAGGGCATAACGTGATAGTAGCCCGTACATTCTCAAAGCTCTATGGCTTTGCAGGCCTGCGTATCGGCTACGTAATTGCCCAGCCTGACATTGTAAAGCAACTTACCATGTATGCCAACCCGATAGCCGGCATTTCTACAACCACCGCGCATGCCGCAATGGCCGCCTATAAAGACAGCGAGTATCTAGAGGAAGCATTGAAGAAAACACTCGAATCCAAACAGTACCTGTATGACGTACTCTCTAAGGAGGGTTACGCATTTGTTCCGTCCGTGACCAACTTTGTGATCTTCCCCGTGAAGATGCCCGCAGAACGATTCGTGGAAGAGATGATGAAACGCGGAGTGGGCGTGCGTCCATGGCAGTTTGCAGGCCAGGAATGGTGTAGGGTGAGCATAGGCAAAATGGAAGAAATGAAAACATTTGCCGAAGCATTCAAACAAATATCGTAATTCACAATATCAACCTTACCAACGATAAACTAAACCTAACCATGCGCAATCATTCACTGCTCGCGTTGCTCTTTGTCTGTATAATTCGTATAGCATCCGCCCAGGAAATAAACCCGCGTCCGCTTACCATGGACGAGTACAACAAGGCTAAAGCGTTCGACATAAAGAACCTCGACGCCGAGACCTATGTAAAATTCGACAACACCTATATCCTGGACCGTTACGAAATGCGTAAGCCGTATTTTATAACCGGCGACGATGGTCTGAAGAAACGGATAGACTTGTATAAACTTGTTGCCAAAGCCGGCATGCAGGAGCTGGGCCTTATGATATTTTATACCACTGAAAAAGGTAAAGTCCATAAAGCGCTGCTCCCAAACTTCACCGCCGACGCCAGCGTATGGGAACGGTACTTTGAAGACATACACGCCATAGATAAAGAAGAAAAGAATTTCGTGCTGAAGCTGTCGTATATCCTGTCAAAAGAGGTAGGCTTTCAACTTTATAAATCACTTAACCAGGGCAAGGATCTGAGTAAGGAGTCCGCTACATACGGAAACGACATCTGCTTCCCGGGACATCAGCTGGTAGAGCTTTCCAACGGTATGACTAAACAAATAAGCGAGCTGCGGGCTGGCGACGAGATCGTTACGGTAAACCCAGTCACAAAACAAAGCAGCACAATACATGTAAAGAAGCTTATCGAACACGGTGCATCAAACTATGCCGTAACAAGACTCACATTGGTAAAAGCGCAGGAAACAACACCTCATGAAATTACATTAACCGCCAAAGTGATTGAAGCCACGCCAAACCACCCGATGCTGACAACGGCAGGCACCAGGTCATTCGGTGAGATTGCGGAGAAGGACGTTGTGCTCTGTCATGACAACAACTCAGGCAGATATGAGCATTTTACGGTTCTGAGCAAGCACGAGTATGCAGCCGGTCTCCAGAAAGTTTATAATATAGAAGGAGACACGGAAGGGCCATTTGTGATGAATGGAGTGATGGTGCTGCAGAAATAAAATGCAAAAGCCCACGCGAATTCCGGGTGGGCTTTAAGCATCTATAAACTAAAACAATTGTTAATCGTCTTTAAGGATGCGTGAAGGGTTTGTACGAGCCGCGTGGAGGCTTTGACTTCCCACGGTAACAAGTGTTAACACCAACACCGCCAAAAAGGATGCTCCGAATAGCCACCAGGGTATACTTACCCGATAAGCAAAGCCGGCAAGCCATCGATGTGCAAGATAATAGCCTATTGGGGTGGCGATGACTGACGAGACCAGGGCCAGGTTGGTGAAATCTTTGGACAGCATTACAACAATCTGCATAGCCGAGGCGCCAAATACTTTGCGCACGCCCACCTCGCGGAGGCGGCGCAGTATGGTATAGGTAGACAACCCGAGAATACCCAGCAAAGCAATACCGATGGCTACAAGGGTAAAAACTATGGTAAGTGTGCCGGTAGTGGCTTCCGTTTTGTATTGTTTATCGAACGATTCGTCGAAGAACGAATAAATCATCGGGAAGTCCTTCTCGAAATTACCGTAAGTTTCCTTCAAAGCCTGAAGTGCCTGCTGCGCATCACCACTATAGCGAACATAAATGCCATTCATGTTTTGAGTGCCGGGCGACAATACAAAGATAACCGGCTCGATAGCATGATGTAGAGAATGGCCATGCAGATCTTTCGCTACGCCCACGACCTGCGCGTCGCCATCGGATATGGTTATATGAGTTCCCACAGGATCGCTCAGTCCCATTTTTTTAACAGCCGATTCTGTGAGTATAACATATTGCACGGCTGCGGAATCCTGTCGCTCGAAACTTCGCCCTTCTTTAATCCTTATGCCAAAGGTTTCGATAAAATTATAGCCGCATTGCATTGCATAAAATGAAATGGATTCATCGGGGTTGCTGCCCGGCCATTGCACGTTATTCACAGAAACCGTCATATTCAACAGGCTTCCGAATGACATGGCAGCCGCTTCCACGTTAGGATGTCGCAACAGCTCGCTTCGGAACACCTCAAATTTCTTAACCAGTGGAAATGTAGGCTCGACGTGTATGATGTGCTGACGATCAAAGCCCAGGTTAGTATTCCGGATCATATCAAGCTGTAGAAACAGCACACCGGCGAATATAATGAGGACCACCGAAACAGACACCTGGACAACCATAAGCGATTTACGCAGCACATTGGCGTAACCCGGTTGAGTAAACCTGGTTTTAAGAGCCCGCACAGGATTAAAGCCTGACATAATCAGGGCCGGATACAGGCCCGCGAGAATACTTACGCTTATTAGAATAAGCGCCATATAAAAAGGCATGGGCCACGACAGAAGATTCAGGCTGAGCGATTCGCCGATAAGCACGCCGAACGCCGGCAAGGCCGTTTGTACGATAACAAGCGATGCGAAGAATGCGATCAGAACAAGTATAAAAGACTCACCCATAAACTGCAACACCAGGTGCAGACGGCCGGCGCCGATCACCTTGCGCACGCCTATTTCCTTGCTGCGCGTAACAGATCGCGCGGTAGCCAGGTTAATAAAATTTATACAGGCCATGATAAGCACCACAGCGCCAATCAGGTCGAACATCCGTATGTATACAATACGGCCGCCAACAGCCTTCCCGTTTTCAAATTTATCATACAGGCGTATATCGGTAAGCGCTTGTACGGCCAGCTTCACGCCGTTATCAGCATCTGCTTTCGGACGGATGTCTGACGCGTTGAGAATATCCGACAGGGCCGCCTCATCCTGTGGAGTGAAGGTTTTGACATAAATATCCGTATAGGCGTTATTCATAGCTTCGTCATTCGTTCCACGAAGCTTTTGATACACGGCAAATGGCAGCGCAAAGTCGAATTGCAGCGATGAGTTTACAGGCACATTTTCGAATATGCCGGCAATGGTAAGCTCGTGCCGGTTATCGATAAGTATATGTTTACCGATCGGATCCTCACCGGGAAACAGCGTTTCGGACATGCTCCTTGAAACCGCTATACTCATGGCCGCGCCGAGAGGCGCTGGCAATCCTTTTACAATCGGAAAGCTGAAGGTTTTGAAAAAACTGTCATCGGTATAGATTCCATTATGGTATATACACGTTTCCTGGGTGTCTTTATCACGCTTAAAGCAAAGTGTATTGGGCCAGCGATCGCCCGTAATAACCTGTGTTACCGTCTCTGCACCCGATAAATGCTCGCGAATATTATTGGCAACCGTTCCTGAGCCTACGGTATAGGTTTCTGTGGCACCATCGGAAGGAGTGTAAACGGTTAAGACACGGTAAATACGATTAGCGGCGGCATGTGTACGGTCAAAGCTACGCTCGTGCTGTATCCACAATACAATCAGCAATACGCCGGAGAAACCGAGCGCAAGCCCGGCCACATTAATAACAGAATGCGCACGGCTCGCCAGCAACGACCGTATGGCTGTCAGAAAGTAATTTCTAATCATAGTTTGGAAAGGTAGTCAATCCCGATCGGCCGTATCCCAATTAGAATGCCAACTTAAGGCTTTACAACAATATGGGTGATAAACCGCGTTATTCTACATAAGCAGGCGCACACATACCCCGACCGTGTCCGGTATCATACACCTTCGTCCGCTGGTGAACTTCAGACAGCCTGAAATTGAAAAAGCTCACCCTGACGCAGGATGAGCTGATCACTTATCTAAACCAATTAACTACATTTCTGTAGCTGGCATTTCAATTAGAATGCCAAAAATATAGTCGCAAAAAAAGCGGGTTAAATATGCTGTTATGCTATACCCGTGTTAATAACGCCACGTATACTGTTCGGAATTGTACAGAAACTGTCCGTGATCTGTTACTTAATAAATATGCGTAGCCGGTTTTATCCGACCGGGCAAAAAACCGTATTTACGTTTAAAGGCTACAGTAAAATGCGATGAATTGCTGTAACCCACATAAGCAGCTACTTCATTAACATTCATCACCCCGTCTTCAAGCTTTTTGTAGGCTATCTCCATGCGGGCATCGGTAAGGAGACCAAATATGGTGTTGCCGAATACTTCGCGGAAACCTTGCTTAAGCTTGAAATCGTTGATGCCGGTAAGTTGTGAAAGGCCGGCAATGGTAGGCGGATTACTCAGGTCTGCCAGCAGCAGGTGACGTGCTTCCTGAAGCCGGTCTATTTCACGCTGCGTATAGCGATGCCGGGACACATTATTATTTTCATGCTCCAACTGCTCCAGTTGCAGGGAGAACAACTCCAGTACTTTGCTTTCCAGGAACAGCTTCTGGCAGGCTCCCACATACGTGCTGTTTTCAATGCTATGGATCACGTTAAGCATAGCCGGTGTTATCAGCAGATTATGGTCGGCGGCCTGTGCTACCTCGCCGCGCTCCATGGCATTGAGCATACGGTCCAGGATGGTGCTGCCGCTGTCGGCAATGCGTTGAAAGTATTTACGTGAGAAATTAACCTCGAACATACGGAAGCCGCCGTTTGATGAGAGCTCCATCAGTCCATCAAAGTAGGGCGCAAAGGTGAGGTTATGGCGATTAGCATCGAAACTGACCAGGTGGTCTCGCATACCTTCGGGAATGATGCGGGATTGGCCTGCCAGCGTGAAGTGCATTTCGATTACCGGTTTATCTATCTGGGCATGGAGATCGAGACGATGAGGGATATCGAAATGCCCGTAGGTAATGCTGACACCGTTGAAGAGGATGGTTCGCGCATTGGAGGTGGCGCCGGGCAGGTCTATGGCGTGGCTGCGTTCTTCCGTGCCCTTGCCTGTATAAAACTCGTCCGGGTACGATTCCGAGACATAAACATGCTGTTTATCTGCTGATTGTATGCGTAAATTCATAGCCCTCCGTTTTTCGTCATTTATACTCCCGTTCCCGTGGTAACGCATCTGCGCGGCCACGATAGTTTTGCACTGTTGAGCCAGCCCTTTGCCATTAACGAATGAGCGGGCGGGCGTGTTGCCTCCGATTCAACAGAACGATGTGTTTTGCCCGGGGCGGCCGGGTAAACAAGTTTAATGAATACCTTACACATGCAAGTACTCATCTTCAGAACCAATATTAACACCTCCAGGGAGATGAATCGCCTTTCGCCGTTGCTGGACCAACTGGCGAGCGGCGGCCGTTGGTCGGTAGACCTGGACGACTGCGACAAGGTTCTCCGGCTGATAACCGACAGCACCTCTATGCAGGAGGTGATCGACTATGTAACCGACGCCGGGTTTCTCTGCGAGGAACTGACTTAAGCCTTTAATCTCTCACTGTCAGCGCCTTGTAAGAAAAGCCCGTGAATACCGTTTTTGATCCGCTTACAGGACAATTAATTTCTTCGTGCCCCCTAGTGAGCCTTGAATTATTTTTTTGGTAATCCCGTCGCTACGGGGATATTCACCGCCTTTTTTTAGTTTTAAGGGCCAGCCAAAGCCTATGAAAAAACTTTACAGCGCTATTATTCTCTTTTTCGCGATCACAACGGCTTTTGCTCAGCAGGCAAAGGAAATCCTCTACGTGGGAACGTACTCGGTGCGCGATAGCAAAGGCATTTATGTTTTTGAGTTCAGCAGGGCCAAGGGAACGCTAAAGCTGATCCAGACTATTGAAGACGCGGAAAGCCCCAACTATATGGAAATACACCCCAACGGCAAATTTCTCTATGCCGTAAACAGCGGGGCTATTAATCCAAACGAAAACGGCGGCTCGGTAACGGCCTATACCATAGACCCGAAGACGGGCAAGCTTACGTTTCTGAACCACGTATCGTCACAAGGTAAAGGTCCCTGCCACATCAGTATAGACAAAACGGGTGAATGGGTATTTGTATCCAACTACTCGGAGAGCAACTTTGTAGTGTTTCCGATCTTACAGGACGGCTCACTAGGCGCCGCATTCGACGCCAAGAAGTATACCGGCACCGGCCCGAATAAGGAACGCCAGGAGCAGCCACACATACACTCGGCTACATTGTCGGGTAATAACAAATTCATCTATGTATCCGACCTCGGCACGGACAATATCTACACGTATTCCATCGACCTGAAAGAAGGAAAGATAAATCCGGCAAAGCCTGCGTCTACAACGGTAATACCCGGCGCGGGGCCGCGACATTTTGCGTTTCACCCCAGCGGCAAGTTCGCTTACTCTGCAGAAGAGCTTACGTCTACGGTAGCCTCATTTAGCGTAAACGCTACTACAGGGGCGCTCACCTTATTGCAAGACACTGTGCGATCGCTACCAAAGACATTCAAAGAATTCAACAAGGCAGCGGATATTCATACCGATCCGAAGGGTAAGTTTCTGTATATGTCGAACCGGGGCTATGATGGACTGGCTATTTATTCCATCGGCGCGACAGGTAAGATCAAACTCACTGGTTTCCAGAAAACTATGGGTAAAACACCGCGTAACTTCCTGGTAGATCCCAAAGGGAAGTATGTATTAGTGGCCCACCAGGATTCCGACAACATTGTGATCTTCAAGGCCAATGCTAAAACCGGCTTGCTAACCTATACCAAGAATCAGGTTAAGGTGCCTTCTCCTGTTTGTTTGAAATTGAAAACATTGGGTGGAGCGAAGAAGTAGGACCGATACAAAATATAAACGCCGGCTCCCGTTTCAACGACCGCCGGCGTTTATGAATACGTTATCGATTAAAGATTCGGGCCGTAGATACCACGATAGATATTGCTAACGTAGTTAAGATCGTAGCTACCCAGGTTCTTGTAATACAGGTTGATCAGGCGGGCAGGGTCTGTAGCCAGTTCGCCGCGACCAGGAACGTCGTTGCCATCGTCCCACGCCCAGGGTGCATTAGCGCCACCATTGCCATAGCTGCTCTTGAAGGAGCCTGAGCCATCGGTACCGTTAAACAGAGCGGTATTGAAGCGCTGCTCCCAAAGGCCACCGGCTTCGAAGATATCCACCAGCTTGTACTTCACATCACGATCATCGGCGCTTGATGGAACTTCAGCCACATCCAGTGAAGGATAGTAACCGATACCGTCGCCATTGATCTTATAATACGGGTTTGCTTTAAGACCGTGGCCTTTTGCTTCCTGTGCCGTTACGGGGTGAGCCTGGCCGTTGTAGGTTTCGAAAGAAAGCGTGCCGTCTACGTTCTCCTGGTTAGCCTGTACAGAAGTGCCCGCTGGGAGGAACGAATAAAAGTCAGAGTGCGCCACGGTAACGATCCCCTGGAAGCTGCCATACGTTGTTCCATCTTTCTTGATAAACGCCAGGAAGCCTTCCAGGTCGTTTTCGTGCTCGCCGATAGAATACTCAAACGGGTTGTCCGACCAGTCACGCGGATGGTAGAAAGCATAGATGATAAACCAGTGTGTCGAGGTCTCCACTACAGAGTAATAACAATGTGCGGCAGGGCTCGCGCTGGATATATTGTTCCAGTTGTTGGTAGCGTTCCAGTCGCCGTCAAAGTTGATGGCCGTAATGTAGTCTGACTTTCCGCTCAGTGCGTGAGAGCCCGTTACATCAGTGTCCTGATAATGTACAGGAGCCCAACGCAACGCGAGGTCTGACGTGAAAGACGCCGCACGGCCGGTGCCATTGGCTTTGCTGGCCGCACTTTCGTTCTTACCTTCTTCCATACGTTGGAAATCGGGATCCGAACATCCGGAGATAAAAAACACAACGAGCGACAGCATGCCGATGCCTTGCTTAAGAGAGTTAACTCCTTTGAACATAGAAATTTGGGTTTAGTTATAAAAAAAGACAGCACGGAATTCCATGCTGTCAGGTTATGCACATAAAAGTATAGCTGCTAACAAACGGGAATATCGGCCACATATAGAAATGCTATTGCTAAAACGGTCAGACAACACATACAAATCAGGCAGACGGTTCATGTCTCTCGGAATGCTATTACACTTTCGAAACAAACATAGCATTGCAACGTTACAGCCACCCATATTTTCAATCGACAGCAGGGTTTATTCAGTGAGCGTCCATTTTTTCTAAACGTAACTTCGATACATCCCGAAAGCGGCATCGAAAATTCAAGCAGTGTTAACATTTGCATAAACACGCTGAACGATACATTCACTAACTTTGAATATTGACCCTGACGCCGGCCTGTTAACCTGAACCATGACGGACACCGTTTTGCACCCTAAGCTATCCGTTGCTATAATCGATGATGAGTTCTACGCCCGCAGCATGCTGGTGCGTTATATCTCCCAGATACCCGAACTCGAGCTGGTAGGTCAATACGATAGCTGCATAGCCTGTTACGACGCGCTCGATCTCGACACGCTTGATATACTGCTGCTGGATATAAATATGCCTGACATATCCGGCATGCAATTCGCCCGCACCATTGCCAAGCACAAAACGCGTATCATCTTCACTACAGCACATACAGAGCATGCCTTCGATGCTTACCAGGTTCATGTAACCGATTATCTATTAAAACCAATAGCGTTCGATCGCTTCAGTAAGGCCATTCAAAAGGTGCAGGAGCTTATTACGCCTCGCCGGCAAACTACTCAACCAACGACGCAGACATCTATCCCTGCGCAGCAACGGAATTTCATCTTTGTGAAGTCTGATTATAAGATCATCCGGTTGAACTTCGCGGAGATCTTGTATGTAGAGGGATTGCAGGAATATATACGCATATACCTTACGCGTGGCAAACCTGTAGTGGTCTTGATGTCGCTTAAAAAGATGGCTTCACTGTTGCCTTCGCCGCCGTTCTTCCGCGTACACCGGTCGTATATTGTAAACATAGACCAACTGGACTTTGTACAGCAGCGAAGCCTCTCCATAGCGGGGAAAGAGCTGAACGTGGGTAGGAATTATGAAGAGGGGTTTTTCCGGTACCTGTCGGAACACGGTATCTTTTAAAAGATACCGCTGGCAAAAGCCTGTAATGCGGCACTGTCGCCGTTGAAGATATCCAGCTCGTTCGACGAGGCGTTACTGACATACGACTCACTACGCTGCCACATCGTGAATCCCTTATCTTTCCAGACTTCAGGCAACACCGGTTTTTCAGCGCCCGAGTAATCGGCCAGCCAAAGTGGATATTTTGCGAACGCAGGATCCCGCAGATAGTCGTTGGCAAACTGACGGTTCGTATAGATCATTGGCCTGCGCCCGGAAGCTTGCTCGGCATATTCCAGGAAACGCATCAGATCTATCTGTAAAGTTACGGGACTGGCGGCTCCGGTAATGCTGCCATGCTCTATGGCCACGATGGGCACATCGCCGGCGCTGAAGCCCTGCACTACCTTTACAAAATGTTTTGCCTGTTTTACAGGATCACCTGTATCATAATAAAAATGATAAGCGCCGCGCACTCCACAGGCCTCGTGCATATACTCCCAGCGCCTGGCAAAATCAGGATCAGTTAAGTAGCTGCCTTCTGTGGCCTTGCAGATGATAAAGTCTACGTCGCATGCATGTCCATCACGATAGAAATCGCCCAGGTATTTGGAAAGATCCATACCTTTCATTACCACCTGTACAGCCGGAGCACCCAATGTATCAGCACTACGTTTGAAGAAGCGTGTAGTCGATATATGAAGCAACGTATCGGCAAGCAGAAGAACGCCGCATACGATAAGAACAACACCACTGATCCGGGCCATCAGGCCGCGCCAGCCCGGTATACGTGCAGCTTTTGCTTTTACGGATACCTTGCGATGTGCAC
>Ga0247762_1000152_pt1 | contig 28177 bp, 12 predicted proteins | sample UWRJL081202R4_FD_181016 | JGI IMG/M metagenome (GOLD analysis project Ga0247762, IMG submission 181016) | Plant litter microbial communities from Arlington Agricultural Research Station in Wisconsin, United States - UWRJ-L081-202R-4 | ecosystem: Environmental > Terrestrial > Plant litter >...
CCAGCGAATACATCCTGGGTGCATGCTCTTTATACAGTTGCTCGACGGGCCATTGAGATTCTTTCCCTTCAGACAACCATACGCGAGTGGGCTTCTCTGTATAGTCGGTCTTCACAGTATAAGTGTTTTTCTTAATACCAAGGTACGTGTTTTAACGACTTTTCAAAAAATCAAATTAACTTTCTCTTCATATTGAAAGCATCATCCACCGCTATTCTCCGGAGAGTTACGTACGTATTTGTCATTACAAAAATGTTGCCAGGGCCTGTTTTTAAGCTGTTTTCAGCGTTTCACTACGTATATTAAAAACTGTATATAAAACCTACCAAAGTCGTACCACTAAAAGCCTACGCATAGTAGTGCTGCGGTTAAATAATTGTGTCGCGGGGTATTAAATTCTTCGCTCTCCACACTGACACTCACACTGCCCCGCTATTAATCTTCGCTCTCACACTGACACTCACACGGCCCCGCTATTAAGAGTGATTCCGTTCAAAACCAAAAATGAACATCGCTAGACTAATCTAAGGTATTTATTCTCCGCTCTCACCCTCACGCTCACACTGCCCTGATCACGTGGTTAATTTCCTTCAGATTCACCTAACTACATCATTCCCGAATCTAACGAACCTACCCCGAGAAACGTGGCAGCGTGAGCGTGAGGGTGAGAGCGAGGAGTAAAAAGTACACTCAAAAAAAAATAACTTCCCACCCTGTAGCCCATTTCCCAAAAACCAGGTCTTTACGGTTAGCATAGAGCGTACATACTTGTCAGCAACCAGCGCCTCAGACTCTGCATACGTGTGTTTGTAAAGGCTGTAATAATTCTAGGACGTAGAATTTCTCTTCATTCGTAGTTTAGGTTAAAAACGAGTCACAACAATCTTTACAAGCACGTGCAACGAAGCGAAGCCCCGAGTGTCTCGGGGGCGGGAACCCTGCTGGAAAGCTCTTTGGTTTAGGTTTTGTCTAACGTGATGTGTCCGGCCGCAGTACCGCAACGGCCGGGCCATCACAAATTGTAGTTGTATTCGTCAATGGTTTAGTCAGGGCCGGACGCACCGCTGGGCTCCTCATAACTACGTGCGAAAGGCCCTTACTTTACAGATGTGTGTAATGCTATAGATCGCTAAACGATGCATTATTAAAAACTATACGCATACGCCACGGTAGCGGTAATGGATTGCGTGGTGGGCTTATCGATCCGCTCGCGCTGTTGCCAGATAGCATTGGCGCTCAGGTTATGCCGCTTCAGAAAAACATAACCGGTATTGAGCCGAAGGTTCAGCACCTTGTTCTGCACCACGCTGGATTTCATACTCACGTTATACGATACCGAAAACCCTGTGGACATTTTCTTCTTCAACACCTTAGCTTTAACACCAACGGTCGGGCCAATCGTAACAAAGTCGTCAGCGCCGGCATAGTTGTAGGTTGCATTGAACGCCGCATTGATACCTACAGCCTGCGGCACGAATAGTAAACTATACACGGTGCTCAGATTATAAAACTGCGACAACGCTCCCGGGCGAATTATGTCGCCCTGTTTATCGGCAGCCTCCTGGAAGCTGAGATTGGTATTGAAATTATGTCGCCTGTCTTTGTTACGACCGAAGCTGTAGTTTATGTTAGCTGCCAGGTTCTGTGACAACTGAACAAAGTTGAGAGTATCCAGGTTATCGTACGGCGTCTGGCCATTGATATAGTCGAACTGCGAACGTACGTTCATATACGATTGAAAGCTGGAGTACGACAAAGCAAGATTGACCTTATCGTTCGGCGTATACCCCAGGTTGGCAGAGCTCACAAAGCGTTTGGTCGATTGCTCGTTAGTGTCGTTCAGGTCATCGCGCTGCACACCCCAGCTTACGGCCAGCGTGAGTTTGTCTTTCAGGAAAGGTCTGGCGTATCGCAGCGTAACGTTCTCGTAGTCGTTGTTAAAGAAATAGGCGCCGAGCGTGCGGTATTCCGGATCGATACGTTCGTAACCGACGCCGATGCTGTTTTTGCCAAGCTGGTACGTAAGCTCAGCCTTTGCGGCATTGTAAGCATGCGTGGAAGACCGGTTATCGAATGTTTTATTGAATACCGACGAGCCTTCGTGCGGCGACCGTACATCGCGGGTAAGCAGGCTGAGGCCGTATTCGCCGGTAAGGCTCAGATTGGGTATCAGCTTTATGCCGCCCTCCCAGCTCATTGCCGTATTGGCTTGCGGCAGTATGTTGAGGCTGTCGGGTTGCCAGGCCAGCGAGGTAGCATCGTCTTTGGCGGTAAATACATTCATGCCGAGGTAATAATCGGCCTGGTCGTAACGTACCTTTACCCCATAGCCCCACCGTTCGTAAGCAGCGGGAACAACGCGGCCTGCGGTAGCAGAATCATATTCCACGGCACGCGCAAACCTGCCGCCCATAGCGCTGATCTTCAATGGGCCCTTGGGAGCAAGATCCACGCCCGCACCACGAAACATATAGCCATTGAGCGTATAGGGCGAAAAGTTCATCGCGATATCACCGATATGGCCGGTAACCCATTTATACATGGGATGTATGCTGAGGCGGTTGGGCAGCGTGGGATAACCGAAGTCGGTACCCACGTTGGTAAGCGAAAACGAGACCGGCAGGTTTACCTGGCTGAATAGATTTACGTTTATATTACCACTCAGAAAGTAAGTAAACGGCTGGCGCTGCTGCCCATCGTTGCCATCGAAGAACACGGTATTGGCGGTTATACCACCACCTACACGAACAGGCTTCTCCGTAACGTTCTTCTTGATATTGTTAAGGTCTACCTGCTGCGCAAATGCAGGCACGCAAAGCACCGCGCACACCACAAACGCACATACGATGCGTGCGTAAAAAATCTTATCATACAACAGCCAGCTCATAATTTCGGGGTAATGGTCTTATCGATAATCGTTCAGCTTAATTTAATGACGTGCTTCTTTCTGCACTTTAATATCGGCCAGTATATACGCCGGTGCACCGTCGGCCACAAAGGCGGTGATCAGTATAGCACCGCGCCGGCCATCGGCGGTTTCAAACAGCACCACGCGCGAGCCCTGGGCGCCCATGAAGAACTCGTTGGTATTTTCGTGAGCGCGTATGTCGCGCGCCGCCAGGTAGGCGTCGTCCGTCATGCCGCTGAACTCCTGCTCCGTAAGCGAGATACCTTCCTGGATGTTCATGATGTACGTATGCGTGGCGCCCGGTATAGCCGGGAATGTATATTTACTCGCCGAATCGGGCGACAGGAAACGGCAATAGGTAAAGCCCGAGTTGATCGCAAAGAATACCAGGTCAATCTTATTGGCGTTCCCGGCAGTCACCTCATCTTTGGTCAGCACATCGCGCAGTGTCGTGGCATAGAAGCAGCCGATGGTATTCTGCGCGGAGCTTACGCCGAGCTTCACACCCGTCATGGTATACAGGTTGGTGTTGGGCTTCACGTGTATGGTGTGTGATATCTCCTGTACGTCTTTATCGTTCTCCGTATGCAGGGTAACCGTGTAGTCGCCGGGTTGATCGAAATGAATATCGGTTGCCTGAGCGGTGTTGCTAGTTATAGCCCCGCCGCTGGTAGTCCATTGGTAGCGTAAGGCGCTTACGGTGGTGTTGTCCAGGTGCGCGGTCAGGGGCGCTTCGTAGTCTTCATCCTCAAACGAGGGTACGATGGCAAAGTCCGTAGCCAGTTTTGGTTTGAGTGTCACCACCTGCGAGGTTACGAATGTTTCGCGGCCGTTGGTAACGCGCAGGATTATGGTATGATCACCGGGTTCGGCAAAGTTTACAGTACCCGGATCGGCTTCGGTGGACGTGGCCGGTTCGCCACCTTCAAAGGTCCACGCGTAAGTCGATGCTCCGCGTGTGGTGTTGTGAATACTGACCACTGCAGGTGCAAAATCGTTTACCTGTATGGCCGTGGAGAATGCCAGGTTTACGGCAGAGTCGAGCACCACGGTTATTTCCTTCACATCGCGCTGCGTGTCGTTCCAGGCTTCGAGGCGTATGGTATAGGTGCCGGCTTTGTCGTATACGATGGTGCCGGGCTGTTTGTCTTTTGACGATGCCGGCGTCGCGCCGTCGAACGTCCAGGTGTAAAAGTCGGCGCCGGTGGTGCGGTTGGCTATGGTGAGCTGTACGGGCACGGTATAGCTATTGTTGGCAATAGAATAATCAAAGTCGATCACCACGGGAATCTCCTGCTCTTCGTAGCAGGAGATTCCCGCCAGGAGAAGGAGAACTATACAACAGGATAGAATACGCTGCATATATTTGCATTTACATAACATGGGCTATTTGGGTTGTTCCGGCAAACCTAATTCAGCGAGGACTTCATTCTGCAAATCATGCACATACTCCCAATCGACATTGTAATCGGTTATATTATCTCCCTGCTCCCACACTTTGAACACCCTTTGGTCCATATCGCTCGCCGGCCCGTTCACGATCTTATATTTCTCAGCAAACTTCAGACAGTAGTAATATCTATAATAATATAACTGCAACTCCGAATACCTGGACATCAGATCCTCCGACGGATACTCCAGCAGGCAAAAGAACTTCAGCTCCTTCCCATAGAAGGGGTGCGCCAGCATTTCCGGGATTACCATCGGCGTGCCATCGGAAGAAAGTCCAGTGAAGTCCGTTGCTGATAGTAATGCTTCTAATTCTTCTATTTCGGTGGTATTCATTATTTTCTAAAAAAATTATGTTTCTTATCCGGGTTTGTATTGATTCATTTGTCAGATTCCGCCAGGAAAATCAGAATACTCGTAGCTCGTGCGTGAATTTACGGGCAGCAGTTGCTGAGGGATCAGCTCACTATCCGTATAAACCTCCAACCCCTTGCGCCAGGCAAGCTTGGCGAGTGCCGTGGCCTCGAAGTGGATAAAGTTTTTTATCAACTGTGGTCTGCCTTGATGGTCCTGCGATTCGATAATCCCCTTCAATCCTTGCTCGATCAAAATTTTATTCTTGCTCAAAAATCCTTCAAAAACAGTACTAACCGATTGATATGCCTGCGCCCAGTCCACACTCCACTCTCTCAACCCTTCTATGTTCCCCCTAAGGCCATCAGTGTCGTCCGACAGAACACTCTGTATGGCTTTACCAAAATATGTAGAAAACGAATCGGGATATTCTGTTCTTTGATACGTATTGTAACGATCGATAGCTACCTGACTATCGCTCAAAAGAGGATACGTAAAGGTATCGAGAGCATTGAATATTTCGCCATTGATCTGCTCGTGGTAATAGGCATTTACCATAGCGATTCTATACAGATACAGCTTACTCTCTTGAATATCCCCTTGAACGAAAGCCTTATTCAGAAAGAATATGGTGTTTACGCCCTTAAGCGACAACACATGAGAAACTCGCATCGAAGGATCTTCCATGATCTTCAGCGCCTTTTGTTCTCTCGCTTTGTTCTCTGCGAAGAGCACCTTCAGGTGCTCGATCTGTTCATTGGTCACCATCAGAAAGTATCTAGTTTCATGATTATCACTTGCTTGAAATCTTTATCAATCGTAAACAAATATCCTTCAATACGATCATAATTCTCATACAATACCTTACCCAGGTCTCTGGTAGCTTCATTGGAACTATAGAGCATCTCGTCAATCTTTGCCCGCTTCCACTTTGTACTCATTTGAGTGCCATCGAGGGTACTCGGTAGCTCTACCGTTGTTCCGCCGAGCGGCTTCGATTCGATAATTCGTATTACAGTCGGATTTTCAATCCCGTTTTCAAATTGCAAAATATCGAACCCGTGTCCACTTCCGTTATTCTTAATATTCAACACCGTACTGTTATCGAGTTGCTTGGCCAGCATTTCGGCAATGTCCTCACCGATGCTTCCCTGCAAATTACCTCCGCCGGCTCCGCTGGTGTATGCCTCCATATAATCATCTACCTTTTGGGCAAGCGCAGAACCCGGTGGAGGTGATATAACGATGGCCTGCCCCTCGTTAACCAGGTTCTTCACATTTCCGATCGAACGCTTGCCGCCCGATATTGCATTGGACGGTGCTGCTTGCAGGTTATTAAAGTCGTTGGCATTAATGATCGCATTTTTCCACGCGCGATACCCACCAGCCTGTTTGATATTAGGCAATTCCGATGCAATCCTTTCGACTTCGGCCACTTCTCTTCGCATCACCCCCTCGTTGGCATCATTCAATATTTTCCACGCTTCCGCAAAATCAGCATCCGCGGCAATTCGTGTCGCTACAGCGTCTGAAGCACCGACATAATCCTTTAACAACTGGGCCTTCTCGGCATTCGTCAGAAGATCAAAAGCAGGCTTTCCAACACCAGCCTGGATCTTAGCGTAAACACCAGGGCTATCCTTAATAGCTTCCAGCAGATCGAGATCAGTAATCTCCGGATATTTCTTCCAGATATCCACCAACGCACCATCATTCGCCGCCAGCCGCCTGAGCTCGTTCACATTGGCATGTTCAAACTTATCAAGAAAATCCTGCTTCGTAGCATCATCACCGAGTCGCTTGTATCCGTTTTCAAGCCCCTGTATATCATCATTGATGCGGATATCCGAAAGCAGCTCCGCACGCTCCACACCACGCACTACATTTGCTCCCCGGAGCTGGCCGATCGTCTTTTCAGTTACAGCTACTTCCGTTAGATTTTTTACTATATCAGCTTCGGAAAGAGGACCTACATTGCCCGCACGGAACATGCGCTGAGGTTCACGCTCCAGGATCGCCATCACATTGTCATCACAACGCGCCAAGGCACTCTCAAATTTAGGGGCTACCGTTGTTACACCCAGATCTTCCCGCATCAACCTGGACATAAACTGCAGGTCGGGGTGCGCGGCCAATCGCGCTGGTGCTTCTGCAGCGTTTTGTGTGAGGACCCGGGCCGCGGCCTCGATCTTATTGATCTGCAAATCCTCCTTGACCTTGGACGAAATCGATGGATCATTCTTTACGGCCGTAGCTTCAGCCTTTAAAATCCCGAGCTGATCAGCTATAACTTTACCAGCGGCGTGAGTAATCCGGGCAATGCAGTAGTACTGATTGAACTTTTGCCAGGCATTGAGGTATGATCGTGCTCCCAGATTGTTTGTATACAATGCGTTATAAGCATCGCTGTTGACAAAAACCGGAGACAAAACAGCCTGAGCGTCCAAAATAGCAAAAAACAATTCCCAGCCGGTAGAAGTACCGAGAGGACCGACAACGACAGGAATAAAGGGAATGATCAGTGATGTTGCTGTAAACTTCCCTTCAGCGTCGTGTATACGTCTGGCTAACAGCGTTGCAAATTGCAAAGCAGTCAACGATATGCCCTTGGGGTAGTCGGACTTTTTCAAAACTGCTACACCAGCCATTGAAAAGTCATCCATCAGATACAGATGTATCCGTTTGTTGGGGCCGAGCTCCATCAACCCATTGTAAGCATCCGGCAGATCTTCTACGAGACCCTGTGTATAGATTTTACCGGTATCAGGATCACGATAAGTAATGAGATGTGTTTCATACGAGAACTTTATTGTATGCTCACCAAAATGCGGAGAAAACCGGGTATATGTACCATTAGGATTATTCACATAATTAAAGAGGCGCTCTTGCTCATCGGGGTCTTCGGTGTTCGGAACCTTGAACGAGTACTTGATCATCAGGTCAGCATAGGCCGTATAATTTGCTTTGCCGCCGAAATTGTTCATATGATCTTCCAGCTTCATGTACAAAGAGGCTGTGTCCATAGCCAGTACAAGAGCACCCTGATCGCTCTCTTTGACATCGCGGATAACACGAACAATCTGATCTTCCTTATCCTCGGTAACCTGACGCTTTGAGAGGATAGTCAGTATTCTGATCCTGGTAGGAATATCGAATTGCAGGATATCGTCGTCGCTCAACCCTTCAAGATTTATCCTTACAACTTCTGCATTCGCATCCGCCGGAAGATTGGCAAAGAAGTCTTTTATTTCAGCCCTCCTCGATACGATGTATTCCTTGAGGCTGGCGAGCATCTCCTTGAAAAAAAGGTAGCGCTTCGATTCATCGTCATACAGACCGAGCAGCCCGGTCTTGTCGTTTTTAAGTACCCAGCCCCAACGCCCCGTTGGCGTCTCTTCATGCGTCTCGACGCTAACCTGAGGTAAAGGTTTTTCCCAATGAGAACCACCAGAGGTAAATCCTGTATCGAACAGTCCTTGATAGGCATTCCGCAGCTGCGCAATCTTCGATACATAAAGTATCTCCGCCTCACCGCAATAATCTTCTACGATATCTGCCGTAATGGTAGTAAAGCACCATTGGCAATAATCATAAGGTTGCTCCGGCAATTGTTGCGTTACCGGCCCGGATGTACCTTGAACAACACCGAAATCGTCCCTGAAAGGCACTACCGGGAAATCCGCCTCGCTCAATGGTGGCGACGGCGCAATATGATTGTATCGTTTTAATCCGATAGCGTTAAATCTGTAAACAGTGAGGGCATTTTCACACGGCAGCGCCATGATAACACTCGCCTCAAGATTATCTGGAACTACGGGATTTTGATATACCTCCGTGCCAGACATATATTTCACACCGCCATTAAAAGAAGCGGTATAGACCTTATTGTCCACCTGAAAACTCTGTAGAACGCCTGTAACCAGGTCCATAGTCCCCTCCAGCCGGTTTATACCGAAGTTGAATATAAGTCTCGTCACATTCGACGGCAAGGTTATATACTCACCGGCATATGTAATAAAGGTAAAAGTGGTATTGTCCTTATTGCGGAATTTATGCTCAAGTTGCGAGACGATCTGACTCGCGCTCGCATCATCCCCCTGGAATATACTCACCAGCATCGCCGGGTTACTCAGTATATCCCACTGCCATTTAGCCACCAGGTCGCCGGTGCCGTAGTCCATCAGGTTATCGGTCTTACCCTTATTGTAGCCGCCGTAGTGGTCGTCGAACGTGTGGTAAAGCTTCCAGCGGCCGTGGCCCAGCTCGTGTGCTACGGTTTTGGGAATGTCCTTCCGGGTGATCTCGCTGGTGAAGATGTAGCCGAACTGCGCACCGCGCGGCATGAAGCCCGTGTAGTCGCGAACGTTCGGCTCGTCGGCACCGGTGGCCTTCAGGAAGAACAGGTAGTTGGCCGAAGCATCGAAGTCGCCGGTGTGCGCGGCCTTATAGGCGGCGTTGAGCGCGCTCATCGCATCGTTGTAGGTGCTCAGACCGGTGCTCTCCGCCATCAGTTGGTCGCTGCTGGTATAATCGAAGTCCTGTTTTTGTATGGACCACGTAACCCCTACGCTGCCGTAAACGGATTGCAGCGTATCGCGTATAGCCTGCTCGTCTACCGGCGCATCGTTAACCGACACCAGCACCACGTTTTGCGACTGTGGCTTATAGGTAGCGACTACCAGCTTGCCGAGCGTGTAATACGTGCTGCTGGTTTTGGCATACAGCGCATAGACTTCCTGACCGTCGCCAACCGGACCTGACGAAACGGTAAGGGTATACACATCGTCCACACGCGTGGCCTTGTACTCGGTGCCTTTGGGCGTTACGAAAATAACCTTGTCGGGATCGATCGTCTTTGTGTCCTTAATCACGATTTGCGCCTGCACCACGTCACTGCCGTTTTCAGGCAGAAACTTCCAGGCCGCGCGGTAACCGGTATACAGCTCGTCGCCATATTCATCGCGGATCAGGGCAACGTTGCCATAGTAGTCTTTCCATGTATCGAAAGCATAACGACCTTTGCCCTTCTTAAACGTAACGATAGCCTTGTCGCCATCCAGCTGATCGCGGTCGAAGCTGCCATCTGCAAGCGGTGCGCGTACCTGGCCGATGTAGGTGGCTTTCGCCACTTCTTTGGTCTGGCCGGTGGCGGGGTCGGTTTCGGTAGCCTTGTCCACCTGGTACATCTTGCCGTCCTTATCTTTCACCGTCATCGGGAACACCACAATGCTGTTGCCTACATTGCCCTGACCTTCATTATCTTTCTGCACCACGACGTGCTCTCCACCGTCGTCGTCGGTGATCACAAGATTTCCTTCGTCATTGAGCGAGAACGATTCCACACCGGGTATCGAGAAGTCGAACGTAAAGTCTGTGCGCGTAATGCCGGTCTTTACTGTTCCCGTCTCGTCGCCGCCTTCGGTAATGGCATCGAGGTCGGCGATCTGGCTTTCATTCTTATCGTATTTGGCGTCTATATAGCCGGCGGTCATTTGCCGGTCGGTGTTAACCGTAATGTTGTCGAACGTCACGGCCACTTTGGCATCGTTAAGCCACGGCACGATGATCCAGCCTTCGCCGGTAAACGTACCGTTGGAACCCGATACCCTGGTGATAGTAACGGGGAAGTCGCTGGCCATAATGACCTCGTTCGTCTTGAGCTCTTTCAGCGGCTCCTGGTTGGTGAGGTTCACTGCGGCCATGATGCCGCACTGCGCCATGCGTGCGCTGTCGGTTTTCGGAACGGTAGCCTCCAGTATCGGCGTATATACAGGTTGCCCTGCTATGCAGTAGCTGCCCACGCGGTATTCATACACACCGCCGCTCTGCAGATTATATAACGTGGCCGCAGGCTCGAGCGTCTGTACATCCTGCCACGGGTTCACTTTACCATCCGTGCTCTTGAGGCGATAGCTTACGGTAAAGCCGATGTGCTCGGGCAGCGACGGCCAGTCCATGCGCAGCGTCTTGCGCTCGACCACCGCGTTAACCAGCGCCGGCGGCGCACAATTGTCTTGCAAAGTAAAGGTGCGTACTTCGGTATAGCCGTTATTCTGAAATACGTTCAGCTCTTCCAAACCGTCGCGCGCCTGTGCGCGCACGCACCAGGCATAACGTTTACCTGGCAACAATACCGGCTGTACGGCGCCATACGGAAGTGAGGTGCTGCGGGTTGTTTCGCGATATATTTCGGGCGAATAGGCAAACGCGGCCTGCACAGCCATACCGTTGTCCCAAAGCTCTTTGAGTATAAATTCATATTCTACAAGCGCCAGCCCCTGGTGCAGCGGTGTCCACTGGAAGAGTATATTGAGCGGCTCGCGATACACGATATTCTCGTTATTCATCGGGAGACTCAGCAGCGGCGGCTTCTGACTGGTAATATAGGCCTGCGCGCACGTAGGCGCCGACAGCACGTGACCGGTATAAGCCTCTACAGCCTGAAAGCAGAACTGCACCATGCCTTCGGGCAGCTTGCCTTCGGTAAGAAAGCCTTGCGCGATCAGGTTCTCCGTACGAAAATAAGGTGCGAGATCTTCCTGCGTAAGGCGCAGCGGCGCACCCGTCTCCACAACGATAGGCGCTATCGGTGCGTTGTCGTTCGTCTGCATACGCACGCCGCCCGGGGCGGTGATGGTCATACGCAGGCGCACGTTCAGCGTGGGCTTGAACTGGTCGCGATTGATGAGCGTGACGGTAACCTTATCGCGTGTGCCGCTGTAATAGTCGCTCAGGTAGAGGCTGTACGGCGGCAGCAAGTGGGTGTTGATCTGTACAGAATACGTAGTCTGAGCGTGAACCCTGAATACAAAGCTCACCAGCAGTAATACCGGTACAAGCAGGTAACGGTTATAGAGTGTATAGCGTATTTTCATCACGTAGCGCAAATCGTTCGGTATGATCTAGTCGACAATAACTTTAAAAGTAGAATAGCCCTGTGCGGTAATGAGCTGCAGCATATAGATGCCCTTGCTGGCACCAACTGACAGCTCGAAGTCTATACTGGACACAGATTGGTTTTTTATAGCCTTCTGCGAAACCACAACGCCTTGCCCACTGTACAACGCCAGCGTGAAATCGCCGGCCTCGCGCAGCTCTACAGTAGCGGTAAAGCGGCCGGTGTTCGGGTTAGGCGTTACCATAAACTGTTTGATGTACGGCTCGACCGGCATCTGATAGTCGGTAAGCTCGCTGGCGCTTACGGTCCTTACCGGTTCGTAGGTGACCGCCTCGCACTGGCCCACGAAAGATTTGAGACCTATAGTATACTCGCCCTTTGCCGGCAGCACCAGCTCTATATAATCATCGGCATGGCCTATCTCTCTTGCCTGCGGTGGTAACAGCCATTGTACTCTTTCCGGCTCCGGATAGCTGATGTTGGTCACGCGGAAGGTCTCTCCCACCGGCACGCGTGTAGCCACAACGATGCTGGCGGCGATCTCTGTGTCGGTACGGGTTATCGTTATGTCGCCTTCATTGTGACAATCCTTGCCGTCGGTTATCGCCAGCGTATAGCGGCCGGCATCGGCGAGAGTTACGTTGGATGTACTGGCGAATGGAGCACCGTCTTTGGTCCATACATACCGGGCCAGCGGGTCGGCTATAGCAGGATTCAGCTCCAGTACCTGGCCTTTACAAAGCTGCCGGTCCGGACCGAGGTCTACCGCCAGTAACGACGGATCTTCCAGCGTATAATCACGAACGATGAAGCAGCCGTTGCCATCGGTGATCGTTACAGAATACTCACCCCGCGCCAGGGCATCGACCGATGCTTCGGCAGCGCCGGTAGACCATACGTACGTATACGCCGGTTTACCGCCGGTTACAGCAAGCGTAATACTGCCGTTGGCATAACCGTTGCACACGGGCGGTGTAAGGCTGGCTTCGACCTCCAGGCCGTCGGGCACAGTTACTTCGGTTTGATCATATGTCGTACAACCTCGTGTATCGGTCACGACCACAGAATACCAGCCGTCGGTAAGATGCGCGATAGCGGCGGTAGTTTCTTCCGTGCTCCACGTATAGCGATAGGGTATCGTACCGCCTTTGGCAATCGCTTCCGAAGTGCCATCGGTATCGCCATTGCAAAGAAGTTGCGAAGTATTGAAAGCGATCTTTAGCGGATCGGGCTGTACCAGGTGAAAGTCATCAGACCACGCGGTGATATTGTTACGGTCCGTTACGCTTACACGATACCATGTGGAAGGCCTGGAGAAAGCATTTTCATCCGAAGCATTGAAGGCAACCGCGTTACCGTTATCGACCACATACCACGCATACTGATACAGATCGTTACCCGATTCAGGAAGATACGGCCGGCCGCCGGCGCCATGGGCCATCATATCGCCATCGGAGTAGCCGTAGCACGACACGAAGTGTTGTTCGTCTATGTAGACTGTAAGAAGCGGCGGCTCCGTTACCGTAAACGACAAGGTATCATAACAGCCGCTGATATTTTGTTCCGTAGCCGGTGACGCCAGCGCATATTGCGCATCGCGCGCCGTCACACGGTACCAGCCTTTGGCAAGATTGGAAAGGCGGCTGGTCATGCTGGCATCTTCGGTTTGCGAAGCATCCGCTGTAAGTATATTACCCGTTGTGCGGTCGGTCCATTCGAATGTATAGGGATTGGTGCCGCTTTCGGCGCGTGCGGTAACGTGGCCGTCGGTGCCGCCAAAAGCAAGCGGCTCTACATTATCGACCTGGGTGACCAGTAAACGCTGCAGCGGTTGCATAACTACAGGGCCATACGTTATGGCGTTACCATTACCATCGCGCGACTCACAGCCCTGGCTGTCCAGCAAACGAATGGAGTAAGCGCCGGTAACGAGATCCGTAAAAACAGCATTGCCGCTCTCGGCAAAGGTCTGCTGCGCAAGATCGTTGCCGTTTTGACTCAGGAAAGCCGTGTATTGTTGATTGCCGCCCTGTGCCGTTATACTGATCTTACCGTCTGCCCCATCGAAGCAATGTACCGCCTGTGGCGTGGCTGCGTATGCAATGGGCGCCCGCTCAGGAATTGTGACAATACTATTCTGAAGATTGGGGTCGTCTGTATAGGTATTACGACCGTAAAAGCCCACAAACGACAACGTACGGTTTGAAAACGCCGGATAGCCCGTAAGCGTGTACGACAGGTCGGCATCGAAATCGTCCCGGGTCAGATTCTCTTTGGGGTACCTTACACCGTCCAGGGTGAAGCTCATCGTCTCGCCTTCTTCCAGCACCCGGCTCACGGTCACTTTGATCTTGCCATCCGAAAGATAAGAGCACGTAGGCGCTATACCGGTTACGGACGTAAAGTTGGGCGCCGACAACATCGGCTGTAAGATCATTTCCTGCGACTCGGTACAACCCGTTACTATCTTTATATATACCGGCACATTATTCTTTATCGCCGTCAGCATCCCGGGATCCAATTCATTACCTGAAAATGTAGCGACCGAACCAGAATATAAGTTACTGGGCATCCAGGAATAACCGCCGACACTGCCGATCCTGTATTGCCATCCATAAACGCTGGCAGGGTATCCTGTCGTGGCCTTGATCGTAATAGCGTGCGAGCTTGGCAGATACAAGCGCGAAGGGTCAGTCTCCTGCTGACCTTTCCGATTGAAATAAAACAGGTTCATGTTTTTTGGAAAGATCCTGAATGAAGCGGTGCCTGACCACGCGACTTCGAAGAAACGACCAGCTTCATCAACATCATAACTCCAGCATCCGGATGAAAAGTCAGGATAAGCATAGCTGTCCTTTTTTTCGCCGGTACATCCTCCAATTTTGGGTAGCCATTGGCGCTCTGCAAAAACATGAATACGCGTAAGTTTCTTATCGTTCGGCAGATCAATTGTGTTCGTAAATGTTGTCGGTGTACTACCAACCGGGGTAAGGTTTTGTGTCACAACCTGCTCCTCTTTGTTCAGATCCGTTGAGCCATTGAACGCGAATCGGATGTCGAATCGGTTACTGCACTTGGAGTCATGATCGGGACCGTGTAATACAAAAATCGTCTGAAGCTGGTACGAGCCGGCATCCTGCGTATAGGCATTGCACCACATTACCACAAAAAACAACAGCGTAAAAATTCTCTTCATAACAATCTGTCGGTTAACGTATATTCTCAAAAACTTTAAATCACTGGATTTTAACTTTCGCCACGGCGCCGGTCTTGCCGCTGGCCAGCACGGCGCGGATCATATATTCATAAGGCTTGCCGCGCTCCACGTCGGCATCCTGTATACCCTGCTCGAAGCCGCGTATCACTTTCCATAACGAAGCGGCTTTATCACCTTCGCCCTTGTATAGCTCGTATGATTTTACATCCTTCAGATCATGTTTCCACTGTAGCGCAATGGTGCCGTCCTTCCGGTTGCGTTTGGCCGCAAACTCGGAGAAGGCCCCCTTGGATATACTGGCAGACCCCTGCACCGTTACCGCGCGTGATGGCTGCGAGGCAAGCCCCTTGCGCGTCATACATACCAGCGTGTAACTATAGTAATGATTGGCCTGGGCAGTACTGTCGGTAAAGGTTGTAACCTGTGGATTGGTTAATGTTTTGAAAAGAACATTGTCCTGACCGCGCTCTTTACGATACAGATTCAACGTGCCGATATTTTCCTCACCACCGGTGGCCCACTCCAGCACAACACCTTTGGCCGTCGACGTATACTTCGTAATGACCGGCGGCGAGGGCGGCACCAGCTCCGGCTTTTCGAGTGTTACCGCCGATGTCTGTGGCGACTGGTTATAGCGATGGTCCACCGCCGTAACGGCATAGTACACACGACTATTGAGATTATGTACATCCAGCGTATCGGCAAAGCGGTTGGTGCGGATGGCTTTATCGTTAAGCGGTATAAGCTCTTCGCTGTCTGTCTGCCCACGATAAATACGGTATCCGTAGATATCCGGCTCGGTGTTCGCCACCCACGAGAGCGTTACAACGCCAACGCTATCTACCACACCGCGCAGACCCGTGGGCGTTGCCGGCGGCACGGTATCGGTAGGCTGTACCAGCGCGGGAAATGACAATGTAGGCTCACCCTGCAACGGCACCGCTGCTATAATAAAGTAGCCGGTGCTCTCCAGCATAGGATACGTTATACTGCGGGCCGAGGGCGCTATGTTTTTCATCACAGACACGAACGGGCCTTTATCGGTGGTGCCGCGCTGCAGCTCGAATGCCCGGATCATACTATTGCCGCGCTCGTCGAACTCCCACACAATGTCGGCACCGCCATCGCGGTTGGGCGCAGCCCGTTGTATGTGCGGCACATAGATAAGTATGTTTTTACCCTTGCCGCTCACCACTTCCGACGGCGGCCCGGTTTCGCCAAAGGCATTCACACCCAGCACACGATAATATATGGGAGCCGCATTGCCGGCCAGTGTATCCAGGTAATACATACGCTCGGCCGGAGCACCGCCCTTGCCGTTTATATTGCTGAACGGTGTTTCCGACAACCGGGTAAACGTCTTACCGTCGGCAGACTTTTCGATATGATAAGCGTTGTACGTACGCCCCAGCATTTTGTAGTTCCAGGTAAGCATCGCGCTCTTGTCGCCAAACACAGCGGTGAGCTCCTGTGGCTGCGGCAACGGCTGATAATCCTGTAACCCCACATATACAGAGCCCTGCTTCACGGCAGTACCTTTAGGCGGCACCACGGGTATGATACGGTAGAGATAACGCTCACCGGGCCTGACCGTACGGTCTTCAATACCCCACCCGGCCAGCAGCGCCGCCGGGTAGCACAGGTCGGCCGCGTAGGTCGATACCAGGTAGCGCTGCTCCAGCTCCTGCGCCAGCGCGATAAACTTGCTTACGCCCTTTGCATCATCGCCCGACAATTGAAAATTTTCGCCATACAACGCCTGGGCTATGATAGCCGCATAATTGTTATTGGTGGCCAGCTCCTGCCACGCATTGAGCGGTTTGGGTACCAGCGGCGCCGCCGTGATCTCCACACGCTCGGCGGGATTCAATATCGCGCCATTGCGCACCACCGTATAGCGCTCCACATGAAAACCGGCGCGCGTGCCCTGCTTCCACGCTGCCGGCGAGTTCACCGCCCACCGCAGCTGCACCATATCGGCCTTCACATTGGCACGTACGCTTACACGCACGGTATCGCGCGGTTGTGCCGCCACACAAAAGGCTATGAGCCATAACGCCACCATCCAAACTATAGGCTTCATCCCGGTTGTATTATTTAAGAGTATTGATGTAGTCGAAATCAGCTGTTGTGCCCGTCGTGCCGTCGGGCAGCGTATAGAAGAACCTGACACGGTAAGATCCCGTCGGGAATACCGGGCAAAGACCATTCACGATATTGCTATACTGACTCAGCACAGGCTGGTTCAGGAACGTGTTGGCAAGCTTATTCTGGATATCGTAAAAATCTTCCTGGTACACCTGCGGCAGCGCATAAACAAATGGCAGGTACTGACTGGCATAGTGTGTATACATACCACGCTCCACCTCGGTCAGGTAAGGCGACATCACATTCACGGCATGTTTCGGAGGCACACCATATTCCAGTGGGTCGCGCGAGAAAGTAACGCCGCTCATCGGGTAACGGGAGTACAGCAACGGGTTCATCGTGCCCGTAAAGAACGGATCGTTCAGAGCCGCCTCGCCGGCCACCAGCGGATGCCCGCCGCTATAATCATTGCCCGCCAGATCGACCGCGTCAAACGGCTCGACCACATTGAGCGTATACAATAAATTTATAATGGTCGACGAAACCTTTTGCCACGAGCTGGAGGCCGGCGTATTGGCGGCCATTTTCCCGGCAAATGTGCCGTAACGACTGGTCGCAAAACCATACGCCAGCAGGCTCTTGCCAATATCGGCACGCACCACGTTGCCGGCCTGGGCATTCGATACATTGATCACATCGTCACTGGTACCGGCGTTGGTCACGGCGGTCGTTGCCGCAGCGGCGGCCGCGGTCCCGTTCTTGCTCATCAGCACAACGTCGGTAGTATAGGCGGTTTGCGCCGAAAGTTCCGGCATCGTATAAGCTATACGATTGGTGGCCGAACTGTAGGTAAACGGCACGGCGCTGTAAGTGCTGTCCGGGCGCATAACATGCATCTCGTTGGTATAAGAATCCGAGAACAGGTAGCTCTGCCCACGCTTAAGCTGTATGAAGCCCGCAGGCGACTCGCCCGTAAAGAAGAACTTCTGATCTACCACCGGGTAAGCGTATTCTATATTCTGCAGCGGTATTACATCCGGCGCGGTACCGGTGGTGAACGTCGTTTCCATACTTTCGGTAGCTTTCTGACCGGAGGTATATACCACCGTCCAGCGGCCGTTGCTGTACTGCTCGAAGCCCACCGTTACCACCGCGCGCAGTTCTTTGCCGGGCGGCAGCACCTCGTGAGAATAGAACGACACATTGTTGTTTCCCTCGGACCATACGAGCTTACCATCGATCGGTCTTTTGTCATCTGTCACCAGGAACTGGTTCAGCTGGATCCGGAATGTTTTCGGCCCCTGGTCGTCCTCCACATCAAACGGCACGCCTACGCGCATATTGAAGGCTGCCTGTGGTGCGGCGAATACATCCACATCCGAGCTGTTGTTCCTCGGTGTGAGGTCGCTTATCATACGCATATCCAGCGGGCTGCTGCCGGGCATTACCAGTTCGCAATCTTCGCCCAGTGTGATCTTGAAGCGGCAGTTGCCCTTCACCAGGCCACCCAACAGATCGAACTGCACGCCCAGGTAACCTTTTATCGACGCCGGGTTCGGAAGCTTGGCTTGCAGGAGCGCCGCTGCGGCGCCTTTTATGATCGGTATCTTGGTCTTGAGGAACCACAGGTTTACTTTAACACCCAGCTCGCCCTGCAGATAAACATAGGCCTGGCCGTTGGCATACCAGCCGTCAATACCTATCGTGCCGTCGCGGCCCTTACATTGCATATCGCCATAGTCTTTCAGCATGATGTCGAAGCCGAGGCCACATTGGAAGTTCGCATAAAGTATGAGGAACGAAATATCGCCGGTGGCTATACGCAGGCTGGCGCCAAAGGCAAACCCACGGCCGTCGCCCAACGCGTTCAGATCGCGCATATAGTCCAGCTCGTCCATCGAAACGCCAAGAATATCCGACACTTCTTTCGGCGGTGGCGGAGATCCCGGTATACGCGACCCGAGCATCATATACGAACCCGATTCCACCGATATACCACCGATGCCCATGCGTACGCCGAGCCGGTCCGTAGGCGTACCCATATGGCAATACCATTCTTTGGGATCTATATGGAACACCGCCCAGCCCGCGCGGTTGCCAGAAGCCGTGCCCCGGATAACACCACCCGTGGCATTGATATATACATCGAACGTGGCATGCAATGAGTTTTGTGTAAAATCATATTGTATCCCGAGCGCCGCCGAAATGCCAATGTCACCGGGCGTCACCGTGGGTTGGAACACCGCCGTGGCGGCTTTATTCGGATCGTATTGTTTTAAATCTTGTAACGTCTTTTTCAGCGCGGGATTATCGTCTATGAACTTCTTCTCCATATCGGCCACCTTCTGCATCTTGTCGCCCACAAACTTCTCGATGTTTTCGGTGCCGGGTATCTTGCCGGCAAATTTGGCAAACCCGTAAAACCCGATGAAGTTCAGACCGCCCGACGAGCTGAAGGCAATTTCAAAAGCCGCCTCGCCGTTAACCGCGGCATCATCGCCCACATTGAATAATATAGAGGCCTTTACGCCGATGCTCGTAGTACTGTCAGGTACATAACGACAACCGGTAGGCGATGCCAGCAGGTCGGCACCATCGCGTTTCATCCGATACGAAACACCGCCGCCGAAGCCGCTGATGCTCATGGGTGGAAACACCGGTATAGCCTTCGGGAATTTTATACGGCCGTCTACAAACCAGTAGCGGAATTTCTTTCGCCCGAACATCGCGCGCGCCTTCAGCTCCGCGCCCGGCAGGCCTTTGGAGAACGTAAGCGTGAGCTCGCCAGAGTAACCGTCGCCATAGATAGCGTCGTTGGTCAGGATCTCCAGCCCGGCGTGCATTGTAAACGCTTCGGCCACCGTGGCGTCGATAACGATCTTGCTTATATTGAGCTTGTCGTATGCCCAGTGCTCTGAGCTGGCACTGTCTTGCGGATTCGTCTGTTTCAGCTTGCCCACCACTTCCAGCCGCGTGCTGCCGGTAAACATCGCATCGCTCAGGGTCAGTTTGATGTCCAACCCCAGGGCTACCTCATCTTCCTGAATACGAAGCCCGATACGATCTACCGATATCGGGAAGTTCAGCATTTTGAGCTCGCCCTTATAGCCGAAGTATTCCGCGGTAAACCGGGGAGCTTCGGTTTTCAGGTGCAGGCTGCGGAACTCGATGCCTTTGAAATCGGCGATAGACTTAGAGGTCGTATCCGTTGCCGTAGCGCCGGGCTTTGGCGAGAAGTTGATCGACCCGTGCAGCATCGCTTCAGGCTTGAACTTTCCGTCCGATACTTCCAGCTGTACATACGAGTTCGGCAGCAGTTCCGCGTGCGCATGAAACACATCGAAGCTGAAATTCTTCATCGGCTTTATGCGCAGCAGGTATTCATTGTCGGCAGAGATTATCGCATCGTAGCCCAGTTCGTCCTTCTCGGCCACGGGCAGACCGATCACACCGGAAAAGCCTGCCTCGGTAAGCTGGTTGGCCTCCAGCCCTAACGTGAACGAGTCGACGGAGAAACGCCAGCCCGATGCACTGCCCTGCTCAACGGGCAGGATACCCGTAGCGGTAAAACGCCCGCTGATGCCGTTGTTATCGATCAGCATATTATGGGCCTCGAACGTTACCGGTGTCTTGTCGCGTCTTACAAACTGTGGCGGCAGCGATATCACCAGGTCGCGTATAAATACGCCGCGCCACAATGCCGCATTGCCGGGTATCATGTATGAAGCCTCATAACCCTCAGGATACGTGATGGCAGGATCGTTTCTGAAATCGCTGAAATCGAAAATGGCCTGATTCATCGTAAAGATAAAGCCATCCAGCCCTTTGACCTGGAACGGCGGCAGTGAGATGGAAACCAGCAGATCGTTCCAGTCAGAAACAACAGTATGAAACGATGCGGTAACGGTAGGTTGTGCCTTATCGACCTTGCCCTCGTGGTCCACACGCTGCAGCAGGCTGTCGGAAAACGCTACCTCTGCGGTAACGCCCAGCTCCTTAAAACCTTTACAATCGATGGATACGTAAGTGAGCTCCTTGCCGCGACCGGTTGTTACATCGAAGTCGCCTTTTAACGTAAGCTTCGTGTGGTTGCCATCGAGGGGAATCGAAACATCGCCCAGCAATACAAGCGAAGCATCGCCAATAATATCGCCATTGTTCGACAGCTTGATGCCTTGCGCGCCGAACCACAGCTTTTTTCCCTGCGGCAATATGATCCGCGCAAACACCGTGAGCTCGCTATAGGTAGGCTGCCAGCGTATATCGCTAACGGCAATGGTAACCTGTACGTTGCTCAGCGTTTGTTTTATACCGATGGGCAGCACGTTCATATCGGCATATGAAAGCGACTCGGTAAAATTATTGGATTGATCCAGCTTATAGAATGTATTCAAGGCCTTGTTGTAGGCCTCGGCCGATTGCTGCGCCGCGGTAGGCGCAGACCCTGTCGTATTCTGCGCGAACAGCCACCGGGGCAGCACAACCACCAATACGAAAACAACAATACATACTGTACGAATACTAACCGGGTAAAATCTATGCATAACTTTTTGTAAGAGCCAACTACTGTATAAGCGCGCGGCTATAAACGCAAACGCGTTTACCGTCCGATAAAAAAATCTGAATTATGAAGCCGGGTGGGCGTCGGCTTTAGAGAACCTAATAGAATGACCGCGAAAAATCAATCAACACAATACACACAAAGCTACTCGCCTGCATCGATTAGGGTTCTGGTGCAAACAACGCTATAAACCGATAGATCTATCAAGAAGCTGTATGAATGTATAACACATATGTAATATACCCCGTCCATCTACCGGTCGTTTTACTACAGGCATGCATAAAACAACGTTGTGTTGCACTTATCGAGACATTTATAGATGTAATATTTACACACAATCCGCAGTATAAGCGGCAATTCAACATGAAAACAATCGGTTTCAAAAAGGACCTTACCTCATTACAACGGTGTATGTTTAAACAAAATGAACACTTTTTTGCTACGGTAGCTGGCGCAAGGTACTGTCATTAATCCCCGCTACATCTCATCAATAATATTCCGAAACGAAAACCTACAGATCAGATCAACATTCACTTTGAACTTCCCAACATTAATAGCCATCAACTGCTGCACCGCTGCCGGTGGCACTTCATTCCAGCACACTTTGGGAAAAGGTTTATCCCGCCCGTGGATCTCCGTATAATTCTGATAAGCCTTACCGAACGTCGTGTTGTCTTTTTCCCGGCGCAGAAAGTCGAAGAAGTGGCGGGCGTTGTTGGCGTGGTTGGTGAGGATGCCGAGAATGACCATAGCGGCAAAGTAATGATCGCTGCGGTTGTTGTCGGTAAAGCGGAAGCGTGAGTGGGCACGGATCAGGCGATAGATGTTTACAAAACGTTTGATAGTGCGGGGAGAGTCGCCAACCAGGAAGGTGATGCATTGCATGAACAGCACCTCGTCGTCGCTTACGGTAACGAGGCCGGAGAGCGCCCGGCGTTCCTTGCGGGCGGTGATCTCTTTTTCGGAAATGGCGTGTTGCGCTGACGTTGTATTACCATTATCGGTGGACAACGTGTCAACCGGAGTTTGTTGATCGGCATCAGCGGTGGGCATAGCGCCCAGAGCGGCCGCCAGCCCGGGGGTAATATGATGATGCTCGAAATCGGGGATAACGTCGTAATGATCGTCTGTAAGATTAGCTTCGATCAGCTTGCGTTTGCCTTTTACATCGATGGGCTTCAGCACGAACGGGATCTGAAAGATCTTCTCCAGGTAGTCGAAGCTGGTGGCCGGCTGGCCGAGGTGGGCCATCTCCAGCAGCTCTTCCGACATTTCGTCCCCATGGCCATTGCTCTTTGCGGACGTCAGGAAATCTTTATACTTCATCTGCAGCGCATTGTGCATCCACCGTGGGTCAACACCCACCACCACTACAAACAACGGGAAGGCTAGTAACAAATGAATAGCTTCCAGCACACGCACCACCACGGCCACATCGCAGCGGTCCAGGTCGTCGATGTAGAGCACGATGCGGTCTACCTTAAAAACATCTTTGACGGCATCTTTCAGAAGCGCCTCCTGCATCTTGCGGGCATCGTGCTGTTGTTTGAGCAGGAAGTCTAGCTCTTCGAAGTCCTTGCGTATCCAGGAGATGATGCCCAGGCTGTTGATGTAGCGCTGGTCGGTAACGCGGCCTTCGATAAAGCCGATCATCTTTTTGCCCGAGGCGATGTTGTCTATTTCGAACTGGGCTTCGGACGCTTTTATTTCCAGCGCCTTCACCTTTTCTTTCAATGAGTTGGCCAGCGCCTGCGCGTGGGTGATGCGGCGTTGAATATCGTCGCGCTTCACGTTGAACTTGTTGAGCTCGCGTACCTCCAGCTCGTCGGTCTTGCGTTTGAGGCTGGCCAGGCGCCGGTGCAGCTCGTTGATATAGGGCACACCACGTTTGAGATACAACAGCCCCTGCGACAACACAACCAGGAACGGCACGATCAGCAGACGCATCTCGGCAAACCACTCCCGGATAATATCGACCTTGTTCACCAGGTACGAGCTGCCGATGAAGACCACAATAGCCACGGTCAGCGCGATCCACAGATCGCCCTTGCGATAGGAGTATAAGATCTTGATGCTTTCGATAAGCTTGCCCTGGGTGGTTTCCAGCACGTCGAGATCCTTGCGGATATGGTTCAGGTCGTCGGTGCGGATAAAGTCGTATTTCTCTTTCAGCCCTTCGATATCTTTCTTCACGCCCTCATCTTCAAAAATAGCCTGCGCTATATCGAGCACGCTCATTTGCTTGAGGCCCTGCGTTTGCTCTTCGATCTCCAGCTCGATACCCTTCTGCTGCTCCTCCAGCTGCACGATCTCGTTCTTCACCTTGCAAAGCTCTTTTTCAGATTCCTTCTTCATCTCACGCGATGAGCTGAGGTTGCGAAAGAGTGTTTCGAGCTGCTCCTTCTCCTCGCTTTTGGTGCCACACTTCTCGAGGTCCTCGAAAATTTTAGTAATGAGACTGGCCCACAGGTTGGAGTCCGAATAGTGCCAGGAGTTGAAGTTGATCTGCACGATGCGCTCACAATAGTTGGAGTCGTAATCGGGACTGCTGGTATCGGTAAGCTTGCGAATCTCGGCCTGAAGCTTGCTCATAAAAAAGCTTTTGCCGCTGCCCCAGTTACCGAACAACCCCACCGCCAGCGGCGGCTGAAACTTGCGGTACGCAATAACCGAAGCCAGCGCTATATAATCGCTCTCGAAGTCCAGGTGATCTTTCAGCGCGGGATTCGAAGCATCACTGAAAATATTGGGGATGGATCCTTCGCCAAAGAACGGCTCGCCATCCCCATTGCCCTGCTCGGTCTTTACTTGCGGCTCACCCGCCGTACCCCGCAACACATTCAGCGCCGCCGTGATCACCACGCCAAACTTGTGCAACACCGCTATATCGTCCAGCTGCTGACGTTTATAATAAAACTCCTCCAACGCCGTAGCCGACGCAAAAGCCATATCCAACGTAGTCTTGAAATTCTCGACACGCGGCTTCACCACCGCCAACTCCGCAGCCTTATCCCCGATCAACTGCTCCGCCGCCAACACGGACGACTGCACAAACACCCCAAAGTCAGCCTCTATAGCCATAGTAGCCACACCCCACCAAGCCTCATACTCCCCGATCAGCCGCCTGATGCCTTCGAGATACTGCGACGCTACCGATGCCACATCGATAACCGGTAAAACTTTTTCAGTGAGTTCCATAGTCAGAACAGGATTAATGTCAGAACAAGATTAATGGATGAAAGGATAAACAGGATTAATCAATTCCGTTTATTGTGTGTGGGGAATAATTACCCCCGTGAGTTTCGCGGATGCAAAAGATAAAAGGGGGAATATCAGAGGTTGCTTCCTGCAACCGAATATACACAACGGTAAAGGCATTTCAAATGCTATCCCTGAATAAAGGAATTACAACGCAATGGACAGACGCAAATGTCAGAACCCACGAGAGCTCGGGGCACGGCAGGATTAATGGATGTAAGGATGGGCAAGATGAATAATTTCAGGATAACTCTTTTGGGGATTGTTTAAGTCGGGTATTTATTAATCCTGTTAAATCCTTACATCCATTAATCCTGTTCTGACAATTTAAAAATCCGGGTCACCAGATAATACACCGGCAGCCCCACCACAAACAAACCCGCACCCACAAGCGCCGTGCCCGGCTCGAAATACATCACGCTGATATTGACCAGCGCATAACCGATTATAAAGATCAGCGTCATCCATGGATATAACGACATCTTATAAATACCTGCCGGTTCGCCTTCCTTCCGCACACGACGACGCAATATAAATACAGCCGAGCACGCGGCGACAAGCCCGATACTATCGAAGAACATCACATAGTTCAATATCTTCTGAAACGACGACAGCGCGAACAGAAAAACCAGGATCACCGCCACATAAGCGGTAAGCGCCAGCTCCTGGGTTTGTGTTTTGGGATTGACCTGCTTGAACGCAAGCGGCAGTACGTGCTCTTCGGCCATAGCATAATATACGCGCGGATTGGACAGTAACGATGCATTGACATACGCCAGCACCGCGAGAAACATCACCACCGATACCACCAGCGAAGCGGCATTGCCAAAAAGAACGGCCGTCATTTCAGCAGCGAGCGCGGGCGAACGCTGCAGCCCTGTAAATCCCAGCACGCGTACATACGATACGTTGACCAGCAGATAGGTGGTAAGCACGATAAACATGCCGATAAAGATAGCCCTGGGAATAGTACGGCCTGCGTGTGGCACATCGCTGCCGAAATTCATCGTTTGGTGATAGCCGCCATAGGTAAAGAAGATCGGCACAAAACATACCCAGAATGCCTTGAGCGAATCGGCTCCGGAAAGGGATGTATGGGAAGTAGTAGCTACCGCGGGGCCGGCTACAAAGAACATTGCACCGATCAGCAGCACCAGCATTCCGATCTTGACCACCATCAGCACATTGAGCGTACGCGCACCCATTTTGATGCCCAATAGATTAATACCATAAAGTACCAGCACGGCCCCAACAGTAGTGATGCGTGTAGCCAGCACGGGATCTAGACCCGGGAACAACAACGGCGTGATATATTCGGCGCCCATCATCGCTACCGAAGCGCTGGAGCCGGCGTTGGCAATAACAGAGATCCAGTTTACCATAAAGGCAAACGCGGGATGATAGCAATGCGAGAAGATCTTATAAAAACCACCGGCCGCCGGATAGCGCGAGCCTACCTCCGCCAGCGTGAGCGCCCCGAACAGGCTGATGATAGCACCGGCTACCCAGGCCGCGAAAAATATAGCGGGCAGCTGAGCCTTCTGCGCGATCTCTACCGGCGTACGGAATATACCGGTGCCGATCACGACGCTTACCACGATCATGGTAAGATCGAATGTATTGAGCCGTGGCTTGATAGACATACATCAGCGCGTAAGCAGCCCGGCGTCGAGCACCAGTTGTGTACCGGTAACATAACGAGCGCCCTCTGAGACCAGGTAAAGCACAGCATGCGCCACATCTTCAGTCTCTATCCACGGCACGGGCAATAAGTTGCCGGCCGATGCTTCGGCGATCTGTTCCGCCGTTTTGCCTTCCAGCGCGGCGAGGCCGTCGTTCATAGGAGTATTCACGCCGGTGGGATGTATCGAGTTTACACGAATGTTATAGGGAGCCAGCTCGATGGCCCACGATTTTGTAAGCCCCACCAAACCCCACTTGGAGGCGGCATAATGGCTCAGGCGGTTCATGCCGCGAAGGCCTGCTATCGACGAGTTGTTGATGATGTTGCCGGTGCGGCGGGCGATCATGTGCGGGATCACGTGGCGTGCGGTAAGCCAGGCGCCTTTGAGGTTGATGTCGATCATTGCGTCCCAGGCTTCTTCGGTAAGCTCGTGCGCGCGGCCGTAGGCACAGATGCCCGCGTTATTGAACAGTATATCGATACGCCCGTGCTGGTCCGCTGTTTCGGTAACGGCCTGCTTCACATCGGCATCGATGCGAACATCGCCACGAAAGGTGCTACAGCGCACACCGAGCGCTTCTACCTCGCGCTTCAACGACGCAAGGTCGTCTTCCGAAGCCAGTGTATAGCCGGGATAGGGAAGTTGGCGGGCCACATCGAACGCGGCGATGTGCACACCTTCTGTGGCAAGGGCCAACGCTACGGCGCGGCCCTGTCCATGTGCGGCGCCTGTGATAAACGCCACCTGATCTTTTAATGACATGTGTTTTGCAGATTTATAGTTCAGTATAACAACAACTTCATGCTCCACTATGCATGACGCTCACGCAACACCGCGGCATCGGCCACGAAAGGATGCAGGTAATCGTCTATGTCAGTTTGAATAACATTGTTGAAAATATTGGTGGCGATCATAATACCGGCAAACGCGGTAAGCACCACAACCTCTTTCTCAGAGTAGTGAGAAGCGACGGGCTGATAAACCTCGTCGGGCACAAAACCTTTACGCGCGGCAATGGTAGCACCGAAAGTAAGCACGGCCTGCTCGTGATCGGTGAGCGACAGCGCTTCCGGGTTCAGGCCGCTTTCGATAATGATCTTGCGAAAGAACGTGCTGCACAACGGACAGTCTGCAGCTTCCGAGATAGACCACGCAAACAATGGCGAAAGCCGCTCGCCAAGGATCCGCTTCACCTCCTCATACAACGGGTACCACTGCATATACGCCTGGAAGGCCGTATACGAATGCCCCAGCGTGGATTTCATATTGGTGATACGCGCCTTGTAGATGGCCGTGTGCTGCTGGTATGCTATCCGTGTTTCGGCGGGAGTCGCCTCGGTGTCCAGGGGTGATATACGTGGCATAGGTTAGGATTTTGAATCGGGTTTATGAATTCCGTTAATTCAGGTCTACGGTTTGCACCTCTACATCCCAGTGCGACTGCAGCAGCTCGAACCGGTGCTGCTCGTCTTTTTTAAGCTTCTCCAGGTCGGGATACAGCGCTTTCTTATAAGGCTCCGTGAGCTGCGGATCGAACGCCGCCTGCATATTCTTAAATACAAGCGTGATCCGGTAATCCCAGCGGCTGTCTTCTGACGCATGCTGGCGTGGCTTTTCAACCGTTATCGATAGCACATCGCCCTTCTCCTGCGCTTTCTTCAGCAGCGGATAGTGATTCTTTTTATACAGATCGAGAAACTCCTCAGCGTAACCCCACTTTACTTTATAATAGTTTTCAATGGTAAAGGTCTGGTCGGTT
>Ga0247762_1000154_pt1 | contig 28035 bp, 26 predicted proteins | sample UWRJL081202R4_FD_181016 | JGI IMG/M metagenome (GOLD analysis project Ga0247762, IMG submission 181016) | Plant litter microbial communities from Arlington Agricultural Research Station in Wisconsin, United States - UWRJ-L081-202R-4 | ecosystem: Environmental > Terrestrial > Plant litter >...
AGCAATATGCTCTTGACAGTAAAGTAAAACGCAAAGCGGAAGATCATAAAAAGCTGGATGAAAGCGGGTTGGGTGAACGGCTAACAATTTTTGTATTGGATGAATTTGACCTACCAATGCTTGATTGGAAAAAGGCTATTCCTTCGACCAATAAAGAACAACATACCTTCGCGGAAAAGCTCAGCACATATGTCAATGCCCTGAAGCAAGTTAACGCAAGTTTAAAAGAAGAGAAAGAAAAGCTGGGACAGCTTTTTGTTGAATCTGACAAACTTTTAAGGATAAAGAACGATAAAGCATGGTCTGATCTTGAACTGACTAATGCTTTGAAAGCGCTGGATGAATTACAGGCGATGTTTAGAGCAAATGTGGCGGAGGTCGACTATTGGTACGACAACATCCAGTGGCTACAAATCCGTTTTCCGAACGGGAGGTATAATGATGTGGTGGGGTTATGTAAAGTTGCGGAAAAAAAAGAATATGTCGGTGAGCACGACTACTCTTTAAATGCTGGGCGGTATGTTGGAGTCGAGATTGAAGGACAGAATATTTCCCAAGGGGAGTTTGCAACAAAATTACGCTTGCAAAAAGAGGAACTGATGCAGCTGACAAAAGAGTCAAATAGAATATATGTTAGAATATCTGAATCGTTGAACGAATTGCTAGCATGAAGTGGAAATACATACCGATTGATGAGATCAAATCCGCTAAAAAGTATTCCTTAGTTGGTGGACCTTTCGGGTCCGACCTAACAGGGGAGCACTATGTTGATTCTGGTGTCCCTGTAATAAGAGGCACAAACTTGCCCTTCGATCAGAAGTTTAGACATGACGATTTTGTATTTGTGACAAATGAAAAAGCGAATAAACTGATTTCAAATACTGCATACCCTGGAGATTTGATATTTACTCAAAGAGGCACGTTAGGACAAGTGGGGATCGTGCCATCTGGTTGCTTTGATCGTTACATTATCTCACAAAGTCAGATGAAATTGACTGTGGATCCCGAGAAGGCTGATCCTCTGTTTGTTTACTACTATTTCCGAACAAAGCAATGCGTTGCAATGATGGAAAACTTAGCACTGCAGTCAGGAGTTCCTCATATCAATCTCGGAATTTTGAAGCGATTTAAAATTCCATCGCCTCCCCTTAACGTCCAACGAAAAATATCCTTTATCCTTTCAGCCTATGACGACCTGATTGAAAATAACAAGCGGCGCATCAAATTACTGGAGGAAATGGCGGAAGAAATTTACAACGAATGGTTTGTACGTTTCCGTTTTCCGGGTTATGAATCCGTGCGATTTTTTGATGAAAAAGGAAAAGAAGTTCAGCATGGGATATCGGGTGCATTGCCGGAGGGATGGGAGATTCAACCGTTCGATAAAGTCGCTGAATATGTCAATGGGTTTGCTTTCAAGCCAACAGACTGGGGAGATAACGGCCTGCCAATCATAAAGATAAATGAGTTAAAGAATGGCGTTGAAGCTAGCACCCCACGAAATGACGGTCACAACATTCCTAAAAAATATCATGTCTATCAGGGAGATTTGTTGTTCTCCTGGTCAGCAGACCTCAATGTTTACATATGGAACGAAGGCAATGGATTACTTAATCAACATATCTTTAAAGTGGTTCCCAATCCAGAGATCCCAAAGGGCTTTTTATTTTATTCATTGAAATCGAAGATGGTGTCATTTAGGGGAATGTCGAATGGAGCAACTATGCATCATATCAAGAAGTCTGCATTATCCACGGTACATCTAAATGTACCTACGATGTCCATAATGAATAAATTTCAAAGTATTACGGAGCCTATGATGACAAATATAGGAGTCTTAAAGTCAAAAACTCGGCTTCTCCAAGAAATCCGTGATCTTTTACTACCCCGGTTAGTCAGCGGGAAGTTGTCAGTTGAGCGCTTACATGAAAATGAAGGGGACTCTTTCGCCCTAGCCGCTGAACCAGATTTGACATATGGCTAAGACTAAAAAACAAACCTTCTTACTTGCTCATTATTTTGACAGGACATTGTCCCAAGCAGACATTGTCTTTCTTGATAAGGATTATAAAGAATTGCTAAGGACCAATCAACTTACGATTCCACAAGTTGACACGCTCAAATTAATGCTTTGGTCCAAACGAGAGGAAGTTTGTTGTGGTCCATATATTAACCTGTCTTTTTTTGAAATCAGCAATAGAATCTATTCGGATTTGGTGTTAATAGAGGCAGCTCAAAAGCTCTTTACCGATCACAGCATCAGGACCATTCGCTTAAATATGAGCAACAAAGGTGGCAATGACATAATTGTGATTGACAAGACGGGTAACGAGGTGCTCGGAGAAGCTTTTAACACCGCGACTTCCTTCTTTCAAATCAAATTCAGAACAGAGATAAAAAAGTTTGAGGAAAGAACGGCAGGTTTCGTCGCTTTCAATCGAAGCGCATTGGATGATTCTAATAAGTATTTCCTTGACAGACAATTAAAAAAATATCCAAATGTGACACCAATTATTTGCGAAATCTGAAGTTAAAAATGACTGGAGTATAGAATGGCGTATCTCAACGAATCAAATATCGAGCTTGCTGATATCAACTTCTTTGTTGAGCAATTAGGCTATATCCATATAAATGCATGGGAGAAACAGCTCATTGGTCGAACGAGCCTTAAAGAAGTAGTGCTCGTAGATCGGTTGAAAACCAAACTTAGGGAACTGAACCCACACTTACCAGAAGACAGCATCGATCGTGCCGTGGCTGAGATAACAAAGAGTCGCGCTACGCTCACACCCGTTATCGCAAACAAAGAAGTGCACGAGCTCATTAAAAGAGGTGTCCCTGTAACTTATAAAGATGCAGATGGTGTTGAAGTAAATGATTACGTGCAGATCTTAAATTGCAATTCAAACGAAATTAACAAAAACGAATTTTTGCTTGTGTCGCAGCTAAGCATCGAATACCTGCAAGCACAAAATATAACCCGTAGACCTGACCTGTTGCTGTATGTCAATGGCCTTCCGTTGATAATGATCGAGCTCAAAAACGCTAACGAGAAGGTTAAGACTGGCTACGACAAAAATCTTAAGGACTATCAGCGTGATATCCCGCAATTGTTCTGGTATAACTTGCTCGTTTGTATTTCCAATGGCATTCAAACCCGCATCGGCAGTTTCAATGCTCCATGGGACCACTTCTTCTCCTGGCTTAAGTTAAAAGACACCGCCATTACCCACGATCAACCTTCCAAAGAGGAGATTGAGGAAGAGAGCAAAAAGACGGGTGAACACTTAAGCCTTAAAATTTTCGGACAGGGTCTCTGTAAAAAAGAAAACCTTCTTGACTACTTCGAAAACTTTGTGCTTTACCATAAGAACAAAGTAAAGATCATTGCAAAGAATCACCAGTTCCTCGGAGTAAATAATGCCATAGTTGCTTTGGAGAATCGCGACAGCAATAGAGGGAAGTTAGGTGTATTCTGGCACACGCAAGGTTCTGGAAAATCATATTCGATGATTTTTTTCTCGAAGAAGATTCAGCGAAAAGTAACTGGTAATTGGTCATTCCTGATCATCACAGATCGGAAGGACCTCGATGGTCAGATTTACAGGAATTTCTTGGAAACCGAAACAATCGTCGAGACAAAAGAGCAAAAGGAAAACTACTACCGTCCTTCCGACCGCGATAAATTACAAGAGTACTTGCAATCGAACCGCTCATACGTCTTCGCGCTCATCCATAAATTTGGTATAGAAAGTGGAAAAACTTTCCCGAAGCTTACCGATCGAAATGACTGGATTGTAATTGTTGATGAGGCGCACCGCACACAGTATAAGAACCTGGCAGAGAACATGCGTATCGCCCTTCCGAATGCGCAATACATCGCATTCACAGGAACGCCATTGCTGCAAAACGAACTCACCAAAGACAAGTTCGGTACCTACGTCTCGGAATACAACTTTGCACAAAGCATAGAGGACGGGGCCACAGTGCCGATTTATTACAAGAAAAGCGTTCCTCGTGTAGAACAAGTCAATCTCGACCTCGTTGGCGACGCAGCTGAAATTCTTGAAGAAGAGAACCTTTCCGATGAACAGCGAAAGAAACTCGACCGTGAATATTCAACATTGATGAGTGTAGTGCGTAGGGATGATAGACTAGAGGAAATTGCCAAGCATATCGTAAAGCATTTTCCCTACCGCCTTGACGTAGTAGATGAAGATGGGCGTCGCAAGCCAATGAAGGCGATGGTTATCAGCATTGATAAGTTCACAGCTGTGCGTATGTACGACAAGGTACAATACCACTTAAAGGAGGAACTAAAAGAACTTCGAAAAAGGATTGTCGCGGAACGCGATCCTGAAGCAAAAAAGCGATACGAACGAGCTATTGAGTTCATTACACAAACCAAAATGGCTGTGGTAATCAGCCAGGAAGGAAGCGATAAGGAAGAAGAAAAAATATTTGCAGAACAAGGGCTTGACATCAGACCGCATCGTCAATTGCTTGATCACCCGGATAATGACGGCCGGAACATTGAAGATTACTTTAAAGATCCAAATAACAATTATAGAATTGTATTCGTCACCGCCATGTGGATGACAGGCTTCGACGCACCATCGGTGTCTACGTTGTACCTGGACAAGCCATTACAGAATCATACCCTGATGCAAACCATCGCCCGTGCAAATCGCGTAATTGAAGGCAAAAAGAATGGGCTCGTGATCGACTACTTTGGGGTATTCCGCAACCTCAAGAAGGCATTGGCCGCGTATGCAGAGGGAACCAAAGGCAAAGGCGCAGAAAAGTCTGACGAAGACGATGAGTATCCAGCTAAGGAATTTGAAGAGCTTCTGAAATTATTGGAGCAAGCAATTGCTGAAGCGAAAGTATATTGTAAAGACCTGGGTGCCGATCTTGAACGCATTCTATCCCTCGAAGAAAAAGGATTTAAAGACGTAGAGCTATTCCAAGAGTTTGCAAACATAATTCTCACCAAGGACGAGCACCGAAGGCAGCTTGGACTTTATGTGAATACGATTGCCTCGCTTTACGATTCAGCAAAGCCCGAAGTATACGATTTTCCGGTGATCAAAAAGAATCGCGACGTACTACAATATCTTAGGGACGTCGTAGATCGCAATGTAGATCAGGATGAGGCTATTGAAAGAGCAAAGAAAAAAATCGATCAATTACTAGATAGTAGTATTGTCGGCAAAGGCGATTTGCTCGATCCGGATGCTGTTTACACCATAGACACATCACGCCAAATCGATCTAAGTAAACTTGACTTCGAAGCTCTGCGAAAGCAGTTTCCAGCGAAAGCGCATAAAAATATCCAATTCGCAGATTTACGGGAGCTGATGGAAATAAAGCTTAAACAGATGCTCGCCCAAAATAAAACGCGAGGTTCGTTCCTGGTCAACTTCCAACGCGTCATCGATGACTACAATTCCGGCAGCATGACACTTGATCAGGCTTACGAGGAGTTGTTAAAACAAGCTGAAGAGCTAAGCGAAGAACAGCATCGCGCAGCAAAGAATGAAATGACCGAAAGCGAGCAAGAGCTGTTCGACTTGTTGAAGAAGGATAAGCTGACCAAGGCAGAAGAAAAAGAAGTGAGACTCGCCGCCAAAACACTTCTGCAGAAGCTATTTGACGCCAGAAACAAGATCTTGATTCCCGAATGGCACAAAGAGAAAGCAAGTCAGGAAAAAGTCCGATATGAAATACAGAACTTACTTGCCGAGCTCCTTCCGGAACCAACCTATGATAGGTTAAGCTTTTCGGAGAAGGTGGATGTGGCATTTAGACATTTCTATACGTTGGCGGAGTTGGGGCTTGCCGTGGCTGCGTAATTGCGCCTGCTAAAAAAAAAAGGCTACGGCGCTAAACTCACAAGAATAGCGGTGTTGTGGGAAGCGTACGACTTGAAAACTAATAAAAAACGTAAAACGTCGCTAAAGCCAGTGAACAGTGACGGATCATTTACCATGGGCAAGAATATTTTAGAGTCGTTACTAAGAACTTTTAGTAAATTCTCCTTGCGAATATCAAAGACTGGCGGATAAATTAAAAGAAGTGATTTAAGTGCAACTTGCTTATTAAAATCCGTCGGCTTAAATTAAAGTTTAAACCCATCACGTACACCCTACTAGCTGTATCGGCTTAGAGGCGTGTCGGATGGGTATTTTTATTTCAAACTGAGTCACGAAACGCCTAAATACATAGTATTGGAATAGACGGCTGGCTAGGGAAAATAATATTATTCAAACTATTATTGTTATATGGACAAAAGGGTTTATTACGGTGAGTATTCTTTGAGTCATTGGCTAGATCTAATGATAAAAGAAAATATTGTATTACCATGGTACCAACGCTCCTTTGTCTGGGAAAAGGGTCAAATCGAGGGGCTTATAAAGACATTGGACAACAACCAGTTTATACCCCCGATCATCATTGGTGCTGTTAGAAAAAATGGTGAATGGAAAAACTACATTCTAGATGGCCAACAAAGACTAACGTCTATCCTATTTGCCAAATGTAATAAATACATTGATACAGAAGCTTATATTAATTACAAGCCGGAAGCAGAGATCGAGCAGATCGCTGACGACGTGAATGGCGATGAAAATGAGGAGGGAGTTGTGGATGAAAAAACAAAGATGATCAATTGGAATTTTCGCGAGATTATTAAAGATCGGAAGATAAATGCAACTGAGTTAGGAAGTTCGTTTTATAAAATTCTGCTGGAAGATACAAAAGATAAAAATTGGTTTGATAAACATTTTTTGGGCTTTGCGTATATAAAACCCAGTAACTCCGTAAACGAAGAGGATCAATCAAAATTTTACTCAGATATATTTCGAAACATCAATAGCGGAAGTACGAAACTGACGCGTTTAGAAAATAGAAAATCGCTCTATTTCCTGAAAGAAGATTTGAAGAATTTCTTTGTGCCGGAGTTTTTGAGTGGTATCAAGGTAGAGACAAGTAGCAAAGAGAGTGGGTTAATTGATTTCATAAAATACCTCTCTATACTGGCTCAGTATGAAGGCTATGGTACACTTTTTAAGTATGGTGGCCGGCAGTGGGAAAAAAACGAGAATTATTACCAAAAGTATATCATGGCCGTTGTGGACCACAATACTGATAATGATTTGATGTTTAATATTTCATATCCGCCAATTCCCTATTCAGGTGAGCGTATTGAAAGACTAGGAGATGCGATAACCCAATTAGGTATTCCGAAATCATTTCCATCAATTGTTGAGTTAGATATGTACTTCTTTGGACTTGTAAACGAAATAGTTTTTTTGAATAATCGACTCGATCTAACTAAGAAGGATGACTTGAAGGGCGAATTGAATAAAAAGATAAATGAGTTAAAAAATGCAGATAATCATAGGGAAAATCCGCACGCATTAAAATATCTCAAAGAAAGGATCGCGGCGTCACTTGAGATTTATAGAAAATATCAACCTTAATAACGTGAGCAGTCATTCAAGCTTTATTTTATCCCCTGTTTCAGATATCTTACACGATGCTGTGTCCGCAAGTGCTGGAATTGGCAACGGTATTGAAACATATCCTTTGTGTGACTACATAATGCAGTCCGTTTTTCTGAAGCTCACCGGCTCACAGGAGCAAAAAATGAAATGTATCACGTGGGAAATGGCTACCAATGACTACGAATACAGACGGACATTATTGGCAAACGACGATAAACTTGGGGAATGTTCGTCCTATGAGGTTAAGAATAAAATATTTAAGCAGTTAGTTGGGCAAATTAGAAAGCATGATACTTCCTTTGACGTCAAGGTGGCGGTTGAAGCTAAAAATATTCTAAAAGAAACATTTGATGAGATTACTAATATCTTTGGCGACTCCAATTTGTCAAGATGGTCAGAGGGTAGCTTTAGGTGGTTTGTCAAGAATCGGATGGTTATAAAGCATGAACATTTAGTTCCCCTGGATAAAAAGGGAAAAAGTAACTTATTTGAAAATGTTTTACAAGACAAATATGAAATGTTGTATAATCATAGAAATAGGATCGCTCACAATACTCAATCGTATCAGCAAAATTTACCTACCCTTAAGACGCTAGCGAACGATGACTACGTGTATGAAAACTATTTCTTGTATTTTACAATACTTGTTCTTGTTGACAGAATTTTCCGAGTATTGTATAAGGACTATTTGCGTGTCATGGAGGATAACCGAATTTGATTTTAACGACGGCACTACTTTCGCTTATCTTTCAGTCTTTCAAAATGCCGCGATGACACTTCATTTCAATAGAACTCAATTATGATATTGCCATCAATGTCCGAGAAGGAAGTGACGAGGCACATAGTTTCGGAGATCACCAAAAATCAAAAAAGAATAGATACTAAAGCCAAGCACGTCGCCAAGCGAATGGTTAAGGCTAGTAAGAAAGTTCATGCCTATCAACAGAAGATTGGCTCAGATACTGTCCTGACAATCTACGTATACGGAGTTGATAAGAAAGGAATAGATTATGCCGTTGGCTGTTGGTATCATTCCAACGAGGGCTTGGTGTGGGTTACAAAGGGCGCTATCGGTGTTAACTTTTTTACTGCACATTTTTTTCACCGCTATGCACAGCGATACTTGAAGAGGAATTTAACAGTATTAGAAGCCGCGTTTGAGTTTTACCGAGAATTTCAAATCAGTGCATCGCAACTCGTAAGTGAAATTCGCAAAGGATATTTTAAAACGCAACTTCCACTGCATGGAGGTTTGGCCTTGGGCATGTGTGATGTCGAAAATAATTATGCGATATATAGGACATTCGTGTCCCATGGCGACCTCTTTCAAGATCAGATCGAAGACATAGAAGCGGACAGAGAACTGAACAAGGCGATCGAGAGTCTTGATTCAATCCAGTATAAAATGATTGTCGAGGCACTCAGGCTGAATTAAGAACAATGGTTCGAACGTTCCCTGCTTGTATAACGTGCGATCGCCGCCGCCCCATCCTGCCCGCATGCCATCCCGCCCTTGGCCTCCTTCGGCAGGCCTAACGGTTGAAGCGGTGCGCTGTGCGCGGTGGGTTGTGGGGCCGGAACAAAAGCCCCGCCAGGCGTCCCATCACACGTCCCAGCACTTCAGCGCCTGTCATGCCTTTTGTCCGTCCCTGCTGATTGTTTTCTATTTGCTCCGCTTTGCTCTGCGGAAGATTGAGGTCAGCTTTGACACAACCCACCGTGCTCGCGCGGTCTTGTCCCGCCTTTTTCTTTTGCGGGGGGACAGCGGAGGCGGGCCAAGCCCTGTTGTTTGTGCGCGCCTTTACCTCGCAGGCTCCCCCCGCAACCCCCGTACGCCTGCTCGGGCGCGCGAAAGACAAACAGAATGGCATTCAATAATGAGCTCTGGCCCCATTAGATTTTCTCCTATCACCAGGTTATAGGACTCAGTACCGTTAAAACATATATGAAATCACAATCGAGGGTCGTCTTAGTGCAACGGACGACATGCAAGGAAGTAATCATCTATTATTCAAAGAATGGGCTAAAATTCAGAGTATCCACGAAAGTAAAGATCCCCAATAGTGTCGAAAATTTTGAAGCAGCGCTTAATCGTAATCAAAAAAAGATCCAAAAATTCCATGCGCAAGTAGAGTCGCTAATTGAAGGTTATCAGAAACGATATCTTGAACGTCCGTCCGTACAATGGTTAAAGGCGGAGCTTAAAAAAGTAAAATCAGGAAAGCAGAATATTAGCATGCCACAAAGCCAACCAGCTTTTCCGGCTTCCATGGATAGTATCGAGCATGAAGAAATTGAACTGTTCTCCAGTGAAGAAATATTATCTAAAGGGCAAAATATACAACAAAACATCCTCCTCTATTGGAGCGACTTTCTAAACTTCAAGAAGTTGATATCAAGAAACCCTAACACAATCAAGCGATACAACAGCTTGGCAACAACATTGGTTAAGTTTTGGGAAAAATACTACGATAATGGCTACGATCAACTCGGACTGAACGAAATAGGCATCCACTTTTTTATTGACTTCATAAGATACATGATAAAAGAACATGAGTTCACCTATAGAACTTTTGGAACCCACTCAGATCTTCCTAATCTACCGCAGATCGGTATAAGCAATACGACTGCGATTAAACGGCTAACAGATTTTATTGAATATCTTAAGTTTTTGAAACGGAAGAAGAGTATTCAAATTGATATTGAAGATATACGTGATTGCATGAACATGGCAAAGCACAAATTTCACGTATCGAGAGAAGCAGATGAAACTAAATGGGAGCTAACGTTGACAGTTGAGGAGCTTCAATTTGTGGTAAACTTGAAAAAATACGAATCGGATTACTATAAGACGTTAACGCCTGCATACAGGCGCTATTTAGATATTTTTATTTTTATGTGCCTTCAAGGTACCTCGCCAGTTGATACCAAGAAGACTAGCAGAGTTAGTATTATGAATGGCAATCTCATTGGCAAAAGAAGTAAGACTGATATAGGTTTTAAAGTTGAGCTTAACCCGATATCTGAAAAAATACTTAAAGAATATAACTATAATCTGGACTTTATCGAACAGTCGTTTAATGAAGCGATCAAGAAACTAATGGTGACCATCTTCGAGCTGTTTCGACCTCGCTTCGAGGCAAAATATAACGAACGCTATGAGCTTATCTACGTTCAAAAAAAGTTTAAGGGCAATGAAGAAGTCAACATAATTCTACACAAGGGGCTATACGCCGAGGCTATGACTGGCAGACGGACTTTTATAACCAATCTCAACGAAGACTCCGGCGACGTCAATCTAAAAGAGAATATGCGAAGGACTGGACATGCCCGACTGCAAACCCATCTGGGATATCAAAAAGACCGGCAGACCGGGAAAGGAAAAAAAAGGAATCTTTTCGGAATATTTATCGAGCCCGTGAACGGTGACGACGGAACAGATTGAAGAGACGCGGGGATAACCAAGAAACCGAAATGCCGTGTGAGGGACGGGTGTGTGCCCCACGCTTCGTTCCGCTCGTCTCCCAGGGCCGCACATGCCATCGCATGGCGCTGGGCCAAACACTGTCCCACAGCCCGCCCTGCTTGCCCCATCGCCGCCGACGCCTGGGAGCCACTCCACCCCAAAAGGCTGTTTGCGGGGTAATAAAAACAAAGAAGGCCTCTCCTGACGGAGAAGCCTTCGGGTTTAACGATTGGAGGATCTTCGTTTAACGATCCGTTCCAGGAAGTACGACGTTAGGAAACTGACCACTGCACCGATAATCGACATCATCACAGTTTCAATCACGTTGTGCGCGTGGAGGTTTGCCAGGATGGAAGAGACGGTTCCACCTATCACGCCGGCGACCGTACAAAAATTATGTGTCGTCATCGCCCTCCGCGGATTCCTCCTCGTTCGTCACTGCTGTCTGGCTTACCGCCGTTACCACACTACCGGCAACCGTAAGGTATCCGGCTAATGTGATAATACCGGCCGGTAATGCCACCGGCGCTGCGAGCAGCGCTCCGCTGGCTGCCGCCAGCGCCAGCCCAACCGTGCGCAGCACTCTGAAAAACTTAGGCGTCGGCGCCTGCATTCTTTGAATTACGTTCATCATTCTTTGATTTAATGTTAATAAAAACTTTTTCGTTGCGGCCCATCGCCGCCAATACAAGCGTTTTAAGCTTCTCGTTTGCCAACCGTGATTGTGTGCCGGTGCCTGGACCTGTTTGCGTTGTAACCGGCGCTATACAACCTAGTAGCTCTTTGAGCGCGTTGTTGGCCGGGTGTATCAGTATGCCGCTTCGGCCAGGCACGTTTGCTACCATCAGATGGTGTTGCCGCCTCTCCGTATACCGCTTCCGCAGCTCGTACCGCCCTTCGGGTATACATGAAACGCTTCGGTGGTTCTCAAGCCAAGGCAGCTCAATAGAGGAGCAGACTAGCTGCCCCTCATATAGAACCTCTCCGTTTGTCCCTTCCGGGTAATACGTTCTGATCAGCTCCAGCTCCATTAGTTGCCACCGTTTACCCCAACAATTGAGAGGGCGTTATATGCACCGTTCTTCAACGAATACATTTGCCCGTTTACTTGCTGGTAGAACTCGATCCCGAAAATCAGGAACAGCGGTGACTGGCTTCCCGGGCTCACCAGGTTTTCCAGGTTTATAGCCGCCTGTTGCTGATTGCTGAAGGTGATGTCAGGCGTTGCCGCCTGGTTTACCAGGTATTCACCGGTTTCAAAGTTGATCTCGGCGCCCGCAGAAACGAGCCGGAAGTGTGTCGCACCCGTCGGAGCTGCTACCATGTTACCAGGCACAAACGCAGGCATGCTGACACCTATAGTTCCGCCAGCGCGGTCGATCGCCGGGGAATACGGAGCAAAAAATGTCCTGGTCAGCTTTCCGTTGTCGTTGAACTCAAAGCCTCGCAGTAACTCCGTTTCGCCATCGAGCACGTTGCGCTCGCCGCGCGCGCTGGTTGTGTCAGCCCGCACTACCTTCACCATCTCAGCAGTAAGGCGGCTTGCCATACGACTGTCGGAAGTGTTTGCAATCGACGCCCGGAACACCTGGCGCAGCAACTTCGCTGCTGCACCGGCGCGTCCAAACTCGGCGCCGTTCTCCCGGGTGCGTTGAAACTCCGGACTGTTCTTGATGCGGTCGGCGTCAACGCCGCCCTTTGTCCGCGCCAGGTATCCATCCTGCGCGGTTTTGTAGAAGCTTACGCCTCCCATTGGGCCTGTGAATTTTATCAGGCCACTTTGTCTTGCCATTCATTATTGTTTCGTTGTCCGTCCTGTTCTTGGCTCAGGCCGGTTAAGCCGTCATTGCAATAACAGGAGCAAAGGAAAAGTGAATATTTCCGTCCTCAAAAGAGCAGGTTCCGTATCAGGTTATACTGTGCCGATATTTCCTAATTGTTCCAATCGTTATATTGGTAGAACAAGTCCGGAGCAACGGTATAGCTGGACTATAGATAAAGTATTATGGACATCAAACGCATTGTTATTTACGCAAAGGACATAGAGCGCATAACGGGTAAGAGTGATCGGTATGCCCGCAAGGTAATGGCTATACTGCGCAAGGATCTCGGCAAGCGGAAACACCAATATGTTTCTATAACGGAGTTCTGTACTTATATGGGGCTGCCGGAGGCGGAGGTGCTGCAGCGCATCAGTCTTGACTGATGTAGTCATATATTACCTGTATGGTCAATATATTATTCTCGCTCAAATCTGCTCATTTATGATCCCTTCTTTGTATATTTAGGTAAGAGATCGTTCTTTAAAGTGATGTAAAAAAGCTTACTTCGAAGCGCTACCAATTCGGTTACCAACGAAGATTTTAGTTTGCGAAAAGCTGTTATTCAGAGCGTTATAAATGATTGTGTGATCCCAGCGGGATCACAAAGGAGGCGAAAGCCTCCTTTACGGTAATTATTAAAACATAATCGGATGGATGGAACCGTCCGATTATGTATTGATTTTTATGTATGCTGGTGTGGTTTTATATGCCTACTTCCTTATCCAGGTATTCTTGCACGATATCAATCGCATTGGTCACAACATCGCTCAATGCGAGAATGAATGTGCCCGGTTCGGCAATGGATATAGCGTGTTTAATCGCTTCGACTTCTTTGGGGATGGTTTCATAGGTGACGTTCCTGCCGGCTGATTGGATACCCTGTACAATTAGCCCGATAATATTTTCTTCCTGTCTTCCGCGTAAATGTTTTTCCTGTCGTATGATGATATGATCAAACATCATTGCACCAAGTCTTCCGATCTCGATGATGTCCTGGTCACGGCGATCACCCACGCCGGCCATAATGCCGATCTTTTTGGGTGAGTCGATGGTTCTTAGGAATTCTTCGATGGCGATGAACCCCGCAGGATTATGTGCGAAGTCGATCATGACGGTAAAATTCCTGAAGTTAAAGATGTTCATCCGCCCCGGAGTCAATGCAGGGGAGGGGATAAACGTTTCGAGGGACAGCCGTATGCTTTCGGTTTTAAATCCATAGAGGTATGCTGCCAGCGATGCTGCCAGGATATTACTGATCATGAATTTCGCCCGTCCACCAAACGTGAGGGGTATTGTGGTGACTTTATCGATGCGAATCTTCCAGTCTCCCTTTTTGATGGTGACGAAGCCATTTTCGTATATCGCTGCTACGCCGCCACTTTTGCAATGCTTTACAATAACCGGGTGGTCTTCGTGCATGCTGAAGTATGCTACTTTGCAGTCCAATCCCTTGGCGAGGCCTATGCAACCTTCGTCTTCAGCATTCAGCACAGCCCATCCGTCTTTTTTTACGCTTCGTACCACGACGGATTTTACGCGCGCGAGGTCTTCCAGTGTGTCGATGTCGCTGATGCCGAGATGGTCTTCGGTAATGTTTGTGACAATGCCGATATCGCACTGGCTAAAGCCAAGACCTGAGCGCAGTATGCCGCCGCGTGCAGTTTCCAGTATGGCAAAATCTACGGTAGGATCTTTGAGAATGAATTCTGCGCTTAGTGGTCCTGTTGTGTCCCCTTTTTCCAGGAGGTGATTATGAACGTAGATGCCATCGGATGTAGTGTAGCCTACACAAAAGCCGACATTTTTTACTATATGGGCCAGTAGCCGTGTCGTGGTTGTTTTGCCGTTTGTGCCGGTGACCGCGATGATGGGAATGCGGGATGGTTTTCCGGGCGGGTATAACATGTCGATCACGGGTGCCGCCACGTTGCGTGGCAAACCCTCGGAAGGCGCCAGGTGCATCCGGAATCCAGGGGCTGCATTTACTTCCAGCACTACGCCTCCGTTTTCTTTCAGTGGTTGTGTGAGGTTGGGCGCCATAATATCGATACCACAGATATCGAGCCCGATGACATGGGCGATGCGTTCGGCTATAAATATATTTTCCGGGTGCATCATGTCGGTCACATCTATCGATGTGCCACCAGTACTCAGGTTGGCAGTGGACTTCAGGTATACAATCTCTGCTTTTGTCGGAATAGTATCCAGTGTGTATTTTTTCAATGCCAGCAGGTCCAGGGTGTCGCGGTCTGCTGTAATTTCTGTTAGCACATTTTCATGTCCGTACCCTCTGCGTGGGTCTTTGTTTTCGATGTCTATCAGTTGTTGTATTGTATGTTTGCCATCGCCGGTTACATGGGCAGGTACACGCTGGGCCGCCGCCACCACACGGTTGTTGATGACGAGGATGCGATAGTCATGACCCGTGATGAAGCGCTCTACAATGACTCTATTGGAATAGGTTTGTGCATACAGCAATCCTGCTACAGCTTTATCCCATTCGGTTACATTGATGGAGGCACCTTTACCATGGTTGCCATCCAACGGTTTGATTACGATCGGATAACCGATTTTGTCAATGATAGTTTGCAATTCTTCTGTCGATGAACAAACGTCGCCTGCGGCTACCGGTATGGCGGCCATATTCAACAAGCGTTTTGTCTGTGCTTTGTTGCCGGCGATGTCTACGGCAATGTGGCTGGTGTTCTGTGTGATGGTGGCCTGAAAGCGAACCTGGTTTACACCATACCCGAGTTGTATGAGCGAATTTGTTCCCAGCCTGATCCATGGAATGTCGCGTGCTACGGCTTCGTCTACCAGCGATCCTGTACTTGGACCAAGGCGTACGTCTTCGCGTATCTCGCGCATCTTCCGGATGTCAGCACCAGCATCGTACCCGGTGTTGTTGATTAGCGCGTCGGCGATACGCACGGCGGCTTCCGCGGCATACATGCCAACGTTCTCTTCGGTATAGCTGAAAACAACGTTGTAGACGCCACGTGTTCTCGTTTCGCGTGTTCGGCCAAAGCCTGTTTCCATACCCGCAAGGGTTTGTATCTCCAGTGCGATGTGCTCGATGACGTGGCCCATCCAGGTTCCTGTTTCAACGCGGTGAAAGAAGCCACCGGGACGGTTTTCGGAACAACGATGCTCATACATGGAGGGAAACATGGCCTCAAGCCTTTTTCCAAAACCATCGATTTTGTTGGTGGGCCGATCCTCCAGGTCTTCAATGTCCAGCCTCATCTGAATCAGCTTCTTTCGGTTAACACTCCATATGTTTGGGCCGCGCAGGGCCTGTATTTTAAGTATCTTCATAAACGGTTTGAGGCTGGTTTAGGCTTCTACGGCTAGATTAAGCAAGTAATTGTTAAATTCAAATTGTTTATAGTCCTGAATGGATTAACATTACAGGTATTTTTGTAACAATCGAGGGATATGGTACCGAAGGGCAAACTCATTGTGGTCGGAGGGGCAGTCGATAAGGGCAGTTTTACCGAAGAGCAAGACGAAAAGGAAATTCAGAAGAACTTCAATTTTTTCGAACGTGGAATCCTGAAGCGCATTATTACAGAGTCGAGGCTCAACAGTGCATCGCGCATCGAGGTGATCACTACTGCGTCACAGGTGCCGAAAGAAGTGGGGCATGAATATGAGAAAGCGTTTTCGCATCTAGGCGCTACAAATCTCGGCGTGCTGGGCATTACCTCACGCGAAGAAGCAAATTCCAAAGCAATCAACGACCGCCTGGCGCAAGCTGATATTGTGATGTTCACCGGTGGGGATCAGCTGCGGCTTACTTCCATCCTGGGCGGTACAGCCTTTCACAAAACATTGTTGTCACGTTACATGAGTGAACCTGTAATTGTTGCCGGCACGTCTGCTGGTGCGGCAGCATGCTCCACGAATATGATCTATCAGGGATCTGCAACGGAAGCGCTATTGAAAGGAGAAGTAAAGATCACCAGCGGCCTCGGGTTTATCAATCATGTTATTATTGATACTCACTTTGTTCACCGCGGTCGTATAGGCAGACTATTTCAGGCGGTGGTGGGTAACCCGATGGTATTGGGTATAGGTCTGGGTGAAGATACAGGACTGCTTATTACAGACGGGAGGGAAATGGAAGCTCTGGGATCAGGACTCGTTATCCTGGTGGACGGACGCTTCATTAATGATACGAATCTCACAGAGATTGAATTGGGAGAACCTATCTCCATCGAGCACCTGGTTGTGCATGTTATGGCCAAAGGCAGTCGGTATGATCTTGAAAATAATAAACTGACGGTACACAAGGCCGCTAAGAGTGTTCTGACGAAAACTTCACACGATAAATGAGCCAGCCAAAAATTATACTGCATGGTGGCTTCTTTAGTGAAGCCGGTACAACGGATGGTATGAAAAAGGCCAAGCAGGAAGCATTGGCTTTTATTGTAAAGAAAGCTTACGGGTTTGTACTTGATCACACCGCTCTGGAAACGGTGGTATATGCCACCATGCTGCTGGAGGACAATGATCTTTTTAATGCAGGCACGGGCTCGCAGATACAGCGCGATGGAAAGATTCGCATGAGCGCCTCGATTATGGATGGCGTGACTCAGAAATTTTCCGGCGTTATCAATATTGAGGATGTGAAAAATCCTGTTCAAGTGGCGGAACGTTTATTATCTGTGGAAGATCGGGTGCTGGCAGGTGAAGGAGCTATACAGTTTGCGCGTGCACAGGGTTTTGAATTCTATAGTACGGAAACTGCGCTGCGCAGACAGGAGTACGAGACAAAGCGTGGTCAGGCAGGATTAGGCACTGTAGGGTGTGTTGTGCTGGATCCGTTCGGCAATCTGGCGGCAGCAACGTCCACAGGCGGCAAAGGTTTTGAAATACCTGGGCGAGTATCGGATTCGGCCACTGTGGCGGGTAATTTTGCCAATGCAGTATGTGGTGTATCGTGCACTGGTGTGGGCGAAGATATTGTGAGTGGCGCGGTGGCAATCAAGATCGTAACGCGTGTCACAGATGGGTTGTCTTTGCAAGCAGCATGTGAACGCACCTTTGCCGAGCTTAAGGATTTTGATGGCTTTGCCGGTGCTATTGCGCTCGATAAAGACGGCAATCTCTTTCATATCGATTCGCATCCGCGCATGGTATTCGCCTCGTTTGATGGCAATACCCTTGTTGTATTTGAGTAGTTACCGATCTCTTCAGGCGTATAGAGAAAAACATTTTCGGCTACGGACGTGAGACATTGGCCAGGTTTGTATTTCTATTTTTTTAAGCAGTGCGTACAGAATAGGGAAATGATGGACGGCCGTTCTAGTATTGTTTTTTACCGTACTGCTGCCTTATGCGGCTAAGGGTTTCCCGCGTTACACCCAGGAAAGAGGCCAGCATATGCAAAGGTACGCGGTTAGAAATGTGAGGACACATGCCGATAAAGTTATTGTATCGCTCTTCGGCGGTTTCGCTGATGTTACTTAGAATTCTGTTTTGATGTACTTCGTAATTCCTGGAGTCCAGGTTTTCCTTCATCTTCCTGAACCGGGGAATTGCTTCGACAAGACCATCGAATTTTGCCTTATCGATCATTAACAATTCGCTGTCTTCGAGAGCATCGATATTGTTCTTTGATGGGAGCCCTGAATTATAGCTTTCGTAGTCGCTGATCCACCAGCTCTCTACAGCAAACCGCATAATATGCTCAGTACCATCGCTACCTACCCGGTACAACCGAAGGCAACCCTTAACAACAAAACTATTATAATGGCTCACATCACCTTGCTGTAGCAGGTACTGACGTTTGCGGATCTTCTTCTGCACCGTTACTTCCTCTACCAACTTCAGCTCCTCCTGGGTAAGGCCGCCCTTTTCAATCAGGTAGCTGGCTAACACTTCGAACATTTCTAAAAAGCTTTTACCAAAGCTATCCAAAAAATCCCCGATGTGCAATCTACCGGTATAGTCCTGAAATAACGGTGGTCTTGCTGTCAAACGACAAGCACAACCACCGTTTGCAACACCTATTTCATCAGGCTGATGTTGGTCATCCCTCCATCCACCAGAATTTCACTTCCCAGAATAAAAGACGATTCGTCAGAAGCCAGAAATACCGCCGTCTTCCCGATGTCTGACGGCTGCCCTATCCGTCCTGCGGGTACCAGGTTCATCCATAGTTGTTTTACCTGATCGACATGCTCTTCGGGCACCAGCTTACCAAACACGGGCGTATCGATTGTTCCTGGCGAAAGCACATTCACCCGGATTTTCCGATCTATTAAATCCAGTGAAAAACCTTTTGCGAACGATATCACCGCAGCCTTTGCAGCACTGTAAACCGACATCCCCGGCGCTGCTCTGTGCCCGGCGCTCGAACCAATCAGTATGATCGACGCCCCGTCGTTCAGATACGGCAATGCCTTATGAACTGTGAAGTAAACACTCTTCAGATTCAGGTCCATATACTTATCGTAGCCCTCTTCTCCCATGTCGGCCACCGATCCCATCGGACTACCATCCACGACGCCTCCCGCATTGACCACCAACACATCGATCTTGCCAAACCTGGTAAAGCTTTCTTTAAACACGTGCTCCAGGTCATTGATATTCGTCACATCACCTTTGATACTTATGAACTGTGTGCCGAGCTGCCCGATTGAGCGATCGAGCGTCTGCTGATTTCTACCGGTAATTGTCCCTATAGCGCCCTCGTTTCTGAAAGCTTCTGCAATACCGAACCCTATACCGCTGTTACCTCCCGTAACCACGGTCACTTTGTTTTTCAATTTCAAAACTTTACGAATTTGTTTGCGACAAAGGTCACACAACTTGCCCGCCTGCACCGAGGACATTTAATACAAAAAACACGTGACAATTGTCACATTCGGCTATTCGGCTTTTATAAGTCGCACATTATCCGCACCATGTGTCATGGTACCAGGTTTGCAGTAGAAGGACTTTCAGAAGTCTTTCACTACGAAACGGCTGCCATTGGCGTGAAGATTATGTCAGACAGAAACAAAGAAATTCTACTTCAGGGAAATGCCGCCATTGCTGCGGGTAATTACGAAGCATTCGTGTCGATCTGTACAGAAGACACGGAGTGGACCTTTATAGGAGATCAGGTACTTAAAGGAAAAGAAGCCGTGCGACAATGGATGTTACAGACGTACATCGAGCCGCCAAAGGTTACGGTAGCTCACCTGATTGCAGAGGGCGATTTTCTTGTTGCAACTGGTGAGGTAACGGTAAAGGATAAGGACGGAAAGGAAACACGCACCTCGTACTGCGACATCTGGCGCTTTCGCGGCGAGAAACTGGTTGAACTAAGAGCCTTTGTGGTCCAGGCTACTGGTTAAACGAATTGTGCCAGGTACAGTGGCCATCGATCAGCGACTTGAGTCCAAGGTTCACAGACGGTACAAAACCATGACCTGTAGGGCGATCCGGTGGCGGTTTGCTCCGAAAACAGCTGTTAATGCTGAATAAAGGGTAGCGGTAAGGCAATCCGGGCTGAGTATTCAAGATCACCTCAATAGGAATTGCAGTTTATTAGTAGTAGCTTTGATCTATCAATTGTGGACCACTTAATTCGCTGCACTTTGGTTTAACCAACCGTAGTCTCTTAAATTCCCCAGTTAACAGGCAGTGAATCTTCCTTTTCGTCCATATTAGTCTAGATCTATTGCTGCATAGTAACATTGCGAACGTCGCAGGCTTCGATCTATTCTATGAACATTATTAAATGACTTTATAAGATTTAACCTTGGCGGTGCATTTAATATGCATTTAACGAAAAGGCTTGAGAGGCCATCACGGTTCTGCTTACGCCCTGTCGTCTGTCAAAAACACAATCAAATCAACCGACCATTTTTTCAATCATAATTACTATACAATGAACATTTACGTAGCAAACATTCCGTTTAAATCATCAGAGTCTGAACTGAAACAACTCTTTGAACAATATGGCGAAGTTACTTCTGCAAAGATCGTTATCGATAAAATGACTAATCGCAGCCGTGGTTTCGGATTTATAGAGATGACCGACAGCGCTTCAGCGAAGGAAGCAATAAACACGCTGAACGGAGCGGATTTTCAGGGTAAAGCGCTAGTCGTTAACGAAGCCCGTCCTAAGACTGACAATGGCTACGGTAACAACGGTGGCGGTTCTAACAGAAGGTGGTAATTCTTCGTTTCCTAATTGTATTATACATTTAAATAATTCAGGAAATGAACCTCTTCGTAACGAACATCAGTCATAGCGTAAAAGAGGAGGCGCTTAAAGCGCTGTTCTCAGAATTCGGACAGGTGTCGTCGGTTAAAATCATCAGCGACAAATACACAGGGGAATCTAAAGGATTCGGCTTTGTAGAAATGGCTGATGACAGCCAGGCGTTTGACGCTATTAAAAGACTGACAAACGCAGAGTTTTTTGGAAGAAAGCTGATTGTTTCAAAAGCACGACCAAAAACCAGTACATACTAACTTTATTTTGTTTATAGTTAGCTGACCCCAAAGATACCTTTGGGGTTTTTACTTTCTTTTTTAACATGCCTGATACAGGATGTTATGATCGGCTGATTGAAAACCAGCCTCGAATTTGCAACGTGGAGGGATTATAATTTCGTGCTACCACGCACGATTACCCGTCGGTATAGAGGTAAAGTCTTTTCGTAAATCAAATCTTTTTAAAAATGTCTATGCGTCAGCTAAAAATCTCGAAACAGATCACCAACCGGGAAACACAATCACTGGATAAATATCTGCAGGAGATCGGGAAGGTTGATTTGATTTCGTCGGAAGAAGAAGTGAATCTGGCGCAGCGCATCCGTAACGGTGACGCTGTTGCACTTGAGAAGCTTACCAAGGCAAATTTGAGATTTGTAGTGTCTGTAGCGAAGCAATATCAGAATTATGGGTTGAGTCTTGGTGACCTCATCAACGAGGGTAATCTGGGACTGATCAAGGCGGCAAGCCGGTTTGACGAGACACGAGGTTTTAAATTTATCTCGTATGCCGTTTGGTGGATTCGCCAATCGATTATGCAGAGCCTGGCAGAGCAATCGCGTATTGTAAGGTTACCGCTGAATCGTGTCAGCGGTATTAATAAGATAATAAAGACATTCTCGGCACTGGAACAGAAATTCCAACGGGAACCGACCACGGAGGAACTTGCCGATTCTATCGGTGTATCGACCGAAGAGATCATTCAAAATCAACAACACAACAAGCGGCAAATTTCTGTGGACGCTCCCTTCCAGGAAGGTGAAGAAAACTCGCTGCTCGATGTATTAAGTGACTCGGCTTTTGATATGCCGGACTCGGAAATGCTTTCCGATTCTTTAAAGACCGAAATAAAACGCGCTATATCAAAGTTAACTTCACGTGAAGCGGAGGTGATAACTCTTTATTTCGGCTTGAATGGACAGGGTGCTTTGACCCTGGAAGAACTCGGAGAAAGACTTAATCTTACCCGTGAAAGAGTACGACAAATCAAGGAAAAAGCAACACGCAGGATGAGGCACGGGTCAGACACAAAGTCCTTGAGGACCTATCTTTGATTCTTTAGCGTTACATCTCCTACGAGATCTTCGATCACAGTTTTTTTAGTTGCGTTATGTCCTGCATTGGAAGGTTAATATGTCAATTAGTGTACCATGTGGTTTGTATTAGCGATCCACATGCAGAAATATGGGAAAGTTGAGTTTGTTCGCCGGAGCATTACAAAAAACGGCTTATTAAAAAGCATTTTTTTTGGAATAACCTGATTTTCTATATCTATAACTGGCTCCGCGAACAGAACGTAACTTATTGCGCTGGACTCAATCTCTGCTCCTTTTTTGTTAAGGTAAAAAGCTATTTGTTGTTCTGCTCTCCCTATATCGTAATGATTATGGTTACAGAGGATGGATTTACCCTCGATTGACTTGTAATTAGTTTTAATGTTCAATTCTAATTCTGGAATGACAACAATATCATATTCGGTCATCGCATATTTCCACTTATGATTTTCTTGTTTCTGCTCTCTACGGCCGCTATCGATATTTTTGTTGATAGCCGTAACCATACCTGACAGGCTCGCCGGTATTGTATCCGTCATCGATAGAATGATCTCGTGCTCGGGGTCACGTGGATGAAGTTTTAACGTGAAATTGTTGTCATTCTTATAATATAATATTTGAATAGCCTCTTCCGGTTCTCCCAACCACTCGAATGAAGATACATCCTGAGCATTAAACTGAAAACCGCTGCCCGGAAGAAGCTCTTCTTTAAATGGCAGTGATTTTTGAAAGTTAGCTTTTACGGATATCATACCATAACTGATTTTCACCTCCGACTTAATTTCGTTATCCCGTAATGTGTTTCGATGTGAGGTTGATGCAATTACTAATGCTAAATCTTCTAAAGCGCTATCAACGTTGATAGGGCAACTGAGCTTTGTCTTTAATTTGTCTATAGTATACAGAAAGGACGCACAGTAGAGGGAATTGCGGTCTTTGTTAAAATTATGTTCGAGGGTTGGGAGGAAATCAGTTCTCTTAAAATCAGACAACGGCTTTGGTTGGCCAAAGCAGTGACCGACCGACAAACTGACAATCAGAATACAGGACGCTGCAAAGCAGGGAATTTTCATCAGGAGCTTTTAAAGCCCCAAGTTGCTAAACAAAATCGATTTTTCGGAAGGAGCACAAAAATATGATCTGCTTCGTAAGGAATTGCTATAGACATGCTTCCTTCTCAAGTATTTCTTGCATATGCTTTAATTTTTTTGTTCATTAATGACGCAATTATACGATGGGTGGAAGAGGATAAATATCAATACCCGTTAATGGGATATATTTATGGATTAGCGGTTATACTGAGCAACAATAGATAATAATTCCCCAATAAATATGACAGTACTTATAGGCCACATTATTTCGGCAATTTTGCAGGTTATTGTTTTTACGTTAATACCGTTCATTTTTTTTCTGTTTCGTAAGGATAAGAAAGTGAGTTTTTTTAAATATATCGGGTTTTATAAGCCGACGTATAAATCCGTTTTATTCGTCCTTCTGACTATCATACCTTTTCTCATACCAAGTATAGGATTAGCTTTTGTTAATGACACGGTTAGACAAACTGTATTATCACCCGACAGCGTAACCGGACAACTGCGAGCGCTAGGATTAAGCACAACAACGATATTGATTCTTCTGGTTATTGCCGTATTTAAAACCTCATTATCCGAAGAGATCTTGTTCCGGGGCTTTATTGCGAAACAATTGATCTACAGATTCGGGTTTGCTATAGGCAACTTTGTGCAGGCATCCATATTCGGCCTTATTCATGTGTTGTTATTTTCGATCCTTGCAAAGACAACGATTATTCCACTGATAGGTATTTTTGTTTTTTCTGGTTTTGTAGGCTGGGCAATTGGCTTCATTAAAGAAAGATATGCGAATGGTAGCATTGTGCCTGGCTGGATAGCACATGGCTTGAGTAATGTGGTATCGTATTATGTTATTGCATTTGTGCTATGATCGAATAGCGTAGGTGCTGTTTGTCAATTTAATACTGCCGTTTAGCGCCGGCGGCACTCATGTTGTCAATTAACGGAGCCCATCGGGTTTTGCCTTATTGTATTGGGCCGGCGGATCGTTCAAATTACGGCTGTAACACCTCACGAACATGGCACAGGTATCATTAAGTATGGCATGGCTGTTCTTTTTTATTTTCGTTCTGAATTTTTCGTATGCACAAAGACATCAGAAATTTTCTGGCGATGGCGATACGGAAAAGGTTAAAGCATTGCTGAAACGTATCGATACTGATGTGTCCGATACCAGCGTTTATGTCAACGACGTCGTTCACATGGCTCAGGGTAGCCGGGCAATCACCGATAAAAATGAGCTGGCAAAGGTTCTCAGAGCAGAAGCTTCTGCTGGAACAATGACTATGAAACATGAGCTTATCTCCATCAACTCCTTTCCGGCTCTTGTTGTGACCAGGGGCAAAGTTACCGGCTCGTTTCAGCCTAAGAACGGCGGAACCGCTTTTCCATTTGAGACCAACAATATGATCACTTTCAGACGAATGAGCGATGGAAGTCTCAGGATCTGGCAGGTGATATTTAACCGGGTTGATCTGGACGCGGCCCGCAGGGCTTCCAATCCCTTTAAGAAGTTCTTTGGCGAATGGACGTTGAAAGACGATAACTGGTCTCAGAACTGGGGTGGTGGGATGGAGCATATCAAGATACCAGGTCATCACACCGTCAACAGAGACGTCAACACTTCCAATAGTATGTTATCGGTTATTGATGGGGCGCCGCCGCATGGTCACATTTTCTGGACGTATAATCCGGTAAAGAAGACGGTGGAGCATTTATCGAGTTTTGGTGAATCGCGAATTGGTGTCGGCGCTGGCAGTATTAACGACAATGGGGACGTTACGTTGAAAGTATCTTTTGAGGGGGAACCTGAAGGATCGTACAGGCTATATACTTACAAATGGATATCCGTTGACGAATATGAATTGAAATCGGTACAGTATAATGCCCAGGGGCAACCGACCGGTGGGTTTTATGGAGGGACTTTTGTGAGATTTTTTCATAAGTAGCCAAATTCGGCGGTTGCCTCTCAAAACCGTTTTTAGTCAGCAATGTCACGGAAAAGCCCTCAATCCAGGGTGCTACATTCCGAATAATCATAAAATCATCGAAAGGCATAATCTTGCTTTGTCAGATATTCGCAGTTCTCCCCGAAATTCTCCATTTTCAAGAAACAGCAGCTAACACTTCGCTTCTACCTTCGTTAAAAAAACAAACACATTTTATGGAAGCCATCAACAAAGACTGGAGCCAGATCAAGCTCCGGATCAACATCAAGACCACTATCGAAAAAGCCTATAATTCATGGGCCACCCAGCAAGGCCTGGAAGCATGGTTCCTGAGAAAAGCACCCGCCACGGATGCGCAGGGCAAAAGCCGTAAGGCCAACGAGCTGCTGTTGAAAGCAGATACCTATCAATGGACCTGGCATGGCTACAGCGATGATATGAAGCACGAAGGCGCCGTGCTGGAAGCCAATGGCAAGGACAGATTTGCATTCAGCTTTTCTTCCAATTGCCCCGTTACGGTTTCAATCTATAAGGAGCAGGACGAAGTGATCGTGGAGTTGATAGAGGATAATATACCGGTAGACAACGCGCGGATCTTTAAACACTACACCAGCAATACCATGGGGTGGACCTTCTATCTTACGAATCTCAAGTCTGTGCTGGAGGGTGGTTTGGACTTACGAAACTTCAATCCGTCACTCAGGAATGTGATCACTGCCTGAGGCTTTCCGGTATTCACCGGGCGTTTGGCCTGTACGTTGTTTAAACAGCTGGCTGAACGTACTGAGACTATCCCAACCTATAGCAAGACATACATCCGCCACCGTCATGCCGGGGTCGAGCAGCAATTGCCTGGCCTCGGCTATGCGGCGGTCTATGATGTATTGGTGGGGTGTTTTGTGAAAGACTTTACTGAACAGTCTCAGGAGATGCTGGTGGTTCATGGCGGCTATACCGGCCAACTCATCCAGGGTCAATGTGCGATTGAAATTATCTTCGATCCATTCGCGCACCACGGCCAGGCGTTTGTAGTTTTCCTGCCGTGTGGAGGGCTTCCGTACGTCCAGCTTCATCGACTCTTCCGAGGCGTATTGATTGAACGAGAGGATGTCGAACAGGATCGACCGTATTACGGCGTCTGCCTTCATCGTGATAAATGATGAGCAGCTGTCGGGCAGTGAGGCCAGTAAGCGGATACGTTCTTTGAATACATCGGTTACGGGATAGATCCGCTCTGTTAAATTCCAGTTTGCGGCGTCGCCCCCTGCGCTCAACGCCGGAGTATGCGACTGAAAATACAGCATCATTGGCTGCGCGGCCGGGCTTCCAACCTGAAGGCTTAAAGTACTGTTTCCATTTACGATCAGGAACTTGTTCTCATCCAGCTTGTGGGCCAATCCATTCAGTTTAAAAGAGAACATCCCTTCGAGAGAATATATCAACCCGTGATGACATCGGTGTTCGGGAATGACGAAGCCGGAGACCTTGCCCGTAAAGATTACATGCTCTGGAAAATAGGGGAGAGCAGTTGTAGTGAAAGCCGGATGGTCGGTGAGCGCAAAACTTCTCATGGCTACGAAAGCTAGGGAGCTTCATCCAAATTTCTATATTTAATAACAAACTTTTGTGCAAACCGACCATCCGCTCCATGCTGCGATATTCTTTCAATTACATATGAAATACATTAAACCTGTGTCCGTCGGGGTCTGTAAAAACGAAACCATAATAGCCCTTTCCAAAGGCTTCCGGGCTGGACACAAGTTTTCCTCCGGCTTTTTCAACTTCTTTTGCCCACTCATCTACCTGCTTTTGGGTTTCAGCAGAAAGGGTGAACACCACTTCATTTGCGTTCCGGGCGTCGACTATTTCACCTTTGACATTGGGTTGAAGTATATCTTTTAAGAAGAAGTGTATTACAAAATTATTATCGCCAACAAAAAAACTTGTCAGCTCATTAGATCTGCCGTTGGATTTAAAACCTAATTCAGTATAAAACTTGGTTGTCCGATCTAAATCGCTCACGGCTAAATTCGACCATATTTTTTTGGGATTCATAATGGTGGTTTTTGTTGATTGTTTTTTTTGGAAAGATATTGACGGGGCAAAATTGACAATTGTATAAATCGGAACAAACGTACTCATGTCATCAGTTTTATTAAAAAATCAATCTTTCGATTGATGGGTGTCGATAAACTCCGAGGGAGACATTTCGAATTGTTTTTTAAATTCTTTGCTAAAATACTTCCGATCGTTGAAGCCAACAGAAAACGCAACGTCTGCCACAGACATGGAGGTCTTTGTAAGTAGTTCTGCGGCTTTTTTTAAACGCATCTCTTTGATAAGGTCTGCAACCGAGTAGTTTGTAAGGGTTTGTACTTTTTTGTAAAGTACGGACCGGCTCATGCCAATTTCGGTGACCAGTATATCAACGTCAAATTCTGGGTCATCCATCTTCGATTCAATGATTGACATTAGTTTGCTGATAAACTTTTCCTCCGGTGAACTTGAAGTTAACGATGCCCTGGTAGGTTGAAGAACCAGCTGTTGTGCGAATTTCTCACGCATGATCTCCTTGGCCATCAGGAGATTTTTTACGGTAAGCTCGAGTATCTTCGTATTAAACGGTTTTGAGATGTATGCGTCGGCA
>Ga0247762_1000155_pt1 | contig 27942 bp, 25 predicted proteins | sample UWRJL081202R4_FD_181016 | JGI IMG/M metagenome (GOLD analysis project Ga0247762, IMG submission 181016) | Plant litter microbial communities from Arlington Agricultural Research Station in Wisconsin, United States - UWRJ-L081-202R-4 | ecosystem: Environmental > Terrestrial > Plant litter >...
CACGTGGCCGCCAGTCGGCGTCGGCCTCGCCCCGGAGACCGCCCCCGCCGCGCTTGACGCCTGCCGCAGCCAGGCCGAGGAGATCGTCAAGGCGGCCGGTGCGGTGGCCGGCAAAGCCGCGCCGGACGTCGTCACCACCGCGGAGATCATGCGGGGACCGGCCGTGCCCGCTCTGGTGGCCGAGAGCGAGAAGGCGGATCTGCTGGTCGTCGGTGATCGCGGAGCGGGTGGCTTCCCGGGGCTCACGGTCGGGTCGGTGGCGGTGCAGTCCGCCACGCGCAGCGCCTGCCCGGTGCTCATCGCCCGGGCCGCCCACCGGCCGGGCGGGGAGATCGTGGTGGGCGTCGACGGCTCTCCCAACTCCGCGCTGGCCCTGGAGTTCGCCGTCGAGGAAGCCTCCCTGCGCGGCGTCGGCCTGGTGGCCCTGCACGCGTGGAACGGCAACTCCCGGACCGAGCTCAACGCCGATCTCCCGATGACCTACGAGTTCTGGTCCGGGGAGGCCGAGGAGAAAAGGGTGCTGGCCGAGGCGCTGGCCGGCGTCGCGGACCGCTATCCCGACGTGCGGATCCGCCGCTGCGTGATGCGGGGATCGCCCCGGCGCCTGCTGGTCGATCAGTCGTTGACAGCTCAGCTGGTGGTGGTCGGCGACCGCGGGCACGGCGTGTTCACCGGTCCCTTGCTCGGTTCAGTCAGCCAGTATCTGATCCACCGGGCGTCGTGCCCGATCGCCGTCGTCCGTCCGGGCATGGTCGCTGCGGTCAGTGGGTGAGCTGCCCGCAGCGCCCTCGCGAGAAGACCCGGTGCCTTCGCACCGGGTCTTCTCATGCGCCGTCAAACGAGACTCTTCTTCAGCACCTTGCCCGCGCCGCTCAGCGGCAGTTCCGCGCGGAACTCGACCAGCCGCGGGTATTTGTAGGCGGCAACCTGCTCCCTGCAGTAGGAGATCACCTCTTCGGCCGACAGCGTGCTTCCGGTGCGGGTGACGACGAATGCCTTGACCTCCTGACCGAGCCGCTCGTCCGGCACGCCGACCACGGCGGCCTCGACGATGTCGGGATGGCGGTAGAGCACCTCTTCGATCTCGCGCGGGTAGACGTTGTAGCCGCCGCGAATGATGAGCTCCTTCTTGCGGTCGACGATGAAGAAGTAGCCGTCGGTGTCGACATAGCCGAGGTCGCCGGTGTGGAACCAGCCGCCGGTCATCGCCTCCTCAGTCGCCGCCGTCTGCCCGTGGTATCCCCGCATCGTGTGGTAGCCGCGGGTGACCAGCTCACCGACATGGCCCCGGCCCGGCGGCAGTCGCCGGCCCTGCTCGTCCCAGACCTGCACCTCGACACCCCACACCGGCGTGCCCACGCTGTAGGCCCGGCGCCGGTCCGGACCCTGGTTGAAGGTGATGGTGGAGGCGGTCTCGGTCATGCCGTAGCCCTCGAGGATCGGCACCGAGAAGCGCTTCTCGAAGGCGTCGAGCACACGGGCGGCGATGGCGTCCCCGCCGGAGATGCACACTCGCAGCGACGACGTGTCGTAGCGGCCGAACTCCGGATGGGCGAGCAGCGCGCCGAACATCGACGGCACGCCGTCGAAGATGGTCGCCCGGTCACGCTCGATGGTGGCGAGCACCTTTCCGGCGGTGAACCGGGGCACCAGTGACAGGGCGGCGCCGAAGCGCAGGCCGAGGTTCATCGCACTGGACATACCGTAGACGTGGAACAGCGGCAGCACGGTGAGGATCACGTCCTCGGGTTTGATCTCGAACATCCGGCCCGGGATGTCGGCGTTCATGTAGAGCTGGAAGTTCGTCAGCTCGGCGCCTTTGGGGCGCCCGGTGGTGCCGGAGGTGTAGACGATCGCCGCGACGTCGCCGGGCTGCCGGTCCGCCGGCGGGCGCGGGCCGGTCACCGGTGCCCGGAGCTCAGCGAACGGCCGGGCGGTGGCGGTCTCGCCGACCGAGTAGACGGCGGTCACGCCTGCGTCGGCGGCGCCCTTGGCCGCGTCGTCGAACAGGCCGGCCCAGGCGATCAGCATCCGCGCCCCGGAGTCTGCCAGTTGATAGGAGATCTCCGGCGCCCTGAGCAGCACGTTGAGCGGCACGACGACGGCACCGGCCTTGAGGATGCCGAAATAGGCGACCGGGAACTCGGGGATGTTGGGCAGTTGCAGGGCGACCCGCTCGCCCGGCGTGATGCCCGCAGCCGCCAGCCCGGCCGCGACTTCGTCGGAACGGGCATCGAGCTGGGCATAGGTCATCATGCCCCCGTCGGACAGCAGGGCGGGCGCATCGGGACGGCTGGCGGCGGACTCGCGCAGAATGACGGCCAGATTCAGCATCATCGGCTCCCTTCGCCGGGATGGATGCGGTCAGGAGAGTTGAGCGACCCGCTTGACGGCGGCCGCGCGGCGCTTCGCGGGCGGAGCCGGCTGCGGGCGGGCCGCGGTGTCGAGCTGTGCCACCTCGTCGACCAGGGTGGCGGCAAAGTCATCGGCTTCCGGCACCGAGGCGAAGTCGGCGGTGACGCCGAAGGCAGCCTGCCCTGCATAGGTGAAGACCGAGACGCCGATTCGCATACGTTCGGCGATCGGGACGTACGGCAGGATCTCGCGGATCGGCCGCCCCAGGATGTAGAGCTGCTCGGCCGGCCCGGGCACGTTGGTGGTCACCGTGACGATCGCCCGCGGCGGCAGCCGCAGGCCGGTGCGGATCACCAGCGAGACGGCACTGTAAGGCTCTTGATCGGCGAGCGACACCAGGGCGACGCCCGCCTCGACCTCATGCTGGGCGCGCAGGTCACCGATGCGCTGATGCACGACCGCCAGCCGCTGGACCGGGTCGTCGAGCTCGACGGGCAACAACAGCAACAGGGAGGAGACCCGATTGTCGAGCACGCCCTCCTCATTGCGCCGCCGGACGTTGACCGGCACGAGCGTGCGGATCGTGTCGGGGCCCGGGTCCTCACCGCGGGCCTGGATGAGCCGCCGGAAGGCGCCGGCCACCGCGGACAGGTAGACGTCGTTGATGGTGACATCATGCGCCGAGGCGACGGCGGACAGTCGTTCCAGGGGCACCCGGGCGACCGCATACCGGCGGGCTTTGCCGATCGGGCCGAACAGCGACGACGGGGTCGCCGGGGCGAACCCCTCGGCGAGGGCGGTCAGACCGCGCGCCGTTTCCCGCAGGGAGGAACCGAGCCCACCCGGTGACCGGGCCGCGCGGGCCAGCGCCCGGACCTGGTCGAACGGTGTCCGGGCGAGACGGCCGAGCGCGTCGAGGGTGAGGTCGATCGTCTCGCCGGTGTCCCGCGGCTGCCAGTGGTCCGGCAGCGGACGGCGTGGCTTCGGGCCGGTGTCACAGATGAGGCGGTACAACTGGTTGCCGGTCACGCCGTCGACCAGGCAGTGGTGCACCTTGGACAGCAGCGCCCAGCGGCCCTCGGGCAGGCCCTCGATGAGCCAGGTCTCCCAGAGCGGACGCTCCCGGTCCAGCCGCTGGGACATGATCCGGGCGACCAGCCGGGTCAGCGCGACGTCCCCGCCGGGCTCGGCCAGGGCGGTGCGGCGCAGGTGGAAGTCGAGGTCGAAGTCGGCGTCGTCCACCCAGACGGGAGGGCCGAGATTGAACGGCACCCGGCGCACCTTCTGCCGGTAGCGGGGCACCAGGGGCAACCGCCCGCGGATCGCCGCGGCGAAGTCCGCCTGACTCGGCGGCGGACCGTCGAGCACGGCGATCGACGCGATCGCCAGCGAAGCGTGCCGATCCTCGTCCTCGGCGTCCAGAAAGGACGTGTCCAAGGGGCTCAGATACTCCACGACGAACCTCCTGATCACCCAGCGTCATATATCGCCAGCCTCCCGCGGCCGATTCCGGGACACCAGGGCCGGAGGCCCTATCTAGGGGTCCTGCGCCCCCTGCGTGCGGGCGTTCCGGCGGCGCAGGCTGGGATCATGACAGTCGAGCTGGCGCGCAACGGCGACATCGAGATCGCGTACGAGGTGGAGGGCCCCCCGGACGGCGAGCCACTGTTGTTGATCATGGGCCTGGGGCTGCAACTGGTGTTCTGGCCGGACGCCTTCCGGGCCCGGCTGGTCGAGCGTGGATTCCGCGTCGCCCGCTTCGACAACCGCGACGTCGGGCTGTCCACCCACCTCACCGGCCTGGGCCTGCCGTCGGTGCCGGCGATCCTGCTGCGGAGCTGGCGCGGATACCGCATCGCGGACATGGCGGCCGACGCCGTCGCCGTGCTGGACGCGCTGAAGTGGCCGAGCGCCCATCTGGTCGGGGTGTCGCTGGGCGGGATGATCGCCCAGACCGTCGCCGGGCTGTTCCCGGCCCGGGTACGCACGCTGACCTCGATCTCGTCGACTCCCGCGGCAAAGATAGGCAGACCCCGTCCGCGCGCGCTGCGGGCGTTGGCGGCCGGCGATCCGGGCGGGCGCGAAGCCTCGGTGCAGCGCGTCGTCGACGTGTTCCGGGTGATCGGCTCGCCGGCGTATCCGCTCGACGAACGGTGGTTGCGAGACGCCGCCGCTCGCAGTTACGACCGCTTCCACGACCCGGACGGCATCCGTCGCCAGCTCGCCGCGATCACCACCTCCGGTGACCGGCGTCCCCTGCTGCGGCAGCTGCGAATGCCCGCCCTGGTCGTGCACGGCGACGCTGATCCGCTGATCCGGCCGGCCGGCGGCCGCGCCACCGCCGCCGCGATCCCGGGCGCCGAGCTGGTCACCTATCCCGGCATGGGTCACGACCTGCCGGGCGCCCTGCAGCAGCCGATCGCCGACCGGATCGCCGCCGTCGCCCGGCAGTGGTCACCAGTTCGCTGACCGGTCCCCACGGGCAGTCGCGGGTTAGGCTGCGACTGTGCCGGAAAGTGAGCGTCCACCGATGAACCTGGGCGAGATCATCCGCCGCCAGCGCGAGCTGGCGGAGCTGCCGATGCGGCAACTGGCCGCGATGGTCGGCATCTCCAATCCGTACCTGTCCCAGATCGAGCGCGGCCTGCGCGCCCCGTCGGATCACGTGCTGCACGCCATCGCCGCCTCGTTGCGCACTTCTGCGGACGCGCTGACCGGTCAGGCCTCGGCGCCGGCAGCCGCGACGCCGGCGGTGCTCGACGCGATAGCGGAGGATCCGAACCTGACGGCGCGGCAGCGCCAGGCGCTGACCGAGATCTACACCGGTCTGGCGGAAGCGACCATCGCACGCCGCCGGCGGGGGCGTTCCGCGGACGACGCGGCCCGGCCCGGGGAGTGATCCCCGGGCCGGGCGGCAACCGCACTAGCGCAGCGCGGCGCGGGCCGTCTTCACATAGGCGGCGCCGACGTCCTCGACGAGTCCGGCGCCCAGCGTGAGCGCGGACCGCAGGCGCGGCGGGGCGATCTTCGCGGCATCCTTCTCGAACGCGACGACGTCGGCGATGCTCCGCTCGTAAACGTTCACCGCCAGCACGCCCATCTCTCGCCCGATCCGCCGGTTCCGCTCGACGCGGGCCTCGGGGTGAGTCACACGTTGCGCGGCCGTCGTCTCGTGGGTGCCCTTGCTGTTAGTGGTGGTCATGACATCCTCCCTTCCTGCTTCCGATTAGCACGTTAGCTGTTCGTTGCTAACTGATTCAGTGCCGTTGGACCCCTTTGCGGGCACCGAATCCACTCCGTCATCGGCTGCCCCGGGGGCCGACCGGCCACCCGGTTCGGGCCCGACGGCCCTGACGCCGGCGCCGGCGCGGCCGCACCATGGAAGTCGAGTTCGCCGGTATGGAGGTGACAGCCTCCGGTGGTGGGGCCCCCTTCGCCACGGACGTGCGGAGCGTTCCGCCGGCGGACTCGCCGCTGCCCGGCCCGTGCCCCTCCAGGAGGCCGCCATGAACAGCCGGCAACGCGACCTGACACTCCTGCCGGACTTGCTGCACGACGAGGCCCGCGGTGGCCCGGTGCGCAAACACCGGCCGGTCTATCTGGATCTGCTGCCGCCCTGCAATGCCGGCTGTCCGGCCGGCGAGAACATCCAGGGCTGGCTGGCACTCGCCCGAGCGGGCGACCACGAAGCCGCGTGGCGGCTGCTGGTCGCGGACAATCCGATGCCGGCCATCCACGGCCGGGTCTGCTACCACCCCTGCGAGAGTGCGTGCAACCGTGCCGAGCTCGACAGCGCGGTGTCCATCCACGGCGTGGAGCGGTTCCTCGGCGACCTCGCGCTCGATCGCGGCTGGTCCTTCGAGCCCGCCGCCACCTCCTCCGGCAAGCGGGTGCTGGTGATCGGGGCCGGCCCCAGCGGGTTGTCCGCGGCCTACCAGCTCGCCCGGCGCGGCCATCAGGTGGAGATCCGCGACGCCGGCGCGGAACCGGGCGGCATGATGCGCTACGGCATTCCCGCCTACCGGCTGCCCCGAGATGTGCTGGCCGCCGAGATCGCCCGCATCGAAGCGTTCGGGGTCCGGATCGTCACCGGGCACGTGGTGAGCGACCTGGCCGCCGAGCGTGACGACGGTGAATTCGACGCCGTCTTCGTGGCTGTCGGCGCGCACCTGTCCAAGCGTGTCGAGATCCCCGCCCGGGAGACCGCCCGCATCGTCGACGCCGTCAGCTTCCTGCACAGCGTGGCAGCCGGCGAACGACCGGCCATCGGCCGGCGGGTCGCCGTCTACGGCGGCGGCAACACCGCGATGGACGCCGCCCGGACCGCCAAACGGCTCGGGGCCGAGGATGCGCTGATCGTCTATCGGCGCACCCGGGACCAGATGCCGGCGCACGCGGAGGAGGCCGACGAGGCCGAACGCGAAGGCGTGCGGATCAACTGGTTGCGGACGATCCAGGCATTCGACGGGCCGGGCCTGACCGTCGAGGTGATGCGACTCGACGAGACCGGCCGCCCCGTGGGAACGGGCCGGACCGAGACCCTGGCCGCTGACACCGTCATTCTGGCGCTCGGTCAGCGCGCCGAGACCGCCTTCCTGCACGCGCTGCCAGGGGTTGCGTTCACTGCGGACGGCACGGTTGTGGTGTCGCCGTCGTTCATGACCGGCTGCCCCGGTGTGTTCGCGGGCGGCGACGTGATCCCCGCCGAGCGAACGGTCACGGTCGGGGTGGGACACGGAAAGAAGGCCGCGGCGCACATCGACGCCTATCTGCGGTCCAGCGCGTTCACCCCGCCCGCCGGGCCCGCCGTGGCCGACCTCGGCCAGATGCATCCCTGGTACTTCGGCGACCATGCCCGCCGGGCGCAGCCGGAACAGGATCCGCACGCCCGGGTCACCGACTTCACCGAGGTCGTCGGCGGCCTGGACGCGGCGTCGGCGGCCTACGAGGCGGCCCGCTGCCTGTCCTGCGGCACCTGCTTCGAGTGCGACGGCTGTCTCGGCTCGTGTCCCGAGGACGCGATCGTCAAACTCGGCCCGGGCAACCGCTACCGCATCGACTACAACCGGTGCACCGGCTGTGGAGCCTGCTACGAGCAGTGCCCGGTGCACGCCATCGACATGGTTGCGGAGGTTCAGTCATGACCCGGGCGACGGTCGACGGCAACGAGGCGGCGGTGTCGGTCGCGTACCGGCTGAACGAGGTGTGCTGCATCTTCCCCATCACGCCGTCCTCGCCGATGGCCGAGCTGGCCGACGAATGGTCGACGGCCCGCCGGAGCAACATCTGGGGCTCGGTGCCCGTGGTCGTGGAGATGCAGAGCGAGGGCGGCGCCGCCGGAGCACTGCACGGCGCTCTGCAGAGCGGCTCGCTGACGACCACCTTCACCGCGTCGCAGGGACTGCTGCTGATGATTCCCAACATGTACAAGATCGCCGGTGAACTCACCCCGGCGGTTCTGCACGTGGCGGCGCGCTCGCTCGCGGCGCAGGGGCTGTCGATCTTCGGCGACCATTCCGACGTGATGGCGGTGCGGGCCACCGGCTTCGCGCTGCTGGCCGCCGGCTCCGTCCAGGAGGCCCAGGATCTGGCCCTGGTCGCCCAGGCCGCCACGCTGCGGACCCGAGTGCCGTTCGTGCACTTCTTCGACGGCTTCCGCACCTCGCACGAGCTCAACACGATCGACCTGCTGACCGACGACGACCTGCGCGCCCTGGTGCCGGCCGGCCTCGTCCGCGCGCACCGCGAACGTTCCCTGTCGCCGGAGCGCCCGTTCATCCGCGGCACGGCCCAGAACCCCGATGTCTATTTCCAGGGCCGCGAGACCGTGAATCCCTTCTACGGCCGCGTTCCCGGCGCCGTGCAGGACGCGATGGACCAGCTCGCGGACCGCACCGGCCGGCACTACGGCATCGTCGAATACTCCGGTCACCCGCAGGCCGATCGTCTGCTGGTGGTCATGGGCTCCGGCGCGCAGACCGCGCATGCGACCGCCGCCGGTCTGATCGCCGCCGGCGAGCGCGTCGGGGTGCTGCAGGTCCGGCTCTACCGCCCGTTCCCCGCCGCGGCGCTGGCGTCCGCCATCCCGGCGAGCGTGCGACGGATCGCGGTGCTCGACCGGACCAAGGAGCCGGGCTCGCTGGGCGAACCGCTCTTCCTGGATGTGCTGGCCGCGCTGGCCGAAAGTGGCCGCACCCCGATGCCGCTGGTGATCGGCGGCCGCTACGGCCTCGGCTCGAAGGAATTCACGCCCGGGATGGTGGCCGGCGTCTTCGACGAGCTCGCCCAGGACCGACCCAAGAGCAGGTTCACCGTCGGGATTGTCGATGACGTCTCGGCCACCAGCCTGCCCTACGACGACAGCCTCGACATCGAGCCGGCCGAGACGGTCCGGGCCGTCTTCTTCGGCCTCGGCTCGGACGGGACGGTCGGTGCCAACAAGAACACCATCAAGATCCTCGGCTCGGACCCGCGGCTGCACGCCCAGGGTTACTTCGTCTACGACTCGAAGAAGTCCGGCTCGATGACGGTCTCCCACCTGCGGTTCGGGCCCGTCCCGATCCAGGCGCCCTACCTGATCGCCAAGGCCGGCTTCGTCGGCTGCCATCATCTGGGGCTGCTGGACCGCGTGGACGTGTTGGACCGGGCCGCCGACGGCGCGACCCTGTTGCTCAACTCGCCCGCCCCCGCGACCCAGGTCTGGAACGAGCTGTCCCGTCCGGTGCAGCGGCAGATCATCGACAAGGCTCTGCGGGTCCACACCATCGACGCCGACCGGATCGCGGCCGAGGCGGGCCTGCCCGGCCGCACCAACACGATCCTGCAGACGTGCTTCTTCGCCATCTCCGGGGTGCTGCCTCAGGACGAGGCGATCAGCAGGATCAAAGAGAGCATCACCAAAACGTACGGCCGGCGCGGTGCCGACGTCGTGGCCCGTAACCATGCCGCGGTCGACCGGGCGCTGGCCGGCCTGCAACGCGTCGACATCCCGGACCACGTGACCGCGGACCGCGACCGGCCGCCGGCCGTGCCGGCCGGAGCGCCGCCCTTCGTACAGGCCGTCACGGCGGCGATGATGACGGGCCACGGTGATCAGTTGCCGGTCAGCGCGATGCCGGTCGACGGCACCTATCCCGGCGGCACGACCGCCTTCGAGAAGCGCAACGTCTCCGAACTCGTCGCGGTGTGGGACCCGGATCAGTGCATCCAGTGCGGCAACTGCAGCTTCGTCTGCCCGCACAGCGTGATCCGGTCGAAGTTCTATGATCTCAAGGACCTCGCCGGTGCGCCCGACGGCTTCCCCGCAGCCCCGCTGGAAACGCGGGGGCTGCCCGACTCCCGCTACACCCTGCAGGTCTATCTCGAAGACTGCACCGGCTGCGGCCTGTGCGTCGAGGCCTGCCCGATCGGCGCCGCCGCCGACCCGGACCGCAAGGCCATCAACCTCGCACCCCGCCTGCCGCAACTGACGACCGGCCGCGGCAACATCGCGTTCTTCGAGAGCCTGCCGGTCACCGACCGGTCCCGTGTCGACTTCGGCACGGTCCGCGGCACCCAGTACCTGCAGCCGCTGTTCGAGTTCTCGATGGCCTGTGCGGGCTGCGGCGAGACCCCTTATCTGAAACTGCTCTCCCAGCTCTTCGGCGACCGGCTGATGATCGCCAACGCCACCGGGTGCTCCTCCATCTACGGCGGCAACCTGCCCACCACACCCTGGACCCACAACGCCGAGGGCCGCGGCCCCGCCTGGTCGAACTCCCTGTTCGAGGACAACGCCGAGTTCGGCCTCGGTTTCCGGCTCTCCGCCGACCTGCATCGCCGGCTCGCCACCGATCGGCTGGCCGAGCTTCGCGACCGGATCGGTCCCGCGCTGGCCGATGAACTGACGCGCGCGCCGCAACGCCGGGAGTCCGAGTTCGCCGCTCAGCGCGGCCGCCTCGCCGAGCTGAGCCGCCGCCTCGACGCCCTGCCGGGAGACGACCCGGTCGTCGCCGACCTGCGCAGCGTGATGGATCATCTGGTCCGGCGCAGCGTCTGGATCGTCGGCGGCGACGGCTGGGCCTACGACATCGGCTCGGGGGGCCTCGATCACGTGCTCGCGAGCGGGCGGGACGTGAACGTTCTGGTGCTGGACACCGAGGTCTATTCCAACACCGGCGGCCAGATGTCGAAGGCGACGCCCCTCTCGGCGGTCGCCAAGTTCGCCGCCGGCGGCAAGACCACACCCAAGAAGGACCTGGCGCTCCAGGCGATCGCCTACGGGAATGTCTACGTCGCCCGGGTGGCGATGGGCGCGGATCCGCAGCAGACCCTGCGCGCCGTGCGCGAGGCGGAAGCCTACGACGGCCCGTCGCTGATCATCGCCTACTCGCACTGCATCGCCCACGGGATCGACATGCGCGACGGGATGGGCCAGCAGCACCGCGCCGTCGCCAGCGGGTACTGGCCGTTGATGCGTTACGACCCGGTGCTGCGCTCGGCCGGCGAGAATCCGTTCCTGCTCGACTCCCCGCGCCCCCGGATCCCGCTGTCCGACTACACCGGGCGGGAGCTGCGTTTCCGTCAGCTGAGTCGCAGTGACCCGGCCGAGGCCGACCGCCTGGCCGGGCTGGCGCAGCAGGAGGTGGACCGGCGCTGGCAGGTCTACGAGGAGATGGCCACGCACGGCGCCGACCGGTTCCCGGGGGATGCCCGCCGGTGACGCTGAGAAGGGCCCGGTCGCCCGGGCCCTTTCCGCACGCCGCCGGCCCGGTGCCTAGGGCACGATGACAGCGCGGCCCGCCAGCTCGCCGGCGCGCATCTCGTCGTAGGCGGTCATCGCCGAGGCCAGCGGGAACCTGCTGATCTGGGGAGCGATGAGCCCCCGGGCACCGAGGTCCAGCACCTCGATCAGCTCGGGCCGGGTGCCCCAGTAGGTGGTCTGGATGCTCACCTCGTAAGGCAGCGAGAAGAACGACACGGCCAGGCTGCCGCCCGCGATGCCGACGATCGTCAGGTCACCCAGGCTGCGCACGGTCGCCGCCGCCAGCGCGAGTGTCTGGTCGCTGCCGACGAAGTCGAGCACGACGTCGGCGCCCCGGCCGTGAGTGGCCTTGCGGATCTCCTCGGCCGCCGTGTCTCCCGCCGCCACGGCCAGGTCGGCTCCGCACCTCCCGGCCAGCTCGAGGGCACCGTCGCGGTTGTCCACCGCGACGATCCGGGCCGCGCTCGTCGCCTTGAGAATCTGCACCGCGACGTGGCCCAGGCCACCGACACCAATCACCACAGCGGTACTTTCGGGGGTGAGCTTCGGCCAGGAGCGGCGGATGGCGTGATAGGGCGTCAGCCCCGCGTCGGTCAACGGCGCGGCACGGACCGGGTCCAGCCCCGCGGGCAGCGGCACCAGGTGCCGGGCGTCGGGCACCAGCATGTACTCCGCCATGCCGCCGTCCAGGCCCAGTCCGCCGCCACCGCCGGGGATCGGCGCAGCCGCCGGGTTCTCGCAGTAGGTCTCGGCGCCGAGACGACAGCGCGGGCACGTTCCGCAACCCCAGGGCCCGTACACGGCGACCGGTTGCCCGGCGGTCAGCCCGGTGACCCCGGCGCCGAGCTGGTGCACCCACCCGGCGTTCTCGTGGCCCAGTGTGAAGGGCGGGCCCCACGGTAGCTGTCCGGCCGCGAAGTCGGTCATGAGATGCAGGTCGGAGTGGCAGGCCCCGGCGCCGCCGACCTTGATGATCACCTGGCCCGGCCCGGGGACCGGCTCGGCGACGTCGACCAGCTCCGGTCGCGTCTGCCATTGCGTGAGTCTGAGCGCGCGCATCGGCTTTCCTTTCGTGACGAGGTGACGCCCCCATCGTCGGAGCGCAACGGCGGATGTGCAGGAGGCGAAAGACCCCTCCGGCCCCGCCGGGACCTCCGCCCTGCGGGAATGGGACCTGCCGCTCTGCCCGGCGACGGGATTGCGACCGACGATCGACAGAAAGAGCGTGATCAGGGAGAGGCCATGACACCCAGGAAGATCCTCGTGGGCTATGACGGCTCGTCGGATGCCCGGCGGGCCGCCCGCTGGGCCTTGGACGAGGCCGCCCGCACCCAGGCACCGGTCGAGTTCTGTTACGCCTACAACTGGCCGGCCTACGTGCCGGCGGGTGCGATGATGCCGGCGTCCGCGGTGTGGCCCGACGGCGACACCGATCAGGCGATCACCGACATGGTCGAAGGCGTGGCGCTGAGCGCGGCCGAGACCCATCCCACGGTAACGGTCAGCACCGTCATCACGCGTACCCCGGCCGTGCCCACCCTGACCGAACGCTCCGCCGGCGCCGGCCTGATCGTGCTGGGCAGTCGCGGGCACTCGGCCGTGGCCGGTCTGCTGGGCGGATCCGTCACCATCGACGTCAGTTCCCGGGCGCACTGCCCGGTCGTGGTCGTGCGCGGCAAGACAGCCGACAACGATCCCGTGGTGGTCGGCGTCGACGATTCCCCGTACGCCGAGACGGCCCTGGCCTTCGCGGCCCGGCAAGCGGCCGGGCGCGGAGTCGCCTTGCGGGTGATCCGGGCCTGGCTACCGCCCGCGACCGGTTGGAACGGCTCCCGGGCTGTCATCGAGACGGTCTCCGCCACCGAGCGGCACTCCCTTGACACGTTGCTCCGGCACTGGCGCCAGGAATTCCCCGCCCTGGCGGTGACGATCGAGGTCTCCCTTGACGACGCCGGGCGGGTGCTCACCGAAGCCGGCTTCGACGCGCAACTGGTCGTGGTCGGATCGCGCGGCCGTGGACCCTTCCGGGGAGCGCTGCTCGGCTCGGTCAGTCAGCATCTGCTGCACCACTGCGCCTGCTCCGTCGCGATCGTCCGCGGCCCCGGGCAAGAAACGTGATCGGGACTTTGGTCCCGGCCGGATCGGGCGGTTCTGCCCGGGTGCGATGGACGCGATCGGAGCATCGTCATAGGTACAGACATCCACTGAGGAGGACACCATGACAACCACGGGCCGCAGCACCGCGGCACACCACCTCGAGAACGTCGAGGCTCCCGGCCACATGCTCACCAAGACCGCGGCTCGGGCCCTTGCCGTTCTGCGCATCTCCACAGGGTTCGTGTTCCTGTGGGCGTTCCTCGACAAGACCTTCGGCTGGGGTTACTCCACGCCGTCGGCCAAGGCCTGGATCAACGGCGGTTCCCCGACCAAGGGCTTCCTGTCCTCGGTCGACGTCGGCCCCTTCCAGGGCACCTTCCACTCGATCGCCGGCACCCCGGTGGCGAACTGGCTGTTCATGCTCGGTCTGCTCGGCATCGGCGTCGCTCTGATCGCCGGCATCGGCATGCGGATCGCCGCGGGCGCCGCCGTGCTCATGATGGCCATGATGTGGCTCGCCGAGTACCCGCTCGCGCAGCACACCAGCGCCGGCAAGGCCAGCGGCTCGACCAACCCGATCACCGACTACCACTTCGTGTACGCCGTCGGCACCGTCGTGCTGGCCCTCACCTACGCCGGACACACCTGGGGCCTCGGCCGCTGGTGGGCGCAGCTGCCCTTCGTGCAGAAGAACCGTTGGCTGATCTGAGGAGACGCCGATGCCACCGGCACCGGCGGACAACTGAAGAGTCAATGGCAACCAAGCAACCGCCCGACCGGGGTCTCACGACGCTCAACCCGGCCGGGCGGTTCTCCCTGTCCGGTGCCAACCATGCCAATGGCCGCACAGCACGAGGCGGTCGTCACCATCCGGTGACGACCGCCTCGGGGTCCGGGCTACGCGGCGTCCGGCGCTGCCGGCCCCTGATCGGGACGCCGGCGGATCCGCCGCAACCGGGAACGCAGCCGCTCCTGCATCAGGTCGGCGGCCTCCTGCATGGTCTCACCGATCGCGTGGACGTGGACGTGCACGCCGTTGACGTTGGCGCTCGCATCGATGCAGTCGCCGGGGGTAGCAGCGTCGAGGGTGAGCCAGCAGTGCAGGACCGGCCCCGGTGCGTGCCGCAGGGCGACCTCGAGTTTCTCGAGGGCGTACGCGGTCGTCTCCGGCGCGACGGTGCCATGGGTGCGGACGTGGGTGGTTCCGAGCGGGCTGACCTGTGTCATCGGTTCCTCCTCGAGCCGAGCTCCTACCACGATGATCAACTCTCGGCGGCGCCCGCAGTAGGGCACTTGGGCCCGTCCCGTCCTGCATCTCCCGGCGACGACCCGGTCGCCGGCACGACATTCACGGAATCGGAGGCAGCATGTCCACCCACGCAAGAGTGGCTCGCTGGATGTACCGGTCGGGCCGGCCGAACCGGCTGGCGTCGATACTGAACCGGATCGATGCGGTCGCCGGCACCGCCGGGCTCTGGCGCAGTCGCCTGGTGACCCTGGAGGTTCGCGGCCGGCGAACCGGGCGCACCGTTTCACTGCCGCTGGTTCCCGCCGACTACCACGGCGAGCGCTACCTCGTGGCGATGCTCGGCGACCGCACCGGCTGGGTGGCGAACGTGCGGGCGGCCGGCGGTGCGGCGGTGCTGCGGGCGGGGAGTCGCCGGGAGGTGCTCCTCGAGGAAGTCGCTCCGAGCCTGCGCGCCCCGATCCTCAAGCACTATCTGCGGCGGGCGCCGGGCGCCCGCCCGCACATCCCCGTCGACCGCGACGCCGGCCTCGCCGCCTTCGAGGCGATCGCCGGCCGGTACCCGGTGTTCCGCGTGCGGCCGAGGCCGGCGGGGCCGCCCGAGCGACCGGCATCATCGGGCAGTTCCTGATCGGCCCCCGTCCGGCAGATCCCTCAGCCCGGCGTGAGTGTGCCGAATCTGTCCGATCAGGACTTTCGGCCCTGGATGATCGCGCCTGCCAGTTGGTTGTCTCGGCAGACCACCGTCGAAAGAGGTCGCCATGGATGGCACCGCGGCACCGGCGCATTCCCGCCGTTCCCTTCGCACGCTTCTGAGATCTCTCGTCGTGCTCGTGAGCATCGCCGCCCTGGTGCCGGTCGGTGCCGCCCAGGCGGCCGTGGTGCCGGCCGAGCCCGGCAGTTTCACCGGCTACGGATTCGACGCCTGCACGGCTCCCGCCGGCTCAGCCATGCAGGCGTGGCTCGAGTCGCCCTACCGGGCGGTCGGCATCTACTTCGGCGGCGTCAACCGCGGCTGCCCCCAGCCCAACCTCACCGCGCCCTGGGTGAGCGACCAACAGGCCGCCGGCTGGCATCTGATTCCGCTCTACGTCGGCCCGCAGGCCTCCTGCACCACCTCCACCAAGAAGATCCTCATCGACGACACCCAGGCCGCCGCCCAGGGCCGCGCCGCCGCCGAGGACGCGGTCGCCCAGGCCGCGGCCATCGGTCTGCAGCCGGAAAGCGCCCTCATCTACGACATGGAGGCCTACCGCACCGACGACGCCACGTGCCGGGCCGGCGTGCTGTCCTTCATGAGCGCCTGGACCGCCCGGCTGCACGACCTGGGCTACCTCTCCGGCTTCTACAGCAGCATGAGCTCCGGGGTCGCCGACCAGGTCGCCAACTACTCCGCCGCCGGCTACGTGCGGCCCGACTACCTCGACTTCGCCCGCTGGGACCAGGTCGTCACCGTCACCGACACCGCCATCCCGGCCGCTTACTGGTCACCGCACCGCCGGATGAAGCAGTACCGCGGCGGCCACGACGAGACCTGGGGCGGCGTCACCATCAACATCGACAACGACTACCTCGACGTGGCCCCCCTGCCGGGCGCGCAGTTCGCCGACTTCACCGGCAACGGCTGGTCCGACGTCATCGCCCGGACCGCCAGCACCGGCAACCTGTATCTCTACCCCGGCAACGGCACCTTCGCCGACAACGACGCCCGCCGCTGGTTCAGCGGCGGCTGGGAGGCGATGAGCACGATCGTCCGGGTCGGTGATCTCGACCTCGACGGGCACGAGGACGTCATCACCCGCGAGAGCTCCACCGGGAACCTGTGGTTCTACCCCGGCTCCGGTGCCGCCCTGGGCGAACGCCGGCTGATCGGCACCGGGTTCAACAGCATGCGGGAGATCACCGCGGTCGGCGACTTCGACCGCGACGGCTACCCGGATCTGATCGCCGCCCAGACCAGCAACAAGAATCTCTACCTCTACCCCGGCCGGGCGGGCGCGACCCTCGGAACCCGGGTCCTGCTCGGCAGCGGCGGCTGGGACACGATGAGCGAGCTGGCCGGCGTCGGCGACTTCAACCGCGACGGCTACCCCGACCTGATCGCCCGGCTGACCTCGAACGGTGTTCTGTACTTCTACGCCGGCCGGGCCGGTAGCTTCGCGGCTCGCAAGCAGATCGGGACCGGGTGGAGCGGGATGCGCGACATGGTCGGCGTCGGCGACTTCAACCGCGACGGCTACGCCGACCTGGCCGCGGTGCAGAAATCCAGCGGCAACCTGATGCTCTACCCCGGCGACGGGACCGGCGCACTACGCGCGGCGGTGCTGCTCGCCACCGGGTTCGGCGGTCGTTACCCGGTCCTGTAGCGGAAGAGGCACCGGCCCGGCGCCATCGGCAGCGGTCGCGGTGACGCCCATCCGGCGCTAGTCTGGCAAGATCCGGCACGCCAGAGCCACCTGTGCACGCCGGCGCGCGCTGGAAGGCGCCCGTATGGTCTCGTCATCTCACTCCCCCGACAGTTCGGCCCCCTGGACTCCCGGCGCTGCGCGGCCGGACCGGCCTCCGGAGGATCACGAGCGGCCACCGAGCTGGCTGCTCTTCGGCACCGATGCCGGCCGGGCCCTCGGCGGCGCCGGGCTGAGCGCCGCCGGCCGGTCGATCCTGCGGGCGGCGCCGCGCGGCGACGGCCATCCGGTGCTGGTCCTGCCCGGCCTCGGCGCCGGCGACACGTCGACGCTGGTATTGCGCCGCATGCTGCGCCGGCTGGGCTATCCCGTCTACGGGTGGGGGCTGGGCGTCAATCACGGCCCGACCCCGCAGGTCGTCGAGCAGGTGCCGGCCCGGGTGGCCGAGCTGCGCGAGCTGCACGAGCGATCGGTGAGTGTCATCGGCTGGAGCCTGGGCGGCATCTATGCGCACGCAGCCGCCCGGGCCCATCCGGATCTGGTTCGCCAGGTGGTCACTCTCGGGAGCCCGATCCGCATCTCGCACCCGGCCCAGACCCGGGCGATGACCTACTACCGGCGCCACGCGCACAAGCACGTGCCGGATCACCGACTGCCGCCGTCCGAGCTGTCGCAGCCGCCGCTGCCCGTTCCCGCCACCTCGATCCTGTCCACCTGGGACGGCATCGTCTCCTGGCGGGCCTGCCTGCACGAGCCCGGTGATCGCCGGGAGAACATCGGGGTGGCCGGCAGCCATTTCGGGCTCGGTCAGCATCCCGCGGTGTTGTGGGCGGTCGCGGACCGGCTCGCCCAGCCCGAGGGCACCTGGCAGCCGTTCCAGGCGCCCGGCGTCCTGGCTCCCCTCTTCCGCCCGGTGCGGCACCCGTCCTCTGATCGGTGACGTCCGGCCCTGACGCCGCCCCGCCCCGGCGACCAGGATCGAGGTGTGACCGGCACGGAGCGGCTCGTCGACCGTCTTGCCCGCCTCGCCCGTAGCTGGCAGGCGGCAGCGACGATGGCGGACGTGCAGCGCGGCGTGACCCGGTCCGCCGCCGGGACGGTGGCCGGGTGTGAGCACGCGTCGATCTCCCTGGTCAGCCGGCACGGCGCGGTGATCACGGTGGGCGCCACCGGCGACCTTGCGGAGCAGGTGGACGCGATCCAGTACGAGGCCGGCCAGGGACCGAGCCTGGACGCTATCCGGGCCCACCTCTGGCGCCGGCTGCCGGACCTCGAGACGGATCGGACCTGGCCCGGGTTCAGCCGCCGGGCGGCCCAGCTGACCACGGTGCGGTCCATGGTGGCGTTGCGCCTGTTCGCCGGCGACGACGTCATCGGCGCACTCAACCTGTACTCCACCGCTGCGTACGCGTTCGACGCGCAGGCGACCGCGACTGCCTGCCTGTACGCCACCCACGCCGCCATCGCGCTCAGCGCGGCCCGCGACCGGCAGGTATGCGACGAACTGCAGGCGGCGGTGCAGAGCAATCGGGAGATCGGGATGGCGCTCGGTATCACGATGGCGACCCTGCGAGTCACCCCCCAGCAAGCCCTGGACCGGCTCCGAACGGTGTCGCGGCGGTCCAATCGCCGACTGCACGAGATCGCGCTGGACGTGATCGAGACCGGACAGCCGCCGGAGGGGCGTAGACGTCCCAGAGGTTGAAGGCGACACCGATCCCCCAGCCCAGCAGGGGAAAGATCGGCCAGTAGAAGCCGCCGGGGGTGTGCCCCGGCCTTTCGTCCCGCTCGGGCGGGTCGTCGGCCGCTGGCCGGCGCTGCGCCGGCGGGCCAGCCTGAAGGTATGGCTGCCATTGTTGTTCAGGATCTGACCCGCAGCTACGGCTCGGTTCGGGCGGTCGGCGGGCTCAGCTTCACCGTCGAGGTGGGCGAGGTATTCGCGCTGCTGGGACCGAACGGTGCCGGCAAGACGACCTCGGTGGAGATACTCGAGGGCTACCGGCCGAGGGACGGCGGTCACGTCAGCGTGCTGGGCTTCGATCCGGCGACCGGCGGGCGCGCCTACCGGGAACGGATCGGCATCGTGCTGCAGAGCGCGGGTTTCGAGGAGGAGTTCACCGTCCGCGAGCTGCTCCGGTTGCAGACCTCGCTGTTCACCCGGTTCCACCAGCCCGAGGAGCTGATCGAGCTGGTCGGGCTGGCGGACCGGGCCGGCACTCGCGTCAAGGCACTCTCCGGCGGTCAGCGGCGCCGACTCGACCTGGCGCTCGGCCTTGCCGGCGCACCGGACCTACTCTTCCTGGACGAACCGACGACCGGTTTCGACCCGGCGGCCCGCCTGCGGGCCTGGGATCTGATCGACCGGTTGCGCCGGCTCGGCACGACGATCCTGCTCACCACCCACTACATCGAGGAAGCACAACGGCTGGCGGATCGCGCGGCGGTCCTGCGCTCCGGGCGCCTCGTGGCGATGGGCAGCCCGGACGAGCTCGAGGCGCAGTGCCATCTCCCCAGCCGGATCACCTTCGCGCTGCCGGCACCGGTGCCCGGATCGGAGCTGCCGCCACTGACCGGCCGCGTCAGTGTCGATGACCGCCGGGTGACCGTCCGGACCCACGACGCACTCGCCGACGCCTACCGGCTCACCGGCTGGGCGACCGCACGCGACCTGGACCTGACCGGGTTCACCGTGGCCCCACCGACGCTGGAGGACGCCTACCTGAGTCTCACGGGAGGGCCGGCCGATGACGACCATTGAGCGGACGAACCTGCCGGCGCCCGGGGCCGCACGGTCCCGGCCGCACTTCGTGGCGGAGATGACGGCACACGGGTTGCTCGCCTTCGTCCGCCGGCCGATGTCGGGCTTCTTCACCCTCGTCTTTCCCCTCACGTTCCTGGTGATCGTGTCGGCCATCGTCGGCAACGAGACGACCGCCGCCGGGGTGCCGGTCGCGCAGTTCCTGGTGGCTCCCTTCGCCGTGTTCGGCGCGGCCCAGGCGTCGTTCGTCGTGCTGGCGATCGACACCGCCCTGCTGCGGGAGAGCGGGGTCCTCCTGCGCTTGCGCGGAACCCCCGTCCCGGCGTGGACAGTCCTCGCGGGCCGCATCGGCGCGGCCGTGGTCGTGTCGGGGACCTCGGTGCTGCTGCTGATCGGCGTCGGAGTCGGCGCGTACGGTGTCGACATCGTCTGGCGCAAGGCGCCGGCCCTGCTGGTGACGCTGATCCTCGGCATCGGCTGCTTCGCCGCGCTGGGTCTGGCCGTGGTCGCGCTGACCCGCACGACGCTGGCGGTGCAGACGCTGACCCAGGGCATCCTCATCCCGCTGGCGTTCATCTCCGACGTCTTCATCGTCGGCGCCGACCTGCCGGCCGGGCTCGACTGGGCCGGCTCGATCCTGCCGTTGAAACACTTCGCCCGGGCGGTGTCGCAGACGTTCGACCCGTACGGAGGATACGGCTTCTCCCCGGGTCACCTGGGGGTGCTCGCCGCGTGGGCCGTCGCGGGCGCGGCGGTCAGCCGGTGGCGTTTCGGGTGGGCTCCGCGCGGTGCCGGCTCGCGTCCCGCGGACGGTTCACCGACGGTACCGGACCGGACCCGGCCGGCCGGACAGACCCTCTCGACACCCGGGTCCGGGCGCCGGCCCGCCGGCGCGGCGCTTGTCGGCCAGATCCGGTACGCCCTCACGGCGCAAGGGCGGGATCCGCTCGCCCTCTTCTTCGCCGTGGTCTTCCCGGTGCTGCTGCTCACCCTCTTCCCGATCGTCTTCGGCGACGCCCGGATCCAGGGCCTGACGCTGGCGCAGTACCTGCTGCCCGGCCTGGCCGCCTACTCGATTGCGATCTGCGGCTACGTGAACATGCCCGAGGACGTCGTCCAGGCCCGGGGCAAAGGTGTCCTCAAGCGGCTGGCGGGTACGCCGCTGACCTGGCGCACCTACGTCGCCGGCCGCGTCAGCTCGGTCCTGGTGGTGTCGGCGCTGTCGACCACGCTGCTCGCCGTCGTGGCGACGGCGTTTCTCGGTGTCCGGCTCGACCCGGTGCGCTTGCCGGCTCTCGTCGTCGGCGTTCTGGCCGGGGCGTTGTGCTTCAGTGCGCTCGGCTTGGCCGTGGTCGCTCTTCTGCGCTCGGCCACGTCGCTGGTGGCCATCACTCTCGGCACGCTGCTGCCGCTCAGCTTCGTCTCGGACGTCTTCGTGGTCGGTGACCAGCCGATGCCGGGCTGGCTGGCGGCGATCGGTGACGCGTTCCCGCTCAAGCACCTGGCGGGCGCGTTACTGGCCGCGACCACTCCCGAGAATGCCGCAGCCGGCTTCGCATGGGGACATCTCGGCGTGGTCGCGCTGTGGACCGCGGCGGCCCTGCTCGTCGTCAGTCTCGTGCCGCTGAACCGAGCGTGAGCCGCAAATAGGCAGCTCAGGCGCCGCACGAACGACGTTGCGGCAAGGCCGGCCGAGTCGCCGACGACGGCCTGGTTCCCGACGTGATCGCGCCCGCGCGGGCCTTGATCAGCGAACGGACGACGAGCAGTGCCGCAACAGCGACGAACTGCCCACCCATGATCACCTTGTTGACGTCGACGGCCGGGTGCCAGGCCACCTTGCCGTCCCGCAGAACGAACACCCCGAGCGCCTTGGCCGACAGGCCGAAGCCACCGCCGGTTCCGCTGTTCTCCTGATCCTCGGCCGCGGGTTCGGTGCCGCTACCGCCGCCGCCACCGCTGCCGACCTTCGCCACCGGCAGGACGATCGTCTCCCCCTGGGTGATCGGCGGGCCGAAGACGCGGTCGACACCGGCATTCTCGACGACCTCGCGAAAGATGTCGAGAACGCGAGCGTCGCCGATGGCTGTGACAGTCATGATGACCAATTCCTTTCCGCTTTCCCGGACCCTCATGGTCCGGGCGGCAACTCGACGGGATGGGACCTGTCATCGAGCCGGGCGAGCCGGGCCATGCCGGCGCGATACTGGCTACGGCTGATCAGACCGGACCGCAAATGGGCGTAGAGAGTGTCCTCGGGCGACCGCGGCACCTTGGGCGGGGTCGCCAGGACGGGGCCGAGGCACGGGTCCGCTGTCGCGGGACGCCGGGCGCCACCGACGCGTGACCGGGACAGCCTCCATTGCAGCGCCAGCCCGAGCAGGCGCAGCCCGACGAGGACGAAGAAGAGGACTACCAACCCGTTCATGACGCGCTCCGGGCCAGGCCGGGGAGACCGGCGAGCGACGGCTCGACAACCCGGGCTCCGATGATGGTGTCCATCTGCCGAACCTCCCCGGGGTCGTGGCCGTGGGCGAGACCCCCATCAGAACGCGGCACCGGCTTGACCGGGAGGGCCGAAGGTCCCGGCTGGTGCCGGTACGGGCCATGGGTCCTGCCGTCACAGGCCCATCCGCACTGCCGGCGGCGTCGGTCATGACCGAGCGTAGGGTCCAGGGAGGCGATGTGATGGACGCCAGGACGATCGTCGTCGGAACCGACGGCACCACAGCGAGCGACACCGCCGTGCGCTGGGCTGCCCGCGAGGCGGCCGCGCAAGGTGCCACCCTGCGGATTCTCTACGCTTATCGCGGCGCAGAACAGCCGGCCGGGTGCGACCTCGCCGGCGCGCACGTCGACCCCGAGCGCCGGTTGGCGGAGGTCGTCCTCACCGCCGCGGCGAAACAAGCGATCGCGGCCGCGCCCGGAGTGCCCCTCGAGACCACGGCCGTCGCCGGCCCCGCCGCGGAGGAACTCCTGCAGCTGGCCACCGACGCCACACTGCTGGTCGTCGGGTGCCATGGACGCGGCGGCCTGGCCGAGATCGTGCTGCACTCCGCCGGCCGCCGCCTCACCGAAACCGCACCGTGCCCGATCGTGGTCGTCCGCGGAAGCGCCGACACCGCGGGTGGCTCGGTGGTCGCCGGCCTGGCCGAGGCGGCCGGCGCCGGCCCCCTGCTCGCCGTCGCCTTCCACACGGCGGCGGCCCATCACGCCCCGCTGCTGGTGGTCCGGTCGGTACCGACGATGGATCCGTTGTGGATCGGCGACGTGCTGGCGGCGCGGGCCGGGCAGCCGTCCGACGATGCCGAGAGCAAGGCCCGACTGGACCAGCAACTGGACGTTTGGCGACGGCTTTATCCACAGGTGCACGCGGAGGTCGCCATCGCGCACGACGATGCCGCCGCCGTGCTCACGGCCATCTCGCGCCGCGCCCGCCTGCTCGTCGTGGGCAGCACGGTGCATTCCACGCTGCCCGGCATCCTGCTGGGCTCCACAAGCCTCCGGCTGACCCATTACGCGCACTGCCCGGTGCTGATCGTGCGCCGGGGCGACGTGGCAGCTCAGCGGGCGTGACGGCCCGCACCTGCGGGTCGTACGCCCCTGGGCCGAACCGTTCGCCGGGACGAGTCTGGAGCCGGATGGAAAGGAGACCGCCATGACAACGCGGCTTCGACTCGCCAGTTGTGGCCTCAGCGCGGGCAAGAAGGCCCGCCTGCACCGCATTCTCTTCAAGCACGGCCTCGGCAACGGCACCGCCCTGTTCCTGCCCTACGACCAGGGACTCGAGCACGGCCCCAGGGACTTCTTCCCGGACCCGATCGCCGCCGACCCGAAGTACATCATCAAGCTCGCCCTCGAGGGCGGTTTCAACGGCATCGCGATCCAGATCGGCCTGGCCGAGAAGTTCTACTGGGACTACGCGGGCGAGGTCCCGCTCATCCTCAAGCTCAACGGCAAGACCGACATCCCGGCCGACGCGCAGGCGTTGTCGCCGCTGCACGCTTCCGTCGAGGACGCCGTCCGGCTCGGCGCCGACGCCGTCGGCTACACCTTGTACGTCGGCTCGCCCGCCCAGGACGCCGACTTCGCCCAGTACCGGGTCGTGCGTCAAGAGGCGCAACGACTCGGCATGCCGCTGATCGTGTGGGCCTACCCGCGCGGCGAGGCCATCGAGCACAAGGGCGGCAAGGACTCCTTCTACGCCGTGCACTACGCCGCGCGAACGGCCAGCGAACTCGGCGCCGACATCGTCAAGGTCAACTTCCCGCACCCGGAGAAGACGACCGACGTGCCACCCGCGTACGCGGCGGACTTCAGCAGCCAAGAGGCGATCGACGCCGTGGTCCGGGCCGCCAACCGCACGATGGTGCTGGTCTCCGGTGGTTCACGGGCCGGCGACGAGGTGATGATCGAGAAGGCCCAGGAATCGATGTCCGCGGGCGCCACCGGCCTGATCTTCGGTCGCAACGTCTGGCAGCGTGACCACGACGAATCCCTGCGGCTCGTCGACCGGCTGCGCGAGATCCTCGCCAAGTACCCCACCCCGTGAAGGAGACTGCCATGCAGGCACTGGTCGTTTACGAGTCCATGTTCGGCAACACCGAGAAGATCGCCCGGGCGATCGCCGACGGGTTGTCGGAGAAGTTCGACGTCACCTTCGCCGACGTGAGCACCATGCCCCGGGCCTTCGGGATGGACCTGATCGTGGCCGGCGCACCCACGCACGCCTTCGGCCTGAGCCGGCCGGCCAGCCGCGAGCAGGCCGCGCAGAAAGGCACCGTCCGCCCGGACGCCACCGCTGCCGGTCTGCGGGAATACCTGGAATGCTCGCCCACCCTCCCGCAGATCGCGGCCGCCACCTTCGACACGAAGGTCGACAGGCCGTTCCTGCCCGGCTCAGCCGCGCATCGCGCACAACGACAGCTACGCCACCTCGGCTGCCGGATCGTCGTGCCGGCGCAGAGCTTCCTGGTCACAGATACGACCGGGCCGCTCGTCGCGGGCGAGGAGAAGCGTGCCCGCGCCTGGGGCACGTCCGTGGCCGCGGCGGCGGCAGCAGCGGCGGCGATGCACCAGGTCTGACACGAATGCCCGTCGGGAAACGTGGCCGGCCGGGTCGCAACCTCCAGGACCCGGCCGGCGCGCGGTGGCAAGAGGGGCCGGCCGGCGAACCGGTCGGCGCCGTTGGGCCCTGTCCGGCCGCACCACACTGGACGATGGTGGAAGGGAGATAAGCCGCACCCTGGAGGTGTGTGATGACCGACTCCCCAACCCTGCAATTCCCGTCCCCACCCGGGCAAGCGCAGCCGGGCGGCCGGAATGGCTGGCGCGTTGCCCTGATCGCTGCCCTGACGACGCTCGTCCTGGTGCTCCCCGTCGCCGTCTATCTTCTGATGCGGCACGACGGCGGAGGCTCTGCCGAACCGGGCGCGCCGGTGCCGTCGACGTCCAGCACCGCGGTGCCGTCCAGCGGCCCGGTCACCGCCGCACCCTCGGCCCGTCCGCCCGACGGTCACATCACGCTCAGCACGCTGAAGAACGCCACACTGACCATTCCCCGCTGGCCCGCCGACAATGTTCAGGGCCCCTACGGCAAGCTGCGCTTCCGCGACGGGACCGTGGCGGTCCGGCCGGGGCAGACCACCACCGGGCAGCCCCCTACCGGCATCGAGGTCGTCATCATCGCCGTGACTTACGGCGACGTCGACCGGGACGGCGTGGACGAGACGATCGCCGAGATCGGCTGTCTGATCGAGGGCGGTAGCAAGCAACTGGTCGCATTCGACCGCGACAGCAACGGCCAGATCATCACCATGGGCACCGTCGTCGCCACGACCGGCGCCGTCCGGGAGATCCGCGACGACAGCGCTCGCGTCGACAGCAGCGGCATCGTCACTGCACGGCTGGCCGACTTCCAGCGCTGTTGCGCCGACGAGACCCCGCAGATGTGGCAGACCCGCGGGTACCGGTGGCGCAGCGGCCGATTCGAGCAGGCCACCGGGCCGACCACCATGCCGGCGAACCCCGCCGTCACGGAGACCACGGTGTCCACGCGTGAACTGACCCTCGGGCCAGTGGTCGAGGGTTACCGCTACGGCACCTTTTCCCTGACGGTCGCCCACCGCTGGGGCACCCGACCTGCCCATATCCTGCTGCGGTTCTTCCCGAGCGGCGGGCTCGAGCGCGCGGGATCGTCCTGGCCACCGGTCACCACCGAGCGTAACGCCTTCACCGTGACGCTCGCCGCGCCGCCGGCGAAGGGTTCGATCACGCTGACCTGCGCCTTCCGCCGACCGGCCACGAGCACCGGTGGCCACCTGACGGTCGAGGCCTACGGGCTGTCGGCCGGCGGATCGGAACTCGCCGAGGCGGTCCCGTTCGACAATGGTGCCGACGTGCAGATCAATGTCGTGGATTGAGCGTCATGAAGGGCCTGTACCTGGACCTCGACGAAGCGCTGATGGCCGCCGGCTACCTGCGACGGTCGATGAACGTGCCGGCGACCTTCAGCCTGTCCGTCCGAAGGTTGCCGGCCCGGCGCGGCTTCCTCATCGTCAGCGGTGTGGCGGACGCCGTGGGTTTTCTCGACCAGTTCTGCATCGACGATGAGGAGCTCGAGTTCCTCGGCAGGGCCACCGGTCTCGCTGCCGAGCGTCTCGCCCCGCTGCGCGGACTCCAGTTCACCGGCGACGTCTGGGCCGTCCCCGAGGGCCGCGTCGTGCTGGCCGACGAGCCGCTGCTCGAGGTGACTGCCCCGCTGGCCGAGGCCCAGCTGGTGGAGACCGCGATGCTCAACGTCGTCACCTTCGCCACTGCTGTGGCCAGCAAGGCCGCCCGGTGCCGGGTAGCTGCCGGGCACGCCCAGCTCGTCGACCTCTCGATGCGCCGGGCACCCGGCCTCGAGGCGGCGATGGGCGTGGCGCGCGCCGCTTACATCGCCGGCTTCGACGCCACGAGCAACCTGGCGGCGGCCCGCCGGTTCGGGCTGCGCGTCGCCGGGACCATGGCTCACTCGTACGTCCAGGCCTTCGCCGACGAGCGGCAGGCCTTTCGCACGTTCGCCCTCGATCACCCCGACGACCCGACCTTCCTCGTCGACACCTACGACACCGTCGGCGGGATCAATGCCGTGATCGCCGTGATCCGTCAGCTGGGCCTCGCGGGCCGGGCGGGTATCCGGCTCGACTCCGGTGAACTCGGCGCGCTCGCGGCGCAGGCCCGCGACCTGCTGGACGCCGCCGGCCTGCCCGGAGTCCGGATCATGGTCAGTGGCGGCCTGGACGAGGACCGGATCGCCGCCCTGGCCGGGCGGGGTGCGCCGATCGACGCCTACGGTGTCGGCTCCCGGATGGGGGTCTCCTGGGACGCTCCGTCGCTCGACAGCGCCTACAAGCTCGTCGCCGTGGGCGATCGGCTGGTGGCCGAGCTGTCCCCCGGCAAGGTCTCCCTGCCCGGCGCGAAGCAGGTCTTCCGGGACATGACGGCGACCGCCCCGGACATCCTGGCCTTGCGCGCGGAGCCGGTGCCCCCGGGCCGCCGTCCCCTGCTCCAGCCGGTCATGCTCGGCGGCCACCGGGTGCGGAAGGAGGACCCGGTCGAGGAGACCCGGTCGGCGCGCTCGCGGTTCCTCACCGACCTGCGATGGTTGCCCACCGCCTCACGTTCCGTCGCCGACCCGGTCGCACCCACCGCTCTGCTCAGCCCCGTCCTCACGAGGGCACGCGAGGAGACGCTCGCGCGCCTCCGGCGTGGAACCGACGGCACGCCGTGGCGTTGACTGTTACCGAGCCACCGGATACACGATCTGGGTCAGGTACCGGTTCTGCGGTGCGTCACCCGGGCCGACGAGGTACTGCTCCCACATCATCGTGGGTGGCGCGAGATGGCGCTCCGCGAACCACTGGCTCAACGCGTGATAGGCCGCGGGCAGGGCGTCATAGCTGCCTTCGTGAACGGCACGCGCAGCCGGGCCGCCGGGCAGTTGCTCGCGTACCAGGGTGACCGGCGGCGCCGACGCCTGGTCGACCGGAAAGCCCACGGTGACGTCGAAGTGCTGGTCGGCCTCGTGCCGGTAGACCGCGATCGGTGCGCCCGCCGCGTGAATTCCGGCGCGGGCGAGTTCGCCCGCGACAGCGGGCAGGGCGCGGGCGAAGAAGGCCTTGATCTCCGACGGCGCCACCCGCTCGCGCAGCCCGAGGACCACGGACGGCTCAAGAACGACCCGGTCCACGCTGTCCGTTGACCGATGGCCGGCGGTCCTGATCGCGCTGTTCATCGCATCCTCCTCATCGAACGCTGTTTCCGGTCCCACGACGCCCCCCGTGTGATCTCCGCA
>Ga0247762_1000157_pt1 | contig 27822 bp, 21 predicted proteins | sample UWRJL081202R4_FD_181016 | JGI IMG/M metagenome (GOLD analysis project Ga0247762, IMG submission 181016) | Plant litter microbial communities from Arlington Agricultural Research Station in Wisconsin, United States - UWRJ-L081-202R-4 | ecosystem: Environmental > Terrestrial > Plant litter >...
TTTTACTTCGGCTGCTTTAGCGGTGCCTTTGAAGAGTGCGTGGTCTACTGTGCCTGTCTTTTGTAATATGGCGTAGGCCTCGTTCATGTAGTTGTAGCATTTGTCGAGGTTTACCATTGCTCTACCTTTCACGGCGAGCATCGCTTCTTCCAGCGTCGGGACGGTGTGTTGGGTTACGCGGTTTACACCGTTGCGCAGATGCAGCTTCCGGATCTCATCGAGTGTAAGGTCTTTTATATACCCTTTGCCGTTTGTGGTGCGGTCTACTGTTTCATCGTGCATCAGGATAAGCTGGCCGTCGCGTGTTCGTTGTATGTCGATCTCGATAACGTCGACGCCCATTGCTATTGCTTTTTCGATTGCGAGCAGCGAGTTCTCGGGAGCATTGCGCCAATCGCCGCGGTGTGCGATCACCAGTATGTTGTTGCTCTTTGTATTTTTCAGTTCCTGGATGATCGTGTTTACGTTCTGCTTTTGCGCGCATATGGGCAGGGCTATCAGCAGCAGTATTATTGAAATATATGTTCTCATCTGTTGTTGTCTATTAATATCCGTCGTTTTGTTCAATAGTAGGGTCGGTGTCGCGTTGTCCTTGTGGGATGGGGAGCAGCAGGTTGTGTTCATCTAAGGTTATCGACTTTCCGTTGTCTTTAAACCACTGATTCATCACGGTTATTGCTTTGCCGGTCCTTAGCAGGTCGAACCAACGGTGTCCTTCGCCTACGAATTCGAGCCGGCGTTCGAGCGCTATGGCATCGGTCAATTCCTCTTCGGTAACGGCTGTTGTTCCGGTGAGGCCAGCGCGTGTACGTATCTTATCGAGGTATCCGGCTGCGACTGTCGGGTTGTGTAAGCCGTTTTCGATCTCTGCCAGCATCAACAGTACGTCGGCATAGCGAAGTACTACGATATCGCTGCCGCCGTCTGTTATTACAGTTGTGGGAAGCGTGAGCTTTTTAGATAATGGTATTCCGGCAGGGGTAACATCGATATATGTGCCTTTCCGAAGATCGCTGGCTGTGTATAGCGCATACAGGCCTTTGGTTGGCAGGTTGTGTCCCTTGGCGCCGCTTTGTGTTCCTGACGGGCTGAAGATCTGAAACATTGCGCTGCCCTCATTGTTACCGTTTACCCCAGAGGCAAATTGTACGGCAAAGATGATCTCCGCATTGTTCTCATTGTCGATACGGAACACGTCTCCGGGCTTTGTCATCAGCGTGTGTTTACCGGATGCCACGACGGCTTCGAGCAGTGTCTTCGCGGCTGCGGTGTTGGCTTGTGTGAGATACACTTTCGCGAGTAACGTTTGGGCTGCTGTTTTTATCACCCGGCCAGGATTACCGGCATTTACGGGAAGCTCGTCGATAGCTTCTGTCAGGTCTTTTGTGATCTGTGCGTAAACTTCTGTTGCCGGTGTGCGTCCCTGACCGAAGTATGTGTTCGGGTCGGCTGTTTCACCGAGGGCCAGTGGTACAGGACCGTACAGACGAACGAGGTTGAAGTACAGTAGTGCGCGGATAAACTTCATCTCGCCGGAGCGCGCCTTCTTTGTGTTTTCGTCTTTATATGTGATTTCCGGGAGGCGGTTCAGAACCACGTTTGTTTTCTGAATGGCCTGATATGAGTCGCGCCACGTTCCGCTGACGATGGTGTTCGAGGTTGTGGTACTGAATTCATCCAACTGGCCGTACATGCCATCGTCGTTGGCGGGTACTTCATCGAAGGTGTTGTCGCTGGGAATCTCGCCGAGGGCGGGCATGTACAAGCCGTACAGCCCCGATGCCTGCAAGCCGCCGTATGTTGCGTTGACGTATTCTTCGAGTTCTATTTCGCTTTTCGGGAAGGTGCTCAGGTCTTTCGAGGTTATCGTGTCCTGATACAGTTGATCTGTGCACGCGGTTACGGCGAGTGAGCAGATGATTATGGATATTACTATTTTTTTCATTGTTGGGATCTGTTAGAACGATGCTGTTACTCCAAACACATAGGACCTTGCCACGGGATAGGTTGTGCTGGTAAGTCCGTTTGTCAGCACATTATTGATCTGTGTGGTGTTGGTAAGACCGTTGTTGTTCGTTATGCCATTATTGGCAACGCCATTGTCGAGCGGGGTTCCGTCGGGGTTGAAGCCCCTGTATTTTGTGAACGTAAACAAGTTATTTGCCGTAGCGTATATCCGCACGCGTGTCATGTTAACACCGGAGAGCCATTTGGTTGGCAGGTTGTATGCCAGCTGTACGTTGCGAATGCGCAGGTAATCGGCATCTTTATAGAACAGGTTCGAGGCGCGGACTGCTTTACGGTTGTTTGAGAAGTTGCCCAGGTTAGGCTGTCCGAGGAAGCCATCGGGGTTATCGACAGGGTGATAGCGGTGGTCGAAGTAGTATTTACTCGGCACGCCAAAGCCTTCGCCTGATTCTTCCTGCAGGGCCATGCCGCGGTCGTAAAGCGTGCGGCCCTGGATGCCGTAAAGCGCGAAGCTGAACTCGAAGTTTTTGTACGACAGGTTACCGGAGAAGCCATAGGTATATTTCGGATTATACGTACCGAAGGCTTTGCGGTCGTCCTGAGTTATCTGTCCTTCGCCGGTTATATCTTCCACGATGTAATCTCCGGGGAGCGTTCCCGGCAGGTGAGGGGTGCTGTTGATCTGCTCCTGTGTTTTGAAGATTCCGGTTACATGGTAGCCATATAGTTGTGCCACAGGTCCACCTACGCGTGTGAGGAAGTTGCTTTCGGTGCCTGTCAGGATCTGCTTCTGTCCCGGTGCCAGGGCGAGTACTTCGTTTTTGTTCGTGGCGATGTTACCGCTAAGCGAGAGCTTTACCGCGCCGAGGTCGATGTCATTTGCCGACAGTTCGAGCTCGAGGCCTTTGTTACGTACTTTGCCGATGTTCTGTACGGATGTACTGAAGCCCGATTGCTCGGGTACCGGGACATTCAGCAGCAGGTCCTTGGTATCGGAGTTATAGTAGTCGGCTGTAAGTGCGAATCTATCGAGGAATTCGAGGTTCAGGCCGATATCGACGGAGGTCTTTGTTTCCCAGGAGAGGTTGGGGTTACCGATAGTTGTCGCACCAAATCCAGAGGCGGGACTGTTGCCATACACATAGTTGCCCGATACGACCTGTGACTTACTGCTATACGATCCGATCTGGTTGTTACCGGCCTGTCCCCATGTAGCGCGCAGCTTGGCGAACGTCAGCGCTTTCGATTTTGGGAAGAACGATTCGTTGCTTGCTATCCACCCGGCGGTTACCGAAGGGAAGTTACCCCATTTGGAATTATTACCGAACCGTGATGACCCGTCACGTCGTATTGTTGCCGAGAACAGGTAGGTATTTCTATAGGCGTACTGCGCACGCGCCAGGTATGATACCTGTACCCATACATAGCGGTTGGCTACTACGCTGAAGGCGCTGGCTCCGCCGATGTTTGGCAAATTATTGTCTGCGATGCTGCTGCCGGTTACGCTTGTGTTCTTTGCATCTTCTTTCTGGAATGTATATCCGGCTACGGCGTCCAGTGAATGTTCGCCGTGGTGCAAAGAATAGTTCAGCGTATTTTCTATAAGATAGTTTATGTTCAGGTCCCGCCCTTCTATTGCAGATGCCGGTTTTGGTGCGGCACCACGGTACTGGCCTACGTCCGACGGGTTATAGAAGTCTGCGAGGTTGCTTACCAGGTCGGCGCCGACCAATGTTTTGAGTTTAAGCCCCTTCAGCAGCTCGTATGATACAAAGCTGTTGCCGAAGGTTCGGTAAAAGCTCCGTATATAGCGGATCTTGTTCATCAGCGCCACGGGATTTTCGGCCAGCGCTCCGTCTTCTGGTGTATTAGCGATGATCTGCTGGCTTATCGCGAGTGTGCCATCTGCATTATAGGGGCTGAAGAAAGGATACATGATCTCCAGGCCTGCCAGCGGGTCATTGGACGAGTTGCCGTTGTTATCGAAGTAGTTTTGGATGTTTACCGAGGGGGCGAGGGACAAGCCGAAGTCGATGCGTTTGGACAGCTTAGAGTCCAATCTTATTGAGCCACTGTAACGGCGCAGGCTGTTGTTAATGACTATCCCTTCCTGGTTAAAATAATTGGCTGATACGAAGTAGTTGGTTTTAGCGGAGCCTCCTGAGAATGACAGGCTATAGTTTTGCATGGTGCCTTTCCGGAATACTTCATCAGACCAGTTTGTGTCTGTCAGGCCTGGCTGGCCGTCGAGGTAAGGCTGAAGGTAGTTTAACCGCAGTTCGCGGAGGCTTGCGCCATTGGCGATGCGTGTGGCGCGGTCGTCGGTTGCGCTGCGACGTAGCGGATCTTTTGATACATAGCCGTAGTCGCGTGCTTCGGTAAAGAACAGTGCGGCCTCTTTAGCATTTGCGTATTTCATTTTATCGGCGCGTTCCTGTACTCCGGTGTAGGCATCGAGGGTTACCTGGAGCTTTTCAGATTTTCCTTTCTTTGTGGTGATCAGGATAACGCCGTTTGCCGCGCGTGAGCCATAGATGCCTGCCGACGCGGGGTCTTTCAGTATGTCGATGGTCTCGATATCCTGAGGTGGTACCGAATTGAAGGATGATCCTTCCGATAGGGGAAATCCATCGACGACGATGAGGGGATAGCGGCCTGCGGTAAGGGTGCCGATGCCGCGTATAAGGATCTGAGGGTTTGTGCCGGGCTGTGCCGACGCGTCGTTGATGACCACGCCGGCTGCCCTACCGGAAAGCTGCTGCGCGAAACTACTACCATTGTAACTGTTAAGCTCTTTCGACTTAACCTGCGAGACAGCTCCTGTTATTCTTGTTTTTTCCAGCTCGCCATAACCAATTACCACGACTTCGTTCAGTGTCGATGAATTTGCTACCAGCGATACCGTTATCGATGTCTGTGCGTTGACGGAGATCTCCTGCGTGCCATAGCCGATAAATGAAAACAGCAGGGTGCCATCGTCGGGTACGTCCAAGGTAAACTCTCCTTTGGTATCTGTGGTTGTGCCGGTGGCTGTGCCTTTCAGGAGCACGCTTACTCCCGGGAGCGCTTCACCGGTCTGGCTATCGGTTACCTTACCGTTTACGCGTGAGGGGAGAGCGCTGCGTTGCGCGGCTCGTTTCGACACGGCTATGGTTTTGTTGAATTGCCTGAACGATACGTTTGCCGTACGCTCGAGGTCGCCGAGTACGCTATTCAGTGATTTGTTCCGGACGTGGATCGACAGTTGGGTAATGCTGCGTATCTCGTCTGTGTAAGAAAATTCGAACGATGTTTGCTTCTCGATGGCTGAGAGGATCTTTGTAAGATCGCTGTTCTTCAGGTCGAGGCTTACGTACACGCTGGTCAGCGGCTGCGAGTGGCCTTCGTTGGCCAGCAGCACCCCGGACATGGCGCAGATAAGCGCGATTGTTATGGACGTGTACATGCTCATAAAGAGGAATACTTTCCAAAATTTTTGTGTAGATTTGGACATAGTTTTTTTGATGGTTAAGAGACCGAATGAAAAGCTTACCGGCGGACAAGCAGCGCCAACTGCTATCCGCCTTTTTTTTGTGTCGCCCCGGTACTGCGTACGGATGCGACACGAGGGTTATGGAGGATGTTTTATCATGATCTGGTTTAGTGATTTTGTTTGAAGAGGGTTACGCTGTTGCCGTTGATGGTATATTCCAGTCCTGCGGTAAATGCCAATATATCCAGCATATTGTTCAGGCTATCGTCGCTTTGCCTTAGGGTTATCCGGGTTTCGGCCAGACTGTCATCGGCTATGGTTATATGCACTCCGTACCAGCGCTCAAGCACGGGTATTACCTCGCTAAGTGGTGTGCTGCTAAAGGTCAAGACGCCGTCACGCCATGCATGGCTTGATGCTATATTTGCCGAAGTCTTGCGGAATGTACTGTCGCGTTTATTGTATATCAGTTGCTCACCGGGTACCAAGCTGGCTATACGTTCTTCGTTTCGAATGATGTCTACTTTGCCCGTGGCGAGTGTTATGATCATTTCACTATCGCTTTCGAAGGATCTTATATTGAACGATGTTCCCAGTACTTTTACGGCAAGCGGTCCGGTCTCGACCACGAAGGGCCTGGTGGCGTCTTTCTTCACCTCGAAGAATGCTTCTCCTTCGAGGACCACTTTGCGTTGCTTTGTTGCAAAGCTTTGGGGATAGCGCAACGTACTGGCGCTATTTATCCACACCTGTGAGCTGTCGTTGAGTACAAGCTGCTTTCGTTCGTGATATTGTGTTGTCAGGGCTGCGAGCGTCGGCTCTTCGTTTCGAAAGCCGTTGACATATTGTATTAGAAAGTATGCTGCAATAAGTGACGCTGCAATTCCAGCGGACCATTTTGCCCAGGACATATAACGTTGAGCACCACGGGCAGCGGGCTGATGTGTGATACGTTTGTTTATTTTATCGTATAATGCTTTGGAGTAATCCTTTTGCAGGGTGATGGGTTTATCGATCAGTACCTGCTCTTCCTGCAGTGCCTGATTCCAAAGCGTATCGTCGATACCCTGCCGGATCAATTTTCTTACTTCGCGGAGCTCGTCCGCTGAACAGGTATTCCGGAGATATTTCCGGATCAGTTCCAGAGCTTGCTTGTCTTCCATTACCTGTAATACAACCCAGCAGGCGGAGACATATAGTGTCTAACGGATATTTTACTTTATATAATTTGCCGGTAAAGAAAACATAACAATTTAATCACGGGGCGGTTGATAATGGGAGATACCTGGTGCTGGTCTAAAGAAGGCAGCAGATGACCAATGCAGCCATTACGTTTTCGTGGTGGCTGAGATATGTCTTTATGAACCTGATAGACTTCACCATGTGAGCGTTGATCGTTCCCGGTGAGATGTTCAGTTCGGCTGCTGCCTGCTCATAGCTCAGCCCGTTCAGCTTGCACATTTCGAATACCCGTCTTTGTTGTGGCGGAAGCTGTTCCACTGCTTCATGCAGTATGCGTGATGTTTCGTCGAACTCTATGAGGTCTTCTGTTGTATTGCTGGTTTTGGCAGCGTGTATAAAGATCTCGTTCAGTACAACGGCATTGGCTGACGATCGCTTCAGGAGGTTCAGCGCGTGGTTACGTGTGATGGTATACAGGAAGGACTGGAAGTTCTTTTGGGGGTCGAGCGATTCGCGAAGTTCCCAGAGGTTTACGAATATATCCTGGATAAGGTCTTCTGCTAATGTTGGGGACTTTACGATGCGAAGTGCAAAAGCCTGTAGTCTTCCAGCATATAGGTCATAGATCTGCCGGAAGGCTTTTTCATCACCTGTGCGCAAGCGTTGAATGATCGGTGTTAGTGTGTCGCTCATGAGTGCGGGTTCCGGCTGGATGGGGTAAAGGTAGAGGTTTGGGGTTTATGGGAATATTAAGTTTATGGGGGGGCGGTGTTTGCCGCCTGACAAAAGAATATTCTGTTTTTGTGTTATAGGGGGAGTTTTCGGGTTATCTTGTAAAGATCTTTTTTGGGGCAGTTCTGAAGCCCAATTCACAAATAGTTTAGTATCGTTTGAGTGGACCATGAGTGGAACGTGTTGCGGAAGGTCCTAACACGAATACGAAAACGTGTCCGGGTACTGATTTCTTTGGTGGTAACACGGTTCAGGCTTGCGAAGCGAATTTTATTTCCGAGGTGATGTCAGCTATGCCTGTTCTTGCATAGTGGTTTGCGTATAGTGGTAACGATATTAAGCAAGAGTTCATTATTGATTGCGCAATTCTGAGTGAAGGGTTGCGCATTTTCATTTAAACGGTAGGCAGGAAGTTTGGTGAATTGATTATTTTTAAATAGTGAATGTTGATATTGGAACCCACGCCGTCGCATTCGCAAAGTTTACCATACTGTTGTCAACGATTGAAATAGCCGTTGGGTGTTGCGTTGCGCTAGTGTGGGGAAAAATATCTACATGCACTTCCGAATCTATCTAACTATGAGTGTTATGTACAAAGTGCTTATCCTGTTTGTAATTTTTTCTTCGGCCTGCATCTGCAGTGAGGCCCAAACTATTTGGCTTGAAGATTTCGATGAATCGAACGGCGCCACCAGCGGAACGGCGAGTGGTGCTCCGGGCGGGACGTGGAGTGTGACAACGGGTGCAGGCGGCGGAACGTTCTCTGCGCAGAATGGTGAGTTTAGTGTCGATAACACATCGCATGAGGGTACATGGAAAACGAATGTGATCAACATATCATCTTACGGGTATGCTATTGTTGAAGTGCTGCTCCAAGGTGTTGGACTAAGCTTTGGGGGTGACTATATCACTTGTTCATATATCGTTGATGGAGGTGCTGAGGTTCAGTTTGCGGATATAAACGGAGCTTTTCTTTATAACGGTGCTGTTCAGGGGAGTGCGATAGTTTCCGGTAATACGCTTCAGGTCGTTATCCGTGGTTATGACGGTGGTTTTCTATCGGCATTTTCTTTTGACAAGGTTACTATAACGGCAGCCAATAAGCTTTATTCCCGTAAGACCGGTGACTGGAACGATTTGTCTGCTGTCGATGGAACGTGGTCTTTGACGAGTCATATCGGTGCGGCCTGCGCCTGTACTATGAACGATCGTACTACAGCTCTTGTCGGCCCGGGGCATATTGTTAGTCTTACTCAAAATGAATCTGTTGGTGGCGTGGATGTGGAGCCGCTGGGTGTGCTGCAATGGACAGGTGCCAATCAGCAATTATCCGTTGTTCGCGGCTATCTCGGTGTGCGCGGGGAGCTACGGGGAAACAATTATACGAATGCGGGTATTAATCTGTCTGGTGCTTATGCCACTACGGTAGATGTCAGTGGTTTTGGTACAATCGACGACCTGGTGATTACGAACGCTCCTTCAGTCAGTATCAATGGCGCCGGTAGTCTGACAATGGACGATCAACTTGCATTTGGAACCAGCGGCACGGCATTTTCGAACAACCTGCCCTCGTTGTCTTTCGGTACTCTCAACGGGCAAAACTTCACCAATTCTTTTTCCAACGCCGGCACGATAAATCAGGCGACTGGTTTTACCAATACCGGTAACCTAACGATGGTGAATCAAACCAACGCTGTGTGGAACTATAGTGGCGCTGGTGCTCCCGGTAATAATGTCAACTGTACGGCTACCAACAATACGTTCAACTATGATGGATCTGGCGACCAGGCTGTCCGTTCGGGAACCTACTATCATGTGCGGTTTACGAACTCGGCAATCAAGACTGTTGGCGGTACGCTGACCGCTAATGGGAACTTTTCTATTGAAAACTCAGCCGCCGTAAATTGCGGCGGGAACACAATAAGTGTTGGTGGTAACTGGTCCATGTTAAATAGCTCGCTGTTTCTGCAGACTACGGGGTCGGTTTATTTCATAGGATCCAACAATTCGATCATATCCTTACAATCGGGAGATGATATATTCAACATTTTGAGGGTTGCCAAGTCGGCGTCTACCAACACCGTTACAATGACCAGCGATATATCGATAACTACCACTCTTACGCTAACCACGGGCCGGCTGGTGCTGAACGGCAATACGCTGAATATTATACGAAACGTTCCCGCAGGCATTTCGGGAGGATCGACCAGCAGCTTTATTATAAGCGAGACCGTTGCGTTACCTTACAGCAACATTAACTGGACGATGGCTAACTCAAGTCTTCCGCAGTCATACACATTTCCATTCGGCACGGCGGCGGGCAATTATATACCGCTTACGTTCAATCTTACGAATGTGGGTGCCGGGGCGGTGGGCAGGAGCGTTTCTGTGAGTTCGTATCCTACCATACTCAATAATACACCTTATCCTTCCGGTGTTTTTCACGTTGCCGATGCCCTGGGTGTAGATATAAGCGCCAATGTTGTGGACCGCTTCTGGATGATCACGCCGGTGGGTTATACTACGCAGCCTACTGCCGACGTGACCTTTACTGCTGCTGCGGCAGAGGTTGGATCGATAACCAACCTTCGGGCGCAACACTGGAACTCATCGATCATCGGGTGGGATCCGCCTAAATCCGGGCAGACGAGTACTGCAACGACGGCCAAGGTTACGGGTGTAAACGGCTTTTCGCCCTGGACTATGAGTGGCTCGACCACGCCGCTTCCGGTGACTCTTACAAGCTTCTCTGTAAAACAGCAGGGTAGTGAAGCGTTGTTACAGTGGAGTACTGCCACGGAGCTGAATTCGGATTACTTCACTGTGGAACGCTCTACCGGAGACCTCGAGAAGTTCACTGTCATTGACCGGCAGGAAGGTAACGGTACCGCGAACACTGCTCATCATTATTCCGCTTTCGATACCAAGCCTGTTCAAGGTAAGAATTACTATCGCCTGAAGCAGGTAGACTTCGATGGTAACTACAGTTACTCCGATATCGAAGTTTTGGATTTCGACGGTGGTGTGATCGACGGGCCTATTATGAAAGTATATCCGAATCCGAGTGTGTCCGGCAAGGTTACGGTTGAGATCCACGGCCTTGGTGATGGAGATGATATCACAATAAGCCTTATCGATATGAAGGGTCAGACTGTGCTGGAGAGGGCGTTCCGTGTGGACTCGGGCGGCGTGCTTACGAAAGATATTGCCTTCGATACGCAGTTGCCGCATGGCCTTTATGTTATTAAGGCAGGGCCCGTGGTTGGACTTTCACAAAAGATCATTATCGAGTAGCCGTAATATTACTGCTTCAATATGTAGCCAATGCCGCGGACATTTTCTATTCGTAGATTTATGTCCGGACGGAGGTATTTGCGGAGTTTGGAGACAAATACATCCATGCTTCGGGCTACGAAGAAGCCATCTTCTTCCCAGATGGTTTTGAGGAATACGTCGCGTTCGATCACTTTACCGGCGTGGCGGAAGAAGATCTCGAGTATTTTGCATTCTTTGTAGGTAAGGCGGTTGGTGATGCCATTGGCTTCGAGCAGGAGGTTGTGGATATCGAGTGTTGTGTTTCCGGCTTTGAGGATGGAGACGTGGTCTGCCGTGGTAGCCTTGCCGAGTGATCGTTTCAATATTGCTTCCACTCTGTATCGAAATTCTTCGATACTGAAGGGTTTACAGACATAATCATCGGCGCCTACCTGGAAGCCGCGGATACGGTCTTCGGTTTGACTGCGGGCGGTGAGGAATACGATAGGCACCTGCTGGTTGTACTTACGAATTTCGCGCGCGAGGTCGAAGCCATCGCGCTGAGGCAGCATAATGTCGAGTATACAGAGATCGAACGGGTGGCTGTGGAAGGCGGAGAGGCCTTTCTCGCCGTTAGGATACAGTTGTACGTCGAGGCCCTGTGCATCGAGGATGCCTTTGAGCAGGAAGCCGAGGCTTTCGTCGTCTTCCACGAGTAAGATCCGTGCGTTGCTCATGCCTGTGGGATATATATGCGTACGTCGGTTCCTTTATCGAGGGCGCTGTCAAGATCTACGCGGCCGCGGTGCAGCTTTATGACGCTCTGGACGAAGTTGAGTCCGAGTCCAAACCCTTTTACGTTATGTACGTTTCCGGAGGGGACGCGGAAGAATTTTTCGAACACCTTACGTTTCAGTTTGGGGGCTATGCCGATGCCGTTGTCTATTACTCCGATCTCGATGCCCTGGCGATTGTTCCTGGTCTCCACGATGATCTGTGGGGTATGCAGTGTATATTTCTCGGCGTTGTCGATGATATTACTGATGGCCTGCGCGAGCAGCTCGCGGTCGCCGAGGATGTGTGTTGTTTCGGCGCGGAGGTTCAGCTGAATGTTGCCGCGGCGTTCCTGTATTTTCATCTGGAAGGTTTCGGCGCAGTCGGCGAGCAACTGGTGTATATCGAGGTTTTCCAGCGCGGGTCGTTTGAGGTGTTCGGCTGATGATCCCAGCAGTACGTCGTCGATCTTGCGGCGGAGCTTTTCGTTTTCTTTCAGCAATATGTCGATATATACCTGGCTGTCGGGTGGTGTGGTTGTTTTGTGTTTCAGTACTTCTCCGGCGATACGGATGTTGGTTACGGGAGTTTTGAACTCATGCGTCATGTTATTGATGAAGTCGCTTTTAAGTTCTGCGAACCTGCGCTCGCGGAGCAGGGATACGATGGCATAGGCGAAGAAGCCCATCATTAGCAGCACCATAAAGGTAGAGAAGATCCATATATCCAACTGGGCGGCCAGATAGCTTTGCTTGCGAGGGAAGTATACGGCAAAGTTCTTTGCTAAATGCTGTTCGGGCAGCATAGTAGCCGTTGCGTCGGCTTTGGGCTGCGTGGCTTTTACATAATTGCCGTATACCAATGTATCGTCGTCGGCATTGTATACGCCGAGCTCGTAGTCTATGGAGAGGCTGCGCAGCAGGAGCTCGCGTTTCAGGAGGTCATCGAGTGCCTGGTCGTTCAATTCGCTTTCTGTTGAGACGAAATAGAAGTTGGATGACAGTTTTTTTACTTCGGGTGTATGCGATACTGAATCGGCTACTTTTTTCAGGGCGATCTGTACGCGATGATCGAATTGTTGTTCGGCTGTATCGAAGGCCCGTTTGAACCAATATACCTGTACAACCAGCAGGCAGGTGAGGACGGCTGTTCCCCAGACGATGACCTGTTGTAAATACTTTCCCTTCATATATTAAAATTACGCATTTAATTCCTGTTGTTCGTGGCGCATACGGTTTTTAACACTCGTTTAACACTTCTTTACACTTGTTAACCCTACGCGGGTAGATATGTGCGTAGTCTTGTAAAAAACAAGATTATGCATGCTTTACAGTTTTCCAGGTGGGACTTTATATTCTTTATTGTCTCCGTTGTCCTTATTACTGCCGGTTTCCTGGCTGTTGCGTTGGACCCTGTCGATAACGGCTTTGGTATTGCCACGCTGTGGGTTGCGCCGCCGCTTCTGCTGGCCGGTTTTCTTCTGCCGGTGGCGGGCATCGCGGGGTCGTCGCTTTTGCCCTGGAGCCGGGTTGTGAGCATGTTCCAGGCGGATCCTGTTAAGCATACTGCCGGGGTAGTAGTGATGCTTATCGCGTTCATCGTTTACCTGTGTACGCTCGAGCCGACGGCAAGTCTTTGGGACTGCTCGGAGTTTATCGCATCGGCTTTCAAGCTACAGGTTTCGCATACTCCGGGTACGCCGCTGTGTATCCTGATCGCGCGTGTGTTCACCATGCTTTCTTTTAACGATGTGACACGCGTGGCATGGTCCATCAATATGATGAGTGGATTGTTTTCGGCGTTAACGGTCTGGTTTGTTTTTTATACGATCTGCCATTTTATCGGGCGTGTTTCGCCTGGCGGGTTGAGGTCGTCGTGGGGCGCGGTGCTGGCGGCAGCGGGAGGGAGTCTGTGTGTTGCATTCTCGGATTCGTTCTGGTTTTCGGCTGTTGAGGCTGAGACCTATGCAGCAGCCTGTTTCTTTTTGATGGTGCTGCTCTGGCTTATTCTTACCGGCAGAGACCTGCCTGACGGTCAGCGTGCGCGCCGGCTGGTGCTGATCGCTTATGTTTCAGGTCTTGCTTATTGTATTCACCCGATGTGTTTACTGGCACTGCCTGTTCTGCCGTTTACGTGGTATACCCACCGGCGTAATCTTTCTTTTGTAAATGTACTGCTATCGGCGATGACGGGTTTTCTTATTGTGTTCGTTATCAACCGGGCAGTGGCGGTTGGTGTTTTCCAGGCATCGTTTTCGGCGGACCTGTTTTTTGTGAATACGCTCCACCTGCCGTTTTATTCCGGGGCGGTGGTGTTGTTTGTGCTGACGATCGGTATATTCTATATCGTGCTGCGTAAATATCCGCGGGGTGCGGCCTATACATGGTCGGTTGTATTTCTGCTGGCGGGTTTTTCTCCGTATATGTTGCTGTTCCTTCGGTCGGCGCATAATCCGCCGATCGATGAAACGAATCCTGAAAACCTGTATATGATCAAGGCCTATATGAACCGTGAATCGTATCCAACCAGTCCGTTGGTTTTCGGGCCTTACTTCGATGCGGAGGTGGAGGATGTGACTATTAAAAGTCAGGCATATGCAAAAGGGAAGGATGCCTACGAATTATCGGGACCTCTTATCGACTACCGTTATGCGGGTGACAGGCAGACGATCCTACCCCGATTATACAGCCGTGATCCGGATCATATAGAAGCCTATCGAAACTGGCTAGGGCTGCGGCCGGGGCAGAAGCCTACATTTTCGGATAACCTGCGGTTTATGTTTACGGCGCAGCTGGGACATATGTACCTGCGCTATTTTCTTTTCAATCTTGCGGGTCGTGAAAGTGATATTCAGGGCTCGGACTGGCTGAAGCCGTGGGAGCCTTTAACGCTGGACAGCGCCTTTGATAACAAAGCCCGTAATCAATACTGGATGTTACCGCTGCTAGCGGGGATACTCGGGTTGGTTTATCAGTATAAGAACGATCGTAAGGGTTTTTTCTCTATTCTCATTTTCTTTGTGATCACGGGCGCGGGTCTTGCGTTATATCTCAACTCTCCACCTGTGGAACCGCGTGAGCGCGATTATATTTATGTGGGCTCTTATATAGCCTTTTTGTTCTGGACGGGCACGGGCTTTTATGTGGCGGGCAATTTTCTGAGTAACAGACGTTATGCTTTGTGGCTCACGGCGTTGTTGAGCATACTTCTGCCGTTGTGGATGTTTTATCAGAACTACAATGATCACAATCGCACCGGGAGGACTTTCCAGGTAGATAGTGCCCGCAATATGCTCGGCAGCTGCGCACCGAATGCTATTCTTTTTACGGGTGGTGACAACGATACGTTTCCGTTGTGGTACCTGCAGGAGGTGGAAGGTTTTCGTACGGATGTTCGTGTTGTTGTGCTCAGTTACTTCAATACGGACTGGTATATTCACCAGCTTACGAAGGGCTATTACCGGTCGAAGCCTTTTGCCCTGACCCTGGATGAGAAGGCATACCGGCAATACGGTCCCAACGATGTGCTGTATGTACAGGAAAGTATCAAAGACGGTATCGACGCGCGTAAGTTTCTGCAGCTTCTCAATTCAGAGTACCCGGCGCTCACGATTCATACTCAGCAAGGCGATGCTTACAATATTATCCCTTCGCGAACATTGGACATACGTACGGACGTACGGCCTGAGAATGCGGCTACGGCTGCCTCCTTTACCGATACGATGCAACAGTCCGATCTTACGTTGAAGCTTACGGACAATTACCTGTATAAAAATGCTTTGGCGCTGATCGATCTTATCGTGAGCAACCACTGGCAACGGCCGATGTATTTCAATTTCACGTCGATGAACCAGATCGGTCTCGACCTGGCGCCATACCTGGCGCAGGAAGGCACTTTGTTCAGGCTTCGTCCTCATGCTTCGGCGGATAAAGGTATTGTTGTAGACAAGGCGCTTGCTTATAAGAATCTTATCGAGGATGGTGATTATACGAATCTCGAAAGGAAGGATGTTTATTTCAATTATGAGGATTACACGCTGCGTATCATCACTCCGCTGCGTCAATCGTTCAATGCTCTTGCGGCGGCTTACCTGACGGATGGTGACGGTGTAATGGCTGGCAAGGTGCTTCGCTTTGCCGTCGATAAATTGTATCCGCCGCACTTGCTTCCTTCATATGCAAATCTTCAGACGGCGGAGCTGCTCGTGGCTGTCGGTGACGATACGCTTGCGCGGACGCTGGTTACGGCGGCATCTGTATATGCTTATGATCGTGTACAGGAAGATAGGAACCGGGGCCGGCCTATAGACCAGGGCGACCTATACATGTTGAACCGCTCTTCGGCAATGCTGAAGGTGATGGATGGCGCGGGTGATGCAGAGCAGCTGAAGTTGCTCGAGGGCAACCGTTAGTCGCCCGGTCGGCCATGATCATCTGGCGTTGCTGACCACAGGTATTTCTGTAGGATCGCAGTATATGCTGCCGTCGGCCTGCTTGTAGTAGCGGGGGATGCCGAGCGTATCCATTTGTTTCATGGCCCAGTCATTGAGCAGCGATATGAACGGCATAAGCTCTGTGCCCGACGGCGTCAGCGTATATTCTACGCGTGGTGGCAACTCGGCGTAGGCCTGGCGTACAATGAGGCCGTCGTGCTCCAGCTCGCGCAATGCCTGTGTGAGCATCTTGTGCGTTACTCCGGTGATACGTTTGCGCAGCTCGCCATACCGACACGTACCGTTCTGCAGATGCCAGATGATACGGCCTTTATATTTGCCACCGATGCGCTGAAATGCGTAGTCGACGGAGCATGTGGGTGTAGGTAACGATTGTTCTTTCATTGTCTTTATTTTTTTTCTTGCTCACTATCAGTATTACTCACCTTTTGGTAAGGTGGGTACTTTAAAGTGCATACTTGATTGTAGCTGCCGGGACTGCCAGCTTTGCCTGGTAACAAAAAAACTATGAAAGCAATTCAATTCAAACAATTCGGTATTGAAAACCTTTTGTTGACTGATGTAAAGACCCCGTCGCCAGGACCTTTCGAGGTACTTTTGCGTATGGAAGCGGCTTCGCTGAATTATCTTGATGTGGCGCTTGTGCGCGACATGTATAACCCTGCGCTTGTATTGCCCCGTATTCCGGTTTCGGAAGGCGCAGGGGTAGTAGAGGCTGTGGGGAGCGAGGTTACCCGCTGGAAGAAAGGTGATCGTGTGATGGTGAGCTTTTATCAGAAGTGGCTTGCGGGTAAACGTTCTCCTCAAAATTACAATGTGCAGACGGGGCAGGCCACTCGGGGTTTGCTGGCTGAGTATGCGTGTATACATGAGGAGGCCCTTGTGCGTACTCCGGCTCATCTTTCCAGCGCGGAGGCTGCTACGTTGCCTATTGCTGGTGTTACGGCGTGGAACGGATTAATGGTTCACGCAGGTCTTAAAGCCGGTCAGACGATCGTTACGCAAGGCTCGGGTGGTGTTTCGATGTTTGCGTTGCAACTGGCCAAGGCGACGGGTGTGCGTGTTATCGCTACTTCGAGCTCCGACCATAAACTGGAGAAGCTTGTGGCGCTCGGGGCCGATGCGGTCATCAACTACAAGGCTAATCCAGAATGGTACGAAGAGGTGCTGAGGCTTACCGACCAGACCGGCGCGGATGCTACCCTGGACATCGGCGGGGAGCAAAGCATAAGCAGTTCTCTGCGGTCGGTGAAGATCGAGGGTTTTGTAGGCGTTGTCGGTTTTCTGGGGGGTACTGTTTTGCCTATCGACTTTTTCCGGGCGGTTGTTTATACGTTGCGCATTCAGGGTATTTCTGTTGGCCCCCGCGAGCACCTGGAAGACCTGGCGAAGGCTATGGAATTTAACGGTATCAAGCCTGTTATAGACCAGATATTCCCAATAGCGAACACCCAGGAAGCTTTCCGATACATGGGTAGCGGTACGCATGTTGGGAAGGTGGTATTAGCAATCGATTAGATTTTGTAAGCAAATTGTGCAGGAAACGCCTGTTACGAAGGTTGTCTATACCCATTGAAAAACTTTACGCAGCAAGGTAAAACTTTTGCTACCTTTGGTTTGGACGAACCTATACATTTCTATGCGTACGTTTCTTTTCTTGTTTTTGCTGGCTTCCTGTGGCATGGCATCGGCACAGTCCTTTGTTACGGGCACGTATTCTGGTTCTGCAAGTACGCCGCGGCAATATGATTTCCGTAACGACGGTACGTTTGCGTTAACGTATTTCGATGGGAACGGTGCCGAGCCGTTTGTAGCCGAAGGAACTTATCGTGTAACCCGTGACAGTATAGCGGGTGTTGACTCTTTAAAGCTTGATTTTGCATCGTGCGACGTTTGCCGTACGGGTCGTGCTGTGTATTTCGTCAACGGTGTTGGCGATACGCTGGCTGTTGTGAGATTGTATAACGAGAGTCTGAACGGTGCTGGCTGGCAGGGGCGAATCAATATGACCACGCAACGAAATACTTCGTTCGACCTGAAAGTTGTGCAGGGTGGAGAACAGTTATTTTACCGTACTCATGATATTCATGTGAACGATATTGTTACTCTTGCACTTCCGGGTAATGAGCCGGTTGAGATACCTATACAGAATACGTCGGGCGATGCGTATGTTCCGTATCGGACCTACACCTGGAACCCGGATGTGGCTGTGGCGCCAATCGGCTACAGACTTGCTGATGTGACTGCGTCCGGCATAAGATTGCAGTCTGCGCCTGGCGATAAAGGCTCCGTGTGGTATGATCGGGTGGCTGATGCGGACGGTACCGCCGTGGCGTCTGAGTACAGCCAGGGCGAACCTGTGGTGCAACGGCCGCGTCGTGAATTAAAGGGTCTGAAAACTGTTCTCGATATTACTTTCTTTGTTCTTCGAATTGCTATCGATGTTTCTTTGAGCGGAGGTTTTTCTTCGCATTCGTATGGTTCATCGCATGATACGCATTTCAACGGCCGTACGCGTGGCCGGTAGGAATTTATTTTTAGATGCTTATAAATGAAACGGTCCCGCTTGTCGGGACTGTTTCATTTATAGATGGAATGATGTGCCTGTCGTTGCTTTCCGTTTGATGTTGTTATTTAAAGTCTGTGGAGAGTGTTATGTTTTTATTGGTGTCTATTCCGGTTTGCAGCATCTGTATTTTATAGTTTGCGTATTGCAGGGCATCTGATCCCAATAACAAACGCAGTGGCGGTTCATCCAGGTGGCTCATTTCAATGATCACGGCTGCTACCTTTTCGGGATCGCCGATCTGATTTCCGGGTATGTCTTCGCTGTGTTTACGTCTCTCCTCGGCAAGCGCGCTGTATTCCGCTATGGGATTTTGAGGATGTGTTATCGAGCCGCTGTTGAGGAAGTTTGTGCGTACGTAGCCGGGCTCTATTACCGTTACTTTTATGCCGAAGGGGCTAACCTCTTGTGCCAACGCTTCGGAGATGCCTTCTACGGCGAACTTGGTGCCGCAGTATATGCCCCAGCCGGCGCCTGAGATCAGTCCAAATACGCTGGACATGTTGATGATGTGTCCATGGTTTGCCGCGCGCATGTGTGGCAATACAGAGCGTGTTATATTCAATAAGCCAAAGACGTTTATATCGAAGCTTGCCTGTACTTCTTTGTTCGACGTCTCTTTATTCCGCCGATGAGGCCGTAGCCTGCGTTGTTTACAAGGACATCGATGCTTCTGAAGTGGTCTATTGCCGAGGCCACGGCTTTGCGTACGCTGTCTTCGCTGACGAGGTCGACCTGTAAGGGGAGGAATTGCGGGGTGTTGTTGCCGACCGCGTTTTTCAGGGCATCGAGGTTGCGGGCTGTTGCCACGACATTATGACCCTGTGCCAACAGTTGTTTTGTCAATACCAGGCCGATTCCCTGTGATGAGCCTGTAACGAGCCACGTTTTTCTTTGCGTTTCCATTTTGCTGATGTTTATTGATGCAAAGTAACGGGTGTTGGCCCGGTTGGCTCTTGTTCAAATGCTAGTAATACTTGCTAGTTTCAACTATTCACAGGGAGAGACGCGTTTTCGCGAAATTCGGACGGCGATATGTTTTCCTTTTTGCGAAAGAAGGATGTAAAGGCTGCGTGGCCTGAGAAGCCGAGGACGTAGCTTATGGTTTGGATGTCCCAGCCGGTATGTACCAACAGCGATTTCGCTTCGTACAGCAGCCTTTCCTGGATGTGCTCGCGCAGTGTTTTTCCGGTTTGATTTTTTACGAGTGTGTTGAGGTAGTTCGGGTGCACGTGGAGTTGTTCTGCAAACTCTGCGGCGGTCTTGATCTTCACTATGCTATCTGGCCGCTGTACCTGGAAGGTGGTTTCGAGCAGGGTCAGGAAGCCATGTATATAGGTATAGCTTTCGGGTACTGCGGCATCTGCCAGATTCTTACCCGCCCGTTTTGCTTCGAGCAGGATCATTTGCAGATGGAGCAATATGGCTTCTTTCCTGTCTGTGTTGTCGCTTTCGTTTTCTATGAGCATCATCCCGAAATATCGGTTGACAGCAGTTGACTGTTTTTCGTTAAGCTGTATGACTGCCTGCGAGGGTTTGAAGTATGGATAGTTCCGGAACTGCTGTAGCACATGGTCTGTTTGGCCGAAGTATTTTGGGTGGATAAGGCAGAAGTGTCCGCCGGTTTCGGCTGAGGTTGTTTGCCAGGACATGATCTCGTCGGGGTGCAGGAATGCTATGTCTCCAGGGCTAAGGTTGTATTGGTGCAATCCGACGGTGAGTATGCCGGTTCCCGATGTGATGTGGAAGATCTTGAAGAACTGTCTGCGGTTTGGCGAGATGTAATCGTTTACGGGATAGTTGTCGCGGTTCCTGACGGTGAACCATGCTGCATTTACGGGGTATTGCTCTACTTCGAGAAAAGGGATTTTGAAGCTGGCCTGTGCGAAGGTTTCCAACTCCAGCCGTGGGATATCGGATCTTTCCATGCACAAAGTTACCGATTCCTTTATCATTTGCATTGCCAGGAAATGAAAAAAGGCGGCACAATAAAGTGTCGCCTTTGGTTCCGGTAGAGGAACATTGTCGTTATTCGAACTCTGCCTTTATCAGGATATCTTCCTTTTTCTTTTTGTAGGACTCGAACACGAGCGTACCTGGTGCAGTATTCATTACGCGGTAGGTATGGAATTGGTGCAATGCAAAGTCCTCTACGTTACGAGTGTCGAGTACAGTGATCTTTTTTACTTCGCCGGTTCTGTCGGTTATTTTGTAAGCGGTAAGGAATCCTCCCTGGCCGTCGACGTGCATTGCCGGCTCTTCATCAATGGGGAGATCTATATTCTTTTCGTTATCGAGGTATACCAGATAGTGTGCGTCCGTGCCAGCGACATAGGCATAGGACATTCCGCCGCCTTCTATTCCACCACGCTGACGCTTTGCCAGCTTTCTCATCCAGGCGAGCTTCCCGGCGGGGTCTATTTTTGTCACCAGCATGTCGTTGTTGTAAAACACTACGTAGTATGATGATCTGCCATTTACGTAGGATGTTCGGGTTACCATATATGCCTGTTCGCCGATGAGCAGGATGCTGCCATCCTTCCGGATCAGAACATCACGCAATCTGAGGTTTGTAATTTCGGCTTCGTCGTCATCCTCCTTTTTCTCGTTTTTTCGTTTCTCCCGTCTGCTTGCGTACTGATTCATGATCTCTACCGGAATCTCGTACGTCTTCATATCGCTTGCAAGGCCATTGTTATTTACTTTAAAGTACAGCACTCCGTCTACGTTTCCGGGTTGGTTGCCTTTGTTATAGTAGCCGATGCCGATCATGTTATTCTGAGGGGTTTCGTACAGCCATACCGTTTTTACAAACTTGTCGGCTATATTTACTTTTGTGGTGGTGATACTCCCTGTTTTGGCAGCTAATTTCATGATCTCGATGGTGTAGTTTACATCGTCGCCTCTTTTCTTATCGGTTGTATCATCGTTATATATACGGGCTACTATATATACGTTGCCGGATGCATCGACGGAGTAATCGAGATTGTCCATCTTTTTCTCGGTGTATGGCATAGTTACTTTGTTGCCCCACTTTTCGAGCAGGTCTTTATCAAATACGTGCATGCCGATCACGTCGTAGCTTTTGCTGTCTCTCCTGGTTTCGGGCACAAGACGGTATTTGATAATCAGGGAGCTTGAATCGAATGATGCGTAGAAGTCGAATTTATCGGCAACGCCCACTCTCATAAAGCCTGTCTTCTCGAGGCTACCGCTGAGCTTATCGCTTACCGATATAAGTTTTCTCCCTACGCCTTTGAATGTACCGTTTTTAAAGTCTATCTCCCGGACAAACAGTTGCTCTGTCTTGTCTTCATAGAGCGAATAGAACAAGTAGAACCTGTCGTTGAACTCCATCACCTTTTCGATTACTACATCTTTAGGCAAGTCGTCATAAGAACGAATCTGAAGAAACTTCAGTGTTTGGGCGTCGAGTTTTTGCAGCATGACGCTCCGCTTCTGCATTTTTACGGTGAGGATCTGGCCGTTCTTCGGAAAATAGTATTTCTCCCGGGCGTCTATCGTGCCGTAGGGGCTCCCTATCGTTACTTTGGCCTGAGGAAAGCTTACTGTATAACAGCACAGGAGCAGGAGTACAAGTGCGCACGTTCGCATCATAGTAGTAGTGGAGTTGGTACGTAGGTTTAAAGGTTTCTGAATACACAGAGCGTCAAAACTATGGAAAAATAGAATACATCATCTTTTATAATCAACCGGAGTAGACGTTTTTATGTAATCTGGTTGGGGGCGGGTTTCGGTAAATGTGGGCTTAATTGAGATTGTGGATAATTTATTACATGTTTTTGTGCAAGATATTAGCTGAATTTGGGAGTGATTTTTACTGCAAATAAAAGAGGATTGTTATCAAGCTCCCGTGTGGGTTTTGTATTCTACGGGTATTCAACCCCGCGCTTATGCCGAGCTGTTTATGTCATGTTTGTCAGTATCAAAAGAGGCTAATAAATGGTATCTTCATTACTATCATAAATCAAAACCGTTTTACTTATGAAAAAGATGTTCTTTGTAACTTTTCTAATCGTTTGTGCCGCTTTAGCCGGCCGCGAAACGCACGCCTCTGTTCAACAGGTAAAGGCTGAAGATCCATGTTTTATTTCGTCGTCGTCATGGTATCCCTGTGAGCCGGGATTTTATGTTGCGGGCTATCCGCAGGAAGACGGTACCTATTATTACTATGCGTGGCAGTGTTCGTCTTTTAGCTGTCCGCTGTAAAGTTCGTTTATAGAAGAGGCAACGGCAAAGTTGCCTTTTTTATGTCATTGGCAATGTTGTTTAAAGTGCTGAGTATTTCGTCGAAGCCGGTAGGTGTTATTTTATGTGTCCTGATTCGAACGGTGCGGACGTCACGCATTTTTTTTATTTTATTCCATACGTGCGAAAACTTTTTGAGACCATCGCGCATCTCATTAACAACCCTCAGGAATTCTGCCTGTCGAACAGGCTATTGTTAATTAATATATATAAGGGAATGTTTATGACGTATTTTAATTCAAGTGTTCCGGTATTTCGGCTGGCCATTTTTTCCGTGTGTCTGCTTTTACTCCTCTCGTGTTCCGACAATGATGGTCCTAAGATTGATGGTAACTGGACAAAGATCGCCACGCCTTCTACCAGTGTGCGGAACGGTGCTGTGTCATTTGTGTTGAACGGTGCAGGGTATTTTGGGTTAGGTCTGAACGGTACAAAGTCGGCCGGCAGCAGCGCCAGAGGTTACAAGAATGATTTCTGGTCGTTTAACGGCGCTGTGTGGAATAACGATCTTCCTGATTTTCCGGGTACTCCGCGGGAGCAGGCTGTAGCTTTTGTATTGGATAACAAGGTTTATGTAGGGCTTGGCTATAACGATGATGTGGAGGAGACATTGCGTGATTTCTGGGAATTCGATCCGGCAAAAAATGCATGGGATTCTATCGGACTTTTTCCTGTTGGGTTGGTAAACGCGGTTGCGTTTGTGGTGGATGGCCGTGCTTTTGTCGGTACGGGTAGAAAAGATGATGGCAACTGGGAGAACCGGTTTTGGGAATTTAACGCTTCCGGTCGCAGCTGGCCTTCAGCGCCATATACTACGATCCCTGGTGACTTGCGGGAGGGGGCTTTTGCATTTGTTATCAACTCGACGGCTTATATCGGCGGAGGGTACAGCAACGGTGCTAATTTAGCAGATATGTTTTTGTTTGAGCCTTCTACCAGTCCGGCCATGACGAGCTATGTATTGAACAACAACAATAAGGCCAGCTATTATAATGAGTTCATTACTGCAGTGGGGCGTGAAAACCCAGTGACGTTTGTGCGAAACGGTCTTGCGTATATTGCCACGGGTGGTACAGGGAGCACGTCCGTGGCTTTGTCGAGTGTATATGTATATAATCCCCAGGATGAATCATGGCGTGAGAAAACGGGTTTTGAAGGTGCTGCTCGTACTCATGCTGCAGGGTTTATTTTTAATGACCGTATGGTGTTGGGCACTGGCAATAACGGGACAAATTATCTAAACGATTTTTGGGAGTTCAAGCCGGATGAGACGTTTGATGATCTGAAGTAGTTTTTTGTGCTTTTATCAGGCGAAACGGATTGACATTTTTTTCCGAGGAGAGCAGGTGATGCTGGCATGTGTATTTAGGTTATTGGATCAGTTTAAATCAGGTAATTCTATGTTTACACAGACAAAAGCATTCAGCGGATTCTCCTCGGATAATATCGAAAAAGCAAAGACTTTTTATGGCGGGACTCTCGGTTTGGTTGTTAAAGACGGCCCGATGGGGATCCTGGAGCTTCACATTGAAGGCAGTACGCCGATCATTATTTATCCGAAGCCGAATCACGTTGCGGCGACTTTTACTATTCTGAACTTTCCTGTGACGGATATTGATGAGGCTGTGGATACTTTGATCAAGAAGGGGATTGTGTTCGAGCAATACGGCGGCGAGATCAATACTGATGAGAAGGGTGTGAGCCGTAATAACGGCGGGCCGGCTATAGCGTGGTTCAAGGACCCTGCGGGGAATATTTTGTCGGTTATTCAGCGTGGTTAGTGTAATACAGGGTGCGCCGCTATAGCGTAGTTGCACGCTGCCTATATTAATCGTTATATTAACTGCATGAAAACGTTTCTCTTCTTACTCGTGCGGCAGTTATTCGTGTTATGTACTCTTGCCTTTGTGTCTATACCGACCTTGCGGGCGCAGGATGTTATTGATAATTATGAGCGATTCCGGGAAGCTTATGCTGATAAGAAATACGATCAGTGTGTTCTGCTTGGCGAGCCGCTGGCAAAACGAACCGATCACCCGGGGATCCAGTATACGTTGGCAGAATGTTATTGTCAGACAGGTCAGCCAGCTAAGAGTCTGGATCTGCTCGATGTCCTGGTGGAACGTGGACTTTCTTATGCCATAGAAGATAATGCAGGTTTTTCGAAGCTACAAGGCGATAAGCGTTTTGCCGGGTATATACGTGCTTTCGCCAAGAACCGGGTGGTGCTTGACAGGAGTGTGCTCTCTTTCATGATCAAGGACTCGTTATTTATACCTGAGGGTATTGCATCTGACAGTGTGCATCACGCATTTTTTGTCGGCAGCCTGGCTGAACATAAAGTGATCCGGTGTGCGGATGGCGGGAGTTGTATTGATTTCGTTGCCGGTGAGCGGTCTGGTTTCTGGATGGTGCTGGGTATGAAAGTTAGCCCGGATCATAAAAGCCTTTGGATATGCAGCGCTTCCGAACAGGATCCGACAAATGGTCACTCGGGGATTTTTAGATTCGACCTGTCGTCCGGAGAGTTGATCGAGAAGTTTGTTATGGATAACAAGGAGGGCGATCATTTGTTTAACGACATTGTCATTACACGGGATGGCAATATTTATTTTACAGACAGTAAGGCAGGGAAAGTATGGCAAAAGAAATTCGATAATGATGTCCTGGCTGAGTATGCGGCTGACTTTATTTATCCGAACGGCATTGCGCTTGACGAGGTGAATAAGGTTTTGTTTGTTGCTGACTTTACAGGATTATATATGATAGATATTACTACCGGAAAGAGATCGCCATTGAACCACCAGGGGCGGACGTATCTGAACGGTATAGATGGTCTTTATTATTACAAAGGATCTTTGATCGCGATACAGGATTCAGGAAACCATGACGACCGGGTTGTGAGGTTCTATTACGATGTTAAGAAGGGTACGATTACCAAGGCGAGAACCCTGCAATCGGTTCGCAACGATTTTGTTATACCTACTACCGGCGCCATTGTAAACGGGCACTTTTATTATATTGCGAACTCGCAACTGAGGAGCCTGCAGCCGGACGGTACTATTACGAATCCGGAAAGGCTTGTGAATCCGGTTATTTTTAAAGTGAAGCTCGAGTAGCGATGGTTGTTTTGTGTGGGCGTCTATGGTTTTGTCTTCAGTGCGTTCTGCACCAGTATAAGAAACCCGACTGCGAAACAAAGACCGGCAAGCGTGTGTACAGCTCCTATGATCGGGCCGTACGTTGTATACCATCCGGAGCCATACAGATCAAACAGCCATGGTAATCCGACTATGTTGAAGATGGTGGCGAACAGCCCGACAATGATCCCGATCAGCATCAGTATTCCCTCGGCGGCGGTGGAGCGCCTGGAGACATACATCAGCACGGCGATCAGCAGGATGAATTGAGGTATAATGGTGATAAGCCCGATAAATCTCATGGTGATCATATGTTAGCAGCGGGAAGATAGTTAAAGTATGAGATATTCCCTTGTTATCCTTTATCTTTGAGCCTCCCTGGTATTAAACTTACGGAACACTACTATGTCAGTCGAATCTTCTGAGAATCAATTTGCCAGTATGATGGCCGGCAAATCGAGTGCGGATCTGTTGAAGGTCATTGAAAATAAAGCCAAGTATCAACACGAGGCCTGTATTGCGGCCATAGAGGAGCTGGAGCGGAGGCAGGAGGCAACACCTGAGCTACTGGAAGAAAAGGCCCGGATCATTGAAGATGGACGGCAGAAGATGCTGGAGTTGCTGGCCGAGGAACCACTGCCTAAAGGGCCGACAGCAAGTGAAATCGCTCCCGGCTTCTCGGGAAATCTTTTTAAGATCACGGGCAATTACCTTTTTACTCCCATTATACTTTACGCCAATGTGCTGGTGTTTATCATTATGGCTGTCAGCGGTGTAAATGTGATGCAGCCATCTGTGGAAGATCTGGTGGCGTGGGGCGGCAACTTTCGGCCGATGACGCTGGACGGCGAACTCTGGCGATTATTTACCGCGATGTTTCTTCACGGTGGCATTTTGCACCTGGCGCTCAATATGTATTCCTTTATCCAGGTGGGGTTCATTCTCGAGACGAATATGGGGAAGTATCGTTACCTGATCGCTTATTTGGCTTGCGGGCTTATCGCGAGTATTGCCAGTCTTGCGGTCAATGACAACATTGTTTCCGTGGGCGCTTCCGGGGCCATTTTCGGTATTGACGGTTTGCTACTGGCGCTGCTGGTAACGAAGGCTTTCAATATTTCGCCGGACCATCGACAGGGCTTGTTGTCGAGTGTGGTTATCTTTGTGGGGTACAACCTTTTCTTCGGATTTGCCAAGGAGGGTATAGACAATGCCGCGCACATTGGTGGTCTTGTCACGGGTTTTCTTATCGGGTTGGCGTATAGCCCATCGTTAAAACGCGGTCAACCGGCGATGGTGGTTTCATGTGCTATCGGGGCGGTTGTGCTCCTTGCAGTGTTGCTGGTGCCACGCTTTGTTTCGAATAAGTTCGGCGAGTTTCAGCGTGGTATGGAAGCCTTTTCGGTAAATGAGGATAAGGGCCTTTGGATGTATAAGGAAGAGATGCCCAATATCATGACAAGTCAGGATTCCGCCATATATGCCGGGCGATTACAGAAGGAAGGGATCGAGGTATGGGAGGAGAACCTGTCGATACTCAATTCACTGACCGATATGCCGGACCATCTTCAAGAACGGATCGACTTACTGAAGAAGTATACGCAATTGAGGATACAGGCATGTGAGGTATTACAAAGGACTATAAACGATCCGACGACGCGTAATGAGGAGCTCGGTAAGCTGGATCCACAGATCTCTCAAATTATCGAGGAGATCCAGAAGCTGAATGAATAGCGGTTATATGTCGTTGAAAACGGCGCTGATGAACCCAGTAAAAAATCGGAGGTCGGAGTAAAGATCGTTCCGAAGGTTACCTTCCGACTGCTGTGGGTATTCATGGTGTCTATGTGAAATGACCAGGAAACCTGTCCATGAAGGATAGGTTTTTCTATTTTACGTCACGTCTGTATGGTAACCGATAGAATCTGCGGATTCCTATTTTCCTGTCTGTCGGTTGGGTCTGAAAGCATCGATCGGATCGGCAAGTTTTATCTGTTCGCGCCGGGAAATG
>Ga0247762_1000158_pt1 | contig 27788 bp, 20 predicted proteins | sample UWRJL081202R4_FD_181016 | JGI IMG/M metagenome (GOLD analysis project Ga0247762, IMG submission 181016) | Plant litter microbial communities from Arlington Agricultural Research Station in Wisconsin, United States - UWRJ-L081-202R-4 | ecosystem: Environmental > Terrestrial > Plant litter >...
TGATCGTATGCCCATGCATACCAAAACGGATTATACAACCCCACTTCCAGCAACCCCTTCAGCCGTTGCAGATACACCTCGTTTACTGTAAGTCTTACGTTATGATGAAGAATCACATAAGCGGCCTGCAGACTTTTCCGCCGCACCGTCCGCTCTGACGGAAAACCATACATATCGATCAGCCCTCTAAGAGAAGCAAAGATCAGCGAATCCAGATTCTTCCCCTTATAAAGTTCCGCATTCACCGCATACACACGTTCCGACGGTGATTCAGACTTACGGCTTATATACTGATCTATATAATACAGGCTATCCAACTGATCTGAAAACTCAGTGTTGATATGACTTTCATACTCTCCATGAAGTTTCGGATATTCACCTTCCAATTTTTTATATAACCTGCTTTTTCGGAATTCTCCGAAGTCATCATACTCGGCAACCTCCGTGTCCTTGATCCCTTCTAAAAATGCCTGTTTAAGGTAGCGGTACGTAAGCTTATCGTCGTTATTACGGGCAGCTATCCGCGCGCCCAGCAATAACTGACGCGTGTGCACATAGGGCACCAGGCCAAACGCAGCCTGCGTCTTCCGTAAAGCTTCCGCATAGTTGCCTTTCCAATAGTCTTCCTCCGCGCTGTTACATTGATTATAGTAAGCTATATAGCCACACGAATCAGAAAAAACAGGATTCAATGACAAAATCGTCGCTACCAGGAGATACATATATTGTCAACTAACGTCAAGCCGCCTTCCTGCAAACCTCCACCACATTCCCAACACTATCCCAGGCTTCTATATACAAATTCACGTCAGAAAGTTTCAGTGGGGTCCCGCGGTAGTTAAAGTTCCATAAACCATTACCTATACTCTTGCCCGTCGCCTCCGTCAATATATCCCCATCACGCGTAGCCACCCGTAGCTTCACGTTGCTTAAGTCGAGATCCTTCTTACCCGCCTTCACTACCACCTGACCCTTTCTCTCAAATTTCGAAGTATCGATTTTTTCTATACTCCCCTTCCGCATAAAATCAGTTATAGCAGCAGTATACGCGCTGCTCACACCTAACTTCTTTGCCTTACGCTTATAATACTCATACTTTACCGGGTCACGCATAATGCTCTTAGCATACTTCGATGCATCGGCAAAGCGTGTGCGCGTCATTTTCTGAAGCTCCGTCTCCTTACGCTTCATTTTCTTACGACTCGGCTGACTATATGCAGAGACCACGGTTTTACCGTCTATTGTCCTGAAAATAAGACCACCCAGGAGGCCCGTAATGCCCTGTAGCGGAGATGTGGGAGATAGTATTGCCATTAACTTTGTATTTTATTTTAAACGAATATTTATTACCAAATAGTATATACCAATATATACTATATGTCAAGTATATATACAGATGTTAACGGAGCGAGTCAAATAAGGGGTTACACAAACCGGCAACTTTTTCCGATGCTCCAGTCATTTTTTGTAACAAGAATGTTCTCTGGCGAAGCCCTTAGACAGCTTATTGCTAAACTGGGAGAAAGGAGGCAGTCAGCCACTTCAGGTACACCACTTTACAGGCAGGTGCAAGGTTCCTCCTCATTTAGGATTAAACACGCTGACAAAACCAAATATTCTTTGGGCCCTGATCCCTCATGAATTATTGATCGCCCGGCTTTACCCGCATCTATCCCCATAGATGAGCCGTAGATGAGCTATAGATGACCCCAGGATAACCCCTATATTCTCCACACTTCCTCCACACTTCTTCCAGAGTACCCCCTCAGATCCTATCGAAAATTGTTGGAAACAAGGGCTTAGACCAGCCCTCAAAAGATTTACAAAGATAACGTCCAAAAACTCCGGAAATATATCAGAACAGAATAAAATTTCGCCCCACCCCACGTCCTCAACGCGCAATGTTAAGCCTCAACTAAACGAAATCCAGCGGATGATCCCATCAGGGGTTCAACACGAAGAAGCAAAAAAAGCCTATTTTTGCGCCGCAATGAAATTTCAGCTTACCGCAACTGATTCCAGGTCCAGTGCCCGCGCCGGAGTTCTCTCTACGGGGCATGGCGATATCCCTACACCCATCTTTATGCCCGTGGGTACCGCCGGCTCGGTAAAGGCTATCCATCAACGGGAGCTGGAAAACGATATCAACGCAAAGATCATCCTGGGCAACACGTACCACCTGTACCTGCGCCCGGGAACCGAGCTGCTGGAAAAAGCGGGCGGTTTGCACAAATTCAATGGCTGGAACGGCCCCATCCTGACCGATAGCGGCGGCTACCAGGTCTATTCGCTAGCCGAGAACCGAAAAATCGTGGAAGAAGGCGTGACCTTCAAATCGCATATCGACGGGTCGAAGCATGTGTTTACCCCGGAACGGGTTATGGACATCCAGCGGACCATTGGTGCCGATATAATCATGGCGTTCGATGAGTGTACACCGTATCCATGTGAGTATAAATACGCAAAAAAATCGCTGGGCATGACTCACCGGTGGCTGGAGCGTTGCGTAAAGCGCATAAACGAAACGGAACCGAAATACGGCTACGAGCAAGCATTGTTCCCTATCGTGCAGGGCAGTGTTTATAAAGATCTGCGTGAAGAGTCAGCTGAGTTTATCGCGGCGCAGAATCAACCGGGTAATGCGATTGGTGGACTATCTGTAGGCGAGCCGCATGAAGATATGTATGCCATGACGAGCCTGGTGTGTGGTATATTGCCCAAAGAAAAGCCCCGTTACCTGATGGGCGTTGGCACTCCGGAAAATATACTGGAATGTATCGCGTTGGGTGTAGATATGTTCGACTGCGTGATGCCGACCCGCAATGCGCGCAACGGAATGCTGTTTACCACACAAGGTATTATTAATATCCGCAATGAGCGCTGGAAAGACGACCTCTCTCCGATAGATGAAACGCTTGGCGGTTATGCCAGCACGTTCTATTCAAAAGCCTATTTGCGCCATCTGGTTTACAGCAAGGAAATTTTGGGCGCGCAAATTGCTTCCATCCATAATCTTACCTTCTACCTCTGGCTTGTACGCGAAGCCCGTGTGCATATCGAGGCAGGAGATTTTACCGAATGGAAAAATAAAATGGTCAAAATCGTGTCTCAACGTCTGTGAGGGCACGGTGAAACACGAAGCCAACGCTTTGCATGAAACTACTCGACAAATACATCCTGAAGCGCTTTCTCAGCACGTTTTTTTTCGTGGTGGTAATTCTGTTGGCGGTTATCACAGTTATCGACCTGACCGAAAAGATGGACAAATTTGCCAAGGCCAATCTTACGGCCGGGCAGATAGCAGGATATTATCTCGACTTTGTGCCGTGGATCGGCAGCCTTATTACTCCCATCACGATCTTTATCGCTACGGTATACGTATGCGCGCAGCTCGCAGTGCGCACGGAAGTTATCGCCATGCTCAGCGCAGGCATGAGCTTCCGTCGTTTCCTGTTTCCCTTCTTCATGGGTTCATGCCTGGTGGCCGCCATCAGCTTTGGACTCAACGGCTGGATCATTCCAAACTCGAACCAGTCGCGCCTTGCATTCGAGCTGCAATATTTAAAAGGCAAGTACCACTTCGAGCAGCGCAACATTCACATGCAGATCGCGCCCGACACGTACATGTACATCCAGAGCTACAACAACAGCAACCAGACGGGCTATCACTTTTCAATGGAGAAGTTCGATCACAACAAGCTGATCGAGAAGTTTACCGCCAACCGGATCGAGTGGGACTCTACGAAGCTCAAGTGGCGTTTGCGCGACTGGGAGCTTAAGAAGGTAGACTCAATTTTTGAACGTACCAGCATAGCCACGGCCAGCGCCAAAGACACCCTCATGCGTGGGGCCTCTAAAGACACAACCCTGGTTATTAACCCAAAAGAGTTTGAAAGCGATTATCGCAAATACGATGGCCTCACGCTTAACGAGCTGGTAAGCCATATCCGAAAGCTGCGTTCGCGCGGCACTACCGGTGTAGAGGTCTATGAAGTGGAGCTTTATACCCGCTACTCATCGCCGTTTACGATCTTTATTTTGGTGTTTATGGGCGCTATCGTGGCGTCGCGTAAAAGCCGTGGGGGCACCGGTCTGCAGATCGCGCTAGGCTTCCTTCTTTCGTTCATCTTTATCCTGTTCTTCACGCTCTTCCGCACGTTTGCCGAGAACGGCGCAATGCCTCCTGAAATCTCTGTGTGGATACCGAACATCGTGTTCGGAATCATATCTCTTACCATGTATAAATACGTCCCGCGTTAAATGGCCTCCCGTACTGATTATCTCAAGCTTCATTTTATAGTTTTCTTATGGGGGTTCACAGCTATTTTGGGCAAGCTGATTTCCATTCCCACGGTGGAGATGATCTTCTACCGTGCTATTCTCGCTGCGCTCGGGCTGGGTGTGGTTATCCTGGTAAGAAGAGGATCGTTTAAAGTATCTGCTGCCGATGCTGCGAAGCTATTGGGCATAGGCGCGATTGTCGCGGTGCACTGGCTGGCTTTCTTTGGCGCAGGCAGAGTTTCCAATGTAGCGGTGAGCCTGATCGGCTTTGCAACGAATTCGCTATGGGCTGCGGTACTGGAACCGTGGATGAACCGCACGCGGATAAAGAAATTTGAAGTGATGCTGGGCCTGGTGGTGCTGGGCGGTCTGTATGTTATTACTTCTGTCGACTTTCATTATGTGCTGGGGCTGTCGCTGGGGATTCTTGCAGGCTTTACTTCAGCGCTTTTTGGCGTGTTCAATTCCCGTATGGTAAGAAGGCTGTCATCGTTTACTATTACATTCTATGAGATGATTGGCGTGTTTATAGCGCTGGCGTTGTTTATGCCTGGCTATAAGTTTACATGGGCTCCTGACCACGAACTGCACCTGGTGCCATCCGCGTTAGATTGGGTTTATATTGCCGTACTGGCGATTGTCTGCTCGGTATATGCTTATACAGTATCCGTAGAGCTGATGAAAAAGATAAGCGTATTCGTAGTCCAGCTTGCCCTGAATCTGGAGCCGGTGTATGGAATCATCATGGCGCTGATACTTTTCCCTACCGAAGAAAAGATGGGCACAAACTTTTACATAGGCGCAGCCATTATTTTAGCCGCCGTAGCATCATATCCCACAATGAAACGAAGATTCGACCGGACAGCACGTCCGGTCTAAAAGATTGTCTCACTTCGCTTCCAGTCAGTTTTATCTTGGTGCAAGGTACTGTTATGAAAATCAAACCTTAGCTACATAATTACTTATACATAGGCTAGGACTGGCCAGGAATTGGCGCAAGTCTGCGACTTGTGCCCACTATGCCGCAGTCTGTGACTGCACCTCAACAAAGTTGAAACCCCACTCACAAACCCCACACCCCACACGGCGTTTCAACTCCCCACACCGCCAAACAAGCAATCAATATGCACATTATTAGTTAAGCTGGCGTAAGCGTGCACATCTGCTATAGTTGAGAACTCTGCCAGGTGAGGTACGGCGATGCAAATTTTACGGGGGAGTCGAAGACACCAAACACCGTAGCCCCCGAGCCCGACATCGCTGCATACACCGCCCCTGCCTCATACAACGCCTGCTTTATCTGTCCGATCACGGGGTACTTACTGAACACCGAGTACTCGAAGTCGTTACGCACAACATCCTTCCAGGTTTCTACCGCCTGATTTTCCAATACATTCCGCAAATCATAGCCCGGTTCACGTGGCACCACACCGCTGTAGGCTTCTGCCGTGGATACGTGTATATCCGGTTTCACAAGCAGCAGATATTTACCCTTTAAGACTACTGCAATAGGTTCCAGGATCTCTCCGCGCCCGGTGCCCAACTGTGGTGTTTCATAAATAAAGAAAGCGCAGTCGCTGCCAATGCGAGCCGCGTAACCCGCAAGCTCCTCGGCAGAAAGACCTAATGAAAATACGGAGTTAAGAGTACGCAGCGTGTGAGCACCATCCGAAGAGCCGCCGCCAAGCCCTGCGCCCATGGGTAATATTTTATGTAGGTGTATGTGCACAGGCGGGAGATTGAAGTCGGCCTTTAGCAGATGATATGCACGAAGGCAAAGATTATCCGCCTCGGCGCCCGGTATCGCTATGCCCGAGCTGGTGAATGCCATGGCCTCGGCCGGAACGATCTCGAGTATATCCTGCCAGGGCACTGGATAAAAGCAGGTCTCCAGGTCGTGATAACCGTCGGGACGCTTGCGTATAACGTGAAGACCGAGATTTATCTTACAGCCGGGAAACGATACCATGGACTTGGATTTTGAGGATGTTAGGATGGCCGGGATGAATACAGATTGTCCTGGCTTAGGTAAGAACTGCGCTATCGGCGCTACGAACGTGTAGGAAGATGGTTAAACAAACAGGCCGCCGCTACTGCTGTCGGAGTAGCGGCGGCCATATACCAAAAGGTCTATTTTACGAGACGTTCGATCAGTTCCTGTGTGATGCCGCTTGACGAGAAGCCGCCGTCGTGCATGAGGTTTTGCATAGTTACCATGCGGGTGTAATCCGAGAAGAGCGATACGACGTAGTTTGCGCAGTCTTCGCCCGAGGCGTTGCCGAGCGGAGACATCATGTCTGCATAGTCATAGAATACGTCGAACCCGGAGATACCGGCGCCGGCTGTAGTCTTTGTAGGCGATTGAGAGATTGTGTTCACACGTACTTTGTTAAGCTTGGCGAAGCGTGCACCGTAGCTGCGTGCAATTGATTCGAGTACCGCTTTAGCTTGCGCCATATCCGAGTAATCAGGGAAGGTGCGTTGTGCGGCGATATAGGTAAGGGCTACGATAGATCCCCATTCGTTCATGGCACCGGTCTTCTCGGCAGTTTGGAGAACCTTGTGGAACGATATGCCCGAGATGTCGAGTGTCTTGAGGAACCATTCATAGTTGAGGTCGCCATAAGGACGGTCTTTGCGCACATTGGGGCTCATGCCTATAGAGTGAAGTACGAAGTCCAGCTTGCCGCCGAGTACTTCTACAGACTTTGTAAACAGGGTATTGAGGTCTTGTTCAGACGTAGCGTCTGCGGGGATAATCTCGGCATTGCAGGCCTTGGCGAGCTCATTGATCTTGCCCATGCGCATCGCAATGGGGGCGTTTGTAAGCGTGAATGATCCACCCTCTTCCTTTACTTTGAGGGCTGTTTTCCAGGCGATGGAGTTCTCATCAAGCGCACCGAATATGATGCCGCGTTTTCCTTTTAATACGTTATTAGCCATACTTTTTGGTTCTGTGGAATGGTTGTTTCCCGCGCAATAATACAAATACATCGGCGGAAAATAGAATTTGACAGGTCGTAATTTTACGGGGCGTTTTTTTCCGTAAATTTAGTTAAACAAAACCTTACACTATGGAAAATACGTCTACCTTCCTTATGGCCTGGAATCACTATATGTACCTGGCCGCCATTGCCTGCGTGGTGGTCGGTATAATTATCCTGCTCTATCATGAATTCAAGGTGATGCAGGTCAAGGACTATAAGGACAAATACGATTATGTAAACCTCCATGAGATCCGTTACTTCTGGTATTCCATCATCGCCTTTATCGTAGCCGCGGCCTTCTTTGCCAACACTTTCGGCTCCGGCATGATATCGGAAGACGGCATGCGCTGGTTCTATATACGCATGTTCATCACCGCATCCTTCGTTGTAATAGCTTACTTCATTTTCTTCAGCCTGGTGCGTATATATTATCCCAAGCAGTTGGAGAAACGCCTCACCCGTCTTCGCACCACACCACGTCTTTCCCCCCACGGCAACGCCATGCGCCGCCTCACGGAAGAAGAAGAAGATGTGCATCTCGAAACCTCGCAGATAGAGGAAGAGAATATACATGCTGTCGACTACGATGTATGGATCGATGAGAAGACCGGCTACAAGAAGATTGAAAAATATCCGCCGTATCAGCATGCCGTTGAATGTCCGGAGTGCGGATACTTTACGTTGAAGATAACCCGCGAGGAATTAGAGCAGGCTCCGACGGATAAAGACCGGGGATTGATGCTACAGCACTATCAGTGCAGTTATTGCGGCCACAAGGAACAGCGGGAGGTCTCCGTTGCGAAGTTGTCAAGTAACGTCTGAACAGGATTACTGAGATAAATAGATCGTCTGTCGGCGTTTGTCGGCAGACGATTTTTTTTGACCGGATATTACTGATTATAGGATGTGAATGTGGTGGCTTCGGTGGGAACGTTTGCCACGGGTGGGATGGGGAGATGGATAGAGAAGGTGGTGCCCATGCCGAAGGTGCTGCGCATAACGATGGTGCCGCTGAGTTTGTGAACGGCTTTTTTTACCAGGTACAAACCAAGGCCGTTTCCTTTGGAGGCTGATGAGGCGCGGAAGTAGAGGTCGAAGATCTGGGGTTGGTATTTGGCTTCAACGCCCATGCCGTTGTCGGATACGGTGATCTCGAGCATGTCGGGTTTAAGCGATACCTGGATGTCTATGCGGCACGGAACGTCGGGGAGATCCCGGCGGAACATGATGGCGTTTTCGAGGAGGTTGCGGAAGATTATCGTCAGCAGCACCGGGCAGGAACGGAGCGTCACAAAGCCGGGAAAGGCTGTGTGATAGGCTATGCGATATTGCTCGAGCTCGGGCTGGAACTGGTGCAGGCAGCTCTCCACAAGACCGTTGAGCTCGACGGTCTCATATCCGAATTCGGTCTTGTTGAGCTCGTATACCATCTGCATTTTATACAACATGCCGTCCATGCTGCGGGCGGTCTCCACTACCTTTCCGAAGAGCATCAGGGCCTGCTCGTCCTTCACGGCATAACGCGCCAGGAGGTCGAGGCCGAGCAACGTGGTAATGGGGCGCCGCATATCGTGCGACGACCGGTACAGGAATGTATCGAGCTCGTGTAGCGCTGCTTCCAGCGCCAGTGTGCGGTCTGCCACTTTCTGCTCGAGTTGCAGGTTGAGCGATTGTATGTATTGGTTGTTTTCCTGCAGCTGTGTGCTTTGCGCGCTGAGCTCGGCGTTCTTGGCTTCTATTTCGTTATGCTGCAGGCGGATAAGTTTTGTTTTTGCCCGCTGGCGGCGGAAGCTCACAATGAGATTTACGACCAGCACGCTCAGCAGCACCAGGCCACCGAGCGATGCTATAAACAACATACGCTGGCTGCGAAGCCGCACCTGCTGGATCTCGTTGTTCTTGGTAAGCAGTTCTATTTCGGTCTGCTTACGGTCCAGGTCGTAGCTGGCGCGCAGCTTGGCAAGGTTAAAAGCTTCCTGCTCATGATATAGCGAGTCGCGAAGCTCAACGTGTCGCGAGAGCTCGCTATAGGCACCGGCGTAGTCGCCCAGCCCGGCTTGCAGTCGCGCGCGTGCCTGCTGTAATGATGATAGCCCACGACGTACCTGTATCTTATCCGACTCGCGGCGGAACATCTTTTCGGCTGAGTCCTGGTATATCCGCGCCTTTGCATACTCCTCGCGATCTATGTATAGCTCGCTAAGATGTATGGATGCATTGGCGGCGCTGAACCATACTTTGAATTTACGGCTCGTGGTCATATCATACTCCAGGCTGCGTATAGCTTCTTCCACCCGGCCGAGCTTCTTTAGCACGTTTGCCTTGTTACCGTTGATAAGGCCTATCCAGAACTCGTTTTCAAGCTTGTTTGCATATTGCTCCGCACGGTCGTAGTTGCTGATCGCCTCGTCGTAGTGCCCCAGGTCGGCGTTCGAGAGGGCGAGTGTATTATAGGTTGTCATACGCTGGAAGTCCTGATCTTTAGACAAGCCCTGCGGGTCTACCATTTCCATAAAATCCAGTACGCGGTATGCCTCCTCGATGGACAGCTGGAAGTTGCGTGCTTTGTAATGAATGGTGCTGCACTCATTATGGCAGCGGATGGCATAGTTATATTCTTTCAGATCTTCGAACTGCCGGGATGCTTCGAGGATCTGCCGGAGCGCCTCTGCATAAAGTCCCTGCCGGCTTTGGAACGTTCCCAGGGTGTACAACGCTATGGCCATACCAAAGGGCTCCTGTGCCATGCGGGACCGTTCTACCGCTTCCTGGAAACTTCGCAGGGCCTCGGCTTTGTTGTTCAGGTCGGCATATATTTGCCCGAGGTTACGCAGGGCATAGGTTTGGGCCAGCGCGTTATTGGCGTCAGCATTGGCCTGGGTGAGCGATCGTTTGGAGTAGGTCAGGGCGTGGTTCTTATCCATCCGCCCAAGAATACCGGCTATCCGGTCGTAAACAGCGAGTAGATTGTGGCGGTGCGTATTGGGCACTTGGGCGTACAGGCTGTCGAGTTCCACTGAATCCTGCGCATAAACAAACCTATGCGAAAACATTCCGCTCAGAAGAGCGAGAATAATCCATAGATTTTTTGTTTTTGTCAGCACAGGTAATCTTAAAATTATAAAATTCGCACCATCTTTTCAGCAGATGAAACTCGATAAAACACAACCTATAGGCGTATTCGATAGCGGAATCGGTGGACTAACGGTGGCGCATGCCATACAACAGCTGCTTCCCAACGAGCGCATGATCTATTTTGGCGATACCGCGCACCTGCCGTACGGCGATAAATCGGAAGCTGCCATCCAGGCGTATTCCATTAAAATCGCCGATGTGCTCGTAAACAAGGGCTGCAAGGTGCTGGTTATTGCCTGCAACTCCGCCTCGTCGGCGGCCTATGAGCTTTTGCGCGAGTACGTACGCCGCGACGTTCACATCATCAACGTTATTGACCCAATGGTGGCTTTGGTAACCTCGCGTTTCCCCGGTATGGAAGTGGGCTTAATCGGCACCAAACGTACGGTACAGTCCGGTGTCTACGTACGTAAAATCGAAGAAACCGGCAAAAATAACGTTGTACAGTCGCTCGCCACGCCTCTGTTGGTGCCGATGATCGAAGAGGGCTTCTTCCAGAACCGGATCAGCCACGATATCATCGCGCAATATCTGTCCGACCCCATGTTCAGCAACATCCGGGCGCTGATCCTGGCCTGCACACATTATCCGCTTGTACGCAAGGAGATAAGTGAGTTTTTTAAGGGGCAAATGGATATCCTGGACTCCGGCGACATTGTGGCGGAGGCCCTGAAGCTATACCTGCAGGAACGTGACCTTCTAAACGACACAGCCGGGCCGGTAGAGCACAAGTTCCTGGTATCAGATTACACCGAGTCGTTCGAAGCATCGGCGCGGCTGTTTTTCCATGCTGCCGTTCATCTGGAAAAGCACGATCTCTGGTAATAAAAACAGGCTCTGAATCAGCCTCTTAACTAAAAAAGCAAAACCGTCCTTTACTATTTTTCAAAACTTGCCGTTTTTTGACCCCTAACACTTGACCACGCTCGTCTTTATACTGCCTTTTCTGTTGTTTTATGCTGTCGTAGCCATCTATGCGGAGCGTAAACTATCGGCTTTTATTCAAGACAGGCTTGGCCCTATGGAAGTTGGCTATTACGGTATGGCGCAGGCAATCGCCGATCTTGTAAAACTTCTGCAAAAGGAAGACATCGTACCAGCGCAGGCTGATCAACGACTTTTTCGGATTGCCCCGATTTTGATCTTTACGGCGGTGTTTGCAGGCTTTGCCATGCTGCCTTTGGCACCGGGCTGGTCGGGCGCATCGCTTTCGTCGGCCATGCTGTTGCTGCTGGCCATTGTTTCCATCGATATCATCGGCATCATCGTCGCGGGCTGGAGCTCAAATAACAAGTACAGTATTCTTGGCACGATGCGCAGCGCCGCACAGATGGTTTCATACGAGGTGCCACTCGGACTTTCGGTATTGTGCGTGTGTATGGTGGGGCAAACGTTGGATCTACAAGTATTGTCGTTCCAACAGGGACAATACGCTCCCGAGGCACAGTACTGGCTGGACATACCGGGATTGAATTTGCGTGTAGACACAGCGGGAGGCTTTTTATGCTGGAATATCGTACGTATGCCGATACTCTTTCCCGTATGGGTGATCTTCTTCATAGCATCGTTGGCCGAGTGTAACCGCGCACCTTTCGACCTGCCGGAGGCGGAATCCGAACTTGTTGCCGGTTTTCAGACCGAGTATTCGGGCGTTCGGTGGACCGTAATTATGCTAGGTGAATATGGAATGATGCTTTTAGTAAGTATATTAGGGGCTGTATTATTTTTTGGAAGCTGGAATACCCCATTGCCAAATATCGCTTCGCTGCGGTTGTCCGAATGGACCAGCGGAGCCCCTGGCTCACTGTCGTCTACACTTTGGGGGATTTTTTGGTTGCTCGGTAAGTCACTGTTTTTTGTGGCCGTGCAGATCTGGGTGCGATGGACTTACCCTCGACTACGAGTGGATCAACTGATGAACCTCTCCTGGAAATATTTAACGCCTCTGGCTTTAGCATTTGTCATTGTATGTGGATTTTGGAAAATAATTTTTGTTTAAGAGCTGTGTATCACAAGTTTTTGTACATACCCGTTTTCGTTCTCTGCGCCACCGGAGCCTTTGCCCAGCAGAACCGGATCGATAGCCTGGAAAAAGTTTTACAGAGCAGCCCCGCCGACTCGGTACGGGCAACAACACTGATCGAGCTTGCCAAAGCTTATGAGTTTGTGGATGTAGCAAAGAGCAAGAAGCTCATCGAAGAGGCCATCAGGATCGCCGAAAGCAAAAACCTGATCCGCTCGCGTGTACAAGGCTACAGAACGCAGGCCGAGATGTTCCGGGTAGGCGGCGATTTCAGTTCCGCACTCAAGGCCGATAACCTATCCCTGGAAGCCGGCATCAATTCACATGACAGCCTGACCATAGCCCGTGGCTATAACAACGTCGGTCATGATTACTACGACCTTGGCGAATATGACGAAGCGTATTTCTACTTCACACAATCTTATAAAATAGCCCAGGCACAACGCGACTCGTTCATCATGGCGGTAGCCATACACAACGTAGGCCGCGTATTCAAAGAGCTTGGCCAATACGACCGCGCGCTGGACCACCTGCGCCTCTCGCGCAAAATGAGCCACCACATCGGCGATAAAGCCGGCGAGCCTTACTCACTGAACGAGATCGGCGATGTTATGCTGCGTAAAGGTGATTACGACTCGGCGCTCAACAATTTGAACATAGCCCTACGCGACAGCCGCAGACTCGGCCTGCACGACCTGCCACCAAAGGCAATGTCGAACATCGCGAAGATCTGGAGACAGAAAGAAGACTATACAAAAGCTCTGGCGTATTACGACTCAACCCAACAGAACTACGAGACCACCAACGACGAATACGGCATTGCCGAAGTAGAACTGGGCCGCGGCCTGGTATACATGAAGCTCGATAAATACGACGAGGCGATGGCAGCTGTAAACCGTAGCGTAAGCATCGCGCAACGTCTAAACGCCCGTATTCTCGAGATCCAGTGCTTCAACCAGCTCTCGATCCTCTGGGAACTGAAAGGCGACTATAAACACTCGCTCGAATACTTCAAACGTTTCAAGCTGCTCGAAGACACACTCTTCAGTCAGGACATGCAGGAGAAGCTGCTGCGCGACCAGATCCGTTTTGAAACCGAATCAAAAGACTCCCAGATCTTAGCACTCAGCCAGGATAAAGCGCGCCAGGACGACGAGCTGAAGAAACAGGAATTTGTACGCAACATACTCGTGGTGGTAATGGCCCTCAGCGCCATCATCCTCATAACGGTATATCGCAGCGGCCAGCGACGCCGTAAGATCAACATGCTGTTGCTGCAACACCAGGAAGAGATGGAAAAACGCAGCGAAGAGCTGGAGCGCCTCAACCAGGTAAAAGACAAGTTCTTCTCCATCATCTCGCATGACCTGCGCTCACCGATCAATGCCCTCTCAGGCATGCTGGACCTGTTGGATAAAGGAGCCGTTACGCAGGAAGAGCTGCCCAGCCACGTACGCGAGCTGAAGACCCGCTTCAACCACACGCGTACCCTGCTGAACAACCTGCTTGACTGGACGCTTCTCCAAATGGACAAGCTCAATCTGCAAGCCACACGCATAGACCTCGGCAAGATCGTAGACGAAAACATACAGCTGCTCGGCCCTATTCAGGGCAAAGACATCGAACTCGTAAACCAGATCCCGCAGCAGTCGATAGGGTTTGCCGATTCGAACACAACCAACCTCGTGATCCGCAACCTGATGACCAACGCAATCAAGTTCACAAACGACGGCGGCAAGGTTTACATCACCGCACGCGAGCAAGGTTCAGAATGGCTTATATCAGTAAAAGACAATGGCATCGGCATGAAGCCGGAAGTGCTCAAGATATTGTTTGACAAGACCGCACCCTACACTACACGTGGCACGGCTAACGAAAAGGGAACAGGCCTCGGCCTTATCCTCTGCAAGGAATTCGTCGAGAAAAACGGCGGAAAGATCTGGGTGGAAAGCCACGAAGGAAACGGAAGCACATTCTGGTTCACCCTGCCAAGAGCATAACCTTTTGTCAAAAAGTCAACAAAGCGCCGGGCCCTCTACAGAGCCCGGCGTTTTTGTTTGCATAATTTCTCGTATTGGCGCAAGGTACTGTCATCAAAGTTAAGCCTTATTATGTGGTTTTTGCCGCAAGGCGTTTAGCTGGCAAGTGTTCCGGAGGCCTCCGAAGCCCCGATAGCTATCGGGGTTGTGCCCACCATGCCCGCAGTCTCCCGACTGCACCTCAACGAAGTTGAAACCCCACTCCCAAACCCCACATCCCACACTGCATTTCAACTCTACACACTCGCCCCAATCGCCATATATCCCCACCTAACAAAAAAAGCCCCCAAGCTTCGATCCCTAACCCCGCCACCTCCACCAGATAATCGATCAATCTTTCTGCCTCAAATACTTTCAGGCATCTTTTTACGGGCTATTTTTGTTGCTGAGATATGCAACGCGATGCAACATATTGGTCCAACCTGACAACAGCGGTACGCTCGTTGGCTGGCGGGCTGCGGCTTACCTTGCGGCACTTGATAAAAGCCCGCACCAGCCGTAAACCCATCGCCATAACCAGCAAAGACTACTTCCTGCATACCGAAGGCATAAACACGATACAATATCCATACGAGATGCAGCCCGTGCCGGATAACGGGCGTTACCGGCTGCACAATGAGATAGACGATTGTATCGTATGCGACAAGTGCGCCAAGGTTTGCCCGGTAGACTGTATTACGATCGAGCCGATCAAGGCCATTGAAGAGATCGGCAAGACATCCGACGGAACACCTCGCCGGATCTATGCGGCCAAATTCGATATAGACATGGGCAAGTGTTGCTTCTGTGGGCTCTGCACAACAGTATGCCCCACGGAGTGTCTTACAATGACCAAGGTATACGACTTCAGCGTGCTGGATATACGCGAGCACAACTTCGCTTTTGCCGAAATGACGGAGGTGGAGATCGCCGATAAGAAACAGCAGTTGGAAGAGCATCAGAAGGCCAAAGCCGCGGCAGCGGTTAAGCCACAGCCGGCAGTAACGGCCACAGAGGCAATAACGCCTGCCACGACAACCTCTGCTTCTACAACAACTGAACAGACAAACGAAACGACCGAGGCACCGAAGCCGGCCAAACCGGTGTTCCGGCCAAAGATAAAACCTGCAGGCCCACCCTCAACCCCCACACCGCCCGGCACATGATAGACGCGAATATTTTGTTTTATCCGTTTGCGTTGCTTGCAGCTGTCTCGGCGGTGGCCATCCTGGTCGTTCGCAATGTATTCTATGGCGCGCTGTGGCTTCTGACATGTCTGCTTAGCGTGGCTGCGATCTATGTACTGGCGTATGCAGAGTTTGTGGCGGTGACGCAGATCCTTATTTACGCTGGCGGGATAGCGGTTGTTATACTGTTTGGGGTTATGCTCACTACGCGTGTAGCGGGTGTTCCATTGGTAGTGCAGCATGGAAACCTGTTTGACGCTATAGTAGTCGGGTTTACGTTGTTCGTGTTGCTGCTTACACTGTTTTCACAACATGACTTTTCAACCGTAGCCCCTGCGGCTGCCGTTAAAGCCTTACCACCCGCGGAAGCTATCGGTATGGCTACGCTGACCGACTTTTTACTGCCGTTCGAGACGGCCGGGATCCTGTTACTGGTTGCATTGGTGGGCGCTACGGTTATTGCGGCTTCATTAAAATCAAAACGATCGTAACGTATGCTGCCTGTACACCACCTTTTGATACTTGGCGCGCTGTTGTTCTGCACCGGCCTGGTGATTACGATCATCAAGCGCAACGCCATCATGGTGCTGCTCGGCCTCGAGCTTATGCTCAACGCGGCTAACATTAACCTGGTAGCATTCAATCAGTATAAACCGGGAGTTCCCGAGGGGCAGATGTTTGCCTTGTTTGTGATCGTAGTAGCGGTAAGCGAAGTAGCCGTCGGTCTTGCGATCGTGCTGCGTGTGTATCGCTATTTCGAGACCGCTGTACCCGATGAGATCAAAGAACTAAAAGACTAGCCCTTGCCCGAACCTGCATCTCTATATAACCCCGCCACGCTGCAGACCTTCGCGCTGCTTACACTGCTGTTGCCGCTGGTGTCTTTTGCCGTTGGCGCGCTGGTGTCCGAACGGTATTCGTGGGTGGTAACGCTGTGCGCGCCGTTCCTGGTGTTGCTTAGCCTCGCAACTGCTATCTATACGGCGTCCGTTCAATGGGGCCATGGCAATCTGTTAGTAGCCATGCCGTGGTTCACAGTGTCTGACTATACATTCTCTGCCGGCTTCATGCTCAATGCCACATCGGTATGTATGACGGTTATCGTAGCATTCATTTCGTTCCTGGTACATGTATACTCCACAGGCTACATGGCTGGCGATCCTGCTACCAAGCGTTACTTCACGATGCTGGGCTTCTTCACGTTCGCCATGCAGGGCATCGTACTGGCCGATAATCTGCTATCAATATTCGTATTCTGGGAGTTGGTAGGCTTTGCATCGTGCATGCTTATCGGCCACTGGAAAGAGAATCCACAAGCTGTTGCCGCCGCAAAGAAAGCTTTTCTTTTAAACCGCGTAGGCGATGCAGGCTTTCTGGTCGGTCTCATGCTGATATGGAGCCACACGGGTACGTTCGCATTGGGCGATCTCGCGCAGGCTATCGCTCAGCTTCCTGGCGCCGCAAGCTGGCAAACCGCGGCAGCGCTCTGCATCTTCTGTGGTATTGCCGGTAAGTCGGCACAGTTTCCGCTGTTTACCTGGTTGCCCGATGCCATGGAAGGCCCTACACCGGTATCCGCGTTGATACATGCTGCAACAATGGTGGCGGCTGGTATATTCCTGCTGGCGCGCGTGAGCTTTGTGTTTACACCGGCTGCGCTGGATGTAGTGGCGCTTACGGGTATCGTTACGGCGGTCGTCGCTGCATTGGCGGCGCTCTCACAACACGACATCAAGAAGATTCTCGCATACTCTACCATTTCACAGCTCGGTCTTATGGTGACCGCCGCCGGCACCGGCGCCTTTAACGTGGCAATGCTGCACCTGGTAACACACGCGTTCTTCAAGGCCTGCCTGTTCCTTTCAGCTGGTTCGGTAATACACGCCGTACACCAGGGTCAGCACCAGGGCCACCGGAAGTTCGACGTGCAGGACATGCGCAATCTTGGCGGCTTGAAAACAAAGCTTCCGTTTACATATATCACGTTCATGCTGAGTGGCTGTGCGCTTGCAGGAGTTCCCTTCTTCTCGGGATTCCTGTCAAAAGAGGCTATCTTCTCTGCATTGCTGCACTGGGCTGACAATGGCTGGCGTTGGTTAGTTGTCGTGCTGGCGTTTGGTGTTTCCTTTCTTACCGTGCTCTATACGTACCGCCTCATCCGTGGCATCTTTGCCGGTACCGAAACGGCCACCGCGGGGCTGAACATTACAGAGCCGCCGGTTATAATGCGCGCACCTGTTGCGTTGCTGGCCGGTGCATCGTTGTGGTTTATGTTTTCGATAAATCCGTTTTCGTGCAGCGGTTGGTTCCTGCAATTTCCGGAGCTGCCGGCTCATCATATCACACTCACGATTTTCTCAACCGCGTGGGTGATCCTTGCGGTGGTAGCGGCGCGGTTCATCTTCCGCGAACGCAACCCTTTTCAATCGGAGCTTTTGCGCAATACATTCTATCTTGATTTATACTATCAGAAATACGTGACAGATTCGGTGGTGGCAGTAGCAGGGTTTACCAGCCGCTTCGACCGCAAGTGGATCGACGGCTTTTTGCATGCCACAGCGTATGCCCAAATAACGGTGGCGCATCTCACGGGGTGGTTCGATCGCGCGATCATTGACGGCATGGTAAATGGCGCGGCGGCGCTGGCGCGTACAACTGGTCGTTTTACACAGTCATTCCAGGGGGGGAAAATCCAGCTTTATATTTTCTGGGCCGCTCTGGCAATCATTATTTTCCTAATTTGGACCCTCGTTTAGGCAGAAAGTAAAAGTTACATGCAGCCCTACCTGATCTCACTTCTCATTTTCACACCGCTGCTGGCTGCCTTTGCAGCGCTGCTGCTTCCCGCAGAAACCAAAAACAGTTTCCGTGTCCTGACGCTCGCTGTAAACATTTTCCAGCTGCTCGTACTGGTCATCATGCTGCGTTCGTGGGATGCTGCCGGAGGGCTACAGTTTTTAGAACAACGAAACTGGATCACGCTGAACCTGGGTAGCTGGGGCACGCTGCAGGCGCAGTACCTCGTAGGTGCCGATGGCCTGGGGTTGCCACTGGTGGCGCTGTCGGTGTTCGTTATGCTGATCGCCACAATTGCTTCCTGGACGGTATACAAGAATGTAAAAGGATATTTCACCCTGCTGCTTATTCTGAACGCCGCTATTATCGGCAGCTTTACGGCGCTGGACTTCCTGCTGTTCTATCTCTTTTTCGAGTTCATGCTGCTGCCTATGTTCTTCCTCATCGCGATATGGGGCGGGCCGCGGCGCGAATATGCTTCCATCAAATTCTTTTTGTATACGCTGCTCGGATCTATCCTGATCCTGATCGTAATGATCGGCCTGTATATCTCGGTTCACAACCCGGCTACTACGGGCAAACTGGTTCACACGTTCAGCCTGCTGGACATGAGCAATCCGAATAATTTCATTTCCAACAGCATCTTCGATCCGAATAATGCGCGCATGCTCGGTCCATGGAATGTAAGGCAGTGGGGCTTCCTGCTTCTCTTCATCGGCTTTGCCATAAAGCTACCCATGGTTCCGCTGCATACGTGGCTGCCCGATGCGCACGTGGAGGCGCCTACGCCTATCTCTGTTATTCTTGCAGCGCTGCTGCTCAAGATCGGCGGATATGGGTTGGCGCGCATAGCCTTCCCGGTATTCCCCGAGGCGGCGCTGCACTTCAGCAGCTTCGTGGCTATTATGGGGATAGTTTCCATAGCCTACGGCGCGCTGAATGCCATGGCCAGCAAAGATCTGAAGCGGCTCATTGCTTACTCGTCGGTGTCACACATGGGCTTCGTGCTGTTGGGCCTCGCGTCCGTTACACCGGAAGGTGTTGCCGGTGCGGTGTACCAGATGTTCAGCCACGGCATAATATCGGCCATGCTGTTCGTAATAGCCGGTGTACTCTATGACCGCACGCACGACCGCACGATAGCCAACTACTCGGGCTTATCCGGCCGCATGCCGGCATTTACCGTTATGGTACTGGTTGCTTTCTTTGCATCGCTGGGACTTCCCGGATTCTCAGGCTTCATTGCCGAGATCATGGTATTCCTCGGCGCCTTCAAAGCACCTGGCGCCAACGGCCTGCTGCACGAGAGCTTCGCCATCGTCGCCACCGTCGGATTGGTACTGAGCGCCGCATATTACCTGTGGACGATGCAGCGTATGTTCTTCGGCCCTTTCGACCTGAAGGGAGGCATTACAGCCGATTCTATTTACGATCTCGATAAACGCGAATACGGAATGCTCGTACCGCTGGCCATAATTATATTGCTATTCGGTATCTATCCGCAGCCACTCATAGACATCATCGATCCGTTCGCACGGCACTTTACGGAAACGGTGCTCAACACCGGCAGAAATCTGGGTGTAACCATTAACCCCTGATGCCCGTGGAAATGTCGCTCAATGAAAAACTCTATTGGATACAACAAAGCGTCCCCGGGGTCCTGCCCGAGCTGCTGCTCACGCTCGGTCTTCTGCTGATCCTGCTGGCTGGTCTGAACCGTAAAGTTACGGTCGATATGTTTCCCTGGACGACTGTCGCGCTGTTGGCTCTATCGGCATTATACACGGGTAACATCTGGCACCTCCACAATCAACCGGTCTGGGCTTTCAGCGGCATGGTTCGCAACGATACGTTCGCCCTCTATTTCAAATTGCTTTTCGACATAGCGGGCATCCTCACGGTATTGCTGACAACTCTGAGCAAAGCCCATCGCCAGAATGGCAACGGCCATACAGATGCCATCACCGCGGAGATTCAGAAGCACCGGCCGGAGTTTTATGCCCTGCTGCTGGCCGTTGTACTGGGCGCGCACCTGCTGGTGATGAGTATGAACCTGGTCATGGCCTTTATCTCGCTGGAGCTTATCTCTATAGCCTCGTACGTGCTGGCAGGGTTTTCTTTTACGCGGCAGGGCGCCGAAGGAAGTCTGAAGTATTTCCTGTTCGGCTCGGTGGCATCGGCCATCATGCTGTACGGCTTCTCGATATTGTATGGCCTGACCGGAACGTTGAATTTTTCGGATGTGCAGTTCGCCACTCAACTGCAGCGGCTGCACGATTCACCGCTGTTCTTTACCGCAGGGCTGATGGCGCTCGCAGGCTTCTTTTATAAAATTACGGCCGCGCCCATGCATCCGTGGGCACCCGATGTTTACGAAGCTGCGCCTACCCCGGTTATCGCATTCTTTTCAGTAGTTCCCAAGCTGGCAGGCATCGGCATCCTCAGCCGGTTTGTGCTGGCTATCCATGCGGGCGGTCCATCGGTGTTCGACTGGCAGGCTGTACTGAGCGTTGTGGCGATAATGACACTTACCATAGGAAATTTTTCTGCTCTCGCGCAAAAAAAACCAAAGCGGCTTATGGCGTATTCTTCCATTGCGCAATCGGGCTTTTTGCTGGTAGGAGTTGTAGCTTTTCTTCCGCAGGGTACGCAGTTCATGCTCTTCTATGCGAGCGTTTACATGGTTATGACCTACCTCGTGTTCCTATACGTCCAATACTTCGAAGATCTCGGTTTTACCACAATTCCATCGTTTGCGGGATTGGGCCGCGCGGCGCTTTGGCCATCGGTTTTTATGCTGGTGGGCTTCATCGCGCTGACGGGATTACCGCCGACGGCCGGCTTCACGGCAAAACTTTTCATCTTCTCATCGCTGTGGGAATCTTACCAGATCTCCAATAAGCCGATTCTGCTCGTGCTGCTGATATTTGGTTTGCTAAACACCGTCGTAGCATTGTTTTATTACCTGCGTATACCCTACTACGCCTTCATAAAAAATGGAGAAACGGGCATAAACACAAATAAACTAACATTCGAAAATCTTTTAGGTCTCATTCTGGTTTTATCGATACTCATCCTCTTCTTCAGTCCCGGACTGTTGATGGGATGGATTAATAAAATTAACTTTGTGCTTTAGACAGAGACCATGAGCGACCAGATTCTTCACGAGTGCGGCATAGCCCTCATCCGCCTGCGCAAGCCTTTATCATATTACATCGATAAATATGGCCCTACGTATGCCATGAACAAGATGTACATACTGATGGAGAAACAGAACAATCGCGGCCAGGACGGCGCGGGTGTTGCCAACATCAAGATCGACACTGATCCTGGCAACCGGTACATAAGCCGCTACCGATCGATCAAGCCCCAGCCTGTAGCGCATCTCTTCAAAAAGATCAGCAAAAAGTACAAGCGGGCGCAGAAGGAAGGCAAAGACAAATTTCTCGATGAACAATGGCTCAAGCAGAAAGTAGCATTTAGCGGCGAACTCTGGATGGGCCATTTGCGTTATGGCACCCACGGTGTAAACAGCATCGAAAACGTCCATCCTTTCCTCCGTCAGAACAACTGGCGCAGCCGTAACCTGGTTATGGCCGGCAACTTCAACATGACCAACGTTGAAGAACTGTTCGACATCCTGGTAAACCTCGGCCAGCACCCCAAAGAAAAAGTAGATACCGTTACGGTTATGGAAAAGATCGGGCACTTCCTCGACGAGCAGGTGCAGATGCTTTTTGAAAAATATAAAGACAAGTTCTCGAACCGCGAAGTGTCCGACATCATCGAGGAAGAGCTCGATATGAAGCACGTACTGCGTCGCGCCTGCAAAGATTTCGACGGTGGTTACACCATGGCCGGCATGACCGGTTCAGGCTCGGCTTTCGTGGTACGCGACCCGAACGGTATCCGTCCAGCCTATTATTATGCCGACGACGAGATCGTGGTGGTAGCTTCCGAAAAACCGGCCATCAAAGCAGCCTTCAACGTAGACTACAACGAGATCCGCGAAATAACCCCGGGCCACGCCCTGATCATTAATAAGAGCGGCGAGTTTGGCGAACATCAGATCATCCAGACCGGCAAGAAGACATCATGCAGCTTTGAGCGCATCTACTTCTCACGCGGCAACGATCCGGAGATTTACCGCGAACGCAAGCAGCTGGGCCGCCTGCTTGTGCCTCAGGTACTGCGCTCCATCAACTTCGACCTCAAGAACACCGTATTCTCCTATATCCCCAACACAGCCGAGACCGCCTTCTATGGCATGATGGCCGGAATAGAAGATTACCTTATCAATAAACAGAAAGAGATCATTCTCGACGGCAAGCCTTCAGTCGATTCGCTGGAAGACATCCTGTCGTTCCGTCCGCGTATCGAGAAGCTTGTATCAAAAGACGTAAAGCTGCGCACATTCATCACCGACGATCAGCATCGCGATGAAATGGTGGCGAATGTTTACGACACTACCTACGAAGTGATCCGTAAGGGCGTAGATACTATCGTGGTAATGGACGACTCGATCGTACGCGGTACCACGCTGGAGAAGAGCATCCTCAAGATGCTGGATCGCCTGAATCCCAAGAAGATCGTAGTAGTGTCGTCAGCTCCGCAGATCCGCTTCCCGGACTGCTATGGCATAGACATGAGTAAGATGGGCGAGTTCGTGGCCTTCCGCGCAATGCGTGGCTTGTTGAAAGATCAGGATAAAGAATACCTGTTGGGCGAAGCTTACGAGAAATGCACACGTGCACGTGGCCATGAGAGCCAGAACAACTATGTGCAGATGCTCTACGAACAATTTACCGACGAAGAGGTCTCCGCCAAGATCGCCGAGATCTGCCGCCCGTCAGGCATGAAGGCAGACCTGGAAGTAGTATTCCAGACAGTAGATAATTTACATAAAGCTATACCAGGTCACATAGGCGATTGGTACTTTACCGGAAACTACCCCACACCGGGTGGTATGAAGGTTGTGAACCGTTCATATGTGAATTATATGGAAGGAAAATTAGTACGCGCTTACTAATTGCCCAACAACACGATTTGCACACGGTGCTATCGTTTGTTGCAACGTAGATAGGCGTCGAAAGCTATAATGCAGAGTCCTCCCGATACATCGGGAGGACTTCTTTTTTATAAACCGGTGTACATATCGTTGGATTCCTTTATATCTTGTAGGTAACAAACCTAAAACTTATGAAGAGAATTCTACTGGCAACAGTGCTGGGACTGGTATTGCTGTATACACCAGGCCTTGCACAGGAAAAAACCGTATCGGGGAAGGTCACATCCTCGGAAGACGGATCGCCGATACCCGGAGTAAACATCCTGGTAAAGGGAACAGCAACCGGAACAACCACCAACATAGACGGCACCTATACACTCGCCGTACCCGGCAACACTCCTACCCTTGTATTCACCTTCGTCGGCTTTAAAAGCACAGAGCATGAGATCGGCGGTCGTACCACCATCGACATAGCGCTCGAGCCAGACTCCAGGCAGTTATCCGAAGTAGTGGTCGTGGGCTATGGCACGCAGATCAAACACGAAATGACGGGCAACGTAGCCAGTATAAAGGGCGCCGACATCCAGAACCAACCCGTACCCACGTTCGAGCAATCACTGCAGGGCCGCGCGGCCGGCGTATACATCGAAGCTGGCAACGGTAAGCTTGGGCAGGGTATTAAAGTCAGGGTACGCGGCTCCTCGTCCGTATCGGCAGGCAACCAGCCGCTGTATGTAATAGACGGCGTCCCGATCACCTCCCAAAGCCAATCCAACGGCGATGGCGATACAAACCCGCTGACCGACATCAGCCCCACGGACATTCAATCAATAGAAATTTTAAAAGACGCATCAGCATCAGCTATCTACGGGTCACGCGCGGCAAACGGAGTAGTGCTGGTTACCACCAAGCGCGGACGGTCCGGCAAAACAAACTTCAGCTTTGGTTACTTCACCGGCGTGAGCAACCCTACGCATCACCGCAAGTGGCTCAACACAGAGCAATATGTTGAGCTATTTAATGAAGCTCGTAAGAATTCCAACCACCTGGGCATTGACGATACCGATGCTGCTTCACTGGCCAGCCGCTTTACACGCTATGCCGCCGGTAGCCAAACGGCATGGAGCGATCCTAATGCTCCGGACTACACAAGCACAACATGGGAAGACCAGGTGTTTCGCACCGGCTCGGTAAACCAGATGGACCTCAGCGCCAGCGGCGGCGGTGAGAAGACAAGCTTTTATGCATCGGGCTCGTACAGCAACCAGGAAGGTATACTGATCAACAACAAACTACAACGCATCAGCACACGTCTGAATATAGACCACAAGGCAACGGACAAGCTAAGCCTAGGCGTTAATTTCAGCCTTACCCGCACAGTCAACAATCGCCTCGGCGACGATAATGAATTTTCGACACCGATGCAGATCGTGGCGCTCTCGCCCATGACGCCCGTTATCGATCCGCGCACGGGTTTCCTCAGCGGTGTGTTGGATCTCAATACAGGATTGCCCAATAGCAACTACCCCCTTTACTTCAATCCCCTCATAGACGCAAACTACTCTACCCGTAAGACAACCGTCTTCCGTAACCTGGGCACGGCTTTCGGGACCTATACATTTACGAAAAACCTCAGCTTGCGTGCAGAGGTAGGTTATGATCTATTAAACCAGCACGAAGACAAATACTGGGGTAAGGAAAACCAGCGAAATATATCGACGCCGAACGGCTCATCTCGGGATTCATGGACGCAGGTATTCAACTACACCACCAACACATTCCTGCGCTATGCGAAGAATATCAACGACGTGCATAATATCGAGGTAATCGCCGGTATGAGCTACCAGGAATCTAATCGTGACTATTCGAATGTTGAAGGACAGCAGTTTCCCAGTAACTCGTATCGCGAGACAACTTCTGCAGCCACAATCACAGTCGGCAGCACACAAGAAACATCGTTCTCCTTCCTCTCCTACTTTGCCCGGGCCAATTACAAACTCAATGAACGCTACCTGTTCGGCCTTAGCGGACGTGTAGACGGATCGTCGCGTTTCGGTAAAAGCAACAGGTATGGCTTCTTCCCGGCGGCTTCCGCAGGATGGATCCTTACCGAAGAGTCGTTCCTCGAAGACAATAGCACCATCGCGTTTCTGAAACTGCGCGCCAGCTACGGCCTTACCGGCAACGCCGAGATAGACAACTTTGCTTCGCGCGGACTGTATTCCGGAGATGCAGGATACGCCGGTGTGCCCGGACAACGCCCTTCACAATTGGAGAACCCCGACCTCAAATGGGAACAGACCGCACAGGTAGACGTAGGTATCGACTTCGGATTGTTCAACAACCGTATCACCGGTGAGATCGACTACTACGAAAAACATACATCCGATCTGCTGCTTAACGTAAACCTGCCCGGCAATTCAGGCTACGACACACAAACCCGCAATGTCGGTAAGCTGGAGAACAAAGGTGTGGAGTTTGTATTGAATACGGACAATGTTGTCGCACCGTTCCGGTGGAGCACAAGCTTTAATATCGCTCACAATACGAACAAGATAACCAATTTGAATGGCCAGGTAATACAGGGCGACTTCCTGTCCCGCGCGGTAGAAGGTGAGGCCATCGGTATATTCTACGGCCCGAAGTATGCCGGTGTGGATGTCAACAACGGCGATGCGCTCTATTATGTAAGAAACGCCGACGGTACCCTCAGCAAGACTAACGACTATAACACCGCTACCTATATGAAAATAGGAAACCCGAACCCGAAGTTTATCGGCGGTATCACAAACACATTCTCATATAAGGGAATAGACCTGAGCATATTGTTTCAGGGTGTTTTTGGTAACGATATCTATAACGGCGGAGGAAAATTCATGTCGGCTAACGGCGACTTCTTCGACAATCAGACCACGGATCAACTGCGCCGCTGGCAGAACCCCGGCGACATAACCGATGTTCCCCAGGCACGGCTCTACGGCGCCAATGGAACAGGTGAATCGTCGCGTTACGTGTCCGACGGCTCCTACGTACGCCTCAAAACAGTAACGTTAGGCTATAACATCCCATCGTCAATTATTACACGGATGAAGCTGACAAAGGCCCGTATCTATGCCAGCGCCCAAAACCTGGCAACATTCACCAACTACAGAGGTTGGGATCCCGAAGTCAACTCTGATACCTATGCCAGCAATATCAATCAGGGCATAGATTTCTACTCGGCGCCACAGGCACGTAGCATTACATTCGGCATCAACCTCGGATTTTAAGGAACACGAATTATAAACTGACACATATATGAAACAGTCTATAAAAAATATACTATACGCATTCGGAGCAGCACTTATACTGGCAGCTTGTGCTGATAAGCTGAATGTGGAGCCCCGCAATACGATCGATGACTCGTCGGCGGTAAGCACGTCGTCCGATGTAGAGGCCCTTCTCGTCGGCGCCTATAGCGCGCTGAGCGATACGGATGTATATGGCGGCGCTATACTGCGCGATGCCGAACTGATCGGTGATGATGGAGAAATCTTCTGGGACGGCACCTTCGTCGCCCCCGGCGAAATCTTTACAAAACTTATGCTGGTCACCAACCTGCAGGCTCAGGACACCTGGCGGGATTCATACAAGGTCATCAATATCTGCAACATCGTACTGGCCAACCTCGACGTGGTTACACCCGACAAAAAGGAGCGTATCGAAGGTGAAGCCAAGTTTCTGCGTGGCGCGGTATACTTCGAGCTGGCGCGTGAATTCGGTAAGACATGGACAGATGGAAACCCGGCGCAAAACCCCGCCGTACCGCTGGTCGTAGAGCCCACCACCGATAGCAATGCCGACGACCTGGTACCCCGCGCCTCCGTGGAAGCGATCTACAACCAGGCGATAAGCGACCTTACCGAAGCCGAAACACTACTTCCCGAAGAGAACGGCTTCTTCGCCACCACCTATGCAGCATCGGCGATACTATCACGTATATATCTTATGCAGCAGGACTTTGCTAAAGCCGCCGCAAAAGCAAACCGCGTAATCGAATCCGAAGAATACGAGCTCACGGATAGCTTTGCCGACGCCTTTAACAAAGGATCTTCATCCGGCAGCAACGCCACATCCGAAGATATCTTCGCCGTACAGATCACCTCGCAGGATGGCACCAACGACATGAATACATTCTTCGCATCGTCAGACTACGGTGGACGTGGAGATATCTACATCGAAGATAAACACTTCGAGCTATACGAACCCGGAGATGAACGGGCAGATCTCTTTTATGATGACTGGACAGCCAAGTTTAACAACGTATATGGCAACATCACCATCGTGCGTCTGGCCGAAATGTACCTCACGCGC
>Ga0247762_1000159_pt1 | contig 27577 bp, 28 predicted proteins | sample UWRJL081202R4_FD_181016 | JGI IMG/M metagenome (GOLD analysis project Ga0247762, IMG submission 181016) | Plant litter microbial communities from Arlington Agricultural Research Station in Wisconsin, United States - UWRJ-L081-202R-4 | ecosystem: Environmental > Terrestrial > Plant litter >...
CGTGGTGCATTTCCGCGCCGACTTCTCGCGTCCCTGGGCGATCATCACCTCGCCGCCGGAAATGCTGACGAGCCGTCTGATCCCCGGCGCGGAATCGGTGACACCGTTTCATGTCGTAACCGTCGCTGGCTGTATCGTGACCTGCGGCAAGATCGGACCGATCAAACTCGAAGTCGGCGACGTCATCGTCATTCCGCGCGGCGATCAGCACGTGCTGACGAGCGATCCGGGCGTGACCCCGGTGCCGATCAAGGACATTTATCAGAAGCCGTCAGCGCAGAATGTCGCCGTCGTGCGTCACGGCGGCGGCGGAGAGAGCGCGAGCTTCGTGTGCGGCTTTCTGCATGCCGACCAACGCTTCGCGCCGCTGCTCGAGTCGCTGCCGCAACTTCTCGTCGTGCGTACGCGCGGGAATACCATCCTGCTCGAGACTTTTTTCGGAGACGAACGCAGCGAGATGCAAGTGGCCGAAGGCAGCGAGGCCGCATGGTGGATTTCGACCGTGCAATATTTCAGCGGCGAGGCGTCGCGCAGCGGGCCAGGCAACCACGCCGTGCTCGCGCGTCTTTCCGAATTGCTGTTCATGGAAGTCATGCGCTGGCAATTGCGCTCGCTTAGCGAAGAGCGCGCGGGCTGGCTCGCGGGATTGAACGATCCGCAGATAGGCCGCGTCATCGCGCTCCTTCACGCCGAACCGGCGCATGCCTGGACCGTCGATGAGCTTGCCGATCGCGTCGGCATGTCGCGTGCAGCACTCGCAAAACGTTTTGTCGATCTCGTCGGCGATTCCCCCATTCAGTATCTAGCCGGCTGGCGCATGCATCTTGCGCGGCAGCTGCTGCGCGAAAGCACGCTCTCCATGGGGGAAATCGCGGAGCGCGTCGGCTACGAGTCGGAGGCTGCATTCAATCGCGCTTTCCGGCGTGAGGTCGGAAGTCCGCCTGCGACGTGGCGGCGCGAAGATGCATCTGCCGAAGCAGCGGCTACGTGAGTTTCTGAAAGATAAAAGCCGGGCTTCTTGCGAAGCCCGGCTGGATAGTCACACCGCTTTCGCGGCGGTGCCTGCCAGAGGGAGAAGTTGCCACCGCGCGCGCAGGGAAGGGGGAAGGGAGCGCGCGTTAGCTACAGGTCACACATGGATAGTTGTACCGAACGCTATGCGCAGCAATCCGGTTCGCTACATACCCGCCATGCGCCTTGCGCAGGTGGAGTTCCGATTGCTCAGTATTTCCAGCGCTGTGCGTTGGCGAGCAGGAAATCGCGGAAAACCTGAATGCGTGCGACAGAACGAAGCTCTTCCGGATACACAAAATATGCGTCGAGCGCGGGCGCATCGCTCTCGCTGAAAAGCCGCACCAGATTTTCGTTACCCTCGACGAGGTAATCGGGAAGCGTGGCGATGCCGACGCCGTTTTCCACAGCCGTTTTCAGGCCGACGACATTGTTCACCGTCATCGAAGCGACACGGGGCGCACCATTGGCGCGACCGATTTCGCCGAGCCAGTTCAGATTCGAGAAATAGCCGGGCACATTGCCGCCGAGCATCAGAATCCGGTGACCGTCGAGTTCTTCCGGCGAGCGCGGATGGCCTTTCTTCGACAGATATTCGGTCGAAGCATAGGCGTGGAAATGCACCGTGAATAATTTGCGCTGAATGAGGTCTGGCTGCACCGGCTGGCGCAGACGGATCGCAACATCCGCTTCGCGCATGCCGAGATCGAGCTCTTCGTCGGTGAGCTGCAGATGGATGCGGATATCCGGATACAGGTCCAGAAATTCGTCGATGCGCGAGGTGAGCCAGTAGGAGCCGAGCCCGACCGTCGTCGTCACGCGCATTTCGCCGTTCGGCTTCTCGCGGTTGTCGGTGAGCTTGGTGCGCACCGCTTCCAGCTTCATGAACACGTCATGCGCGGTGCGGAAGAGCATCTCGCCCTGCTCGGTCAGGATCAGGCCGCGCGCGTGGCGGTGAAAGAGCGGCGCCTTCAGTTCCTGTTCGAGCGCGGAAACCTGACGGCTCACCGCGGACTGCGAAAGCCCGAGCGCTTCGCCGGCATGCGTGAAGGAGCCTGCTTCCGCGGCGACGTGGAAGACCTTCAGCTTGTCCCAGTCCATGCCATTGCTGCTCATTCGGCGGCTGCGCGGTTCGCGCCCTCCGCAGCAAGGAAGTGACCGGCTTCGAGCGCTGCCATGCAGCCCATGCCGGCGGCGGTAACGGCCTGACGGAAGATGTCGTCGGTGACGTCGCCGGCCGCGAACAGGCCGGGCACCGATGTCGCAGTGGAATCCGGCGCGGTCCAGACATAACCGTTCGGCTTCATCTTCACTTTGCCATCGACGAGTTCGGTCGAGGGCTTGTGGCCGATTGCGATGAAGACGCCGTCAATCCTGCGATCGACAACTGCGCCGGAGCGGACGTTCTTGAGCTTCACGCCGGTGACTTTCACCGGATCGCCGCCGCCGACGATCTCTTCGATCGCCGAATCCCATACGAGTTCGACCTTCGGGTTCTTGAACAGGCGGTCCTGCAGAATGCGCTCGGCGCGCAGGTGATCGCGGCGGTGCACGAGCGTCACTTTGGATGCGAAATTCGTGAGGAAGAGCGCTTCCTCGACTGCGGTGTTGCCGCCGCCGACGACCACGACTTCCTTGTTACGATAGAAAAAGCCGTCGCAGGTCGCGCAAGCGGAAACGCCGAAGCCGCGATATTTCTGCTCCGACGGGATATCGAGCCATTTCGCCTGTGCGCCGGTCGAAAGGATGACGGTATCGGCGAGATAAACGCCGCCCGATTCCAGCGTGATCTTGAAGGGGCGCTGCGTCGTGTCGAGTTCCTTCACGTGATCGGCGACGAGCCTGGTGCCGACGTGGGCGGCCTGCGCCTTCATCTGTTCCATGAGCCATGGGCCCTGGATCACGTCGGCAAAGCCCGGATAGTTCTCGACGTCGGTGGTGATGGTGAGCTGGCCGCCCGGCTGGATGCCTTCGATCAGCACGGGCTCGAGCATCGCGCGAGCGGCGTAAATAGCCGCCGTGTAACCGGCCGGGCCAGAACCGATGATGACGACCTTCGCGTGAGTCGCGGACATGGCGATATTCCCGATGAAATTGGGCGCGGCGGCTAGGTGCCCCCCGAGCCATGCGCTGTATGCATATATCTAGGGTACTGACCGGTACGGCGGCAAGCGCCATGCCCAACAATCAACCGTCTGCTCACGCAATATTGTTTCGCGTGCGAGTTTCATGCTCTACGGTGGTCACGAAAGAAAATTGCGGAGACCGCCTTGCTCGCGAGCCTCGATAAAATCGACTGGCACATCCTTCAAATCCTTCAGGAGGAAGGCCGGATTACCAACGTGGAATTATCGCGTCGCGTCGGTATTTCTGCCCCGCCGTGCCTGCGCCGGGTCCGCGCGCTGGAAGAGGCCGGAATCATCCGTGGCTATCGCGCGCTCCTCGATGAAAAGGCGCTCGGTTATCCGGTGACGGTCTTTGCGATGGTGCATCTTGCGAGCCAGGCGGAGAGCGATCTCAACGCCTTCAACGAACGCGTAAAGAAGTGGCCGCTCGTACGCGAATGCCACATGCTCTCGGGCGAATTCGATTTCCTTATGAAGTGCGCGGCACCCGATCTCGAAACGTTTCAGGCGTTCGTGTCCGAACTCACGGCTGCGCCGAATGTACGCAACGTGAAGACTTCGCTCACGCTCGGCCGCTCGAAAGACGCGCCGAACGTGCCGCTGGAAAAGAAAGCCTGAGGCTCAGATATATTTCGCGGCCCACTGCGCGAAGACTTCAACCAGATTTCGCACACGGACATTCTCACCCATCGGCGTGAATGAGAACATCGAGCGGTCGAAAGGCAGTGTGAGCCGGATCGGAATCGGATCGCGGCCCGGAACCAAGACGACGCCATCGAGATAATCGGCGCGCTCGGCGATGCCGAAACCGGGATGACGCATGAGCTTCGCGTCGTTGATCCGGACGCGAAGCGGCCCTTTGTATTTTCCTGCCAATGTTTTCTGGATTTCGCCGGGCAATGCGCGGCGCAGATAAGCCACGAATTGCGGCTCGCTGCGCACGACCGTTGGCGCTACTTCGATCGAGATACGCTGCGCATGGGCTTCGCCCGGAAGAAATACAGCGAGCAGAAGTGCGAAGGCGGCGAGTAGTCCGCGCAATTTCGTCAGACTTCGCGCGCCGTCCACTGCGCGAAGGCTTCGATCAGGCGAAACACGCGGCGCTCGTCGAATTTCTCGGCATACCACGCACCGGCAGTGTTTTGCGGAAGCACGACGCGGATCGGAATCTGTCCGCGTCCGGGAACGATGACGATACCTTCGATGCTGTCATCCATTGCGCCGCCCCATCCATTTTCCCCGGTGCTCGGCGGAAGGTCGATGCGCGTGATGCGCACGATCAACTGACCGCCGTTGTGACCGAGGCGGGGCCCGAGCGCCTTCGAGAGTTCGCCGGCAAGCATGGGCTTGAGTGCGCCGGCAAGATGCCGGTTGCCGCGCATCGCAATGCGCGACGTATCGACGGCAACGGAACGAAATGCGTTATCGCGCGCCTGCGCGGTGTCGCCGTCGGTGATTGCGAAAGCGGCGAGCGCGGCAAGAATAGCCAGATATTTCCGCATGCGCGGTTTCCTTCTACGTAGTTTTGCGTTTGCGCGGGAAGCGCTGGTCAGAGCCAGTCGATCTTCAGGATTTCATAGCCCTTGGCGCCTTTCGGCGTCATGACTTCGACCGAAGCACCCTTCTTCTTGCCGATCAGCGCACGCGCGATCGGCGAAGTGATCGAGATTTTTCCGGCCTTCGCGTCGGCTTCGGTTTCGCCGACGATCTGGAATTTGCGCTCCTCGTCGGTGTCTTCATCGACAAGCGTCACGGTCGCGCCGAAGGTAATCGTGTCGCCGGAGAGTTTGGAGACGTCGATAATTTCGGCGCGCGAAATCTTGTCTTCCAGCTCCGCGATGCGGCCTTCGTTCAGCGACTGGGTTTCTTTCGCAGCATGGTATTCGGCGTTTTCCGAAAGGTCGCCGTGGCCACGTGCTTCGGTGATGGCCAGAATGATCTGCGGGCGATCTACCGCCTGGCGCTTGCGCAATTCGGCCTCCAAGGCCTCATAGCCAGCGGCCGTCATCGGGATCTTCTCCATTGTCGTCTCCATTCCAACCGGCCATAACGCGGCCGATTCAGTAAAGTTCACCGACCGCGCGCCGGTCTCCCGGCTGCCCGCGATCCGCGAACCCTAAACGAACATACCGTCGATCGCGGAAGGTTATCCGGCCTTGTCCGCGAAGTAGTGTTGCAGCGCACGGACCTCGAGATCGCCGGCCAAATAGGCCTTGATGCCCTGCGCCGCAGCAACGGCTCCAGATAGCGTGGTGTAATAGGGCACTTTATGCAAGAGGGCGGCCCGGCGCAGGGAGCGGCTGTCCGCCAGGGCCTGCGCGCCCTCGGTCGTATTGAAGACGAGTTGCACTTCACCGTTGGTGATCGCGTCCACGATATGCGGGCGGCCTTCCAACACTTTGTTGATCTTCTCCGCGGGCAGGTCGTGTTCCTTGAGGTAGCGGAGGGTGCCGCTTGTCGCGATCAGCTTGAAGCCGAGTTCGGAAAGCGACTTCAACGAAGGAAGAATGCGCTCTTTGTCCTTGTCTCTCACCGAGACGAAGACCGTACCGCTACGGGGGATTTTCGTTCCGCCGCCGAGCTGGCTCTTCGCGAAAGCGACTGCGTAGTCCTTGTCGAGCCCCATCACCTCGCCGGTCGAGCGCATCTCGGGCCCGAGCACGGTATCGACGCCGGGGAAGCGCGCAAACGGGAAGACGGCTTCCTTGACCGCGATGTGATCGATCTTCGGAGCCTTGAGGCCTTTCACTTTCTGCACGCCCGCCATCACCAGCGACGCAATTTTCGCAACCGGAATGCCGATGGTCTTCGCGACGAAAGGCACCGTGCGCGAAGCGCGCGGGTTCACTTCAAGGACGTACACTTTTCCGTCCTTGATCGCGTACTGCACGTTCATCAAGCCGCCGACTTTCAGCGCGAGCGCAAGCGCACGCGTTTCGTCTTCAAGCTGCTTGATGGTTTGTGCGTCGAGCGAGTGCGTCGGCAGCGAGCAAGCGGAGTCGCCCGAGTGAATGCCGGCTTCCTCGATGTGCTCCATGATGCCCGCGATAAACACGGTTTCCCCGTCAGAAAGCGCGTCGACATCGACTTCGATTGCGTCCGAGAGATAGCGGTCGATCAGCACCGGGCTTTTTCCCGACACGACGACGGCCTCTTTCATGTAGCGCTCTAACTGTCCTGCATCGTGGACGATTTCCATCGCTCGGCCGCCGAGCACATAAGACGGGCGGATCACGACCGGGAAGCCGATGCGCTCGACAATGCGGCGCGCTTCGGCGGTGGATTTCGCAATGCCGTTTTCCGGCTGGAGCAGGTTCAGCTTTTCGAGCAGCTGCTTGAAGCGGTCGCGGTCTTCGGCAAGGTCGATTGCATCCGGCGAGGTGCCGAGAATCTTGACGTTCGCCTTTTCCAGATCGTCCGCGAGTTTCAGCGGCGTCTGGCCGCCGAACTGCACGATCGCGCCATGCAGCGTTCCGTTCGTGCGCTCGCGATCCATGATCTCGATTACGTCTTCGCCGGTGAGCGGCTCGAAATAGAGGCGATCCGAAGTGTCGTAGTCGGTCGATACCGTCTCCGGATTGCAGTTGATCATGATGGTTTCGAAACCGGCGTCGCGCAGCGCAAAGGCGGCGTGGCAGCAGCAGTAGTCGAACTCGATGCCTTGGCCGATGCGGTTCGGGCCGCCGCCGAGAATTGCGACCTTCGTCTTATCCGAGACCTTCGCTTCGTCCGCGGGCGCGCCCGCAAACGGCGTTTCGTAAGTCGAATACATATAAGCGGTGGGAGATGCGAATTCGGCGGCGCAGGTGTCGATGCGCTTGTAAACCGGCCGCACATTCAGCGCGCGGCGCTTCTTCGATACATCCGCTTCGCTCTGACCCGTAAGCTTCGCAAGACGCGCATCGGAGAATCCCTGCGCTTTCAGTTTGCGCAGCGGCCCCGCGGTCGTCGGCAAGCCCTTCGTCTTGATTTCATCTTCCAGATCCACGATGGCGCGGAGTTGCTCCAGAAACCACGGATCGATCTTGCAGGCGTTGAAAATTTCTTCGTTCGTGGTGCCGAGGCGCATCGCTTGCACGACTTTCAGCAAACGATCCGGCGTCGGGCGGCCGAGTGCCGCGCGGATCGCATTCTTGTCGTCGCCTTGTCCGAGGCCTTCGATTTCGATTTCGTCGAGGCCGGAGAGGCCGGTTTCAAGCGAGCGCAGTGCTTTCTGCAAACTCTCCCGGAATGTTCTGCCGATCGCCATGGCTTCACCGACCGACTTCATCGAAGTCGTCAGCACGTTGAAGTTTGGGTCGCTCGAAGGGAATTTCTCGAAGGCGAAGCGCGGAATTTTCGTGACGACGTAATCGATGGTCGGTTCGAAGGAAGCGGGTGTAGCGCCGCCGGTAATGTCGTTTGCGATTTCGTCGAGCGTGTAGCCGACGGCCAACTTCGCTGCGACCTTTGCAATCGGGAAGCCGGTCGCTTTCGACGCGAGCGCGGACGAGCGCGACACGCGCGGGTTCATCTCAATAACGATGAGACGGCCGTCTTCGGGGTTCACGGCGAACTGTACGTTCGAGCCGCCGGTTTCGACGCCGATCTCGCGCAGCACCGCGATCGAGGCGTCGCGCATGATCTGGTATTCTTTGTCGGTCAACGTCAGGGCCGGCGCGACAGTGATCGAGTCGCCGGTATGCACGCCCATCGGGTCCAAGTTCTCGATGGAGCAGATGATGATGCAGTTGTCATTTTTATCGCGGACAACCTCCATCTCGTATTCTTTCCAGCCGAGTACCGACTCTTCGATCAGCACTTCGCTGGTCGGCGAGGCGTCGATGCCGCGCTCGACGATGTCGATGAACTCGTCCTTGTTGTAGGCGATGCCGCCGCCGGTGCCGCCCATCGTGAACGAGGGACGGATAATCGCAGGCAGTCCGATGTCTTTCAGCGCGTCGAGCGCCTGACCGAGCGTTTTGATCTGATGCGATCGCGGCGTCTCGAGGCCGATCTTGGTCATGGCCTGACGGAAGCGTTCGCGGTCTTCGGCCTTGTCGATTGCATCGGCGGTCGCGCCGATCATTTCGACATTATATTTTTCCAGTACGCCCATCTTGCGGAGCGAGAGCGCGGTGTTGAGCGCAGTCTGGCCGCCCATCGTCGGGAGCAGCGCGTCGGGGCGCTCCTTCTCGATGATCTTCGCGACGATCTCGGGCGTGATCGGCTCGATATAGGTTGCGTGCGCGAGGTCCGGATCCGTCATGATCGTCGCCGGATTCGAGTTCACCAGAATGATCCGGTAGCCCTCTTCCTTCAGCGCCTTGCACGCCTGCGTGCCGGAATAATCGAATTCACAGGCCTGGCCGATCACGATGGGGCCAGCGCCGATGATGAGGATCGATTTGATGTCGGTGCGTTTCGGCATTTCACCTTCAGGCACAAAAAAAGGCCGCGCGGTCGCGCGTCCTTCCATTCCTTGCGGAGCACGGAGCGAAAGCGGGCCCGCGGCTGCCGGGGTCTTAGACCAGATTCGAGGGTCAAGGGAAGCCTAAAGAACGCCGCCCACAGGCCGCTTTTCGTGCATCTTCCGCACGGCTCGCGGAACCGGGACAGCACGCGGATTTTACTGCGAAAAAGGCGTCTCCCCATTGAGGCGCCATGCGGGCTGCGACAGACTGCGCACCATTCTCAAGGGGAAGTCCGAAAATGCGCTGGGACTGGGTCGCCTACGGCGTTGCCGCCGTCGTCTTGCTTTACATCGTCATCGTCTTCAACCGCCTCGTCCGCCAGCGCAACGTCGTGCGCGAGGCGTGGAGCGGAATCGACGTGCAGCTGAAACGCCGCACCGATCTGGTGCCGGCGCTGGTCGAAACGGTGAAAGGCTACGCGACGCACGAGCGCACGCTGCTCGAGGAAGTCACCGCGAAACGCGCGATGAGCTTGGACGCGCAGGCGCAAGGCAATGTCGCCCAGAACGCGCAGGCCACACAGCAGCTCGGCTCCGCCGTCGGACGGCTGATCGCGGTCGCGGAAGCCTATCCGCAACTCAAGGCGAACGGGAATTTCCTGAAATTGCAGGAGCAGCTTTCCGAGATCGAGGAGCAGTTGCAGTATGCACGGCGCTATTACAACGGCGCGGTGCGCAATCTGAACATCTCGATTCAGTCGTTTCCGGAATTGCTGATTGCAAAGCCGTTCGGCTTTTCGGAGCGGCCGTTCTTCGAACTCGAAGATCGTTCTCAGGGCAACAATCCGAATATTTCGTTCGACCGGGGAGCGTGATCATGCGCCGCATAATTTTTGCCGCACTCTTTCTCCTTACCGCGCAGGGCCTCGCGCTAGCGCAGGAACGCATCCTGAACTTCGTCAGCGATGTGATCGTGCAGACGAACGGCGATCTCGACGTTACGGAAACGATCACAATCCAGGCGGAAGGCAATCAATTCCGCCGCGGCATCTTCCGCGATTTTCCGACCAGCTACCGGCGGCGTTCTGATGGCATCAACGTTGTGGTCGGATTCAGCGTGATTTCGGTCACGCATAACGGCCAGATCGAAAATTACACCACCGAGAGTATTTCGAACGGTGTCCGCACCAAGATCGGCAACGCGAACGTCTTTATTCCGCGCGGCCAGCACACCTATGTCATTCGCTACCGTACGACGCGCCAGATCGGCTTCTTCGAGAAATTCGACGAGTTGTATTGGAACGCGACCGGCAACGGCTGGAATTTCTTTATCGACAATGCCGAAGCGCGGATCACGCTGCCGCAGGGCGCGCAGATCGGACAGAACGCACTTTATACCGGGGCGCAGGGCGATACCGGAAAAGACGCGCGCATCGTCGAGCAAACTTCGAACCGCATCGTATGGCGCACGACGCGGCGTCTGCCGCCGCAGAACGGTCTGACGGTCGCAGTCGCTTGGCAGAAGGGAATCGTCTCGCCGCCGAACGCTGCGCAGCAGGCGACGTATTTCTTCCAGGACAACCTGCCGATCCTCGCGGCTCTCATCGGCCTCATCGGTACTGGCTTCTTTTATCTTTCGACCTGGGCGCGTGTCGGCCGCGATCCCCCGGCTGGAACGATCATTCCCTTGTTCGGACCGCCGAAGGATATGTCGCCGGCAGCGGTGCGTTATGTCGATCAACTGAGTTTCGACAACCGCGCCTTCACAGCGGCCATCGTCGATCTCGGCGTGAAGGGCCACATCAGTATCGCGGAGACGCCGAGCTTTTCGCAGATTTCCTCGAAGGCGGGCGGAGAGCCGCTCATGCTTGCGGAACAGGAGATGCGCTCGCAACTCTTTTCCAAGGGCTCGCCGGTCGCACTCGCACAGACCAATCACGTCGTGATCGGCGGCGCGAAGACCGCGCTCGAGAATACGCTTTCCGCGAAATACAACGGCACGCTGTTTGCCAATAACTACGGCTGGTCGTTCCTCGGCTTTTTCCTCGCAGCCATCGCCATCGCGATCATCGTTTTTGCGATCGTTTCGACGAAAAGCGGCGATGAAGTCGCCGCCGGCGCGGTCGGAATATTCATTCCCGGCGGCGTCATGCTGGTTGCCAACTTCATCATGATGGCGGGCTTCACGTCGCATAAGCGATGGAACGGCTGGATCATCACCGGCGGGGGGCTCTGGCTGCTCTGCGCGGCGGGCGGTCTTGCAATGATTTATGGACTCGGCGGGGGCGTGAATCTCAATCTGATGATTCCGGCGCTCGCGGCCTGGCTGATCGAAGCGGTCGCCATGTTCGCGTTCTACTGGTTCAAGGCGCCGAGCCGCGAAGGGCAGGTCATTCGCGACCAGATCGCGGGCTTCCGCGAATATCTCGGTGTTGCAGAAGAAGACCGCCTGAACGCCGCGCATCCGCCGAAGAAGACGCCGGAGCTGTTCGAGAAATTTCTTCCCTATGCGATCGCGCTCGATGTCGAGAACGAGTGGGGCAAAAAATTCGCAGGCGTGCTTGCGGCGGCTGCCGCGGCGGGTGCTGCGGGCTATGCCTGGTATCACGGCAGCCGCGACTGGAGCAGAGATCCGGCTGGCTTCTCCAATCACCTCGGCAGTTCGGTTGCGGCCGCGATTTCGTCGGCCTCGACTGCGCCGGGCTCGAGCAGCGGCTCTTCCGGCGGCGGCTCGTCGGGCGGTGGCGGCGGCGGTGGCGGCGGCGGCGGCTGGTAACGCGCCGCCGGTTTTCGCGAGATGATGCGCAGGATCGTTTCTTCACTCTTGCTTTTCGCGGCACTCACCTGTGCAGCGCAAAGCTATGAATTGATCAAGCGCTTCGAGAGTGACGTCGAAGTGCAGCCGAACGGCGATCTGCTCGTCACCGAGACGATCAAGGCGCAGGTGGAGCTTCGGGAAATCCGGCGCGGAATCCTGCGCGACTTCCCGACCACATATTCGCTGCCTGATGGCCGCCGTGTGGCCATCGGCTTTGAAGTTCTTTCCGTGCAGCGCAACGGCTGGGACGAGCCCTATTCGATAGAAAATCTGTTCAACGGCAAGCGCGTCCGCATCGGCAATCCTTCGCAGATGCTCTCGCGCGGCGACGTCACCTACACCATCAAATACCGCACGACACGGCAGGTCGGTTTCTTCCCGGATTTCGACGAGTTGTACTGGAACGTCACCGGCACCGGCTGGACGTTCGAGATTGAAAGTGTTGTCGCAACGATAAAGCTGCCGTTCAGCGCGCAAATTCGGGCACGCTCCTTTTACACCGGCGCGCAGGGCGAAAAGGGCCAGGATGCGCGCGTCGTCGGCGAGAACGGAAACATCATTGTTTTCCGCACCACAAAGCCGCTACCCGCGCGGAACGGCCTGACTGTCGCGATTGCGTGGCAAAAGGGAATTGTCTCGCCGCCCGGTCCGTGGCTGCAGGCAAAATACTTTTTCTTCGACAACATCGCGGCCTCGCTCTCCGTGCTCGGCTTTGCGATGGTCTTCTTCTATTTCTTTTATCAGTGGTTCCGCTACGGGCGCGATCCGGCGGCGGGCACCATCATCCCGGTCTTCGATCCGCCTGCCGGCATGTCCGCCGCAGGCATGCGCTACATCGATAAATACGCAAGTTACGACGACAAGGCGTTCACCGCCGCGATTGTCGAACTCGGTGTCAAAGGCCATCTGAAAATCGAGGAAGAAAAAGGCGTCACCCGCGTCGAGAAGCGCGAGGGCGGCAGGCAAATATTCGACGGCGAAGAAGCAGTGAAGCGGCATTTCTTCACCAAGAAGCAATCGCTCGCGTTGGTGCAGAGCAATCACGTGCAGGTCGGCGGCGCGCGCGATGCGCTGAAGACCAATCTCAAGCGGCTCTATGACGGCCTGTTTCGCAACAACTACGGCAAATGGGGCATGGGTCTTTTCCTCACCTTCATTGCCGTCGTGCTTTGCTTGATTGGCATCGGCATCCAGTTCAGCGGTGCTTATGCTTCCGACGCGTTTCTCGGCACGCTGTTGCCGATCATTCCGCTGCTGCTTGCATCCTTCGCGCTGAACAACGGCTTCACCGCGCGCGAGGACAACTGGTTCCTGCTGGCAATCGGAATCGTTTTTGGAATCATCCCGGCCGCCATCGGCGTCTGGTATGTCTGGCGCAACGTCAGCGGCGTCTATGAACTCATCCCGACGCTTTGTGCGTTCGCCTCGACCATGCTCTGCGCGTTTTATCTCGAATGGATGGAAGCGCCGACGCCCGAAGGCCGCAAGGTGCTCGATCACATCGAGGGCTTCCGCGAGTACTTAAGCACCGCAGACGAAGGAGCGCGCCTTGAAGCGCTCAATCCACCCAAGAAAACCCCGCAACTCTTCGAGCGCATGTTGCCTTATGCGATTGCGCTCGATGTCGAAAACAGCTGGGCGGAGAAGTTCAAGGAAGTGCTTGCTGCGGCAGCACTCGCACCTGCCGCGGCAGCTTCCGCGGTTGCGATGTCGAACTGGTATTCCGGCAAGCATGACTGGAGCAAAGAAAGCAGCAGCTTCACGAGCGCGATTTCGTCGAGCTTGACGACCACAGTTGCTGCGTCTGCGACCGCACCCGGCACAAGTTCGAGCTATAGCGGCTCTAGTTCGAGCTACAGCAGCTCGAGCGGCGGAAGTTTTGGCGGCGGTTCTTCGGGCGGCGGTGGTGGCGGCGGCGGCGGAAGCGGTTGGTAATCAGCCGGGAAGTGCCGGATTTTTCTGCGCGCGGAATGCCATACGGCCCTGATTATGGCCGAGGTTCGGGCGAAGTCTAGCTGCGTCATAGCCCGCTTCCGTGAGCAGCTTCAGCATCTCTTCTTCGGTATAGGTCGTAAGACCGAGTTCGGCGCGCAGCTTGCGGTAATCCGAAAGCGTCGTCTTCACGAGGCCGATGAAAGCGGCGGTGAGAAATCCGTTGGTTGCTGCGAAGCGCAGGAGGGAAAGCGCATCGGCAATCGCGCTCTGCTTCGGGCTGATCACGTCGGCAATCACGAGTGCGCCGCCGGGCGACAGCACGCGCCGCCAGACTTTCAGCAGGTTCAGAAGCTGGTCGCGCTTCAGATATTGAATCAGCGAATTTGCGACGATCAGGTCGAGACTGCCGGGCTCCATCGCCGCGACATCTTCCGGTGTGGTGACGGCAATGTTCGCGATCTTGCCGAAGCGTTCTTTCAGGCGCGAGCGCACCGTGGGTGCTGCTTCGCAGAGGTAGAGTGTTGCGCAGTTGGCGGCGATGCGGTCCGCATGCAGCGCCTCGCCGCAACCGTAATCCAGCACGCGGGCTTGTTTGCCGGGCAGGAGCCGGATGATGTCGTCCGCAATATTCGCGTAGTGCACGTCGAAGTGACGGGCATTCACGTAAATCGGGTGGTCGGAATCCCAGTATGAAATCCAGTCGCGCATGCGTGGCGAGCCCAATTGGCGGCGTTGTGGCAGACCGGATAGCATGTGGACGGCGATTCACGAAAGGATGCTCGATGCGGCGGATTTCGGCATTTGCGGCGCTTGCCGCGCTGCTGATTGCGGCGCCGGCGTTCGGCTTCGAGAACGAACTGCTCGGCAAGCGCGACGTGGACGTGCCCGGCTACAAGAGCGAGCAGGGTGCGGTTCTGTTCGACGAAAAAGGCAACGAAACCGAGTTTTCGATCGACTACGGTGTCTACAAGAAAAATTTCGTGATCCTTCTGGAGCGCGATACCGGCGCGAAGACCAAAACGGAAAGCCGCGTGAACGAAATCGTTCAGGTCATCCGTGCGCCGAAACCCAAGGGTTTGGATTTCTATTCGGTCGGCTGTTACCTGCAGCCCGGTCCCGATGCGCCGCCCGGGGAATACATATTCGCTTACGCGCTCTTCGGGCAGGGCGAAAAGCCGGTAGCGATCAAGGGCGCGTGGATGTTCGATTGGCAGGCGAAAAAGCTCGTGCCGGTTGCGGAAGCGAAAATCGATTGCCGGGAGCCGGGCGGCTAGCTAGCGCCGCCACGCGCGATATTCGGCGACGTGCTCGCTCATTTCGTCGAACAGCCAGACCATGCGGTCGCAGAACCATAGCTTGAATACGATCACGGCGATGCCGCCCGCGACGAACGTGAACGGTTCGCCGGCAATCAATCCCGCGGCCATAAGAAGCGCGGCGATGGCCGAGCCGACTCCGAGCAGCGTCGCTACATTCGTGTGCTCGACCGGTACCGGATGCAAGATGCGCAGCAGATAGACGCGCTCGCCGAGGACAGCGCGCGATGCCCAGCTTTGCGTGGAGGCGGGCGGCGGGAAAATGCGCGGGTTCAGCCAGAGCCATAGAGCGAGGAAGGCAATCGGGATCAGGCAGTACCAGCCGATCCAATGCGCGCTCCAGAGCGCAAGCATGAGCAGCGGAAATGTTGCGAAGCGCGACCACACGCTTAACGGGTTTGCGTGACGCTCCCAGACGCGCTCGTCCATCCGGAAGAGAACAGCGATGAACTGGAAGAGCGTGTTCATCGCGCGCGCAGGCTAGCTGCGCTTAAACGACGTCAGAAACTGGCAAAGGTTATCGCCGTCGCTTTTCAGAAGCAGGCTGCCGAGGCCGGTCTTGGTGGAAGCGAGAATCTGGCCGCGGAATTCAAGCGGGGCTTTTTTCGCGGTAGTCCCGCTCGCGAGAAACTGACCGTCGTTCTGAATTTTTCCTTCGACCGGTTTATCCGTACGCTTGCTCGCAATGCGAACGTTGCCGCCCCTTACTTCCAGCACAAACTCTTCTACTTTTGCGCCGCAGTCGTCGCCACCTTTGGTGAGGATCGCTTTGCCTTCGTACTTGCCGTCGAAGGATTGGGCGTGGGCGGCAGAAATAAAAACGATGGTAGAAAACAGAAACGCAATTGTATTGGTTAGCATTGATGTCCGCACTTCTATGACTTTTGAAACAAGGCCAAAATCGCACCCCACGTCTTGTTCGCCAAGTCTACAATAGGAGCCTCGGCAAACTTCAAGAGAATAAAACCAATGCTGGTATATGCCGCTGTCTTGAGCGCGGTTTCATTCACGTATTTTGCTTTTATCATTTCGATTGCCGTGCGTAGATTTGTAACGACGCCTTCTTTCTCTGGCCAATCGTTAATTCGTATCTCTCCGACGGCTTTTACTAGTTCTTCAAGCTGTTTAAGCGCGTCATCATAGCTTGGTGAATTGTCGTCAAGTTGTACAAAACGGTCGGAGGCCGGAATGGACATATCGATTGAATCAATCGATTTTCCGCTATTCTTATTTTATTGTCGCCGAATTATGAGATTTCGCAGAGCAGATTGCAGCCAATATCTGCTTCGGGCCGCTGCTTTATAATACAAACCAATAATACGCCTTTCGTCGGCAGTAAAAAGTGCAAGATTTTTCTCAAATTCAAATTTCGATTCAATAATTTTAGGGGCTAAGTTGTCGTCTTCGACGTTTATAATGTTTGATAGAGACAAAACATTAAGTGCATCGTTGAGTAACGAACTGTCGGAGAGAAGTGAGCCGTGGACATTTAATCCATGATCCGCGTAGTCACTGACGATATCATCAACAAGACAAGGTGATCCTTTTCGGTTGATGTATTCTATGATCGCGAGCACATAATAAATTCGCCACGGGCTCATAACAAGTGCTCAATTTTATGGGAATATTGGGTATCTTAATTATCGCTTGTTAGCTTTCATCAATCCGACAAAGCGCTCGAACAGATAGCGCGAGTCACGCGGGCCGGGCGAAGCCTCGGGGTGATACTGCACCGAGAACGCCGGTTTGCTTTTCAGCGCGATGCCCGCGTTCGAGCCGTCGAACAGCGAGATATGCGTTTCTTCGGCGTCGGCTGGAAGCGTGTCGCGGTCGACCGCAAAGCCGTGGTTCATCGAGGTGATCTCAACCTTGCCGGTGGTCTTGTCCTTCACCGGGTGGTTCGCACCGTGATGACCCTGATGCATCTTCATGGTCTTCGCGCCGATCGCGAGGCCGAGCATCTGGTGGCCGAGACAAATGCCGAAAGTCGGCGTTCCTGAATCGATGAGCTTCTGAATGACAGGCACGGCGTATTTGCCGGTCGCCGCCGGATCGCCGGGGCCGTTCGAAAGAAACACGCCGTCCGGCTTCATCTGCAAAATGTCTTCAGCCGAAGTCGTGGCCGGCACGACCGTTACCTTGCATTTGTTTGCAGCGAGCAGGCGCAGAATGTTGCGCTTGATGCCGTAGTCGATGCAGACGACGCTATATTCCGGATTTTCTTCGCGGCCGTATCCCTTGCCCCATTCCCACGGCGTTTCGTCCCAGGAATAGCGCTGCGCGGTCGTCACCGACGGCACGAGATCCATGCCATCGAGACCGGGCCACTCGCGCGCCTGCTTCTTCAGCGCTTCGATATCGAACTTGCCGTCGGGCGAATGCGCGATCACGCCGTTCGGCATTCCCTTTTCGCGGATCAGCGAAGTCAGCGCGCGCGTATCGATACCGGCCAGCGCGACGATGCCGCGCGCTTTCAACCACGCATCGAGATGGCGGCTCGCGCGGTAGTTCGAGGGATCGGTGATATCGGCCTGCAGCACCGCGCCGCGTGCGCCGTGTGCGGCAGCCATGTTCACGGTTTCGATGTCTTCGTCGTTGACGCCGACATTGCCGATGTGAGGAAACGTGAAGGTGATGATCTGTCCGGCGTAGGAAGGATCGGTGAGTACTTCCTGATAGCCGGTCATCGCGGTGTTGAAGCAGACCTCGCCGACTTCGGCGCCGGTCGCGCCAAGGCCGTGACCTTCGAGTACGGTGCCGTCAGCCAGCACCAAGAGGGCCGTGGGCTTCTCTTCGGCCCAGCCATTCGTCGCTTGTTTCGGGTTCATAAGCGGCCTAAATAGCGGCGAGTCCTCAATATATAAAGAGAAATATTGCCGGAGCCCCCATGCTGCGCGATCAGATCAATAACGCCGTCAAAGACGCGATGAAATCGGGCGAGAAGCTGAAGCTTTCCACGCTGCGGCTTGTAAATGCGGCAATCAAGAACGCGGATATCGAGGCGCGCGGGGGCGGCAAGGGGCCGCTCGACGACGCGGCACTCCTCGGCCTGTTCCAGAAAATGATCAAGCAGCGGCATGAATCGGTCGAACTCTATGAAAAGGGCGGCCGGCCGGAACTTGCGGCAAACGAGCGCGGCGAGATCGAGGTGATCCAGGGCTTCCTGCCCAAGCAGATGTCGGACGCCGACGTTGAAGCGGCGATCAAGTCCGCAATCGCGGAATCGGGTGCGGCGTCGGTCAAGGACATGGGCAAGGTCATTGCCGCTTTACGCGCGAAATACGCGGGCCAAATGGATTTTTCCAAAGCCTCGGGTTTGGTGAAAGCCGCGCTTTCGGGGTAAGACTCCGCCCCGGGGGCTAGGTTTCCGGGATGAAGCGCGTTTTCGTTGCGTCTGCGTTGTGGCTCGCCGTTTCGGCCGCGCCTTCTATCGCGCAAGACAAAAATCAAAAACATCTCGAAGGCATCCTGAAACGGATGGACCCCGCGACGCGCCTCGAGCAGGTCTGCGACGCCGAAGCGATGAAGCGTATTGCGCGCGACAACCGGGAATTCCGCATCGACCGCTCGGTGGTGAGCGCGCTCCTCGATCCGCAGGCGAAGGGCGACGTGCTCATCGGCAAAGGCGGGGCGTTCCGCTCGAAAGGCAAGTGGTATCAATTCACTTTCACCTGTCAGGCGTCGCCCGATCGTCTGCGCGTCCTTTCATTCGAATACAAACTCGGCGAAGAAATTCCCGAGACGCAATGGTCGAAGCACGGCCTTTATCAATAAGAGGAAACGATTCATGCCTGAAATCATCGTTCACGCCGCCGAAGGCCGCACACCGGCACAGAAGAAGCAGTTGATGCTCGATATCACCGAGGCAGTCGTGAAGAATTTCGGCGCGCAGAAAGAATCCATCACGGTGACGATCATGGAATCGCCGCGCGAACTGAAGATGAAAGCGGGCGTGCTGTTCAGCGAGCGGTAATCTATTACATCTCTCGGCGCTCGTATTTTCTTCTGTTGACGATCCTAAACAATTGCTCAACGCTTTGCGGCGGGGGCAATTGCGATGAATCCATTTGAAGTCTTTGAGAAGGGCGCGAAGCTAAATCCTGATGCAGCGAAGCTGCTGATCATCGGTCCGCTTGCTGCAGCGGCGTTGGCTTTGGCCTTCAAGCTTTTTGAAAACCAAGATTTTCCAACCGTCATAATTGGTCTGATCATCCTGATCGTTACCATTGTCGTCGTTGGCGTGCTGATACGGCTCTTGAGCAAGTTTGATAGCCTGGAATCTACGATCGTCTGGTTCGTTCGCTTCTGTCTTTTCCTATTTGCTCTCGTTTCGGTGTTGTTCGTCACTTCGGCCTTTGCAGGATGGCCGCAGCCGTTAGCTTGTGTGGTGCGTCCGTTTGAGACTTGTTCGCGCTTAGCCGGAAATGAAATTGGAAAAGAGGCGCCGCTCACGGAGCCTGTTCGTAAAGGTACTGAAGATCAAAAGAAGAATGATGAAATCCGGTCTAAGTATACCGTTTACATTCAATTTGCCGGCTACCCACGCGATCCCGTTGCCGATCTCAGGAAGATTCTAAGCGGTTATGGCTGGACCGTGCCGCGCGAAGAAAGAATAGCGAATGCGGCCGGTTTGAATGAAGTCCGCTTCCGGTCGGATTCGGATAGGCCAGCCGCGGATCTACTGGCGCTTGAAATTACCAAGGCTCAGCCGAAGATGAAGAATATAAAAGCCAGGAAAATCGACGTAATCAAACAGGGCACACTTGAAGTTTGGGTCAGCCAGTAGCCTATATATTGAAGTTAGTTGATTTCCCGCTCAAGATTTCCGAGCAATTTCGTCCAGCCTTCGGTCGTCTGCGTCTGCCACTCCGGGGGAACATCGTGATGCGTGAGCGTCAGTTCGCAACCTGAGCCTTTCGCGACAATGTCGATTTCGACGCGCGTCATGTTCGCGTCGAACTGCGGTACGCCGAACGTGAAGACCAGCCGGTGCGGGCGGTCGATCTCCAGATACTCGCCGACGTGACGGATTTCGCCCTTGAACTCGCCGCTGTCGCGTTTGTCGATAATCTCGAATTTGCCGCCGACACGCGCATCGATTTCACAGCGGATCACTTCACTGTCGTCGGTGGTGAAGAGCCAATGGCGCGTGATTTCCGGTGTCAGCCACGCGTCGAATACGCGCTCCGGAGAAAACACAAAGCTACGCCTGATGACGAGCGCGGCGGTGCTCATGATTTGTCAGGCCGCTCGTACATCACAATGTAGTTGCCGCAGGTGTCGTCAAAGATCGCCATCATCGGGCCGGCGCCCGGCGCCTGTTGCGGCGGCATCTTGAACGCGACGCCTTTGGCTTTCAGCTTCTCGTATTCTTCCTGCACATTGTCGGACGCGAGCATCGTCAGCGGGATGCCCTTTTCATATAGCGACTGCTGAAACGTTTTGGCGAAGTCCATGCCGATAGGCTCGAGCAAAAGCTCCGGTCCGTTCGGCTCGTCCGGCGGCACCACGGTGATCCACCGCGCGCCACCGGCAGGAATGTCGGTCTTGACTACGAAGCCGAGCTTCTCCGTGTAGAACTTCAATGCTTTCGCCTGGTCGTCGACGATGATGCTTTCCAGTCTGATGCGCATGACGAATGCTCCTTACTTCGCGAGTTTCTCGCCGTAGTGCGTGTGCATTTTCTGCCACAGGGCCCAGAAGTCGATTTCGTTCCGGTTGTTGAGGCGATCGGCGAGGATCGCGAGATGCGCGTGCCAGCCCGGCGAGACATTCTTCATGTCGTTCGCAGTCAACTTGCGGTGGGTGAGCGTGAGCAATACTTCGCCGTTCGACTGCTCGGTGAGTTCGTATGTGACTTCGGAGTGCTCGCCGAACGTCATGGTGAGCAGCCGCGGCGCATCGATCTCGAGAATTGTGCCTTCCCAACTGTGGCCATCTTCGTGCATTTTCCTGAATTGCTCCGGCGCTTCCGTGCCGGGTTTCGAGATGTTCTTGTGCTGGAAGAACAGGTGCGCCTTGCCGCCCTTCTTCAATTCGTAATCGCCGGCGGCGAACCACTGCTTGCGCTTGTCGGACTCCGTCAGATACGCCCAGACGCGCTCGATCGGGCCGGGCAGAAGGCGCTCGAAGCGAATGGTGCTGGCGTCGAGCAAGACGCCGTCTTTGTCGAGAAGAGTACGCATCACTTTTTTCCTTTTGCTTTGTCTTCGTCGCGGAGAAGTTTTTCGAGCCGGTCGAGATTCCTGCTCCAGTAACGGCGGATGCGCTGGAGCCACTCGTCCATTTCCTCGAAGCCGTCCTTGTTCAGCGAATAAAGCCGCCGCTGCGCGTCCGCGCGCATGGTGACGAGCTTGGCGTCTTTCAAAATTTTCAGATGCTGCGAAACCGCGGGCGCGCTCATGTCGAATTTCGACGCGATTGCACCGGCGGCAAGTTCCTTGCCGGCCAGCATCTCAATAATCTTCAGGCGCGTGGGGTCGGAAAGCGCGGCGATGGTGTCCATGCCGCTTTGTATAAGTAATAGCTTAATTAAGTCAATGCTAAATAATGACCTCATCCTGAGGAGCGCCGAAGGCGCGTCTCGAAGGATGAAGCCTCATGGTTCGAGACGCGCTCGCTTCGCTTGCGCTCCTCACCATGAGGTCTTGTCCACAGGCGGAACCGAAGAATCCAAGCAATTTGGATTTTGCATCCCTACATTCCTGCCAATGCGGGATAATCCTGCTCAGCCAATTTCCGATTGAACCCATGCGCTTCCCGCCGTCATTTCTCGACGAAATCCGCGCCCGTCTTCCGGTTTCGGAAGTGGTGCGCCGTCGCGTGGCGTTGAAGAAAGCAGGCCGAGAGTGGAAGGGCCTCTCGCCCTTTAATCAGGAAAAGACGCCGTCTTTCACGGTGAACGACACCAAGGGCTTCTATCACTGCTTCTCGTCGGGGAAGCACGGCGATCAGTTCGGCTTCGTGATGGAAACCGAGGGACTCACGTTTCCGGAAGCGGTCGAGAAACTCGCTGGCATTGCCGGCGTGCCGATGCCGGTCGTCTCGCCCGACATGGAAAAGAAAGAAGCGCATCGCCGCTCGCTTCACGACGTGATGGAGCTTGCCGCGAAGTTCTTCGAAGAAAGTCTGCAGGCGCGCACGGGCGCACGTGCGCGCGGTTATCTCAACGACCGCGGGTTGACGCCTGAAATCCAGTCTCGCTTCCGCATGGGCTATGCGCCTGCGGAACGCTTCGCGCTGAAAGAATATCTCGGTGCCAAAGGCGTCTCTGTCGAGGACATGATCGAGACCGGTCTCCTCATTCACGGCGAAGACATTCCGGTTCCTTACGATCGCTTCCGCGAGCGCGTGATGTTTCCGATCGCGGATTTCAGGAACCGTATCGTCGGTTTCGGCGGACGCGCGCTCTCGCCGGACGCGCAGGCGAAGTATCTCAACTCGCCGGAAACGACGCTCTTTCACAAAGGCAATCTCCTTTACAACGGCGCGAATGCACGCGCCGCGACACAAAAAGGCCAGCCGCTGATCGTGGTCGAAGGCTATGTCGATGCGATTGCGATGGCCGTTGCCGGTTTCGAAGGCGCGGTTGCGCCGCTCGGTACCGCGCTCACCGAAGAACAGCTCGGTCTTTGCTGGCGCATGGTGGACGAGCCGATCCTCTGCTTCGACGGCGACAATGCAGGCAAGCGCGCCGCCTATCGCGCGGTCGAACTCGCGCTGCCTTTCATCGCGCCTGGCAAGAGCCTGCGTTTTGCGATGCTGCCGGAGGGCAAAGACCCCGACGATCTGATCCGCGCGAGCGGCACGGAGGCGATGCAGGACGTGTTGAATGTCGCGCGCCCGCTTTCCGAAATGCTCTGGCTGCGCGAAATCGAAAATGCGCGTCTCGATACGCCGGAGCAGCGTGCGGCTCTTGAGAAGCGGATCGGCGAGTTGCTCGCGCAAATCACAGACGAAACCGTGCGGCGCTATTATCGCGAAGATTTCCGCGCACGGCTCTCGCGCCTGTTCGCGCCGGAACAGCAGCGCGCTGGACCCCGGCGTGAGGCGCGCGAGTTCCGCCCGCGCCAGCAGGGACGTCCATTGCCGCCGCGTACATACGGGGGCACGCGCTCAAGCCGCCTTGCGGAGAGCGCGATTTTGCGCGGGCATCATGCCGCAGTCCCGTCACGGGAGGCGCTGATCCTGCTCGCGGTTTTGAGCCATCCGTGGCTTCTCATCGACCATGCGGAAGAGTTCGCTGAACTGGAACTCGCGCATGGCGATGCTGTCGCCTTGCGCAAGGCCATTCTGGAAGCGGCCGCGAGGGGCGATATTTCCGAGACTCAAGGCCTCTCGAAGACGCTGGAGGAGGCGGGTGCCGGCCCCATCCGGACACGCATGGAACGTGCCATCTCACACGCTTCTGACTGGGAAATCCGCCCGGATTCAGCCTCCGAGGACGTGCTGGCCTGGTGGCATCAAATCGTAAGCTTGCATCGCAGGAAACGCACGCTATCTAGGGAGTTGCGGGAGGCTGAACGCGCGTTGGGCGCGGAGCCGACCGAGGCCAACCTAGCCCGGCTAAAGGATGTCCAGGATCGTCTTGCGGTTCTGGACGGGACAGACGCCTTGATCGAAGGGTTCGGGGCACAGTCGGGCCGACCGGCGCGTACAATGTAGTAACTGGCAGGCTGATTCGGGTGTCCGGCAGCCTTGGAACACAAGGACTTGCTCGTGGCCTCCAAAGACAAAGCCAAGAAAGCCGACAAGAAGAAAGAAAAAGAAAAGGCTGCAAAGGCCAAGCAAATGGCTATTGCCGCGAAGGCGAAGGAAGCCGCCGCGAAGCAGAAGGCCAAGGAAAAAGAGAAAGCCATCAAAGAAAAAGAAAAGGCGGCTGCCGCTGCAGCCAAGGCCAAAGAAGCTGCCGCGAAAAAGAAGCCGCTGACCCCGCTTCAGAAGTCGCTCGCCGCTGCCGACAAAATTCAGCCGAAGAAGCCAGAGCCGAAGAGCGTACCCGTGCCGGCGAAAGCCGCGAAGGGCACTGCCGGTAAAGCAGCCGCGCCCGCAGCCGGCGGCCTCGGCAGCACATTCGGCAAAGCGAAAGATCTCCTGCGCGCGATCGTCGGCGGCAAGCCGATGCCCGCTGCGGCAGCTCCCGCAAAAGAAACTCCCTCCGATACGCGCCGCACCGCAGCCGGTGTTGAATCGCTGAAGCGCGTCGCGGGTGCCGCTGCACCCGTGAAGGGCGGCAATACCGAACAGCCCGCCGATAGCGAGGGCGAAGCCGGTCCGCTGCTCGATCTTTCGGACGCCGCGGTCAAGAAGATGATCAAGGCCGCGAAGAAGCGCGGCTATGTCACTTACGATCAGTTGAACGACGTGATGCCGTCGGAAGAAGTCACCTCCGAGCAGATCGAAGACGTGCTCGCGATGATGAACGACATGGGCATCAATGTCGTCGAAGCCGAAGACACCGACGGCGAGGAAGAAGAAGACGATGATGATGACGATACGGGTACCGATCTCGTAGAGACGTCGTCTTCGAAGTCGCTTGCGACCACGAAGAAGTCGGAGCCGGGCGAGCGCACGGATGACCCGGTCCGCATGTATCTGCGCGAAATGGGTTCGGTCGAACTCCTCTCGCGCGAAGGCGAAATCGCGATTGCGAAGCGCATCGAGGCCGGCCGCGAAGCCATGATCGCGGGCCTCTGCGAAAGCCCGCTCACCTTCCAGGCCATCATCGTGTGGCGCGACGAACTCGCGGAAGCCAAAGCGCTCTTGCGCGACATCATCGATCTCGAAGCGACCTATGCCGGCCCGGAAGCGAAGAACCAGCCGGTGAATCCGAATCCGCCGATGGGCGGTCAGGCTGCGATCCGCGAACAGCAGGCGGCCGCCGCTGCTGCGCGCCAGAAGGCGGAAGAAGCGCCTTCGACCGCGCCGCGCGGCGACGATGAAGAAGGTGCGGCCCCGCCGCCGGAGAGCGACGACGACGAGGACGATCTCGAGAACGCGCTCTCGCTGGCTGCGATGGAAGCCGAACTGAAGCCGCAAGTCGTCGAAACCTTCGACAAGGTTGCCGACGCTTACAAGCGCTTGCGCAAGCTTCAGGACCAGAACGTCGAGAACAAGCTCAAGAACGAGTCGCTCTCGCCAAGCCAAGAGCGCCGCTACAAGAAGCTGAAAGAAGAGCTCGTCACCGACGTCAAATCGCTGTCGCTCAACCAGGGCCGCATCGACGCGCTGGTCGAGCAGCTTTACGAAATCAACCGTCGTCTCGTCGGCCTTGAGGTGCGCTTGATGCGCCTCGCCGAAAGCCACGGCGTCGAGCGCGAAGACTTCATCAAGAACTACCAGAACTCCGAACTCGATCCGAAGTGGTTGCTGCGCGTCGGCAAGCTCGGCCAGAAGGGCTGGAAGGGCTTCATCGGCAACGACAAGGAGCGCATCAAGCAGATCCGGCACGACATTCATGCGCTCGCGACCGAAACCGGTCTCGAGATTCAGGAATTCCGCCGCATCGTGCAGATGGTGCAGAAGGGCGAGCGCGAAGCGCGTCAGGCCAAGAAGGAAATGGTGGAAGCCAACCTTCGCCTCGTGATCTCGATCGCCAAGAAATATACGAACCGCGGCCTGCAGTTCCTCGATCTCATTCAGGAAGGCAATATCGGCCTCATGAAAGCGGTCGATAAGTTCGAATATCGGCGCGGCTACAAGTTCTCGACCTACGCGACGTGGTGGATCAGGCAGGCGATCACGCGTTCCATCGCCGATCAGGCGCGCACCATCCGTATCCCGGTGCACATGATCGAGACGATCAACAAGATCGTCCGCACCTCGCGCCAGATGCTGCACGAAATCGGCCGCGAACCGACGCCGGAAGAACTCGCCGAAAAGCTCGGCATGCCGCTCGAGAAAGTGCGCAAGGTTCTGAAGATCGCGAAAGAGCCGATCTCTCTCGAGACGCCGATCGGCGACGAGGAAGATTCACATCTCGGCGATTTCATCGAAGACAAGAACGCGGTGCTGCCGATCGACGCCGCGATCCAGTCGAACCTGCGCGAAACCACGACCCGCGTGCTCGCTTCGCTCACGCCGCGCGAAGAACGCGTGCTGCGCATGCGCTTCGGCATTGGCATGAACACCGATCACACGCTGGAAGAAGTCGGCCAGCAGTTCTCGGTGACGCGCGAACGCATCCGCCAGATCGAAGCGAAAGCGCTGAGGAAGCTCAAGCATCCGAGCAGGAGCCGGAAGCTCAGAAGCTTCCTCGATAACTAAGATTTGCTCGCGATATGGCTACCGATAGCGCCAACGGCTTTGGATTCTAAACAACGCAAAGAAAAAACCGCGGCGAGAGCCGGGGTTTCATGTTGTTTTGCGAAGCGTTGGAAACGCCGCTCTTATCGCGCGTCGGGTTGCGCGTTCCAGCGCTCGTTCATCAGCGTTCCGGAGACCTGCAGCGAAGGCGGCAAGTCCTCCAGGGCAAGTCCGGCCGCGAGCAGGGCGGCCTGGATATCCGGCCTGATGGGATGCCGCCAGCATTCCGCGGGGTCACGCGTCACGGAATTATCGTCGGCGGCATCGAAGGTGAGATTGACGTTTTCCCAGGCCGAATGAAATTTCTTCGGCAGGTATTTTTTCACGCAGAACAGCGTCGGCCTGCGATCGCCGAAAGCCGAACGCTGAATCAGAATTCCTTCCGGCACGTGAACGCCGCGCTCACGCAGTAAGGCCGCGTCGAGCAGAACTTCCTGCACGAATTGTGCTTTGCCGACACCGCTCTGGTGTCCATCTCCTCCAGCACCTTCTTGAACGGCGTGGAGGTTACGAATGCGATCAACTCGTCATAGGTCCGACGCATCGCATCTTGAATTTCTTTTCTCGTGAATCCCAGCTTGTCGAATATGCTGCTTTCCTCAGCAGGATCCGCCGCAGGCGCAGACCGTGCCGGCACCGGCTCCGCCGCACGCGCCCATCACCACCGCGCCTGCGCTTTCGCACTGGACGCCTGCCGACGAAGAAAAATCGGCAACCAGACGATTCAATATTTCCGGCTTTTCCGCCTGCAGCTTTTTGACGAAGGCGGAGTCGAGTTTCTGGATTTGCTGCACGATATCGACATTGCCGAATTCGAAGGTGCCGATTTCCTGTTCGAAGTAGCGGCTCGAAACCCGCATGCCTTCGGGAAGGTTCACGCCTGCCGCCCGCAAGCCGTCAACGGAAAGCAGCTTCTGCGCGGTTTCCAGGCGCTGCTCCGGCGGCGCCGTCCGCATCTTGTTCATGCGCGTTACGAATTCTTCGGACGTAATCGCATCGATGATTTCGCCGGTGATCTTGCGAAGCTTATCGGCATCTAACGAAGCAGCAGCCATGACATCCCCCATAAGGTTGTATAAAATAAATTGACAATTATAGGTTGTATTGTCAATCTTGATATAGGGTCTGTGGCGCTTTCACGTTGCTTGCTTCGTAGAGCAAGCGAGCGGGCGTGTTGTTTTTTTCTCAAATTGATTGCGCCGCATTTTTTTTCGGCACATCGCATCGCGTTCGAAAGTTTTTCGGTAGCTGCGCCGGCGACCGCGCTGACGACATCCGGAACCTTTTTCCCGCTTCTACCGTTAGGCTCCCAAGCAATTACGCCGGAAGCCCTTCATGTCGCTCATTCCGCAGTCCTGGAAAGCCCGCCGCAACTTTGCGGGAGAAGGGAAGGTTGCGCTGCTCGTCGGCGCACTTCTCGTGATCGGTTTATTCACCCATTCCTACGGCTATCCGAACCGCACCATGCTGATCTTGCGCGGGATCGCCGCTGACAACGCGCCGCGCGGCCAGCTCGATGAAACTTCCGCCAAGCTCTATGCGGTGAAAAGCGGCTATGGCGCGCGCGTACTGGATGTCGCGGGCGGCACAGGCGAGCAGATGCAAATGACGCTCGATCTCGTGCGCTACGATCCGAACGTGACCGCGCTCTACGGCTTCTCGGGCGGCGCCATCA
>Ga0247762_1000160_pt1 | contig 27553 bp, 21 predicted proteins | sample UWRJL081202R4_FD_181016 | JGI IMG/M metagenome (GOLD analysis project Ga0247762, IMG submission 181016) | Plant litter microbial communities from Arlington Agricultural Research Station in Wisconsin, United States - UWRJ-L081-202R-4 | ecosystem: Environmental > Terrestrial > Plant litter >...
GCGATCACGATGCTGTTTCGGGCGCTGTCGTCGCGTCCAACCGTGTGAACGGCGGAATGTTCGGCATCCAGTCGGGTTATAACTGGCAGCTCTCGCGCAATTGGGTGTTCGGCCTCGAAGCCGATTCATCGTGGGGTTCGGCAGACCGGACAACGGCTGCAATGGTCTCTGACATCGACGCGATGGGTACGGTGCGCATGCGCACCGGTTACGTCATGAACAATTGGCTGGTCTACGCAACGGGCGGTCTCGCCTGGATGCACGCGGACACCAATCACATTGCTGCAGGCGTAGTACGCGATCAGTACTATCTGGGCTGGACGGCCGGCGCCGGTATCGAATACGCGCTCTCTGCCAAGTGGTCGGCGAAGCTCGAGTATCTGTACTCCGAGTTCGACAACCGCGACATCCTGCCTGCGAGCTTCAGCGACGACTTCAAGCTGCACACCATCAAGGTTGGCCTGAACTACCGCGCGGGCATCTTCGATCTGATCGGGATGCGCTGGTAAGCACCAAAAGTTCCGAAACGAAAAACCCCGGCCTTCGCGCCGGGGTTTTTATTTTGTCATGCGCTCGACTCAACTTACGCCCCTCGATAAATAAAGGGCAGGGGCGTCAGGCGTGAAAAAATCCAGCTACATTCTTACGGCGATCTTTGCCGCGTGTGTGACTACGCATGCGGTCGCACAGCCTGCGTACAACTGGACCGGCTTTTACATCGGCGCACATGGCGGGACATTGCGCGGTGATTATGAGTTGCCCGCAGCAGCCGTCCAACATCCCCACGGCGGTTACGGCGGCATCCAGGCCGGCTATTGGGCGCATCTATCACCGAACTGGGTCTATGGATTTGAGGCCGATCTCTCCTTCGCCGATATCGGTAGCACCGATAGCGCTGTACCACTGACACTGCAGATCGATCGCTTCGGCACCGCGCGCACGCGCTTCGGCCACGCGGCCGGTTCTTGGCTCTTCTATGCAAGCGCCGGCGTGGCCTGGGCGAAACTCTCGACCGACACCGCATTTTTCGTTTCCCGTCAGCCGCTTGTTGGTTGGACAGCAGGCTTGGGCGCCGAATATGCGTTCGCGCCGAATTGGTCGGTGAAAGCGGAATACTTGTTCGCGAATCTCGGCAGCAACACCGAATCGATCTTGGGTTTCGGCGGGATAACGCAGGACGTGACGTTCGGCACTTTCCGCGTTGGTCTCAACCATCGCTTGGGCGGCGCGATGCCTGTCACGAACGCTACGCCGCGCGGCCGCTATAACTGGACGGGTGCGTATATCGGTGTGCACGGCGGTTATGCGACCGGCGAGCAAAGTATGACCTATCTCGGCGTCACCGTGCCGTTCGAACCAGACGGCAATGTGGGCGGATTTCAGGGCGGCTATAGCTTCCAGTTCGCTTCGAACGTTGTGCTGGGGTTCGAGTCTGACTTCTCGTTCGCAGGCATCAAGGGCCACTTCATGGGCGATTGCTGCACCGTGCAGATCAAGCAATTCGGCACGGCGCGTCTGCGCGCGGGCTACGCCTTCGATAATTTTCTGCTTTATGCAACCGGCGGCCTCGCATGGGCGAAAACGGAAAACGATTACCTGTTCTCGCTCTTTACGACAGACCGTCCGTTTATCGGTTGGGCTGCCGGCGCGGGTGTCGAATATGCATTGACGCCGAAGTGGAGCGTCAAAGCCGAGTGGCTGCGATTGAAGTTCGACGACAACCGCACCGAATTCGTCGGCCTGACGCCGTTCAACGAGCGCGCGGAGTACGACGTATATCGTGTCGGCTTGAATTAACGGGCTTCGCTGTTCGAAATTTTTGCGGGCCGCTGATTACGCGCGTTGCGCGTGGCCGGTCTGCACCTGTAGCCAATATTCCAGAAGTGCCGCCTGCCAGAGTTTCGAATTGCCTTTGCCGGTCAATTCGTGCTCCGGGTTTTTCAGAAGCCGGTCAATATATTCGCGTTTGAAGATGCCGCGCGTTTTCGCGGCCGGTTCGTCCAGCACGCCGCGCACGAATTCCAGCATCGGCCCGCGAATGAATTTGAGTGCAGGGACGGGGAAGTAGCCCTTCTTGCGGTCGATGATTTCGTCCGGCACGAGGCCGCGGGCGGCTTCTTTAAGAATATGCTTGCCGCCGTTCCCGATTTTCAATTCGGCGGGTATCTTCGCTGCAAGTTCGACAAGTTCATGGTCGAGCAGGGGCGTGCGCGCCTCCAGGCCGAAGGCCATCGTCATATTGTCCACGCGCTTCACCGGGTCATCGATCATCATGATCTGCTGATCGAGTTCCAGCGTCTTGTCGATCGTGCGCTCGCCTTGTGCATGTTCGAAATGATTTTCGACCAGTGCGCGGCTGTAATCCTGATTTACCAGCGAAGGATCGAGCGCGTCCGAAATCTCGTCGTGATTGTGTTCGCAATAGACGCGCATGTAGTCGCTCACCGGATCGTTTGAGCGCAGCATGTGCGGATACCAGTGATAACCGCCAAAAACTTCGTCGGCGCCCTGGCCACATTGCACGACCTTTACGCTGCTTTGAGACTTCTTCCGCGAGCAGGTAAAAGCCGATCGCGTCGTGGCTCACCTGCGGCTCCGACATCTGCGAAACAGCACCCTCCATCGCCGGAATCGCGCGCGAGGTTTCGATCGGAATGCGGTGATGCTTGGTACCGAATTTCTTCGCGACGATATCGGAGTAGGCGAATTCGTCGCCCTTCAACCCGTTCACGCTTTCGAAGCCGATGGAAAAGGTTTGCAGGTCTTTCTGCCCGCTTTCCGCAAGCAGTGCGACGAGGAGGGAAGAGTCGAGGCCGCCGGAGAGAAGTACGCCAAGAGGCACGTCGGCAACACGGCGGCGCTCGACAGCGGTCCGCAAACTATAGCGGACCGATTCCGTCCATTCGCGCTCGGTAAGCACGCGATCCTGCGAGCGCACCGGGCAACGCCAGTAAACTTCCTCGCGCTTCGTGCCGTCCGGCTCGATGATCAGCAGTGTAGCGGGGGCGAGTTTCTTCACGCCCTTGAAGATCGTGCGCGGTGCAGGCACGGCGCCGTGAAAACTTAGATAGTTATGAAGCGCGACAGGATCGATGCTCGTATCGATGCCGCCGCCCGCAAGGAGTGCGGGCAGCGTTGAAGCGAAGCGGAAGCGTCCGCTCTTTTCGCTGTAGTAAAGTGGCTTAATGCCCAGGCGGTCTCGCGCAAGTACGACTCGACCGCTTTCGCGCTCTGCGATGGCAAACGCGAACATGCCATTGAAGCGTTCGACGCAGCGCGGCCCCCAAGCATGGTAGCTCTTCAGGATGACTTCAGTGTCGCCATCGGTAAAGAAGCGGTAGTCCTTGGCTTGCAGCGCGCTTCTGAGTTCGCGGAAATTATAGATGCAGCCGTTGAATGCAATGGTCAATCCGAGTTCTGCGTCGATCATCGGCTGATCGGCGACCGCACTTAAATCCAGAATGGAAAGGCGTCTGTGGCCAAGCGCGACGTTGCGATTTGCATACACGCCGCCCGCATCAGGCCCACGATGTTTGAGATTGCCTGCTATTGCCTCGGTAACGGCCGCACTTGCAGCGTCGCCGCGGCTTCGTATTTCACCGCAAATTCCACACATAACGCTATCGGCAACAGTTCTAGATTCGTATTTGGGCGCGAGTGTGAACCAATAAAAAAGCCCCGCGCCGGGCTGCCGGAGTTCTCCTTTCTTGCAAGGACAACCGGCGAATCTCCGCTTCGTTCGGAACTTATTTGTGCGAAAAGTCGCACCCGGAACGCTCGTGAAATCGGGCGCGAATGCGGCCTTCTTGCAAAGGAACAACCAGTCCGGCATAGCTCGGGCAACGGAGACGTGGCCGAGTGGCTGAAGGCGGCGGTTTGCTAAACCGTTATACGCTCTCAAGGCGTATCGAGGGTTCGAATCCCTCCGTCTCCGCCATCTAACATTCCCTGTACGTTCATCAGCGGTCGGCGACGACATGGAGATCCATGTTCGCTCATCTTCGCGCGCTCAATTGAAGGGCAGTCAGTGGAAGGAACCTTCAGTCCCAGAAGTACTTAATGCCTAGAGTGTAAGAGCGGAAGCTAGGCATGAAACCGAGCCACCTGGAAATATCCCGGCGCAACATGATGATCGGAAGTGGGGCAGTAGCGGCACTCGCAACAACACCGGCTGACGTTGCAACAGCGCAAACCATTGAAAGCCCGTCAATTTCCAATGTTCAATTCACCGTCAACGGTATGGTCCGAGCGCTAAAACTCGACACGCGAACTACCTTGCTCGATGCGCTCCGCGAAAATCTGCAGCTGACGGGCACCAAGAAGGGCTGCGATCACGGGCAGTGCGGTGCGTGCACCGTCATCGTGGCCGGGCGGCGAATAAATTCATGTCTCACATTAGCCGTCATGCACGAAGGAAATTCGATCACCACGATCGAAGGTTTGGGTACGCCTGCGCAGATGCACCCGATGCAGGCTGCATTCGTAAAACACGACGGGTATCAATGCGGCTTCTGTACGCCGGGCCAGATTTGCTCCGCCGTCGCAGTTCTCGATGAAATTAAAGCCGGTATACCAAGTCATGTCAGCGCGGATCTGAACGCGAAACCTGAACTGACTTCTGTCGAATTGAGAGAACGCATGAGCGGCAACATCTGCCGCTGTGGCGCCTATTCCAACATCGTTGATGCCGTGACGGAAGTCGCAGGGAGGAAGGCATGAAGTCTTTCACCTACGAGCGGGTCAATACCACCGCCGATGCGGTCGCTTCAGTGGCTCGCGTTGAAGGTGCGAAGTTTATCGCGGGCGGAACGAATCTGCTCGATCTCATGAAGCTGGAGATCGAGAAGCCCAAGCATCTCATCGATATCAATGGCATCGATATCAGTAAGATCGAAGATACCGCTGAGGGCGGTCTTCGCATTGGTGCGCTCGTGCGCAATACAGATCTTGCCGCACACCCGCGCGTTCGACGCGACTATGCCTTGCTTTCTCGCGCGCTCCTTGCGGGCGCGTCCGGGCAGCTGCGCAACAAGGCAACGACTGCGGGCAATCTTTTGCAAAGAACGCGATGCCCGTATTTTTACGATACCAATCAGCCGTGCAACAAGCGGCAGCCGGGGAGTGGCTGCTCCGCGATTATCGGGTTCAGCCGGCTTCACGCCATCGTGGGTGCAAGCGACGCATGTATCGCGACACATCCGAGCGATATGGCTGTCGCGTTGCGCGTGCTCGATGCCCGTGTCGAAACCATTCGGCCCGACGGATCATCGCGCTCGATACCGCTTGCGGAGTTCTATCGATTGCCCGGCGATACTCCGCACATTGAAACGGAGCTGGTGCCCGGTGAGTTTATCACCGCCGTTGTTTTACCGAAACCAATTGCCGGCACGCATATCTATAAAAAAGTGCGCGACAGGGCGTCTTACGCCTTTGCTCTTATTTCGGTTGGAGCCATCATTCATCGCGACGGCAGTGGCCGCGTAGCGCTCGGCGGCGTAGCGCATAAACCGTGGCGTATCGAAAGCGCGGAAGCCGCGATGCCGCGAGGTGCGGACGCAGTCACCGCGGAGCTTCTCGCGAACGCAAAAACCACGCATGAGAACGCATTCAAGCCGAAACTCGTTACGCGCGCGCTTGCTGCTGTGATAGCCGAAGCGAGGGCCAAGCCATGAAATTCGATACCCCCGCAACACGCAATCCCATCGACCAGCTGAAAGTAATCGGTAAGCCGCTCGATCGCATCGAAGGGCCGTTCAAGGTTACCGGGACTGCCGCCTATGCGCACGACCGGCATGACGTTCGGCCCAATCAGGCTTACGGCTACATACTCGGCTCTGCGATCGCGAAAGGCACCATCACCAAACTAGATGTATCGGCGGCGAAGTTTGTCGATGGCGTGATCGGTATTGTGACTGCGGAAAACGCAGGCAAGCTCTCCAAGGGAAGTTACAACACAGCAAAGCTGCTCGGTGGCCCCGAGATTGAACACTATCATCAGGCGATTGCGCTCGTCGTCGCGAATACATTTGAGCAAGCGCGATCGGCCGCGCAGCTCATCAAGGTCGAATATGTTGCCGAAGACGGGAAGTTCGACCTCGAAAAGGAAAAGCCGAACGCGCCCAAATCGAAGAGTATGGAGTGGGCGAAGGCGGAAACCTCAGTCGGCGATTTCGACGGTGCGTTCTCCACTGCACCGGTAAAATTCGACGCTACATACGAAACACCCGATCAGGCTCATGCGATGATGGAGCCTCACGCGACGATCGCTGCTTGGGAAGGCGACAAGCTTACGGTGTGGACCGCCAATCAGATGATTGATTGGAGTACCGGTGATCTCGCGAAGACGCTCGGCATATCGAAGAAAAACGTTCGTATGATTTCAACTTTCATTGGCGGCGGTTTCGGCGGAAAGCTGTTTCTGCGTGCCGACGCTTTGCTCGCCGCGTTAGGCTCCAAAGCGACGGGGCGTGCGGTCAAGATCGCGTTGCCGCGGCCGTTCGCGTTCAACAACACCACGCATCGTCCTGCAACGATTCAGCGTATCCGTATTGGCGCAACGCAAGAAGGCAAGATCACTGCGATCGCGCATGAGTCGTGGTCAGGCGATTTGAAGGGCGGATCGCCGGAGGCGGCGGTATTACAGACGCGTCTGCTTTACGCAGGCGAAAACAGACTGACGACGCTGCGGCTTGCGGAACTCAATCTTCCGGAAGGCAACGCGATGCGGGCGCCAGGTGAAGCGCCCGGTATGATGGCGCTCGAAATTGCAATGGATGAGATGGCCGAGCGTCTCAAGCTCGATCCGATCGAGTTTCGGAATATCAACGATACCCAGGTCGATCCCGAGAGCCCGAAGCGCCCGTTCTCGCAACGTCAACTGAAGGAGTGTTTTGCCGTTGGTGCAAAACAGTTCGGCTGGGATAAGCGGAAATCAACTCCCGGCACGTTGCGGGAAGGGCAGGGGCTGATCGGAATGGGCGTCGCGTCCGCGTTCCGCAACAACTTGGTTATGAAATCCGCCGCGCGCGTGCGGCTAGACAGCCGCGGCCTCGTGACCGTCGAAACGGACATGACCGACATCGGCACGGGAAGCTACACCATCATCGCGCAGACGGCGGCGGAGATGATGGGCGTTACGATCGACAAGGTTGCGGTCAGTCTTGGTGACTCTACGTTCCCGGTCTCCGCAGGTTCGGGCGGGCAGTGGGGCGCGAACAGTTCGACCGCCGGGGTCTACGCCGCATGCGTAAAGCTCCGCGATGAAATCGCGAAAAAGCTTGGCTTCAATTCGGCAGACGCGGAGTTTGTCGATGGTAACGTGCGTGCCGGCAACAGAAGCGTTGCGCTTGCGGACGCCGCCGGTCCCGATGGGATCGTTGCCGAAGACACGATGACCTATGGAAGCCTCGACAAGAAATATCAGCAATCAACGTTCGGCGCGCACTTTGTCGAAGTCGGCGTTGACGCAGCAACCGGAGAAGTTCGTGTCCGCCGCATGCTCGCCGTCTGCGCAGCCGGACGGATTCTCAATCCGAAGTCGGCGCGTAGTCAGGTGATCGGCGCGATGACGATGGGCGTTGGCGGCGCGCTGATGGAAGAACTGGCCGTCGACAAGCAGCGCGGGTTCTTCGTCAACCACGACCTCGCCGGCTATGAAGTCCCGATACATGCCGATATACCGCATCAGGATGTCATATTCCTCGATGAAACCGACCCCACTTCGTCGCCGATGAAGGCCAAGGGAGTAGGCGAACTCGGAATTTGCGGCGTTGGCGCTGCGGTCGCCAACGCAATCTATAACGCCACCGGTGTTCGGGTGCGGGATTATCCGATTACGCTCGACAAATTTCTGGATCGGCTGCCTGCTATGGCCTAGGCGGCGCCCGGTTGGCGCTACAAGTGTTATTTAGCGCTGCAAAGTGAGCGATCCGGAACGGTTTGTGTTTAGACCGACGTGTAAGACGTTCTATCCACTGAATCGCAAGGGAACCAAAAATGAAAATCTACGCTCGCTATCTTTATCTTGCGCTCGCTGTCGTTGCCGGCTCGTGGTTTTCGGTTCCGGCGCAGGCGGACAGCGGAAACATTCGCTTCTCTGTCGTCAAAGGCGGCTGGTTTATCGGCGGCTCCGGCGGCAGCGGTACGTTGCAGTTTCAAGGCCGTACCTACGCACTTTCCATCGGCGGACTGGACGCGGGTTTGGTGTTCGGCGCTTCCCAGACCTATTTGTCCGGAACGGTTAGCAACATTCGCCGTCCTTCGGACGTCGCCGGCGTTTACGCAGCGGCTGGTGCCGGCGCTGTTGTGGGGACTGGTGTGCGCGCAATCGTGTTGCAGAACGAGAAGGGCGCGATCCTTCGTTTGAGCGGCCGCCAGACTGGCTTGATGCTCAATGCGGACTTGAGTGGGCTTGCCATCTCTATTCGCTAGCCAGCAGCATCTTGCCGTACGTAAACAGAACCCCGGCCATCTCGCCGGGGTTCTTTTTTGCCGGATGCCAAGAATGTGATGGGCGAATGCGTGGATACATTGTAGCGCGCAGACACCACAAATGACTCCGCGCAGAATCTGCGCTAGTGAATCGCCATGCGAAAGTTCGCTTGGTTAACGGCATTTGCGGCTGCAGCGCTTCTCTTCGGCGCGGCGGACAACGCTTTCGCGCATCCTAGTCATCATCATGTGCAGCAGGCGCAGAGTGCGCCGGCACTGAACGCCGATCTCGTGTCATATGTCGTCGAACACGATATTCATGCAGACGAATACGTGTCCGCTGCCGCGCCGCAGACTGAAAAATGCCCGCACGGACATTCGCAATCCGATTGCGATTCCTGCTGCGCCTGTGCGGCGAGCGCCTCTGTGGCGGTAGCTACTTCTGACGTTATCAATCGCGAGATGCGGACAGGTAGTGCAGGGCTCTGGCTCGCGTCGCCGTATCTTGTCAGCGAAACCGTTCTCGATCTCAGCCGACCTCCAAAATCCTTCGCCTGATCGTTGCCGCGTTCCGCTGCGTAAGCCGCCGGAGCGCTTCCGATTCATGCTGCGAAGGATTCCGTCATGCGAGTACGTCTCGCGCTGCTAGCTACTTTCCTCACATTGTTCGTGCCTGCGCTCGCACATGAAGGGCACAACCACGACGAGCCGGTGCGGACTTCAACGCCGGTTGCCCCGCGCGGCGAGGCGGCGGCCGGCGATTTCCAGCTTGTCGCCGTGCTGCGCGGCGGCGAAGTTATCGTCTATCTCGATCGATTTGCGACAAACGAGCCGGTGACAAACGCCGCGATCGATGTGTTGACGCCGGCGGGATCCGACAAAGCGATTGCAAACGAAGACGGCACCTATCGCATGCCCACAAAGTGGGTGGATGGCCGCGATCACTACGATCTTATTTTCACGGTTACGCTGGGTGACTTGAGCGAAGTGCTCCCGGTTACCATCGTCGTGCCCGCAGCCAATGCCGACGCTCATGCACACGGCATTCCGGTCTGGTTGAGCGTTGTCATCGCAATTCTTGCCGCACTGGTGGCGTTCGCAGGCGGAATCCTCGCCGTCCGCCGCTATCCGCAATTGATGAAGGCAAAAGTATTCGGCGCGATCGCGCTGGCGCTTGCGGCATTCTCTGCGCCTGCGCAATCGCATGACGGAGACAACCACGGCGGTGCGAAGCGCGCGCTGCAGGGCGGGCGGGATGTGTCGCAGCGTCTTGCAGACGGCGGCATCTTTGTGCCGAAAACCGTGCAGCGATTGCTCGCGATCCGCACGGTACTTGCGAAAGACGGCGAACATCCACGCACGATTGAATTACCGGGCCGCGTCATTCCCGATGCGAATGCGAGCGGCTATGTGCAGTCGACGCTCGCGGGCCGCTTGCTTCCGCCGCCGAACGGATTTCCGGCGCTCGGCAGCCGGGTCGAGAAGGGGCAATTGCTCGCCTATGTCGAGCCGCCGATTCAGGCGATTGACGTTTCCGATATGAGACAGAAGGAGGGCGAACTCCTCCAGCAAATCGCAATCGTCGAGCGCCGCGTGGCGCGTTACGAAAAGCTGATCGAAAATAACACAATCGCACGCACGCAACTCGAAGACGCACGCACCGAACTGGAAGGCCTGCGGCAGCGTAAAGCGCAGCTCGATAAGACGCGCCGCGAGCCGGAAATGTTGCTTGCGCCCGTGAGCGGCGTGATCGCGGAAGCGAACACGGTTGCGGGCCAGCTCGCGCAACCGAATACGATCGTGTTTCAGATTGTCGATCCGTCGCGCCTCTGGGTCGAAGCGCTGAGTTTCGATCTGATTCCGAATGTGGAACGCGCGAGCGCACGCACGCATAACGGCCGCACGGTCAATCTCGTATTCCGGGGAAGTGCTGCGGCACTTCGTAACCAGTCGATCGCCGTGCATTTTACGGTTGACGGAAACACCGAAGGTGTCTGGGCGGGCCAGTTCGTGACCGTGTTCGCGAGTCTCGCCGAGAGGCGCCGCGGCGTTCTGCTGCCGCGCGCGGCGGTGGTCCGCACCGCAAACGGCCAGCAGATCGTGTTCGAGCATGTCAGCGCGGAACGCTTCGAAGCGCGCGACGTGAAGATCGAAGTGTTGGATGCCGATCATGTGCTCGTCACCGGCGGTCTCGGCGATGGCAAACGCATCGTAGTGCAGGGCGCCGAACTTCTCGATCAGGTGCGCTGACGATGTTTACGTTTCTCGTCAGCCGCTCGCTCCAGAACCGCGTGCTCGTGCTCGCGGCTTCGCTCGCGCTCATGATCTATGGCGGCTTCGCCATCACCCAGTTGCCGGTCGATGTGTTGCCCGATCTCAACCGGCCGACAGTGACGATCATCACCGAAGCCGAAGGCTACGCGCCGCAGGAAGTCGAGCAACTCATTACGTTCCCGATCGAGACGCAGATGAACGGCTTGCCCGGCGTCACGCGGGTGCGTTCGGTTTCCGGCGTCGGGCTTTCGTTCATCTATGTGGAGTTCGATTGGAGTGCGGAAATCTACCGCAGCCGCCAGCAGGTAAGCGAACGGCTTGCACTCGCGCGCGAACAATTACCGCCCAACCTTGCGCCGCAGCTCGGCCCCGTAAGCTCGATCATGGGGCAGGTCTTCATGTTCGCAGTGACGAACCCGAAGATTTCTCCGATGGAGCTTCGCGAGGTTGCGGACTTCACGATACGCCCGCGTTTGCTCACAGTGCCGGGCGTTGCGCAGGTGATCCCGATGGGCGGCGAGGTGCGGCAGTTCCGCATTCTCGTGAACGCACCGGCGATGCGGACCTTCAATGTCTCGCATGAGCAGATCGAGAAGGCGTTGGCATCCTTCGGTGCCAATCTTGGCGGCGGGTTCACCGACCAGCATTCGCGCGAATATCTCATTCGCAGCATCGGGCGCTCGGCGAGTCTCGACGACCTCAGAAATATCGTGGTCGCGAAAGATGCAGGCGGTGCGGTTTATCTTCGGCAGGTCGCGGAGATCGAGTTCGGTGCGCGCGTAAAGCGCGGCGACTCCGGCTATATGGGCGCGCCTGCGGTGATCGTCTCGGTCGAGAAGCAGCCGTTCGTCGATACGATCAAACTTACGAAAGATCTTGAAGCAGCGCTGAAGCAGCTTTCGAGCGCGGTGCCGGAGGGCACCAAGCTCGATCAGGTCCTGTTCCGGCAAGCCGACTATATCGCTTCGTCGGTAAGCAACGTGCAGACCGTGCTTGTGGAAGCGGTTGTCGTGGTGGCAATCGTGCTGTTCGCATTCCTCCTGAATGTGCGGACAACTGCGATTTCGCTCTCGGCAATTCCGGTGTCGCTGCTCGTCACGGCACTCGTGTTCTATTTCGCAGGGCTTTCGATCAACACCATGACGCTCGGCGGGATCGCCATCGCGATCGGCGAGTTGGTGGACGATGCTGTTGTCGACGTTGAAAACATTTTCCGGCGCCTGCGGGAGAATCGCGAGGCCGGAAATCCGCGCTTGGCATTCGACATTGTGGTGTCGGCAAGCCAGGAAGTGCGGTCCGGCATTCTCTACGCCACGCTCGTCATCATTCTCGTTTTCATCCCGCTGTTCGCCTTGTCCGGGATCGAGGGAAGGCTGTTCGTGCCGCTCGGGCAGGCTTACATCATCTCCATTCTCGCGAGCCTGCTCGTTTCGATCACGCTGACGCCGGTGATGGCGTATTACCTTTTGCCGAACATGAAGTCGCTCGGCGAGCGCGAGAGCAAAGTCGTTTCCACCTTGAAGCGATGGAATACGACACTGCTCGAACATGCGTTTGGAAAGCAGCGTCTCGTTCTTGCGATTACCGCCGGTCTTGTCGCGATCGGAATGATTGGGCTGCTTCTTCTGCCGCGCGTGTTTCTGCCGGCTTTCAACGAAGGCACTTTCTCTGTCGGCGTGCAGTTCAATCCCGGTATTTCACTGGCGGAGTCGAACCGCATCGGCGCAATCGCCGAACGGCTGTTGCTTGGCATTCCGGAGGTGAAAACCGTGGGGCGCAGAACCGGCCGCGCGGAGCTGGACGAGCATGCGGAAGGGATTCACGTTTCGGAGATCGAAGTCATCCTGAAGCCCGATGCGGATAGAGCCGCCGTCGCTTCCGAAATCCGCGCGCGGCTTTCGGTATTGCCCGTTTCGGTAATCGTGGGCCAGCCGATTTCGCATCGCATCGATCATATGTTGAGCGGCGTTCGTGCCGAGATTGCACTCAAGATTTTCGGCGACGATCTCGATGCGCTACGGCGGATCGCAGAAGAATTACGCGCCAAGTTTTCGACCATACCCGGTATCCGCGATCTGCAGGTCGAAAAGCAGGTGTTGATCCCGCAACTCGAAGTGCGTGTCGATTATCAGAAGGCCGCACTCTATGGCGTGCAGCCGGCGGCCGTTGTCGAACAAATCAGCCGGCTTTCGAGCGGGCGGGTGGTGTCGCGCGTGGTCGATGGCTATCGCCGCTTCGATGTCGTGCTGCGCCTTCCTGAGCGCACGCGGACGACACAAGGGCTTGGCGACTATCTTGTCCAGACGCCGAGCGGATGGATTCCTGCGCGGCAGATCGCGGAAATCCGTGAAACCGACGGGCCGAACCAAATCCTGCGCGAGAACAGCCGCCGCCGCATCGTCGTATCCGCGAATACGGACGGTTCGAACACAGCGGGAATTGCGGAATCAATCCAGCGTCATCTCGATGCGACGAAGCTGCCGCAAGGCGTGTTCGTCAGTCTCGAAGGAAATTTCGAAGCGCAGCAAGGCGCGAGCCGGAAGATCGCGGGGCTTTCGCTGATCTCGCTCCTCCTTATTTTCGCCGTGCTTTACAGCCGCTACCGTTCCGCCGCGCTCACCTTGATCATTTTAGGCAGCATTCCCTTTGCGCTCGTAGGAAGCGTCGCCGCGCTCTGGATCACAGGACTGCCGCTTTCGGTCGCTTCGATGGTGGGATTCGTGACGTTGACCGGTATTGCGACGCGCAACGGAATTCTAAAAGTGAGCCACTACATCAATCTTTCGCTGCGCGAGGGAATACCCTTCGGCGAGCCGTTGGTTCTGCGCGGCACGCTGGAGCGTTTGACGCCGGTATTGATGACGGCGTTGTCGGCGGGCGTCGCGCTGGTGCCGCTGATGATCGACGCGAGTTCGCCGGGCAAGGAAATTCTGCATCCGGTCGCGGTCACGATTTTCGGCGGCCTCGTGAGCGCGACCCTACTCGACGCCATTCTCACGCCGCTTCTGTTTCTGCGTTACGGCCGCGCGCCGCTCGAGCGGTTGCGCGAGGAATTCAACCGATCGGCGGCCGGCAAGCCGTCTGAAGCTTTCTAGATCTTATGAGGGAGATGACGATGCTTACGCGCAAATTCGCTTACGCAATGCTCGGTGCGGCGATGATCACGGGAGCTGCGTTCGCGCACGCGCCTGAAAAAGGCAAGAACGGCGGCCAGCAGGTCGATGCCGGCGACTATCACGTCGAAGCAGTCGTGAAGGGGACGACGCTCGACGTGTTCATTCGCAACCACGACGATAAAGCGGTGCCGACCAAAGGCTTCAAGGGCACGGCAGTGCTGATCGTGAAAGGTAAGCCGGTGCAGGTCGCGCTGACGCCGAAGGACGAGAACGTGCTCTCGGGCACCTCGGCAGTTGAGCTTGCGGCGCCGATCCGCGGCGCAATCCAGATTACCAACACAAAAAACCAGACCGTGCAGGCGAAGTTCTAGAACTGCGTGTCACCAGAATTTCGCACAAATGAAATTGACGCCGCTCCATCAACCTGCCAAGCTTGTTGCAAGTAATTCGCAACAAGGGGGCTGCGATGCTGGGGCGGCGGATTTTCGTTTCCGCATCAATATTGGTTTGTGCTGGCATCAGCGCGGCTTTCGCCGCCGAGGATGAAGACAAGCGCATTGCCAAGGCGTTGCAGGACAACTCTTTCCTGATCGAGGAAGCCTACAATCAGGAGCCGGGCGTCGTTCAGCACATCCTGAACATGCGCAGGCAAGGCCGCGACTGGGATCTCGTTTTCACGCAGGAATGGCCGCTCTGGAGTCAGGAACACCAGTTCTCATATTCCATTCCGTATTCCCGGCTGCGTTCCAGCGGTCAGCGCGCCAGCGGTTTCGGCGATGTATTCCTGAACTACCGCTATCAGGCCTGGACCGAGACGATGACACGGCCGGCGTTTGCGCCGCGTTTCAGCTTCATTGTGCCGTCAGGCAACGAGGCGCGCGGATTGGGCGACGGCTCGAACGGTTTTCAGATGAATCTGCCGTTCTCGAAAATCGTGAGCGACCGCGTCTCGCTGCATGCGAACCTCGGCTACACGCGCATGTTCAATATCGAAAGCCTGTCGACAAACAGCTATTTTCTCGGCGGCAGCGTGATCTATGCCGCGTCCCGCGAACTGAATTTCATGTTCGAGATGATCCACGATTGGGAGCAGTCGGTGGACACCGGCGCCATCGTCCGCGACCGCACGATGACGCTTTCGCCGGGTGTGCGTTACGCGTTCAATCTCGATGCGGGACAGCTCGTGCTCGGCGCCGGTGCGCCGATCGCTTTCACGAGCGGACAGCGCACGAGTTACGGCGCAATCCTCTATCTTTCCTTCGAGCATAGCTTCCTCGGCAAAAAGTAGCGCCACTCGGCAAAGGAAGGGGCGCCGTGCTAGTTTGCGGCGCCATGCAATTTCAAAGGCCACCGGAAGAACACGCCGCATCCGCGCGCAAGGCGCCGCTATGGGCGCAGGCGCTTGGCAGCGCGGACGCGTTCCGGGAAGAGCAGGCGCAGATCGGTAAGGTCTGGACGCTGCTCGGTTTTGCAAGCGACGTTAGCAAAGACGGCGACTGGTTTCGTTCGATGCTCGGCGGGCGCTCGGTATTCGTGCAGCGCTTCAAGGACGAACTTCGCGGGTTCGAAAATGTATGCGCGCATCGCTTCTTTCCGTTGCGCACCAAGGACAAAGGCAACGGGCCGATCCGTTGTGGCTTTCATCATTGGCAATACAATAAAGACGGGCTCGCAGTCGGCATTCCCAATTGCGTCGAGCTCTTCGGAGTCATCCCGCGCGAACTCGGCGCGAAACTGAAGCCGCTCGAAATCGCGACGTGCGGCAAACTGATATTCGGAAGATTTCCAAGTGCCGAGCATCGGGAGTCGCTCGAGGAATATCTCGGGCCCGGGTTCGATATTCTGAAGGCGATGTGGAGCGGCGACAGCGCGCCATATATCGCGCATAGCGAGATCAAAGCGAACTGGAAACTCGGCCATCACATTTCGCTGGACGACTATCACATCGTCGCCGTGCATCCAGACTCATTCGGCAAGCACGGCTATCATCCGGTCGAGAAGACGAGATATTTTCGCTTCGGCCGTCACAGCGCATATTTCTGGGGCGCGAGCGAGGGCGTAGTGAACGATACTGCCGCGCAATGCCGCGCGGGCACGTATCGGCCGACGGATTATCGAATTCTGCAATTCTTTCCGAATCTCGTCGCTGTCCACTTCGAAGCGGCGGGCACGTGGTACGTGTTACTCCAGCAATACGTTCCGGTTGCGCACGACAGAACGCTTCTGCGCAGCATTTATCAGGAAGCGCCGTTTCCCCCGCAGGACGCGAATTTCTTCTATAAAGTCATGCGGAAAATTGCAGCGCCATTCCTGCCGTGGATCGTGCCTATCTATCTGCGGAAGATCATTCGTGAAGACAACGAAGTTTGCGAGAATCTTCAGACGTCGATCGCGCAGATCGACGGGCCGATGATTCTCGGCAAGCAGGAAGAGCGCATCGTCTGGTTCGAGGAGAACTACGCTGAAGTCGTCGGCAAAATCGGACGGAACGATTAGTTCAGTGCATCGTGCCGGTTAGAACTTCGCGTATTTTCATCGCTAATTGATCGACCGTATAAGGTTTGACGATCAACTGCGCATCGGCGTCGACAACGCCGTTATGCACGACGGCATTCTGGGTATAGCCGGTCGTGTACAGAACTTTCAGATTGGGAAAATCTTTGAGCGCGTTTGTCGCGAGTACGCGGCCATTCATGCCGGGCATCACAATGTCCGTGAACAGGAGGCTGACGCCGGGATGCGATTTCAGCTTCGCGAGTGCTGCATCGCCGGAGTCTGCATGCAAGACGGTGTAGCCGAGTTCGCGTAGTGCAGCGACGCTGATCGAGCGCACGCGTTCTTCGTCCTCCACCAGTAGGATGATTTCCTGCGCGCTACCGTGCGGAACAGGCTGTTTCTGCATTGCAGGCTGGCTTTCCGCGCGATGACTGCGGGGCAGGTAGATCTTCACGGTCGTGCCTTGCGGCGATTCCGAATAGATCTTCACGTGCCCGCCACTCTGCTTCACGAAACCATAGACTTGGGAAAGACCGAGCCCCGTACCTTTGCCGACCGGTTTGGTCGTGAAAAACGGATCGAAGGCGCGTGCGACGATTTCCTTCGACATGCCCGTGCCGGTATCGGAAACTGCGACCATCACATACTGTCCGGCCGGCACTTCCGGATGATCGGCAGCATAAGCTTCGTCGAGATAACAATTCGCGGTTTCAATCGTCAGCTTGCCGCCGTTCATCATCGCGTCGCGCGCGTTTACGCTGAGATTGACGATCGCATTCTCGAGTTCGCCGGCATCCGCATGAGTCCGCCACAGGCCGCCGGCGAGCACGGTTTCCATTTGAATATTTTCGCCGAGCGTGCGGCGTAGCAGTTCAGACATGCCAGCAACGGTCTTGTTGAGATCGAGTGTCGTCGGCATTAGCGGGCTCTGGCGCGAGAAAGCGAGCAGGCGGCTGGTCAGGGCTGCTGCGCGCTGCGCGCCCTCTATCGCGGCGTCGCTATAGCGCGTCACATCGGTGTCGCCGCGCGCGAGGCGCTTATGCAACAGACTCAATGAGCCGATGATAATCGCGAGCATGTTGTTGAAGTCGTGCGCAATGCCGCCGGTAAGCTGACCGATCGCCTGCATTTTCTGCATCTGGCGAATCTGGGAGTCGGCGCGTTCGCGTTGCGCGATCAGAGATATTAGGGAGCGGATGTGTTGCCGGTTCGTCGTGATTACGTAAAGAGCCAGCAAAAAGACAAAACCGATGGCAACAAGAATGCCCCATTGCAGCAGTAGTGCGTTTGCGTTGGCTTCCGCAAGCCGCTCCTTCAGCAACTTATCGTCGAACGCGATCATGCGGCCGAGCAGCGCACGCACTTCGTCCATGACAAGTTTGCCGCGATTGGTTTTTACGATTTCGAGGGCACCGCTTCTGTCGTTGGCGCGAACACGCCCGATGGTGGAGTCCATCTCGGCGAATTTCGCGGCGGCAAGCTCGCGGATGGCGCGCACCTGGTTCAAGCGCTCAGGGCGGACGATCAATTTCTCGATTGCATCCATTTCCTGCGCGAAAGCGGTCGCTGCGCCATTATAAGGAGCGAGGTAGCTCTCATCTTCGGTCAGGAGAAAACCGCGTTGTCCGGTTTCAGCGTCCTGAAGCAGCGAAAGTGCCTTGGTGTAACGTGTCTGCAGTTCCAGAACGCGCCGTACATCGGCGCTATCGTCCGCCTGCTGCTGCACTAGCCAGGCGCAGCCCAGCACCACGGCGACCAGAAGGCCGAAGCTCAACGCCAGAACGGCGGATTGCAGGGTGCGATTTGGGGAAGCTACTGAAGGTTCTGCGTCGTTCATCGAATCCAGCCCGGAATTGCCGGCACTATATCCCGAATTCTCGCGATTGAACGAGTAGCGGGAAACGGATTTGGCGTTACACCCTACGAAGGTTAGAAAAGCGGATGTTCCGGAACCGGCATCTTATCGTTTTTGTCGTTGCTCTCTTCGCTTTTGAGCCGATTCATGCGCAGGAAGCGCCGCCGCACGCTTTCCGCTCCTTCTTTTCAGAACTTTGGCCTGATGCACAGAAGCGCGGCGTTTCGCGCGCGACGTTCGACAATGCGGTGCGCGGAATTGCGCCCGATGAAGAGGTGTTGCGGCTTACGAAGAGCCAACCCGAATACAACAGACCGATCGGCGACTATCTGAAAAACCGGCTGACAGCGAATTTGCTCGCCGGTGGCAAGAAGAATGCGGAGAAGTGGGAGAACACGTTAGAGGCGGTCGAGAAGAAATACGGCGTCGATAAGGAAATCATCGTCGCGATCTGGGGTCTGGAGACGGGTTACGGCTCGTTCACCGGCGGCAAGGATGTGATCCGTTCGCTCGCGACGCTTGCACAGGCGCGCTATCGCGACGACTTCTTTCGCAACGAATTGCTCGCAGCACTCGAAATCCTCGAACAGGAACACATCACGCGCGACAAGATGAAAGGCTCCTGGGCCGGCGCGATGGGTCAGGCGCAATTCATTCCGTCGAGCTTTCTGAAGTTCGCCGTGGATTTTTCAGGCGATGGCCGCCGCGATATCTGGGGCAATGTCCCGGATGTGCTGGGCTCGATCGGCAATTATCTTCTCAAAAACGGTTGGCAGCCGGGCCTGCCGTGGGGCTACGAAGTGACGGTGCCGCGCGACTTCGACTACCGCATCAGCCGACGGAGTTTCACGCAATGGGCCGAACTCGGCGTACGCCGCGCCGACGGCGGAAAATTTCCAGCGAGCGGAGACGGCATTCTCTTTTTCCCGAGCGGCGCAAGCGGGCCCGGCTTCGTCGTGACGGGCAACTACGAAGCGATCAAGCGCTACAATCTGTCGGATGCCTATTCGCTTACTGTCGCCGGAACGGCGAACCGGCTCAAGGGTATGGACGGCTATCGCGGCAAGTGGCCCGACGTGATCCCGCTCAATCGCGAGCAGCGTATCCGGATGCAGAAGCTGATGCAGTCCAAGGGCTATCCGGTGAACAACGTCGTCGGCCAGATCGACTTCGATCTGCGTGACCAGATCCGGATTTTGCAGGTGAAGTTCGGTCTGCTTTCCGACGGTCATCCGACCGAAACTTTCCTACAAAGGCTTGAAAAGCTTTGAGTTCCGCAGCGCGGGATGCGCTGCTTAAGCCTTTATAAATCGGCCCGGCGCACATTCGCTCAATTGCGATTGAGGCACTAGGTGTCGGGCATTCCTCCAGCGTTTCAGGTGCGGCTCGGGCTCTACGGTTTTGCCGAAGAGAGCGAGAAGGACCGTGCGTTGCGCGCGCAGCTGTGGGATTTGATGGCGCCCATCGGCGCGAAGACGATCGATCGCATGATCGACGCTTCCGAAAAAGTGACGCCGCTCTACGCAAAAACGCTCGACAAAAATCGCGACGACATCAAGCGTTTTACGCTCGATGCAATGGAGCGCTCCTACAAGCGGCCTTTCGACGAAGCGTGGGTGGAAGATACATACGACCGCGCACGATTTGAGATTCGGGCGGGTCTCGATATGCGCGCACGCGGAACGATCATTGCTGCGCTCATGAGGGCGTTTTATTATGTGGTCGGCAAGAAATACTTCTATTCCGGCAAGAAGGTCGCGGAGTTCAGCGATCTGATGACGCGTCTGGCGCTGCTCGACAACGCCAACGCCATCTACTGCCACAACGAACTCGCGGTGGACCAAGGCAAACTACGCGGCGACAAGCTGGAAGCTGCGATTTCGCGCTTCGGAATGACAATGGACGAGGTGCGCTCCGCGATCGCGAACGCGGTAAGCGAACTCGGCGCTTCGTCGCAGCGGCTTTCATCGCTTGCGCAGAATTCGAACCAGCACGCCAATCTCGCGGCCGGCATCGCAGATAGCGGCGCGAAGAACGCGACCGGCATGGCAAGTGCCGCGGAAGAGCTTTCCAGTTCGATCGGCGAAATCCGCGCGCAATCTTCGCGGAGCGCGAAGATGGCATTCGAAGCGGTGGCCCTTGCAAACCGCGCGAATGGCATTGTCGGTTCGCTCTCGGAGTCGGTCGGCAAGGTCGGATCGGTCGTCGGATTGATTTCGCAGATCGCCTCGCAAACGAATTTGCTTGCGCTGAACGCAACAATCGAAGCCGCGCGCGCTGGCGATGCGGGCAGGGGCTTTGCCGTCGTTGCGAATGAGGTGAAGTCGCTTTCCACGCAGACTTCGCGCGCAACCGAAGAGATAAGCCAGCAGATTGCGAAAATTCAGGAAGCGACGAAACTCTCGGTCGAACAGATCGCTGCGTGCGGCGAGAGCATCGGCGAGATCGCGTCCACCGTCGAAGCGCTGTCAGGTGCCGTCGATCAGCAGGCCGATGCCACATCCAACATTGCGCAGAACACGAGCCGCACCTCGGGCCACGCCAATACGGTGGCGGAAGCGATGCAAACGGTCGCTGGCTCGATTGCACAGACGGAGGCTGAAGCGCGGGCGGCGCTCGACCTCGCCTCCGGTCTGAATATGCGGGCCTCGGAGCTTGATGCCGCCGTGGAGGCGCTGCTCGAGGTCGCCAAGGCGGATTCTGAGGGGGTGAAAGCCTTTGCGGATGTTGGAAAGCGCGCGTCCGCGTGAGAATCGAAGCCGCCTCGAATCCCGCCGAAATGGGCGGATTCGGGCAATTGCATACAATTACGGGGTGGTACCGGGCATGCTACTAAGCCGCCCGATAGGCTCGCTAACCCTTTGAAATCATTGAACTTCGAAAACCACGACCGTGGCCAAACTGCAACACAATCGGGGAAAGCGTGTTCCCTATGCCCCCAAAAGCGTCATTCCAATTGAATGGAAAGGGGCATTCGCTAGGGTGACTGAGCGACAGAGGGGGAGCTCCGAGTGGGGGAACCTTGCGTCGCACCCGTCCGGGTTTGACGGCTGATTTGCCAGTTTCGAGTACGAACAGACTTAATAGTTCGGGGCGGTCGCAAAGTCGGTCTGGGTGGTTTCGCGGGGAATTTGGCTACTTTTCCAAAGGGGCGTCAGCCCTCCGGAGTAAGACCAGCTCCTCTAGGCAATTTGAGAGAGAATGACTCTTTGGAGGTCACAATGAAGATGGTGAAAAGCCTCATCCTCGGTACCGCGGTCGCTTTTGCGGCTACGGCTGGGGCTCAGGCGGCAGACATGCCCGTAAAGGCCAAGCCGGTCTCTTACGTGAAGATCTGCCCGCAGTACGGTCCGGGATTCTACTACATCCCCGGCACTGATATCTGCTTGAAGGTTGGTGGACTTGTGTTCGCCGAAATCGGTTACTACGCCTCGGGCGCGATCACGACCCTCGGCAACGGTGCTGCCAACTTGCAGGACGATCCGACCCTGCAGTGGCGTACCCGTGGCTACATCTCGCTTGATGCTCGCCAGAACACTGCGTACGGCACGCTCCGTTCGTACATCCTCGGCGGCTTCCAGCAGCTGGGATCGAACGGCACCGGTCCGTTCGGCGTTGCAGCAGCGGCATATGCTCCTGCTAACAACGTCTTCATCCAGTACGCGTTCATCCAGTTCGCCGGCTTCACCGCTGGTACTGCGAACTCGTTCTTCGACTTCGGCTCGAACTACCTGACGCTGTCGGTTGCTTCGAATCCGTGGAACTGGACCAACACGTTCGCTTACACCGCAAATCTGGGTAACGGCCTGTCGGCTACGATCTCGATCGAAGAAAACACGACTGTCCGCACCGGTAACGGCGCTGTCGTTGCTACCCAGAACGTGAACCAGGACGCTCCGGCTGTCGTCGCGAACCTTCGCCTCGACCAGGCTTGGGGTTCTGCCCAGGTCATGGGCGCCGCTCTCCAGACCCGTTACACCAACGGTCACGAGTGGGGCTATGCAGTGGGTGCTGGTATCGAACTCAAGCTCCCGATGCTGGGCGCTGGCGATACCCTCAAGATCGTAGCGGTTACCTCTGAAGGCGCGGTGGAATACACCGGTCTTTCGGGCTCGCCGTACGGCGGCATTGCTGGCATCGGCCTCGGCTTCGATGGCGGCGCATCGTTCACCACCGTGCTCGACGGCTTTGCTCTGGGCAACCAGACTGAGGCTTCCTCGGTCATGGTGCAGTTCCGTCACTTCTGGACGCCGACCATTCGTTCGTCGTTCCACGCTGGTTACAACGAAGCCTACAACCGCGTTGGCGGCTTCGGTGGCGTGCAGGTCGTGCAGTACGGCCACAGCCTCGCCTGGTCCCCGGTTAAGGACCTGACGCTCTCGCTGGACGTGCTCTACACGGAAATCGATGCCAACCAGACCGAGAGCGACAAGCTCGCGACCTGGTTCCGCGTCACCCGCACCTTCTAATCTGACGCAAGTCTGATTAAGGAAACCCCGGCAGGAAACTGCCGGGGTTTTTCTTTGCGCGTATGCCAAAGCGGCGACTGAACGAAGAGGGGCTGGAAGTCTCGAACAGCTAGCTAGCGGTCGCAGCGCGCGGCGAAGTCGCGAATGGGGGCGATCGTCGTTTCGTCCCAGAACACCGGCGGATGACCGACACCTGCGACTTCAACCGCAGTCATATCCGGATGCCGCGCTTTCATTTGCGCAACCGTTTCCCGCGAAAACAAATCCGAATGCTCGCCGCGGAAGACGAGCAGCGGCAAGCTCTTCAGTCCGTCGAATAGCGGCCAGATCGGCGGCGCAGGCTTGCTCGCATCGATCTCGCGGAGGTTCACGGAGATCGCCGGGTCGGTACGGCCGGAGATGCCGTCAGCATCCTCACGCCATGAGAGGCGCGCATAGCGCTGCCAATCTTCTTCTGAGAACCCGGGGAATTCCTTTTCCATGACGGACTTCTGAATCCACACGGCGTCGTCCCAATCCTTCGGCTTCGGAAGTTTACCAACGTAAGACTGGATACGAAGAAGCCCCGGCATTTCGAGTACGGGTCCGATGTCGTTCAGGACCGCGCCGGCGATCGCCTGCGGTCTTGCGGCGGTCAGCGCCATCGTGAGAATGCCGCCGCGCGATGTGCCGACGAAAATCGCGCGCGAGATTTTTGTTTGATCGAGTACTGCGAGCAGATCGTTCAGCTCCACCGGCACCGAATAATTCTCGGGCTTCGGATCCCGCTCCGAGAGTCCGCGCCCGCGAGAAGACAACGCGATGACGCGGCGTGGGTTGTTCGCATCGAAGGCGAGCGCTTCCAGCAATTCACGGAAATCTTCGTTGGTGCGCGCCAATCCCGGAAGGCAGATCACGGGAAGCCGCGTTTCGTCGCGTGGTCCTGCTTCCAGCGCGTGCAGCTTCAAGCCGTCAGGCGCACTTAGATATAAGTCGTTGATTTTATTCATGTAATCGGCGCTTCAATTTGGGCGCCGATAGTCTAGCCCGCGCCGTTTCCGCGCGCGAGATCGGTTTCGATATCGATGACGCGGCGGTTCTGAATGAGCGCACGATAGACCTGCAGGTTTTCGAGTACGCGAAGAATGTAGAGGCGTGTCTCAGTGATCGGGATGCGTTCGATCCAGTCGATGATCGCTTCGGTTTCGCCGCCGCGCGGATCGCCGCGCGCTTCCATCCATTGCCGCGCGCGTCCTGGACCCGCGTTGTATCCGATGAAGGTCAGCACATAGGAGCCGCCGAAGTTCTGAATGAGATGACCGAGTTCGGCCGCGCCCAGCGTCACGTTATAGACCGGGTCGCTTTTCAGGCGGTTGAAGTCGAAGGCAATGCCGATGCGTTTTGCGATTCCGACGCCGGTTGGGCGGATCACCTGCATCAAGCCGTAAGCGTTCGCCGGCGAAACCACATAAGGCTGGAATTCGCTTTCCTGCCGCGAGATCGAATAGACGAGCGCCTTTTCGACCGGCGGACCCAAGTGGTTGTAGTTCGGGATTCCGCTCGTCGGGAATGCGATTGCATCAACGGGAAGCCCGCGGTCGAGGCCCTGCTTGCCGACGATGACAAGCGCGCGGGTGTCTTTGTGCGCGGTCGCGATTTCCGCGAGCAGCACGGCAGTCGCAGCGGTCGGCGTCCGGTCGATCATGTCCATGTGAACTGGAATGACGAGATCGTCGGCGTCTGCTTCGTACAAAAGCTTCAGCGCCCGCGACACCGGATTGGCGACGAAAGCCTGACGGTCAGAGTCGGAAACCTGCGGCATCGGGCGGAGCGGCATTTCACGCATGTTCAGTTTTGCGCGCGCGAGCTGACCGTAGAAGGCGAGGTGATGCCGCGCCGCGAGCGAGTAGGCGGACTTCGCGCCGATCGGATCGTTCATCGCTTCGGCGGAGCGGCCCTGCCAATAGAGCGCGCGAGCGATGTAGAAGGGCTGCGGCGTGCCCACATCCTGCACGAAGTGCTTCTTCGCGGTTGCCGCGTCCTTCAGATAGCGCAGCGCGACCCAGCCCGCGGTGAAGTGAATGTCGGCTTTGAGAATGTCGTTCTCGGGCAGCACTGAGGCCGCCGCCACGCGATAGGCGAGTTGATACTGTTTCTCGTCGAGAAGCGTGCGGATTACGAAACGCCGTTCGCGCCACCAGTCGTCTGCGTCGGGCGTGTTCGGTGCGATGCGTGGTGCTTGCAGCATCAATTCGGCAGCACCTTTGGCATCGTCGCCGCGGCGCTTCAGGTAGGCGCGCGCGTAAAGATAGCTCGCGTCCTTATGCATCGAGGCAGGAACCGCATTCAGGAGTGCGTTGGCGTTTCCTGCGCGCTGCAAGGCAGCATTTCGCGCCTTGCTGAGTGCAGCGACATCCTTGCCGGCGCGCTCCGCACTCCGCTGCGATGTTTCCCACTTCTCGAGATAAAACATCCGGTCCGAGCGCGCCTTATGGTCGGCGCTGGTCAGGAGACTGCCTTGCTGGCCGATGATCTCCTGCTCGAGCGTCATCGTCAGTTCTTCTTCGCGCCAGGCGCGGCGCAGCCAGGGAATGGCATGGGCCTGATTGCCGGCAGCGAGCAGCGCGCGCGCAAGCGCGACCATGCCTTCGCCGGAAACCGGCTGCGCATTGCCGAAATAGGCCTGCACTTCTTTGGGATCGCGCTTTTCCGAAAGCAGCAGATTTTCCGCGCGCCGTTTGATCAGGTTCGCGCTCGGCCAGTTTGGGTTCTTGCGGAGAAAGTCGCGCGTGCGATCGAAGCCGACGTCTTTCGGGGTGAGCCGGATCGCAAGCCAGATGATGAGGTCACGCGCGGCCGGGTCGCTTACGCCCCCGGCAAGGCTCATCGCCTGATTGAAGTTGCCATCCTTGAGAAGGGCGAGGGCCTTTTTGACCGCAGCCGCGTCACCCTGCGTCTGCGCATGCGCAGGCGGCGCGAGCAGCGTCGCGGCAATGAATATGGCTGCAATGACGCGGCCGAGCAGCGGTCGCATCCGGTCTCCCTTGGTCCCTGACCCCCGAAATGGACTGGTTTGTATGAATCGGTGGTTACTGTAGCGATATGGCCACGAAAGGGCAGCTTAAAAGGCCCGCTTTGCCTTTCGCGGGACCCTTTTCCGCGCTATTTCAGGCGCCTCGCCCGCGAGGGCTCTAACAGGAGTATCTGCCGTGAAGTTCCGGGGATCGTTCACCGCTCTCGTCACGCCGTTCAAGAATGGCGGACTCGACGAGAAAGCGTTCCGCGATCTCGTCGATTGGCAGATCGCAGAAGGCACCAACGGCCTCGTTCCGGTCGGCACGACTGGCGAGAGCCCGACGCTCTCGCACGACGAGCATCACAAGGTTGTGGAGTGGTGCGTGGATCAGTCTAAGGGCCGCGTGCCGGTGATCGCAGGTGCGGGGTCGAATAATACGACCGAAGCCGTTTCGCTTGCGAAGCACGCCGAAAAGGCGGGCGCGGATGCGGTGCTTGTGGTGACGCCCTACTACAACAAGCCCACGCAAGAGGGCATGTATCAGCACTTCAAGGCCGTGAACGATGCGATCGGCATTCCGATCCTCATCTACAATATTCCGCCGCGCTCGGTCGTCGATATGTCGGTCGATACGATGAAGCGGCTTTACGAGTTGAAGAATATCGCGGGCGTGAAGGACGCGACGGCGAATATCGGCCGCGTCTCGCAGCAGCGCCATGCGCTCGGGCCGGATTTCATCCAGCTCTCGGGCGAGGACATGACGGCGCTCGCCTATAACGCCGCGGGTGGCCACGGCTGTATTTCGGTGAGTTCGAACGTCGCGCCGAAGCTTTGCGCGGAGCTTCAGAATGCAACGCTCGCGGGCGATTACGCGAAGGCGCTGAAGGTGCAGGATCGTTTGATCCCGTTGCATGACGCGATCTTTTTCGAGCCTGGTGTGGCGGGTGCCAAGGCGGGACTCTCGCTGCTCGGCCGCTGTCAGGAAATCGTTCGCTCGCCGCTCGTTCCGGCGACGGCAAAGACCAAAGACGCGATCCGCAGCGCCATGGTCCACGCCGGATTGCTGAACTAGGGTTTTAGGAATGGCCAAGAAGGCCGAGCCGAAACTCAAGGTCGCCGCCGACAACCGCAAAGCCCGCTTCAATTACGAGATCGGCGAAGCGTTCGAGGCAGGCATTGCGCTGACCGGAACGGAGATCAAGTCGCTCCGGAACGGCAAGGCGACGATTGCCGAGTCCTATGCCGATGCCAAGGACGGAGAAATCTGGCTCGTGAATTCGAACATTCCGGAATATCTGCAGGCGAACCGCAACAATCACGCGCCGAAACGGCCGCGTAAATTGCTGCTGCACAAGCGGCAGATCAACAAGCTCGTCGGCGCGGTCGAGAAGGAAGGCATGACGATCGTGCCGCTGAAGATCTATTTCAATCCGCGGGGACGGGCGAAAGTCGAGATCGCGCTCGCCAAGGGCAAGAAGCTGCACGACAAGCGCGAGACGGATAAAAAGCGCGACTGGCAGCGCGAGCGCGGCCGGCTCATTCGCGATAAGGGCTGATTTTTAAGAGCATGATCTTATCCGAAAACCGGTTCCCACTTTTCGGGATCATGCTCTAAGCGATCGCGCCGAAGCTCGCGCGCACGTTCGAAAAAACCTCGCGGAACATGTCCGTCGTCAGCACGCCGGTATTCGTGTTGTAGCGCGAGCAGTGATAGCTATCGAACAGCCGCACTTTCTCGAAGTCGTGGATCATGCCGTGGCCGAATTTGTGCCGCGCCATCTTTGCGCCGAGCGCCACCACGACCGAGTCATGCGCAATTTTACCGAGCGCCACGATGCGCTTCAGGTTCGGCATTTCGTTGAAGGCGCTCATCAGAAAAACGCGGCAGGTTCTGATCTCGTCGCCGGTCGGTTTGTTC